>ERZ1673748.794-NODE-794-length-37750-cov-7.607959_pt1 | contig 37750 bp, 55 predicted proteins | sample MGYA00580196_ERZ1673748 | MGnify/ENA primary metagenome ERZ1673748 (study PRJEB41218, sample SAMN15661796) | gut metagenome | host: Homo sapiens | place: Canada: London | collected 2015-08-20/2019-03-30 | study: EMG produced TPA metagenomics assembly of...
GCCCCATCACCATCCACGGACGGCAGCAGGAGACAGTCACCCTGCAGGTGACTCTCACCGACACCCGCACCGGCCGGCCCTATACGCTGGATATCCCCTATACCCTGACGGCGGAGGATACGCAGATCACCGCCACCTTCGTGGTGGGCCGCCTGCGGCTGGAGAAGGCCGTTCCCTTCGGCCAGCCCGCCGCCGGCTTCCTCCCCACAGAGGAGGAGCTTGTCTCGGCGCTCCGGCCCGTTGTGGGCTGGACCCCCAGTCCCGACCTGCCCCTGTTCCAGGATACCACCTTTGAACCCATCTATCAGGATACGGAGGAGCCCGGTCTGCTCCGCTGGCGCTGGACCCGATAACCGTTTTGCAGAAAGGAGGCCATTGGAATGAAAAAGTGTACAGACCGGAAGGGCATCACCATTCTGATGGCCCTCCTCCTGCTGCTGGTGGCCAGCATGGTCAGCGTAGTGATCCTTACGGCGGCCACTACCGCCGCCCGGCACATCTCCAACGACCGCCAGAGCCAGCAGGCCTATCTCACCGTCAGCTCCGCTGCGGAGCTGTTGCGGGACGATATCCTCTCCTCCGGCTATGAGCAGAAGGTCACCCGCCGCCCCACTGCCACCGGCAGCTATATCGAGCGGACGGAGGTAACTCAGACCCCGCAGGGGGCCATGAAGGTCTGGCTGGAGCGGGGCATCGAGGCCGTGGGCCGTGGCATCGCCTATACCGACGTCATCACCCTCACCCCGGATGCTGCCAGCGGTCTGGACGCCGTACAGGCGGAGTTCACCATGACCCCCGCCTACGACATCACCGTGACCCTTTCTCTGGCGGACAGCAGTCAGGGCAACTGCCTTATGACCCTCACCCTCAGCGGCGAGCGGAAGCAGCAGGTCACCATCGTCACCGGCGGCAACACCAAGACGGGACAGACCTCCGTTACCACCACCATCTCTTGGGACACACCGCTCATTGAAAAGGGGGTCACCGGATGAAAAAGCTGAAGAACCAGAAGGGCGAAACTCTGGTGGAGACTCTGGTGTCCCTGCTGATCATCGTGCTGGTGTTCGTCTTTCTGACGGGCTCCGCCGTGGCAGCCGCCAAGATCAACGCCAAGATCCGGGACACCGACGTCTCCTTCCGGTACAGCGATGCCCAGTCCGAGGACAACGCCCAGCTGCGCCTCTCCGGGCGCAGCGGCCAGACCGGCAGCACCTCGGTGGAGGTCTATCAGGAGAACGACTACCGCTACTATGTGTCGGAGGATACGCCATGAAAAAACTCCGTGACCGGCAGGGCATCACCCTGACCGAGATGCTGTGTACGGTGCTGATCGTGCTGCTGACGGCGCTGCTGGTAGTGGGCATCCGCTTTGCCGGCAAGACCTATACGGAGTCCATGCGGCTGTCGGAGGCGCAGGAGCTTTGCTCCACCCTCACCAGCGTCATCAGCGACAAGCTGCGCTTCTGCGGCACCGTGACGCAGGATGAAAACGGCGGTCTGACGCAGATCTTCATCCAAAACGTGGGCAGCGTAGAGGGTAAGGGCGATGCCTTTCAGATCGGTGAAGACAGCCAGCTGGCGCTGGGCGATCGTCACCTGCTGGGCTCCGCCTCCTACCCCAAGGGTCTGCAGGTAACTGCCTTTACCCTGCGCTACGATGCCTCCACCGACATTTTCTCCGTCACCCTGGAGATCGGGGACCGCTCCCGGCAAACCCTGTCCCGGACCTCCTTCGAGGTCAAGCGCATCAATCGCACCGTGACCTGATGCGCCCACGGCCCGCAAGCGGTAAGCGGCCAAATGCAGAGATAACAAACGAACCCCCTCGGCCATAGCCGAGGGGGTTCGTTTCTGTCTTATTTGGTTTTTTCTGCGGCCGCTGCGGCGGAACCGTCAGCTTTCCGCCTTGACGTCGGGCCTTGCGTCCTCCGTGCGGTACTGGGGCATAAGCAACCGAATAGCCTGCTTCAGCGCCTCCAGCTGGGACTGCAGATAGTATTCATCCTCGAACATGGCGTAGTGGACGCTGGCCTGGATCAGGATGAAGATCAGCGGGGTGATGGTGGTATAGGGGATGCCCAGCTTGGGCTCCAGCGATTTGGCGTATTCGGTGTAGCGGCGGTTGACCCCCTCGAAGAACTGCTTGCCATAGCGGATATACTTGGGGTGGGTGTAGACCTGATACATCAGGCGGTACTTCTTGCCGTGCTGCCGGGCCGTCCAGTAGGGGATCTCGTCGATGAAGCGCATCAGATCCTGCGGATCGGTGGGGGCCTTGGCCATGAAGTCGTCCTCCACCTTCTCCATGCAGTAGGCGGTGGACTGGACAATGAGATCGTCCAAATCTCTAAAATAGATATACAGCACGGCAGAGCTGCACCCACAGGACTCCGCCAGCTTCCGGATGCCTACGGAGGCCAGACCGTTTTCGGCGTAGCAGTCGTAGCACTTCTCCATCAGCATGATTTTTTTGCGCTGAAATTCCTCTTGATCTCTGGTTCTCACGGTACTTCTCCTCTTGTCATCCCTATTATTTGCATAGATTGCAAATATTATATACACTATATCTGATAATATATTATATCACTTGTTTCCGTGTTGCAAGGCTTTTTTCCGCAGTTCCCAAAAAATGACAAAATCATCGCCTGAGTCGGACATTCAGTCGATGATTTTTTGTGCGATGTGCGATAGCGGGCATGGGCCGCTGCCTATGTCCGCCGGGATACGCTCCCTCGCCCCGCCGCCGTCCGGGGATATCCGTTATCCTTCTATATTCAATACGCCGATTGTCGCCATTTTATTTTAGTGAAATTGCTCTTGTTGCCGTTTTTCCTTTGCATCTGACAGGAATTTGTGGTATGATACAGGATATATTCTTGTTTCTATTCGCCGCAGCGATGCCGGAAGGCTCTCCCGCCCGGCGGCAGGGAAACGGGAGCAATATGCATACTTTCCTTTTGGAAACAGAAAGGACACGATACATATGGGACTCATTACGAAAATTTTCGGAACGTACAGTCAGCGGGAGCTGAAAAGCATCTACCCCATCGCTGACAAGATCGAGGCGCTGGCCGACGAGTACAAGGCCCTCACCGACGCCCAGCTTCAGGCCAAGACCCCGGAGTTCAAGGAGCGTCTGGCCAACGGCGAGACGCTGGATGACCTGCTGCCGGAGGCCTTTGCCACCGTGCGGGAGGCGGCGGACCGTGTGCTGGGTCTGCGCCCCTATCGGGTGCAGCTCATCGGCGGCATCGTGCTGCATCAGGGCCGCATCGCTGAGATGAAGACCGGTGAAGGTAAGACGCTGGTGGCCACGCTGCCCTCCTACCTCAATGCACTGACGGGCCGTGGCGTTCACATCGTCACCGTCAACGACTATCTGGCCAAGCGAGACAGCGAGTGGATGGGCAAGGTCCACCGCTTTCTGGGCCTGTCGGTGGGCCTGATTGTCCACGACCTCAGCAAGGAGGAGCGGCAGGCCGCCTACAACGCCGACATCACCTACGGCACCAACAACGAGATGGGCTTTGACTACCTGCGGGACAACATGGCCATCTATAAGAACGAGCAGGTGCAGCGGGGCCATAACTTCGCCATCGTGGACGAGGTGGACTCCATCCTCATCGATGAGGCCCGGACGCCCCTCATCATCTCCGGCATGGGCGACAAGTCCACGCAGCTGTATGACATGGCGGAGTCGCTGGTGGCCCGGATGAAGAAATACGTGGTGGCGGAGGTGGACTCCAAGGAGGAGGAAGCCGAGGATATCGATGCCGACTATGTGGTGGACGAGAAGGCCAAGACGGCCACCCTCACCGCCCGTGGTATCGCCAAGGCCGAGGAGTTTTTCAATCTGGAGAACCTCTCCGACCCGGAGAACAGCACCATCGCCCACCACATCAATCAGGCCATCAAGGCCCACGGCGTTATGAAGCGGGACGTGGACTACGTCATCAAGGACGGTGAGATCATCATTGTGGACGAGTTCACCGGCCGTCTGATGTTCGGCCGCCGATACTCCGAGGGTCTGCATCAGGCCATCGAGGCCAAGGAGCACGTCTCCGTGCAGCGGGAGAGCAAGACGCTGGCCACCATCACCTTCCAGAACTACTTCCGCCTGTATCAGAAGCTGTCCGGTATGACCGGTACGGCTCTGACGGAGGAGGAGGAATTTGCCACCATCTATAAGCTGGACATTGTGGAGATCCCCACCAACCGGCCCATCGCCCGTATCGACGATCAGGACTCTGTGTATAAGACGGAGCAGGGCAAGTTCCGGGCGGTCATCCGTCAGGTGGAGGAGTGCCACGCCAAGGGCCAGCCGGTGCTGGTGGGTACGGTATCCATCGAGAAGAACGAGCTTTTAAGCCGGATGCTCACCAAGGCGGGCATCAAGCACAACGTATTGAACGCCAAGAACCACGAGCGTGAGGCGGAGATCGTGGCGCAGGCCGGTAAGCTGGGCGCCGTCACCGTGGCCACCAACATGGCCGGCCGTGGTACGGATATCATGCTGGGCGGCAACGCCGAGTACATGGCCACCAGCGACCTGCGGAAGGCGGGGCTGTCGGACGAGCTCATTGCTGAGGCCACCGGCTACGCCGAGACGGACAACCAGGAGATTCTGGATGCCCGCCGCCTGTTTGCCGATAAGCTGCAGCAGCACAAGGAGGAGATCGCCGGAGAGGCGGAGCAGGTGCGTCAGGCCGGCGGCCTGTTCATCGTGGGTACCGAGCGCCACGACTCCCGCCGGATCGACAACCAGCTGCGTGGCCGTGCCGGCCGTCAGGGCGACCCCGGCGAGACCCGGTTCTATATCTCGCTGGAGGACGACCTCATGCGTCTGTTCGGTGGTGAGCGCATCAACAGCATCATGGAGCGGATGAACATCGACGAGGATACCCCCATCGAGAACAAGATGTTGACCCGTGCCATTGAGCAGGCTCAGACCACGGTGGAGTCCCGGAACTTCCAGTCCCGTAAGTCGGTGCTGGAGTACGACGACGTGATGAACAAGCAGCGTGAGATCATCTACGACCAGCGCAAGCAGGTGCTGGAGGGCATGGACGTCAAGGGCATCATCATGAACATGATGTCCACCGCCATCGGCCATCAGGTCAGCAGCGCCTTCGGCGGCGAGAGCCACATCGACGAGGCCGGGATGCGGGAGCTGCTGCGTCAGGTGGAGGGTCTGTACTTCCCCAAGTACGCCGTGCGCTTCGAGCCGGAGCGCATCCCCCAGCTGACGGCGGAGGAGGTCATCGACGCCTTTACCGCCGCCGCTGCCGACTTCTACGAAAAGAAGGAGCAGGAGTTCACCTCCCCCGTCATGCGTGAGGTGGAGCGTGTGGTGCTGCTGCGGGTGGTAGACGAGTACTGGATGGACCACATCGATGCCATGACCGATCTGCGGCAGGGCATCGGTCTGCGGGCCTATGCTCAGACGGATCCCATCATCGCCTATAAGAAGGAATCTCTGGAGATGTTCGAGGAGATGATCTCCGCCATTCAGGAGGAAACCGTCCGGCGGCTGTACTCCGTACGGCTGCGGAAGAACGAGGAGGTCAAGCGGGAGCGTGTAGCCAAGACCACTTCGGAGAGCGTGGGCGGCGACGGCACCGTGAAGAAGCAGCCCCGCAAGGTGAAGAAGATCGGCCGCAACGAACCCTGCCCCTGCGGCAGCGGCAAGAAGTACAAGAACTGCTGCGGCCGGGATGCGTAAAAATCCCCGGACAGGAGGACTGCCATGGCATTTCATGACCATACGGAAAACGGCATCACCGTGCTGCAGAGCGATCTGCTGTGCGGCAGCATCCGCCACGGTTTTTCCACCCGCACCGGCGGCGTCAGCCCCTCCCCGTGGAACAGCCTGAATCTGGGCGTGGGCCGGGGCGACGATCCGGCCAATGTGCAGGAGAACTTCCGCCGGCTCTGCGGCGTGCTGGGTCTGTCCCATCAGCGGGCGGTGCTCAGCAAGCAGGTTCATGAGGACAACATCCGTCTGGTGACGGAGTCGGACTGCGGCAAGGGCCTGTTCCGGCAGCGGGACTACGCCAGCGTAGACGCCATGATCTGCCGGGAGAAGCACATCCCGCTGGTGGTGTTCTCCGCCGACTGCGGCACCATCCTGCTGTATGACCCGGTGCAGGAGGCCATCGGAGCCGTCCATGCCGGGTGGCGTGGGGTGGCCAGCGGTCTGGCCGCCAAGACGGTGCGGCGGATGCAGGAGGCCTTCGGCACGGAGCCGGGGGATCTGCTGGCCGCCACGGGGCCGTCCATCGGGGCCTGCTGTTTCGAGACGGACGATGACGTGCCGGAGGCCATGCGCCGGGCGCTGGGTGCGGCAGCGGAGCCGTACATGGTGCGTCGGGGCGAAAAGTGGCACATAGACCTGAAGGGCATCAATGCCCTGTGGCTGCGGCAGGCCGGGGTACAGCGCATCGACGTATGCCCCGACTGCACCGGCTGCCACCCGGAGCGCTGGTGGTCCCATCGGAAGATGGGGGACCGCCGGGGAGCGCAGGCGGCACTCATCGCCCTGATCTGAACAGGAGACTGCCATGAAAAAGCGTTTACTATCCCTTTTGCTGGCGGCGGCGTGTCTTATGCCGCTGTCCGGCTGCAACTGGGGCGAGGAGCCGGAGGAGACCTACGACACCCTCTCCCAATACTATCAGCAGAGCGACAGCACCAAGCAGGATACCCGTCTCACCTCCTTCGGTCTGCCCTATCTGCAGGGGGAGACATGGGACCCCATCACCTGCGCCGACGGCGCCCAGCAGACACTGGGTGCGCTGCTGTATGAGAGTTTGTACACGCTGGGTAGCGACTTTTTGCCCCAGCCTTGTCTGGCGGAGAGCGCCGCCTACGACGCCGAAAGCTACGCCCTGACCGTCACCGTGCGCTCCGGCGTCACCTTCTCCGACGGCTCGGCCCTGACGGCGTGGGACGTGGTGGCTGCCCTGCGGCGGGCCAAGGAGTCCGTGCGGTACGGCCAGCGGCTGGCGGAGATGGACTCCGTGTCCTATCTGGGGGAGAGTACCCTCCGCATCTACCTCACCCGCAACGACCCGCAGTTCGCCGCCCGGCTGGACATTCCTATCATCAAGGGCGGCACTCAGGAGGACACGGTACCGGTGGGCAGCGGCCCCTACCGCTATGGCAAGGACGAGAGCGGGGTGTATCTGGCCCGGCGAACGGACTGGTGGCAGGATAAGACCATGCCGCTGGAGCGCATCGAGCTGACCGCCTGCAAGAACACCGACTCCATGGCCTACGCCTTCTATACCCATGACATCCAGATGCTGGTATGCGACCTGACCGGCACCAACACCTCCAACGTCTACGGCAGCGGCAGCTATACGGACATCCCCACCTCGGTGATGCAGTATATCGGCTTCAACGTCACCCGTGCGCCCTTCAACGATCCCAAGCTGCGGGCGGCCCTGAGCCTTGGCATGGACCGGGCCGGCGGCGTCAGCGCCTTCCTGCTGGGGCATGGGCAGACGGCCCAGTTCCCCCTGTCCCCCTCGGCGGTGGTCTACCCCAAGGATCTGGAGGAGACCTATTCCCCGGACAGCTACCGCTCCGCTATGGAGACGGCGGGCTATACCTCCGGCGAAAAGTCCGTCTCCGTCACCATGCTGGTGAACGAGGAGAACAGCTTCAAGGTGTCCATGGCCCGGAAGCTGGCCTCGGACCTCTCCCAATACGACGTGAAGATCTACGTAAAGACCCTGCCCTATGAGGACTATCTGGCGGCGCTGAAGGCCGGAGATTTCGACCTCTACTACGGGGAGTGCAAGCTGACGGCGGATTGGGATCTGTCGCCGCTGCTGTCTCCGGGCGGGGCCCTGAACTACGGCGGCGTGCGGGACACACAGCTGGAGACCCTGCTGACGGCCTTCCGAACGGCATCGGAGGGCGAGGGACGCCAGACGGCGGCTCGGGAGCTGTGCAGCTATCTGAAGGAGCAGGCGCCCTTGGTGGCAGTGTGCTTCAAGTCCAACTCCGTGCTGCTGCCGGACGGGGCGGTGAAAAACGACATCCACCCCACCGTCTCCGACCCCTTTGCCGATTTTCAGGATTGGCAGCTGAATATGAAAAGCTAAGTCCTCCGGAAAATAAACTTTTTTAGCAAGAACCGGCCGCAGGGAGATTCTCCCTGCGGCCGGTTCTTGCTTATCCGAAATCTTTGGGACACACCAGCCCCTTAATAGCGCCGGATGACGGCGGCCACCTTCCCTAAAATTTGTGCGTCGTGGCCGTCAATGGGGCTGTACGCCTCATTCTCCGGCAGGAGCCACACCTGCCCATTGCGGCGGGAATAGCGCTTGACCGTGGCCTCGTCCCCCAGCAGGGCCACCACGATCTCGCCGTTGTTAGCGGTCTGCTGCTGGCGCACCACCACCAGATCGTCCGGCAGAATACCTGCGTTGAGCATGGACTCCCCCCGAACCCGGAGGGCAAAATACTGGCTGCTGTCGCCGCCGGCGTCGAAGGTCAGGTAGTCCTCGATGCACTCCTCCGCCAGAATGGGGGTACCTGCGGCCACCGTCCCCACAATGGGGATCTGGTTCTCCTCCGGCAGCGGCTCCGTCAGGGTCAGCGCCCGGCCCTTGCCGGCCCCCTTGCCGATGACCCCCAGCTCCTCCATGTGCTTCAGGTGAAAATGGACGGTAGAGGGGGATTTCAGCCCCACGGCGTCCCCAATTTCCCGCACGGAGGGGGGATAGCCCTGCGTCCGGATGGTCTGGGCGATATAGTCATAGATCCGCTGCTGCATCTTCGTGAGCTGTACCATGTGCGCCGTCTCCTTCGTTTACATAAGGTTTTTCATAGTATACCATATATTCTCTCCGTTTGCAACAGATGTTCGATGGATTTTTCCGAATTTTTTCGGGCAAAAAGGGAGTTTCCCCTTGAAATTCCGTGGACGATATGGTATGATGGGTTGTACTATGAAAAATAGCCTCTTTGGGCTTTATTTTGTTGGAGGGAAAGATTATGGATATTAAAATCGTTGTTACGGTTCTGCAGGTAGCGTCTGCTCTGGCGCTGATCCTCATTGTTCTGTTCCAGTCCGGTAAGAGCCAGGGTCTGTCCGGTACGATCGCTGGTATTGCCGATTCCTACATGAGCCGCAGCAAGGCTCGTTCCGCAGATGCTAAGTTTGCCAGAGCCACCAAGTGGGTGGGTGCCATCTTCGTTATCCTGACGCTGGTGCTGAACTGCATGGTCGCCGCCGGTCTGTAAGATCTATTGGTTGAAAGAAGGTCCCCGAAGCAATGCTTCGGGGACCTTTTTTGCCCATTTTTCTCACTCGGGTCGTCGATACAGATGCCCGGCCTCGGCAGTCTGCCCCCGGAGAGCAAACAGCTCCTCCACGGTGACGAATTCCACCCCCTGCTCCGACAAACAGTCGATGGCCTGCAAGGCCGCCTCCACGCTGGTTCCGTAGCAGTCGTGCAGCAGGATCACATCCCCGTCCCTCGCCTGACAGATGGCGGCGAACACCTTCTGTACATCCCGACACTCCCAGTCGCAGGTATCCACAGACCAGTACAGCATGGGCGTGCTCCATGCCGCCAGCTCCTCCTCGGTGATGAAGCCGTAGGGCGGCCGGACCCAGTAGGTCCCCTCCCCTGCCAGCTCCTGCAAAACGCCGTCGCAGCGGCTCAGGTCCGCCATGGCCTCACCGCAGGACAGGCGGTCCAGCGGCGCATGGTCATAGGTGTGGTTGCCGATCTGGTGTCCCTCCGCCCGGATGCGCTGCACCAGTTCCGGATAGTCCTGCACCTGCTGACCGATGAGGAAAAAGGTGGCGTGGACGCCCCGCTGCTTCAGGCCATCCAGCAATCGGGGCGTATACTGGGGCGATGGCCCGTCATCAAAGGTCAGTGCCAGATACATAGGCTCCGCCGGAGCCGTAGCCGGCAGCGCCACGCAGCCCGTCAGAAGCAGGCACAGTACCAGCAGGGGCAGGATTCGTTTCATAGCATCACCGAAACAAATATATGCGCCCGGCGGAAAGACCATTCCGCCGGGCGCTTGCATTATTCCAGAATGACGTCATACTCCGTGTCGTCCGAGTCTATGAACTCCACCATGAGCCAGCTGGTATCCTGCGTAGAGATGTGGTAGTTCAGCCGCCACAGATCGCCGCCGTCGGGCGAATCCATCGTCAACGGCGGGCTGATGCCATCGCTGTGGTACAGCTCCGGCATCTCCGGCAGCTCCTCTTGCTCCTCAGGATAGTACAGCAGCACCGACACCTCCATGTATCCATTCTCCAGCTCGGTGGTGTCATAGCCCGACACCCATGCCTCCTCGCCGTACCACTGGAAGGACTCCCCCTGGCTCAGGTAATATACCTCCGCAGGTTCGACCGGTGTCTCCTCCTGAGAGGGCGTCACCCGATGACCTCCCTCATCGATTTTCGCCTGGCAACTGCGGATCATGGACGGCAGCATTACAGACAGCATAGAGATGATGAACACCGCTATAAATATGCCGCCGGACGCTTTCTCCTTCCCGGATGCATGGCTCTTCCGGGGAGCCGCCTGCCGGACGGTACGCTCCGCCTTGTGGAGCTCCTGCTCCAGCTGGCGCAGCGGGTTCTTTTTCCTGGCGGGACGGGCCTGCTCCTCGAAGCAGACCTTCTCCTCGTGACAGGTCTTTTTTTCATAGCAGACCTTCTCCTGCTTGCGGGCACCGTGGTGAACGGTGCCGTCCACATCCACCCACTCCCGCCGGGGGCGGCGGTTGTAAGCGCCGCAGTTGGGGCAGCAGCCGTATTTCTCATAGTCATAGGTCCTGCCGCAGGACTGACAGTGTACGTTAGCCATAGCGCACCTCCCGTCGCCGTTTCTTCCGTGACAGTATACCATGCTTTGCCGGGAAACACAAGGGAAATGCAGCACCAGATCTGCCAAACCTCCTCCGGAGTCTGTCCTCCCCTGCCAAGGCGCAAAAAAAGCCCTTTTGTATGGCGGCAGTGCCATACAAAAGGGCTTTTTTAGTTGGGGCAGTTTACTTCACCAGTTCGATGAGAGCGGTCTCCGCTGCATCGCCACGGCGGATGCCGGTGCGGATGATGCGGGTGTAGCCACCGTTGCGCTCAGCATACTCAGGAGCGATCTCCTTGAACAGCTTGTGGACAACATCCTCTCTGGTAATGAAGCTCAAAGCCTGACGATACGCTGCCAGATCACCCTTCTTGCCCAAGGTGATCATTTTCTCAGCCATGGGCTGGATCTCCTTGGCACGGGTGATGGTGGTCTCCATCCGACCGTTATCCAGGAAATCGGTGACCTGCTGACGGAGCATCGCCATACGCTGATCGGTAGTCTTACCGAGCTTACGAGTTCCGGGCATTTCTGTTTCCTCCTTGTAAGGATATTCGCACAGAGTGCGAGTTAGTTGTTCTCTTCGTCGGCCAGGGACAGACCCATCATGGCCAGCTTGTTGATGACTTCCTCCAGCGACTTGCGTCCCAGATTACGCACCTTCATCATCTCGTCCTCCGTCTTGGAGATCAGATCCTCCACGGTGTTGATGTTGGCACGCTTCAGGCAGTTAAAGCTGCGGACGGACAAATCCAGCTCCTCAATGGTCATCTCCAGCATCTTGTCCTTATCGTCCGGAGCCTTCTCCACCACCGTGGACTTATCGCCCATGGTGTCGGACAGGTCGGTGAACAGTGCGAAGTGATCGCAGAGAATCTTGGCGCCCAGAGACACGGCATCACGGGCGGTGATGGTGGAATCCGTCCAGACCTCCAGCGTCAGCTTGTCGAAGTCGCTGAGGTTGCCGACACGGGTCTTCTCCACCGTGTAGTTGACCTTGTACACGGGGGTGTAGATGGAGTCGATGGGGATCACACCGATCACGCCGGCCCGCAGAGCCTTGTTGCGGTCAGCGGAGACGTAGCCACGGCCGTGGCTCAGGGTGATCTCCATGCTCAGGGTGGCGCCCACATCCAGCGTTGCAATGTGCAGCTCCGGATTCAGCACCTCCACCTCGCCATCGGGCTTGATGTCGCCGGCCGTCACCTCGCAGGGGCCGGCCGCCTCGATAAAGACGGTCTTGGTGCCCTCGCAATGCAGCTTGGTCAGCAGGTTCTTGACGTTCAGAACGATCTCCGTCACGTCCTCTTTCACACCGGGAATGGTGGAAAACTCATGCTGCACACCGGCGATCTTGATGCTGGTCGCCGCCGTGCCAGGCAGGGAGGAGAGCAGGATGCGTCGCAGCGCATTGCCCAGAGTCGTTCCATAGCCACGCTCCAGGGGTTCGATCACATATTTTCCATAGGAAGCATCGCCGGGCGTTTCAACACACTCGATCTGGGGCTTCTCAATTTCGATCATGCAGTACCCTCCTTCATTCTCTATGCGGCGCAGACGAGTCTGCACCTGATTTGGTTCATGCGTTTGGTGAGGGTCTCGACCCTATTACTTGGAGTACAGCTCGACGATGAGATGCTCCTCGATGGGCATATCAATGTCCTCACGGGTGGGCATACGAGACACGGTACCCTTCAGGGCGTTCTTGTCACGCTCCAGCCAAGTGGGAACGGTCACCAGCGGGGCATCCTCGGCGGTCAGGCGCTTGAAGGCGGCGGAAGAGCGGCTGCTCTCCTTGACCTCAATGACATCGCCCACACGCACCAGGTAGGAGGGGATGTTCACCTTCTGACCGTTGACGGTGAAATGAGCGTGGCTCACCAGCTGACGGGCCTCACGGCGGGTCGTGGCAAAGCCCAGACGATACACCACGTTGTCCAGACGGCGCTCCACCAGGGTCAGCAGGTTCTCGCCGGTCTTGCCGGGCATACGGGAAGCCTTCTCATAGTACATATGGAACTGCTTTTCCAGAATACCGTAGACGAACTTGACCTTCTGCTTCTCGTTGAGCTGGATGGCGTACTCGCTCTTCTTCTTTCTCATCTGGCCGCCGGGGTTGCGCTTGGTCTCCTTCTTGGAGTAACCCATGACGGTAGGAGAAATGCCCAGCGCCTTGCAGCGCTTAGCGATAGGCTGCATATTCTTAGCCATATTCTACTTATCCTCCTTGTTCCGATTACACACGACGACGCTTGGGGGGGCGGCATCCGTTGTGGGGGATGGGGGTGACGTCCTTGATCATCGTCACCTCCAGGCCCACTGCCTGCAGTGCACGGATGGCAGCCTCACGGCCCTGGCCGGGGCCCTTGACAAAGACCTCCACGGTCTTCAGGCCATGCTCCATAGCGGCCTTGGCAGCCGTCTCAGCGGCACTCTGGGCAGCGAAGGGGGTAGACTTCTTGCTGCCACGGAAGCCCAGACCACCGGAGGAGGCCCAGGACAGAGCGTTGCCCTGTGCGTCGGTGACGGTGACCATGGTGTTGTTGAAGGAAGAGCGGATATGGACCTGGCCCTTCTCGACGTTCTTCTTTTCACGACGGCGGCGAATAACCTTCTTACCGGTCTTAGCGTTAGCCATATTCTATCTTCCCTCCTTACTTTTTCTTGTTGGCAATGGTCTTCTTGGGACCCTTGCGGGTGCGGGCGTTGGTCTTGCTGCGCTGACCACGAACGGGCAGCCCACGGCGATGACGGGTACCACGGTAGCAGCCGATCTCCGTCAGACGCTTGATGTCCAGAGCCACCTGACGGCGCAGGTCGCCCTCCACGGTATAGCTCTGGTCAATGGCCTCACGAAGCTTGGCTTCCTCGGCCTCGGTCAGATCCTTCACCCGGGTGTCGGGGTTGATGCCTGTCTGCGCCAGGATGTCCTGAGCGCTCTTTCTGCCAATACCATAGATATAGGTCAAACCGATCTCGATTCGCTTATCCTTGGGCAGGTCAATACCGGCAATACGTGCCATACTTTTAAAGCACCTCCACTTTCTACTTAGCCCTGTCTCTGCTTATGCTTCGGATTTTCGCAGATCACCATTACACGGCCCTTTCTGCGAATGATCTTGCACTTCTCGCACATGGGCTTCACGGACGGTCTTACTTTCATGTTAATAAACCTCCTACTTACTACGCCAGGTAATCCGGCCACGGGTCAGGTCATAGGGTGACATTTCCACCGTCACCTTGTCGCCGGGCAGAATCCTGATGAAATTCATTCTGAGCTTTCCGGAAATATGCGCCAAAATCGTGTGTCCATTTCCAATGTCTACCTGGAATGTGGTGTTAGGCAGTGATTCGACTACCACACCCTCCACTTCGATCATATCGGATTTTGCCAAGTCGTTATCCCTCCTGGTCTTGATTACCGCCGCTGAATGCGGCTAAGGCTTTACGAAGCTCACTATTGGTGATTTTTTCGCCGCTTCTGATCTTCTCGGCCACCGGGCTGTGGCTCTCCCCGCAAAGCTCCGTATGCTTCCGTCGCTTTCGCTTGGGGTCCTCCACCCGGCGCCGTTTTCCGTCAGCCAGCAGGAGGAAGTCTCCCTCCGTCGCAAGCACGAAGAAGAGATCTCCCTTGTCCCTGCCGGCCGTGGATCTTACGATGTTTGATATGGCAATGTCCATAAACTTTACACCAGAGACTCGCTGGCGTCCGTCAGAAGCTCCGGGTCGCCGGCGGTGATCAGGATGGTGTTCTCGTAGTGGGCCGCCTTCTTGCCGTCCGCAGTTTTCACCGTCCAGCCGTCCGGCATCTGCCGGATGGCTGCGGAGCCTGCGTTGATCATAGGCTCCACGGCTATGGTCATGCCCCGCAGCAGGCGGGGGCCATGTCCGGGCTTGCCAAAGTTGGGTACCTCCGGCGGCTCGTGCATATGGTGACCGATGCCGTGACCCACATACTCCCGCACGATGGAATAGCCATGCGACTCGGCATACTGCTGCACAGCGGCAGAGATGTCGGACAGGCGATAGCCCTCCCTGGCGTATTTCAGCCCCTGGAAGAAGCTCTCCTGTGTCACACGGATCAGGTCCATGTCCTCGTCGGACACCTTCCCGCAGGGGTAAGTGCCGGCGCAGTCGCCATGGACGCCGCCGATGTAGGCGCCCACGTCCACGCTGACAACATCGCCTTCCTGCAATACCCGCGGACCGGGAATGCCGTGGATGATCTCGTCGTTGACGGAGACGCATATGCTGGCGGGATAGCCATTGTAGTGCAGGAACGAGGGGGTCGCTCCATGGGAGCGGATAAAGTCAAACACTGCCTTATCGATTTGGTGGGTTGTTACGCCGGGTTTTACCATTTCCCGTGCCAGAGCACGGGCAGCCGCGGTAATTTTTCCCGCCCGGCGCATCAGTTCGATCTCGTGTGCGGATTTCAGAGTGATCATGCGTCAACTCCCAGCGCACGCAGGATCGCCTGCGTGGTCCCGTCCACAGTGGACTGGTCCTCCACAGTTTTCAGAATCCCACGGGCCTCGTAAAAGCCCTTCAGAGGTTCTGTCTCTCTATGATAAACCTCCAGCCGGTCACGGACCGTCTCGGGGTTATCATCCTTGCGCTGCACGAGCTTGCCGCCGCACACATCGCACACGCCCTCCGTTTTCGGGGGAATGTTCACGATGTGGTAGCTGGCGCCGCAGTGCTCGCACACACGCCGGCCGCCCATCCGAGCAACGATCTTCTCGTCAGGGATCTCGATGGCCACCACTGCATCGAAGCTGATACCGGCCTGCTCCATGGCCTCCGCCTGAGCGATGGTGCGGGGCACCCCGTCCAGAATGTAGCCGTTGGCGCAGTCGGGCTCCTGCAGGCGGTCGTTGATGATGCCGATGATGACCTCATCCGGCACCAGCTTGCCTGCGTCCATATACTCCTTGGCCTTCAAACCTGTGGGCGTGCCGTTTTTCACGGCGGCACGCAGAATGTTGCCTGTGGAGATCGTAGGGATCTCCAGCTTCTTCTTCAGAATCTCTGCCTGAGTACCCTTACCGGCACCCGGAGCGCCCAAAAGGATCAGTTTCATGTTGCACCTCAATTATTCCAGGAAGCCCTTATACTGACGCATCAGCATCTGGGACTCCAGCGCCTGTACGGTCTCCAGCGCAACGCCCACCACGATGATGACGGACGTACCGCCAATGGACAGGGAGGAGTTCCCCACGATCTTGCCGATCAGCAGGGGCAGGATCGCCACGACGCCCAGATAGATAGCGCCGAACAGGGTGACCTTGTTCAGGACCTTCTTAATGAAGTCGGTGGTCGGCTTGCCGGGACGGAAGCCGGGAATGAAGCCGCCATTCTTCTTCAGGTTGTTGGAGATCTCCACGGGGTTGAACTGAATGGTGGCATAGAAATAGCTGAAAGCAATGATCATCAGGAAGTAGAAGATCATGTACAGCACGGACTTGGTGTCAATAGCGTTCAGGAAGCCATACCAGAAGGTACCCTCCGCCGGCTGCTTGCAGAAAGCGGCGATGGTAGAGGGGATCATGGCGATGGACTGAGCGAAGATGATGGGCAGAACGCCGGACATATTCACCTTCATGGGGAGGGTAGATGCCTGACCGCCGTACATCTTGCGGCCCACCTGACGTTTGGCATACTGCACCGGGATACGGCGCTCAGCGCCGTTGACCCAAGTGATCAGGACGATCAGAGCCAGGATGCCCAGCACCACCAGCACCGCTGCCCACCAGGCCAGCGTACCGGCCCGCAGTCCGCTGATCATGGAGGAGACCATGCTGGGGACACGGGACAGGATGCCGGCAAACAGGATGATGGAGATACCGTTGCCGATACCGAACTCTGTGATTTGCTCGCCCATCCACATGACGAAGGAAGAACCGGCGATGAAGGAGGCGATAATGACCAGAGCCACCCAGAAGGATTTCTCGGTCAGGATGCCGTAGTTCTTCATCAGCATATAGTAGCCCCAGCCCTGCAGGACGGCGATGGCCACCGTAGCGTAACGGGTGATGGACTGGATCTTCTTCTTGCCCTCCTCGCCGCCGTCACGGGCCAGCCGCTCCAGAGCGGGAATGGCGATGGTCAGCAACTGGATGATGATGGAGCTGTTGATGTAGGGCTGTACGCCCAGTGCAAAGACGGTGGCCTGAGCGAAGGCGCCGCCGGACATGACATTGTACAGGCCCAGAACGGTGGTGCTCATACCCTCCAGATAGCTGCTCAGCAGATCCGTGTTCACATAGGGAACGGGGATGGCATTGCCGATGCGGAAAATCAGCAGGAGCAGTGCGGTGAAAATGATCTTTTTGCGAAGCTCAGGAATACCCCACGCCTTTTTGATCGTCTGAATCACTTAGACCACCTCTGCCTTTCCTCCAGCTGCTTCGATCGCTTCCTTAGCAGCCTGGGAGAAAGCAGCGGCCTGTACGGTCACCTTCTTGGTAACTTTGCCGTTACCCAGAACCTTGTAGCCGTATTCACACTTGCTCAGGATTCCCTTGGCAAGCAGGGCCTCTGCGGTGACGATATCGCCATCCTCGAACTTGTCGAGACTGGTCAGGTTGATGATTTCCAGGGGCTTTGCAAAAATGTTGTTGAAGCCACGCTTGGGGATGCGGCGGGCCAGAGGCATCTGGCCGCCCTCAAAGCCAATGCGGGTACCGCCGCCGGAGCGGGCCTTCTGGCCCTTGTGACCACGGCCGGCAGTCTTGCCGTTGCCGGAGCCGCTGCCCCGACCCTTGCGGTAAGCTTCCTTGGTGGAGCCGGCTGCGGGAGACAGTTCATTCAGTTTCATGCTCTCGCACCTCCTTATTCTACTTCGGTGACCTGCAGCAGATAGCCGATCTTGGCGATCTTGCCCTTGGTCTGGGCGTTGTCGGGCTGAACGGTGGTATCACCGATCTTCCGCAGGCCCATGGAGTTGGCAGTGGCAATGTGCTTTTCCAGTCTGCCGTTAAGGCTCTTGACGAGCTTGATGTTCAGATTAGCCATTGTTCACGCCTCCTTAGCCCACGATCTCGTCCACGCTCTTGCCACGGGTGCGGGCGACCTCTTCCGGGGTGCGCAGGGCCTTCAGGCCCTCAAAGGTGGCGGCTACCACATTGACTGCGGTACTGGAGCGCAGGCACTTCGTACGGATATCCTTGATACCGGCAGCTTCCATGATGATACGCACGGGGCCGCCGGCGATCACGCCGGTACCGGGGGCAGCGGGCTTCATCAGCACACGGCCTGCACCGGCCTCGCCGATGATCTCGTGGGGGATGGTGCTGCCGGACAGGGACACGGTGATCATGTTCTTCTTGGCATCCTCGATACCCTTGCGGATGGCCTCGGGAACCTCGGCGGCCTTACCAAGGCCGAAACCGACCTTGCCCTTGCCGTCGCCCACCACCATCAGAGCGGAGAACTTCATGACACGACCGCCCTTGACCGTCTTGGATACACGGTTGGTAGCAACTACTTTTTCGATATACTCGCTGGGTTCTCTTTCAAATCTTGCCATTGTCAGTTATCCTCCTCTCTTAGAATTCCAGGCCGCCCTCACGGGCGCCTTCGGCCAGCTCGGCCACGCGGCCGTGATACAGGTAACCGCCACGGTCGAACACGACGGTGTCGATGCCCTTGGCCTTGCAGCGCTCGGCCACCAGCTTGCCCACAGCACGGGCGGCGGTCTTGTTGCCGCCGTTGCCCTCGATCTCCTTATCCAGGGAGGAGGCGGAAACCAGGGTGTTGCCGGCCACATCGTCGATGACCTGAGCGTAGATGTTCTTCTCGCTGCGGAACACGTTCAGACGGGGACGCTCGGTAGTGCCGAACACCTTGGCACGGAGTCTCTTATGACGCTTCAGACGCTGAGCGTTGGTATTGGGTCTTTTAATCATTACGGCACACCTCCTTACTTCTTGGCGCCGGTCTTACCGACCTTGCGGCGGATGACTTCATCGACATACTTGATGCCCTTGCCCTTATAAGGCTCGGGAGGACGCTTTTCACGGACTTCCGCCGCAAACTGGCCCACCTTCTGCTTATCGGGACCGGAGATGACGATCTTGTTCTGAGCGGGGACATCAATGGTGATGCCGTCGATCTCAGGAACGATGACCTGATGAGAGTAGCCCAGGTTCATGACCAGGTTCTTGCCCTCCTTGGCGGCACGGTAACCGATACCGTTGACCTCCAACTCCTTCTTGAAGCCTTCGCTGACGCCGACGACCATGTTGTGCAGCAGCGCACGGGTCATGCCGTGCAGAGCGCAGTGCAGCTTGTCGTCAGAGGGGCGCTTGACATGGATGACGTTGCCCTCCTGCTCCAGGATCATCTCCGGACGCAGAGCCTGCGTCAGAGTACCCTTGGGACCCTTGACGGTGACAACGTTGTTCTCCGCAATGGTGACTTCCACACCGGCGGGGACGGTAATGGGCATTCTGCCAATTCTCGACATTGTTCAATACCCTCCTTACCAAACAAACGCAAGGACTTCACCGCCGACGTGTGCTGCACGAGCAGCCTTGTCGGTCATGACGCCCTTAGAGGTGGATACGATCGCAATACCAAGACCACGCAGCACACGGGGCAGCTCATCGGCGCCCACGTACACACGCAGACCGGGCTTGGACACACGGCGCAGACCGGAGATGACCTTCTCCTTGCCGGCGTTGTACTTCAGGGTGATGTGAATGGTCCCCTGGGTACCGTCGTCCACGACCTGATAGGCCTTGATGTAGCCCTCATCCAGCAGGATCTGAGCGATGCTCTTCTTCATGTTGGAGGCAGGGACGTCAACGGTCTCATGCTTGGCATTGTTGGCGTTGCGGATACGGGTCAGCATATCGGCAACAGGATCAGTGATGTGCATACTTGTTTCCTCCTAATTTAGAGTTACAGGGAAAGCCCTGTTGAGGTAGCGAGGTATCACTGATAATTTAGGCATCGTCCGATGACCAGCGATGTTTAATTACCAGTGACCTTTCGCCATCCTTTATCGCCGGAGCGCACAGCGCTCTTAGGCACTTGCTTTGCAGGGAGATAACTCCTCCCACACGGTTCCCGTCCTACCGGCAGCGCCGCCGCACCTGTCCGGTTCAACACGCCGACGGTATATAACGGAATGGACTCTTTCGTCACACGAGGCGGCAGGGTGCCGCTGTACTTTGCGCACAGCAAGCCATGCCGGCACCGCATGAGATAGATCCAGGATTTTTTCGCCAGACGAGGCGGCTAGGCGACGGCGCACTTTGTGTACGTCGAGCCGAGCCAACGAAGTATGGCGGAAAAAGATTACCAGGAAGCCTTGCGGACACCGGGGATCTCGCCCTTATAAGCCAGCGTGCGGAAGCAGATACGGCAAACGCCGTAGTCACGCAGATAGGCGTGAGGGCGGCCGCACAGCTTGCAGCGGTTGTACTTACGGGTGGAGAACTTAGCGGGAGCCTGCTGCTTCAGGATCATAGACTTCTTTGCCATGGTGTTTCTCCTCCTAATCAGCGTTCAAAGGGAGCGCCGACCAGGGTCAGCAGCTCACGGGCTTCTTCATCGGTCTGAGCGGTGGTGCAGATGACGATGTCCATACCACGGATCTTGTCGATCTTGTCGTACTCGATCTCGGGGAAGATCAGCTGCTCCTTGACGCCCAGGGCATAGTTGCCACGGCCGTCGAAGGCGTTGGCGCTGATACCACGGAAGTCACGCACACGGGGCAGAGCCACGTTGAACAGACGATCCAGGAACTCCCACATCTTGTCGCCACGCAGCGTGACCTTGGCGCCCACGGGCATACCCTCACGCAGCTTGAAGTTTGCAACAGACTTCTTGGCGATAGTGATGATGGCCTTCTGGCCGGTGATGGCGGACAGATCTTTCACCACGGCGTCCAGGACCTTGGGGTTCTCACGAGCCTCGCCGCAGCCCACATTGACAACGATCTTCTCGATCTTGGGGATCTGCATGGTGCTCTTGTAACCGAACTTCTTGAAGAGAGCGGGAGCCACTTCTTCAGTATACTTGACTTTCAGACGTGCCATTTCTTACTCTCTCCTTTCTCACAGCTCAGCGCCGCACTTCTTGCAGGTGCGGGCCTTCTTGCCGTCCTTGATGACGTAAGCCACACGGGTGCCCTTGCCGCACTTGGGGCAAACGACCTGCACCTTGCTGGCGTAGATAGCAGCCTCACGCTGGGTGATGCCGCCCTCCTCGCCCTGCTTGCGGGGCTTGATGTGGCAGGTGACCTTGTTGATGCCCTCCACCACGACCTTGGCTTCGCTGGGGATGGTGCCCAGCACCTTACCCTGCTTGCCCTTGTCCTTGCCGGACAGAACAACGACGGTGTTGTTCTTCTTGATTTTCAGACTATTCATTCTCTGGCCCCTCCATCAAATAACTTCGGGAGCGAGGGACAGGATCTTCATGTAATCCTTGTCACGCAGCTCACGAGCAACGGGCCCAAAGATACGGGTACCTCTGGGGTTTTTGTCGTCCTTGATGAGGACGGCGGCATTGTCGTCAAAGCGGACATAGGTGCCGTCGGCACGACGGACGCCCTTGGCGCTGCGGACGATAACGGCCTTGACCACCTCGCCCTTCTTCACCTGACCGCCGGGAGCAGACTTACGCACAGAGGCAACGATCACATCACCGATGTTGCCGTACTTGCGCTTGGAGCCGCCCAGGACACGAATGCACTTGATCTCCTTGGCGCCGGTATTATCGGCAACCTTCAGATAGGACTCTTGCTGAATCATTCTCGGTTACCTCCTTACTTCGCCTTTTCAACGATCTCGACCACACGCCAACGCTTGTCCTTGGACAGGGGGCGGGTCTCCATCACCTTCACGATATCGCCTACGCCGCAGGTGTTCTCCTCATCGTGGGCCTTCAGCTTATAGGTGCGGCCGACGATCTTCTTATACAGAGGATGGGCGACACGGTCCTCGATGGCGACCACCACGGTCTTATCCATCTTGTCGGACACGACCTTACCCACACGGGTCTTGCGGGAGGAAATTCTCTTCTCTTCCATTTCAGTTCTCCTCCTTTTCACGGATCACGGTCTTGATGCGGGCAATATCACGCTTGGTTTCAGCGATCTTGAGAGGATTGTCCAGCTGATTGGTGGCGTGCTGCATACGCAGGAAGAACAGATCCTTCTTCAGGGAAGTCAGCTTCTCATTCAGCTGCTCCACGCTCATTGCACGTACTTCAGTTGCCTTCATCTCATTCACCTACTTCCTGAGCTTCCAGATCCTCACGCTTGACGATCTTGGTCTTGATGGGCAGCTTGTGGCTGGCCAGACGCAGAGCCTCACGTGCGACCTCTTCGGAGACACCGGCGATCTCGAACATGACACGGCCGGGCTTAACAACGGCGACCCAATACTCGGGAGAGCCCTTACCGGAACCCATGCGGGTCTCGGCCGGCTTCTCGGTGATGGGCTTATCGGGGAAGATCTTGATCCAGACCTGACCGCCACGCTTGGTGTAACGGGTCATGGCGATACGGGCTGCTTCGATCTGATTGCTGGTGATCCATGCGGGTTCCAGCGCAACGAGGCCAAACTCACCGTAGGTGACCTTGTTGCCTCTCATGGCCTTGCCGGTGAGGCGGCCACGGTGTACTCTGCGGTACTTAACTCTCTTGGGCAGAAGCATTACTGAGCGCCTCCTTCTTTCTTTTCTGCGGGCTTGCGGAAGCCGCCCTCAGGGCGGGGACCACGGTTATAGCCGCCGTTCTGGCGGTCACGGTTGAAGCCCTGACCATCACGGCGGAAGCCGCCACGGCGATCGCCATCACGGCGGCCACGGCGCTCACGGCGCTCCTGATAAGGCTTGCTGGTATCCAGGGTGCGGGGGGTGGTCCGCAGAGCCTGAGACAGGATCTCGCCCTTGTAGATCCACACCTTCACGCCGATGCGGCCGAAGGTGGTGGCGGCCTCAGCGAAGCCGTAGTCGATGTCGGCACGCAGAGTCTGCAGGGGGATGGTACCCTCGTGATAGTGCTCGGAGCCGGCGATCTCACGACCGCCCAGACGACCGGAGCAGTTGACCTTGATGCCCTTGGCGCCGGCACGCATGGCACGGCCCATGGCATTCTTCATGGCACGGCGGTGGGAGATACGCTTCTCCAGCTGAGCGGCGATGTTCTCGGCCACCAGCTGAGCGTCCATATCGGGGTTGCGAACCTCGACGATGTTCAGCTTCACGGTCTTGCCGATAAGCTTCTCCACGCTCTTGCGATACTCCTCGATCTGCACGCCGCCCTTGCCGATGACCACGCCGGGGCGGGCCACGTGCAGATAAACGGTGACGACCTCGTTGCTGCGCTCGATCTCGATCTTGGAGACACCGGCAGCGAACAGCAGCTTCTTCAGGTACACACGGATCTTGTGATCCTCGACCAGAAGATCGCCGACCTTCTCATTGCTGGCATACCAACGGGAATCCCAGTCTTTGATGACGCCCACTCTGAAGCCGTGGGGATTAACTTTCTGTCCCATAAAACTGTCTCCCTCCCTTACTCTTTCTCAGCGACGGCCAGCGTCACGTGAGAGGTTCTCTTGTTGATGCGATAGGCACGGCCCTGAGCACGGGGCATCATTCTCTTCAGAATGGGGCCGGGGGTAGCGAACACCTGGGTGACCACCAGCTTCTCGGGGTCCATGCTGAAGTTGTTCTCCGCATTGGCGCAAGCGCTCTTCAGGAGCTTCATCAGGGGCTCGGAGGCAGCCTTGGGGGTCTGCATCAGGATCGCCATGGCAGTCTGAGCATCTTTTCCACGGATCAGATCGCACACGATCTGGATCTTACGGGGAGAGATGCGGACGTATCTCAAATAAGCTTTAGCTTCCATTGTACTGTGCATCCTCCTTACTTAGACTTGGCGTGACCACGGAAGGTCCGGGTGGGAGCGAACTCACCCAACTTGTGACCCACCATGTCCTCCTGGACATAGACGGGCACATGACGGCGGCCATCGTGAACGGCGATGGTGTGACCCACGAATGCGGGGAAGATGGTGGAGCTGCGGCTCCAGGTCTTCAGCACGCTCTTCTCGCCCTTCTTGTTCATTTCCTCGACCCGCTTCAGCAGCTCAGGGGCAACATACGGGCCTTTTTTGACAGATCTGCTCATATTCTACTTGCCTCCCTTACTTCACATTGCGGCGCTTGACAATAAACTTGTCAGTAGGATTCTTGGTCTTGCGGGTCTTGTAGCCCAGAGCCGGCTTACCCCAGGGGGTAACAGGACCGGGACGGCCCACAGGAGCCTTGCCCTCACCACCGCCGTGGGGGTGGTCGCAGGGGTTCATGACGGAACCACGGACGGTGGGACGCCAACCCATGTGACGCTTCCGGCCGGCCTTACCGATCTGAACGTTCTCGTGCTCCAGATTGCCCACCTGACCGATGCAGGCGGTGCAGTTGGTGCGGATGATGCGGACCTCGCCGGAGGGCATACGGATCTGGGCGTTCTCGCCCTCCTTTGCCATCAGCTGCGCATAGGCGCCGGCGGAACGAACCAGCTGAGCGCCCTTGCCGGGGTGCATCTCCACATTGTGGATCACGGTACCCACAGGGATGTTGGCGATGGGCAGGCAGTTGCCGGGCTTGATATCTGCAGCGGCGGAGGAGAGCACCTTGTCACCGGCGGTCAGACCCACGGGAGCGATGATGTACCGCTTCTCGCCGTCCTCATACTGCACCAGAGCGATGTTGGCGCTGCGGTTGGGATCGTACTCCAGACGCAGGACAGTGGCGGGCATATCCGTCTTGTCACGCTTGAAGTCGATGACACGATACTTGCGCTTCTCGCCGCCGCCGCGATGGCGGACGGTGATGCGGCCATAGCTGTTGCGACCAGCGTTCTTCTTCAGGACCTCGGTCAGGCTGGACTCAGGCTTGGCGTGCTTATCAATGCCGTCGAAGCCGGAGACAGTCATATGCCGGCGGGAAGGGGTGGTCGGCTTAAAAGTTTTGATAGACATTTCTTACACTCCTTCCTTTCTTACACCATACCCTCGAAGAACTCGATGGTCTTGGAGTCCTGGGTCAGCTGGACGTAAGCTTTCTTCCAGCTCTTGCGGCGGCCGGGACGGGCAGCGCCCAGACGCTTGGCCTTGCCATCATAGTTGATGGTGTTGACCTTGGCCACCTTCACGCCGAAGATCTGCTCCACGGCGTTCTTGATCTCGACCTTACCGGCGGTGGGAGCCACTTCAAAGACGTACTTCTTGGTGCCGGTGGCCTCCATGGAGCGCTCGGTGATGATGGGACGAATAATGATGTCGTAAACGTTAGCCATTACGCAAACACCTCCTCGATTACTGCGAGGGCTTCCTTATCGAGGACCAGATACTTGGCCTTGAGAATGTCGTAGACGTTCATCAGATTGGCCATGGTGGTCTCGACACCGGGGATATTGCGGGCGCTCTTGACGACGACCTCATCCTTGGCGGGAGTGACCACCAGGGACTTGCCGTCGGCCTTGACGGCGTTCAGGAACGCACGGAAGTCCTTGGTCTTGATGCTGTCGAGCTTGATGGAATCGACAACGATGATCTCGCCTGCGGCCGCCTTGGCGGACAGAGCGGACTTCATAGCCAGTCTCTTGACCTTCTTATTCAGAACGTAAGAGTAGCTGCGGGGCTTGGGAGCGAACACGATGCCGCCGTGGGTCCACTGGGGAGCACGGGTGCTGCCCTGACGGGCGTGGCCGGTACCCTTCTGACGCCAGGGCTTCTTGCCGCCGCCGGAGACCTCGGCACGGGTCAGAGCGCTCTGCGTGCCCTGACGGCAATTCGCCAGGTGGTTCTTGACCACTTCATGCACAACGGCCTGATTGGGCTCGATGCCAAAAATGCCGTCGCACAGCTCCACGGTACCGACGGTCTCGCCGGCCATGTTCAAAACGTTGATGGTAGACATTACAAGCACTCCTTTCCTTACTTATTACGGGCGGAAGCCTTCTGGGGATTACGACCGGAAGCCTTCTGCGGGTTGTTGCTGATGCCGCTGTCAGCGTGCTTGACGCGATGGGTCTTAACGGTGCTCTTGATGAGGACCAGACCGCCCTTAGGGCCGGGTACGGCGCCCCGGACGGCGATGAGGTTCAGATCTGCGTCCACCTTGACGATGTCCAGATTCTGGATGGTGACCTGGTCAACACCCATCTGGCCTGCGCCGATCTTGCCCTTGAAGATACGGGAAGGATCGGTGGTGGAGCCCATGGAACCAGCGTGACGATGGACAGGGCCGCCGCCGTGGCTGGTGGGAGTGCGCTGTGCGCCCCAGCGCTTGATGACGCCCTGATAGCCGTGGCCCTTGCTGGTGCCGGTCACGTCCACAAAGTCGCCCTCTTTGAAAGTGTCAGCCTTAACGATATCGCCGACATTCAGTTCGGCGGCGTTGTCCAGCTTGAACTCACGCAGGTACTTCTTGGGGGCCACGCCAGCCTTGTTCAGGTGGCCCATTTCGGGCTTGGACAGCTTCCGCTCGGGAATGTCCTCATAGCCCAGCTGAACAGCCTCATAGCCTTCCTTATCGGAAGTTTTCTTCTGGACGACGGTGCAGGGACCCGCCTCGATGACGGTGACGGGGATGACCTTGCCGTTTTCGTCGAAGATCTGAGACATGCCAACCTTCTTGCCGATGATTGCTTTCATGTATGATCCTCCTTAAAGGTTATTGGTCGGCATAGTTCAATCTGCATTGGGTACAGATCGCTTGCTCTGCCGACGTAACCCCCGCCGGCCTCACGCAAGTCAGCCGACGGTCGGGTAGCAAGCAAATTCATTTGTTTCGGCGCCCATTGCGCCGGGTGCCGTGGTTTTCCACAGCGTGTACCTATATATAAAGGTACTTACAGCTTGATCTCGATCTCCACACCGGCGGGCAGATCCAGAGCCATCAGAGCCTCCACAGTCTTGGGGGTGGAGTTGGTGATGTCGATCAGACGCTTGTGGGTGCGGCGCTCAAACTGCTCACGGCTATCCTTATACTTGTGGGTAGCGCGCAGGATGGTGACGATCTCTTTCTTGGTGGGCAGAGGGATGGGGCCGGAGACAGCAGCGCCGGTGCGCTTGGCGGTCTCGACGATCTTCTCTGCGCTCTGGTCGATGACCTGATGGTCATAGGCCTTCAGACGAATGCGGATCATTTCTTTTGCCATTTGGTTCGTTCCTCCATTATTTCGTACGGTTTTTGATTGCGTGACCAACTGCCGTACGGCGAGAGTTCTTATACGCCGTTCCGTGCGTATCATTCCGGCTCATAAGAAACACCGGCGCAAAATCCGGCCGGTGTCCTTCTGGCGCAGCGATCTACGCTGACGTGCAGAAACTTCTCAGCCGCCCGATGATCGGACATACTCCCCGGAAGTTACCTCCTCTCGGAGCAATCTCCCGGTTCATCGCATTTGTACACGCCTCCGGGTGTGCAGCACCCTCAGCGCACGTACCTTGCTATATTAAAGGAAAAATCCCCTTTTGTCAAGGGGATTTTTCGCTTTTTTCATGAAATTTTTCAATATTTTTTGTGGAGCCCGCCAAATCTCGCCCCCGCCCATAAATCCGGGCAAGACAAGGCATTTCCCGGCATCAATACGCCACGCCCCAGTAGATATCGGTGGTGCATTCCTTGCCGCACACAGGGCATTTGCCCACGGTGCCGGACTGCTTCAGTGGCATACAGCGGCTGGACACGCCGGCCTTCTCCTTCATGGCCAGCTCGCACTCCAAGCTGCCGCACCACTTGGTGCGGGCAAAGCCGCCCTTGCCCTGGGCCATCTCCTTCACTTCCTCCCACGTGGTGAAGTCGAAGGTGTTGTCCTCCAGATTCTTCTCCGCCATGGCGTAGAGGTTGTCATGTACCTCCTTCAGCAGGGTCTGCACGGTAGCCTCCAGCTCCGTCAGCGGCACGAACACCTTTTCTCCGGTGTCACGCCGGGCGATGCAGCACTGCTGCTTCTCCATGTCCTTGGGTCCGATCTCCACCCGCAGCGGCACGCCCTTCATCTCATACTGGGCGTACTTCCAGCCGGGGGACTGCTCGCTGTCGTCCATCTTCACCCGCAGCTCCAGCGCCGTCAGACGGTCCCGCAGAGCCGCCGCAGCGTCCAGCACGCCGGGCTTGTGCTGGGCCACCGGCACCACCACCACCTGAATGGGAGCAATGGCCGGCGGCAGCACCAGACCGTTGTTGTCGGAGTGGGTCATGATGCAGGCGCCGATGAGGCGGGTGGTGCTGCCCCAACTGGTCTGGAAGGGATACTGCAGCTTGTTGTCCCGGCCGGTGAAGGTCACGTCGTAGGCACGGGAGAACTTGTCCCCGAAATAGTGGCTGGTGCCGGACTGCAGGGCCTTGTGGTCCTTCATCATGGCCTCGATGGTGTAGGTGGCCTCGGCCCCGGCAAACTTCTCCTTATCGGTCTTGCGGCCCTTCACCACCGGCATGGCCAGCGCATCCCGGCAGAAGTCGGCGTAGCAGTTCAGCTGCTGCTCCGTCTCGGCAATGGCCTCCTCCGCCGTCTCATGGATGGTGTGTCCCTCCTGCCACCAGAACTCCCTGGAGCGCAGGAAGGGCCGGGTGGTCTTTTCCCAGCGGATGACGGAGCACCACTGGTTGTAGAGCATGGGCAGCTCCCGGTAGCTCTGCAATACATTGTGCCAGTGGTCGCAGAACATGGTCTCCGAGGTGGGCCGGAAGGCCAGCCGCTCCTCCAGCTTCTCACTGCCGCCCATGGTGACCCACGCCACCTCCGGGGCGAAGCCCTCCACCAGCTCGCCCTCCTTCTTCAGCAGGCTCTCCGGGATCAGCACCGGCATCGCCACGTTGACGTGTCCGGTCTTTTTGAACATCCCGTCCATGATGCGCTGGATGTTCTCCCAGATGGCGTAGCCGTAGGGCCGCAGGATCATGAAGCCCTTCACGGAGGCGTAGTCCACCAGCTCCGCCTTCAGGCAGATGTCGGTGTACCACTTGGCGAAGTCCACCTCCATGGGGGTGATGGCTTCCACGTTTCTCTGATCTTTTGCCATAATTCTCTCAATCCTTTATATTGTTATCGTTTTTCACGGATCGCTCCTGAACTTTTATTGTATCTGCCGGACGCCCGCTTGTCAAGGCCTGCCTCTCCACCCCGCCGGTAAAAGCGCATCTCCGCCTTCATCTCCCGGCAGCCGGATTGCCCTATGCCCTTTCTTCCAAGTGCGTGTCCCTCAATTCAAGGATCGTATCATACAGCGGCAGGATCTCCGGGCTCACCTTGTGTTCGATGCTGATGACGGTCAAGCCGTCCGTCCGGAGCAGCTGCGACAAAATTTTCTGGCTGCTGCCCTTGTCCATATTGGCAGTGGCTTCGTCCAGGAAGATGACCCGCTTATTCTCGGTCAGCACCCGGGCCAGCGCCAGCTTTTGCCGCTCTCCGCCGGACAGATTGCCCTTCGCGTTCTGGAATACCTGATCCAGATCATGGGACGCAAGAAAGGCATCCATTCCCAGAGAATGCATCGCCGAAACATGGTAAGTGCGCCGCCTGCCCCCGCATCCACCGCATCGATGGCATTTTGAAGATAGATCGGCTTCAATGAGGTGCAAACGGCCAAAAGTACCGATGAGATCACGACAATAAAAACCACGGTTTCGCCTCCTATTCTGATGAGTTACGGTTCCGGTTCCGGCAGCAAGCCTCGCCTCCCCGCCCTGTCGAAAAATCCGGGTATATATTATATATGGTGTATCCCCGCCCTGTCGCCGGCTGCCGTATGGCTCATCCGCTGTACTTCTCCAGCACCCACCGCCGCACGTGCTCCACAAAACGGTAGGTGGAGCGGGAGATGGCCCGCTTGTCCTTGACGCAGATGCCGATGTTCCGGTAAAAGGGCTTGGCGAAGGAGCAGGCCACCACCGGGTATTCGTTCCGGTCCAGCATCAGCTCCTCCATGATGCTGATGCCCAGCCCGCAGGACACCATGGCCAAAATCACCTGATCCTGCTGCACCCGGTACTGCACATTGGGCTGCACTCCCAGCGTGTCCAGCACCTCCTGAATTTCGTAGTCGTCTCCCTCCTCCAGCAGAATGAAGGGATACTGGGTCAGTGCCTCCGGTGGAAACGGCTCCCGCCCCGCCAGCGGATGATCCCACGGCACAATGGCCTTCCACTGGTCCCGCTGCAATAGCCAGCAGTCCAGATTCGCCTCCGTGGGCAGCACCAGAAAGCCGCAGTCCGCCGTGCCGTCCTGGATCCACCGGGCGATCTCCGTGTTGTAGTTGGAGGGCAGCAGCTCAAATTCGATGTTGGGATACTGCTCCCGAAAGCTTTTCAGGATGTAGGGCATCCACTGCACCGACACGCTGGTGAACACCGCCACCCGCACCACGCCGGTCTCCAGTCCCTGCAGATCCTTGGCCCGTTCCTCGATGCTCCGTTGCTGGCGGCAGATCTCCTGAATATAAGGCATCAGCGCCCAACCGTCCGCCGTCAGGGTCACGCCCCCCCCGGCTGCGGCTCAGCAGCGTTACCCCCAGCTCCTCCTCCAGCCCACTGATGGCGTGACTGACGCCGGATTGGGTGAAGCTCAGCTGCTGGGCGGCCGCCGTAAAGCTGCCGCACTCCACGGTTTTCAGAAATACCTGATATTTGGTCAAGTCCATTTCCTCGCCTCCTTGCTTTCCAGCATACCATATCCCGCCCCCCATCTGCAAACTTTTCTTCATAAGATCAATGAAATTCATTCTCTTTGCTTATTTGCAGGAGCATGATATTCTGCAACGAACTTACCATCGATGGACAAGGGCAAATATGTCTGGCAGTGTGCTTTTCTGCTATCCCCCGTTGATTTACCCCCCACGGCTGAACCTTTACCTCCTCTGTCGCCTGTCCTTCATGGGCAGACGTCATTTTTATCCATATATGAAAATTATTGATGCATTTTATGAGAATCATTCGTTTTACGTCTGCCGTTTCCTGTGGTATACTAAGACCATCTCAGAGGGCTTTCGGTACATATCTCTGCGTGTACCGTGAAGAGGACGATCATACAGCACCGGATCGGAAGTCCTCCGGCTGGATGATCCTGTCTGCCATGTGGTTGCGGCGGACCGTGTCCCCCAGCCGTCGAGTGGGTCGAGGACGGCAGATTCTTTCTTTTCCTTCTTCATGCCGTCCGGGTCAAAAAGTGCGTCGCTGCGAATGGTCACGCAGCGACGCACTTTTTGCATGCGCTCTTTTGTATATTCTCCTGTCTGTCTGCCGTTGATATACATTTTCAACGCATATTATCCTCTTATATTCACCCTTGCCTGTATACCGCTCCCTCACCGCATCCAGTTATTTTTTCCACATATTTCCTGTCTCAACACCACTGCTTCCATTGTTTCTTCCTGCGCAGGTCCGCCGATCCCCCCGGCTCTCCCCCCCCATACTCCCAACGGCCCCGCTCTTCTTTCGCCAGCTATGTTCCGTCCCTCGTCCCGCTATACTTACAGTTGCCCTCTCCCCGTCCCCTCTCAGGTATGTATGCAGCTTCCGAAAGCCTCCCTTTTGAGCGCTCTTTTCGCCTTTTGTATTGTTTCGCCAACGACCTGCCTCTGCCCGTCGGCTCAGATTGTATACAATATTTAATGTATGAAAAACTCTCATGTTTCAGATGAAAATGATGCGTTTTACAAATTGCATTTCCTGTGGTAAAGTGTAGACAGTAAGAGAAAGGAGTTGTTTGAATATGGCACTGGTTACGAAAATGAATCGCTGCGCCGTCTGCGGCAGCAGCCAGATCTCTCTGATGGCGGATGGTAAGTACTACCACTGCGAGGCCTGCGGGGCCACCTCCAACCACACGATGCCCGCCGCCGATCTGGCCAAGGTCGATCGCATCTCCCTCATGGGCGGCAGCACGGAGGAGATTGCGGCCCTGCGTCATCGGTATCCCCGTCTGGGTCTCACCACCTGGACCAAGGAGAATCGGGTACAGCTGTAACCCTTTATTTCACCCTCTGGAGCGGCATGAGTTACCTCCTCACCGCTAAATGATAAAAACAGGACGCCGATACGGGGCGTCCTGTTTTTCCATTTTCAGCGCTGACTTATCGGGCGCTCGTCCCCGAAGATCAGATCGTCGATATCGGGCTTTCGCTCCATGGGCTCCACTCCTCTCCGTTTCCATACCCTCCATTCTATGTACCGGGGTCAGAGAAAATGTCTCCCGGCATTTTTGCAGTCTCTCTTGGACAAAAGCCTTGTCCGGCTGTCCCGTTTTCGGGCATTTTTCCTGTCCGGATGCCGTCCTGTTTCTGTCCGTTTTTTGTCCAGTTTCGCCTGATCGCCGCAAAAATCGGCAAAACAAAATTTTCCATAGGGGAAGGGGTTGCTTTTTTTCATTTTCATGATACAATAACAGTACAAATCTTAATGGAGGTGCTTCCCATGGCTTATCAGATCGGTTCCGGCTGCGTCAGCTGCGGTGCTTGCGCAGACGTATGTCCTGTTGGTGCCATTTCTCAGGGTGACGATCATTATGTGATCGACGCTAACTCCTGCCTGGACTGCGGTACTTGCAGCGATACCTGCCCCAATGGCGCTATCAGCCCTGCTGAATAATTACATAGCAAGGACGAAAAACACCGGAGCGGATGCTCCGGTGTTTTTTGCTGTCTTGCGCCGGAGGCGCTCCCCGTGGTACAATATTATCAATGATTCCGGCAGGATACCGGCTGCCATCTCGCGGATGGCGGAGAATATCATAAGTATCTCTGCCCAGAGAAAAGGAGAGGGACACATGGAGCACTGGGACCGGCTGCGGGGCGATCAGGGCTTTTACTGGGACGACGGTCTGTTCCGCCCCTCCACGGATACCTTTCTGTTGGGGGGCTTTCCCGTCCTGCGCCGTGGGGAACGGGCCTGCGACTTAGGAGCCGGGACGGGGCTGCTGGGGGCGCTGCTGCTGACACGGGAGCCGTCCCTCACCGTCACCGGGCTGGAGCTGCGGGAGGACGCCTGCCGTCTGGCCCGGCGCACCGCAGAGCGCAGCGGCTGGCAGGAGCGGCTGCTGTGCCGGCAGGGGGACCTGCGGCGGCGGGAGGACCTGCCCCCGGCGGGCGGGTTCGATCTGGTGGTATCCAATCCCCCCTACTTCCCGCCGGAGACGGGGCGTGTCTCTCCGCAGGAGACACGGAGTGTCGCCCGGTCGGAGGTGGTGTGTACGCTGGAGGATGTGTGCCGGGCCGCCGGTTGGCTGCTGCGGTGGGGCGGGCGCTTCTGCGTGGTGTTCCCCACAGAGCGGCTGGTGGAGCTGATGGAGACGGCCCGTCGTTTCGGGCTGGAGCCCAAGCGGCTGCGGATGGTGCAGCACGACGCCGCCGGGGTCCCCGGTCTGGTGCTGCTGGAGTGCCGCCGGGGTGGGAAGCCTGGGCTGCGGGCAGAGCCTGCGCTGCTGCTCTATGACCCCGACGGCCGAGAGACGGCGGAGCATCGCCGTGCCTATTTTCGTGAGGAGGAGCAAGCGCTATGAGCGGAACATTATATCTGGTAGCCACCCCCATCGGCAATCTGGGGGATCTGTCCCCCCGTGGGGTGCAGACCCTGCAGGAGGCAGACTTCATCGCCGCCGAGGACACCCGTGTGTCCATGAAGCTGCTGAACCATTTCGACATCAAAAAGCCGCTGGTCAGCTACCACGAGCACAACCGGGCCGCCGCCGGGCAGGCCATTCTGGCCCGGCTGCTGGCCGGGGAGACGTGTGCGCTGGTGACGGACGCCGGGACCCCTGCCATCAGTGATCCCGGCGAGGATCTGGTGCGGCTGTGCGGGGAAAACGGTGTCACGGTACAGGCCATCCCCGGCTGCTGCGCCGCCGTGTGCGCTCTGGCGGTGTCGGGACTGCCCACCGGGCGGTTCACCTTTGAGGGATTCCTCTCTGCCAACAAAAAGGAGCGGCGGGAGGCCCTGACCCGGCTGGCGGCGGAGCAGCGCACCATGGTGTTCCACGAGGCGCCCCACAAGCTGCGGCCCACGCTGGCGGATATGCTGGAGCTGCTGGGAGACCGGCCGGTAGCGCTGTGCCGGGAGCTGACCAAGCTCCACGAGGAGACCATCCGCACCACCCTGTCCGGCGCTGTGGCGCTGTACCGGGAGAAGGAGCCACGGGGGGAATACGTGCTGGTGGTGGCGGGAGCCCCCCGGCAGGAAGCCCCCGCCCTGACGCTGGCGGAGGGCGTGGCCATGGTGCAGAGCCTGCGGCAGCAGGGCCAGCGGATGAAGGACGCCGTCCGCCGGGTGGCGGAGGACACAGGTCTCTCCCGCAACGAGCTGTATCAGGCGGCATTGCAAGAGGAGTGAGGCAGGGCCTTTCAGCGGATGCCGGAGGTGCATATGATCGACTATATAAAGGCGCACGAATTTTCCGCCGGCCACCGGAAGCGGCTATTACAGGACAGGAAATGCGGCTGCTTTTATTGTCTGAAAATTTTCGCCCCCAAGGAGATCAGCAATTGGATCGAGGACGTGGGCGGTACGGCGATCTGCCCGTATTGCGGCATAGATTCCGTCATCGGGGAGCATAGCGGGTATCCCATCACCAGAGAATTTCTGGAGCAGATGCGCCAATATTGGTTTTGAGAGATCGCAATACCAGCATATGGAAAACTTTCTATGCGGTCATACTGTCCTGAAAAGCTGTCCGTGGGAGACAGCTATTTTCAGGGCGGTGGTTTTCGTGCAGCATTTGGGTGCAGCAAACGGCAAGAAGAGGGAAGAGCCTTTTTAGCTCCTCCCTCTTCCTCATTTATTCTCATCAGTTCATGGAGTCGGCGGTATCGTGGAACAGCTCCCGGACACGCTCCAGCAGGGGGCGGTGCTCCGGCCGGGAGAGATCCTCGTCCCGGCACAGCAGTGCTCTGGCGGCAGACTGGGCCTCCTCCAGCAGCTGCATATCGCAGGCCAGATCCGCAATTTTCAGGGTAGGCAGGCCGTGCTGCCGCTGGCCGAAGAAGTCGCCGGGGCCACGCAGGTGCAAGTCCTCCTGAGAAATTTCAAATCCGTTGTTGGTGCGGGTCATGACCTTCAGCCGCCGCCGGGTCTCCTCGCTGGGATGCTCCGACAGCAGGATGCAGTAGCTCTTGGCCTGACCACGCCCCACCCGGCCACGCAGCTGGTGCAGCTGGGACAGGCCGAAGCGCTCGGCATTCTCCACCACCATGCAGGTGGCGTTGGGAACGTCCACTCCCACCTCCACCACGGTGGTGGACACCAGAACATCGCTCCCCCCGGCGGCGAAGGTCTCCATGACCTTCTCCTTTTCCTTGGGCTTCATCTTGCCGTGGAGTACCGACACCCGCAGGTCCGGGAAGGTCTCCTCCTGCAGCTTTTTGGCGTAGGCCGTGACGGCCTTCCGCTCGTCGGGAAGGGTGTCACCATCCCCCACCAGCGGGCAGACGATAAACACCTGATGACCCTCCTGCACCTGCTTGCGCAGGAAGGCGTTGACCCGCGGGCGGTAGCTCTCCCCCAAGGCAAAGGTATCCACCTTCTGCCGTCCCGGCGGCAGCTGGTCGATGACCGACACATCCAGATCGCCGTAGATCACCAGCGCCAGCGTCCGGGGGATGGGGGTGGCCGACAGCACCAGCATATGGGGGGCCTCCGCCTTCTGGCTCAGGGCCGCCCGCTGGTTGACGCCGAAGCGGTGCTGCTCGTCCGTCACCACCAGCCCCAGCCGTCCGTACTGCACGTCCCCCGTCAGCAGGGCGTGGGTACCGATGCACAGGTCGATGGTACCGGCGGCCAGTCCCGCCAGCGTCTCCCGCCGCTCCCTGGCACGGGTGGAGCCGGTGAGCAGGGCGCAGGTCAGACCCAGCCGGGCCATCAGGGGCGACAGCGTTTCAAAGTGCTGCCGGGCCAGTATCTCCGTAGGGACCATCAGGGCCGACTGCCACCCGCTCTGGGCGGCGAACCAGATGCAGGCCGCCGCCACCATGGTCTTGCCGCTGCCCACGTCCCCCTGACACAGGCGGTTCATGGGGCGGCCGGCGGTCATGTCACCTATGGCATCCTCCACGGCACGGCGCTGGGCGTCCGTCAGCGTGAAGGGCAGGGCGTTATAAAAGGGATCCATGGAGACCTTGCGGCACGCCGGGCCGGACACATCCTCCCGGCGGCTCCGCAGCAGCCGGAGGCCGCAGGTCAGCAGGAACAGCTCCTCGAAAGCCAGACGGCGCCGGGCTTGGGTCAGAGCCTCCGGCGAATCGGGAAAATGGACGTTTTCGTAGGCGTAGTTGATGTAGCACAGGCGGTGCTCCCGCCGCACCTCATCCGGCAGTACGTCCGGCAGCAGCTCCCGGCAGGCGTCCAGCCCCTGCCGCACCGCCTGCGTCAGCATCAGCTGGCTGATGCCCTCCGTCAGTGGGTAGATGGGCATGATGCGCCCCGTCAGCTGCCGGTGCCCCTCCGGCTCCAGCAGGGGGTTCACCAGCTGGTGACGGCGCTGGCCCTCCACCTTGCCGTAGAAGATGTAAATCTCCCCCCGGTGGAGGCTGTTTTTCCGGTACTCCTGATTGAAGAACACAATGTCCAGCGTTCCTGTCTCGTCCACGGCACGGGTTCGGACGATGGTGCGGCCGCCGGGGATGCGGTGGGCAGTGGGATCGGCGGCGATCATGGCCCGGACACAGACGTTCTCCCCCTCCGTCAGGTCACGGATGGGGCGGGTCAGGGTCCGGTCCTCGTAGGAGCGGGGGAAATAGCTGATGAGGTCACGCAGGGTGGTGATGCCCAGCTTCTCCAGCGCCTTGGCCCGTGTCTCTCCGATCCCTTTGATATATCGCACGTTGGTGGATAGCTCTGCCATAGGGCCGCCTCCTTAAAACCATTTTTTGCGCTTGAAGATCCACAGCTCCACCAGCACGCACACGGCGCTGACGATGCAGATCACCAGATAGCCGTGCTCCGCCGTCAGCTCCGGCATATTCCGGAAGTTCATGCCGTACCAGCCGGCGATGAGAGACAGGGGCAGGAACACCGTGGTGACGATGGTGAGGATCTTCATGATCTGGTTCTGCCGCATATCCACCTGCGTCTGGTGCATCTCCCGCAGCTGGAGGGAATACTCCTTCTCCTGCTCCGTCATGGTCAGCAGCCGCTGGGCCTTGCCGGAAAGATGCTCCAGCAGCCGCTGGACGTGCTCTTCTGCGTCCGGGATGGCATCGGCCAGCACGGCATAGAGGTCGTCCAGCTGGGCATAGTAGCCCGCCAGCACCGACAGCTCCCGGCGGATGCGGAAGATCTTCTTGTCGAAATCCTCCGCCTGTTGCGCCAGCAGAACTTCCTCCAATGCCGTCAGGCGCTCCTCGTAGTGCTGGAGGCTTTCCATGTCCTCCGCCGTCAGCCGGGCCAGCAGCTCCGACAGCAGCTGAGCCGGGGTCTCCCCCGGAAGGCCCGGCAGCAGGCCCTGCAAAAAACCGCCCTTTTCCACCAGCAGCAGCTTTTTCTCCGTCAGATAGTAGCCGAAGAAGTGCTTTTCGCCGGTGGGAGCCATGCGCTGAGGCATGGCGTAGGTCCCGATGACGCCGCTCTGGAGCCGCTCCGCCTTGCAGAATACGCCCCGTCCCGGCAGGATCTGGTGCCGGGCGGTCAGCTCCGGATAGCGCTGGCCAAAGGCTTCAAAGGTCAGCAGCTCATATAATTCGCTCATATCATGTACCTTCCCGAATGTGAGATGGGTTCGCCCAAATGGCGCAGAGCCATTTGGGCGATGAGGGTGTATCAATCGCTGTCCAGCTTGAGGACGGCCATGAAGGCCTCGGTGGGAACCTGTACGGTTCCCAGGTTCCGCATCTTCTTCTTGCCTGCTCCCCACAAAAGCAAGCTTTTGTGGGGTCCCCGGATCAGATT
>ERZ1673748.799-NODE-799-length-37565-cov-8.838230_pt1 | contig 37565 bp, 50 predicted proteins | sample MGYA00580196_ERZ1673748 | MGnify/ENA primary metagenome ERZ1673748 (study PRJEB41218, sample SAMN15661796) | gut metagenome | host: Homo sapiens | place: Canada: London | collected 2015-08-20/2019-03-30 | study: EMG produced TPA metagenomics assembly of...
CAACTCTAACCGAAAAATACTTAAAATTTACCAATTACGTCGATATACGTCGTAAAGCGTCGAAACACGCCGCGCTGGTACTCCCGGGAAAAGTCTGCCACAGTGTAGCAAGTGGTGCAGTCTGCCTCCACAATGCGGTGCTTGTAGTCCTGTTTTTGAAGGTATGCGCCCCATGTAAAGAAAAAATACGCTCACTGAGCACAAAATTTTGCAAAAAGCCTTTACTTTTGCGCACAATGAGCGTATATTAAAGACAATAAAAGGCCAATTCCAAACGTTTAATATCATCATCTTGTGTGAAATAAGGAGAGCATTATGAATAACTTTGAAATTAAAAAGAAAATCGTCCTTGCAGGCGACAGCCGCATTTTTAAGGACTGGGAAGCCCACTCCACCATCACGATGGACGATTTTATCTCGGCGCTCCAGTGGCTGTGCGAGGATGCATTAGACGGAAACGGCAAGCTCACCCGGGAGATCGCGCTTGCTCCTGACCGTATCGTAAAGCTGCGCCGTTCCAATGACCGCTTCGGCATGACCGCTTTCTATGAATATCCCCGCGACAACGGAGGAGACGGAGATCTCGGCTCTCTCTGGAACGGTGAGAAGTTCCCGGACGGCTTTATCCGCAAAATCAGCGTGTCTGCAAAAGACCGTATTTGAAAGGAGAAGACTATGTATACCGCTGAGCTATTTATTATGGCAGCCGACCCGGCAACCTCCCTCGAGGTCTTCCTCAACAGTGTTACAATCAGCATCCCGGACGATGCCGACGGGTGCGTAGATCTGGACGCTGAGAAGGAAAGGCTGGCAAACATCTGGGAGCTGGCGCACCTGCCCATGCGGGAGTTGGTAGGCCGTACCGGCCTGTCACAGACCGCATTTGCAAAGCGGGCGGGCATCCCTCGGCGCACGGTGCAGGGGTGGTGCTTGGGCGAGCGCGACTGCCCGGCATACGTCCGCTTTTTGCTTGCTGAGCACTACAAGCTGCTGTAAAATAAAAAATCCCCCACTTTGCCTACAAAGTACCCCGCGTAGAACGCAGGGCTTCGGCAAAGCAGGGGATTTTTTTTGTAAAATCAAGAGCGGAACCGCCCACAGGCAATGCCGCTCTCTACAAAGGCCGCAGCCTTTCAAATGGTATGTTTCCGCAGCGTCACGAAAACATCAGTGCACGTTCTTCTTCTGCTGCTCAAGATACTGATCTGCCGCAATGGCAGCAGTGGTGAAACTGTTATTGTTCCACCACGAGATCAGCGCGACAACGGTGGTGATACCGGCGGTGACCAGCTGCTCCACGGTCTGGCTCTCGATGGGCAGGACGGGCTTGCCCAGTGCAGACAGCACCTGATTGGTCAGGGCCAGCAGCAGGCAGGCGGTGCGGGCAATGGTGCCTGCGGAGATGGTGGGTGCGTTGTAGGTGTGTGCGTTCATAGTCAGTTCCTTTCTCTTTCGTGTTCGTCTGCTTCTAAATCAGCGATGCGGTGGTTGGCCACCTTCATCTGCTCTTCCAAAATAGGGACGCGGCGGGCAAAATTGTTGTGTTCCCGCACCTCGCGGGTCAGCTCTTCCAGCTTGGTGTCGGTCACGGCCTGACTGCGGCTGTTGGCAATCAGCACGCCGATCAGAGTCACCGCACCGGCAAGGATGGCTGAGATGATGCTTTCCACTGATCTCACCCCCTCACAGCGTCCACCGGCTCTTGTTCGGGCGGGTGTCTACATGCACCCAGCCCTTTGCCCGGCCTGCCTTGACCGGGTAGCGGCCCACGCCGCCACGATTCGGCAGTAGGGTCTCGGCATAGGCAGCCACAGCTTCAACACCCACGCCCTGCACCCGGATGTCCGCAGCCTTGCCGTAACAATGCTGGCTGTAGGTCGCCCCCTTCACCGCCTTGTTGTGGGCGGCGGTACGGTATGCACTCGTGATCGTCACAGACTTCCCGAAATGATCCCGGATTTTCTGCAGCAGGGTCACAAGCTCATCGTCAATAAAGATCGGGTCACTCCCATCCTTGCAGCGGAACTCCTTCACCGCAAAATTTGCGGAGAGCTTTCTGTTCCCGTCCTTCGCATACGAATAGGCTTTAATCGCCATTGCTACCATCTCCCTTCATGCCCGGATCAGCCCCGCACCCGCGCATGGCACAGTCCACCATGAGCACCCCGAACTCTGCACGCTCGGTGCTCATGTTCTCGCCCTGCGCTTCAAGCCGGGTCAACAGCTTCTCACACAGCTCAGGCCACGTCATAGTCGTCACCGGTGATGCGCTTGTAATCCTCGCCGGTGATCTCGCCCTTGTTTACGCGCTCGGCCAGAACTTTCTTCACGCCTGCACGGCGGGATGCGGGCATCTCTGCCCAAGTCTTAGTGCCTGCAATCAGGCGGTTTGCCCAGATAATGTTCATGGTGATACCTCCTTATTCCTTGTTCAGCGCTGCGTCCAGCTCACACAGCGCAGTTTCGATGTCGGCCAAACGCTTCTCGTTGGCTGCGTCCTGTTCGCACATTGCGTCCTCGACCTCGGCCACGCGGTCAGGCAGGCCGTCTTTCTCGGCCTGCTTCTTGGCTGCAGCTTCTTTTTCTGCCCGGGTGGGCAGGCTGCATTTTTTCCAGATAATCATGTGAATCCCTCCTTACTGGAATGCACCGGAAACAGAATCGATATAGCCGCCCTCGCCGCTTGCGCCGCGCTCCACGCTGATGCGGAAATTGAACGCCGCTCCGGCAGAAGCGGTTTGATTTTCAAAGATGATGTTCATGCCCTTGCGGACTTCTGCCGTCACGTCCTGCCAGACCGGCGAATCATCCAGCGCGTTGTTGGTTGCTTCCGCCTTGAACGCGGCATCATTCGGGATGGATCCGGACACCTGCAAGATCGCCACAGTAATGTCACCATCCACGGCCAGCGGGGTGGTCAGGGTCACACTTGCACTGGTAACGCTCTTGGTGAACGTTGCGTTCAGGCTGGTGCTCTCCTTGCCATCGTTCGCGGTGATCTTAATGGTATGGGAGCCGTTCAGGATGCGCAGGAAGCCGTCGGCGGTGCTGGCCTGTTCAAAGGTCAGCGCAGTACCGCTTGCAAGGCCGGTGCGGGTGGCAGTGGTCTTTCCGTCCAGCTTTTCGGTGACAGTCAGCGTGTCGCCGTCGGCATCGGTAACGGTATAGGCGAAGCTGAAGGGTGCGTTCTTCTCTCCCAAACTCGTGGAGCTGGCGTTGATGGCCGGGGCCACATTGTATCTGACCGTGCGTATAGCGGACGTGGTGTAGCCAGACTCCAGACCCTCGGTGTCGTATGCCTTGACGCGGTACATCACGGACGTGGTGCCGAAGGCGATGGTGTCGGTGTAGGTCAGCGCGTTGCCCTTGTACACCTGCGTGTAGGCGGAGCCACCATCGGTGCTGCGCTCCAGAATGTAGCCGCTCAGGTTGCCATCGCTGTCACTGGCCGCAGTCCACGAGATCACCAGCGTGCTGCCGCCCTTGACATCCTTCGGCACCGCGATTGACGGCGGCGCAGACGGGGCGTTGTTGTTGACCACCGTTACCCGCGAGCTTGTGCGCCAGCCAGACTCCAGACCCTCGGTGTCGTATGCCTTGACCCGATACATCACGGACGTGGTGCCGAAGGCGATGCTGTCCGTGGTGCTGGTGGCCGTACCCTGATAAATCCGACTCCACGACCAGCCGCCGTCGGTCGAACGCTCTACCTTGTAGCCGGCTAAATTGCTCTCAGCATCAGAGCTTTTTGCCCACGAGATTGAAATGTTCGCGCCGCCCATGATGGACGAAGGAACGGAAATGTTCCACGGAGTCGAGGGTGCGGTGTTAGTCGAGACCGTGCCATCATTAGATACAAAGAGAGTAGAGGGCAAAATCAAAGCGGGACGAACACCACAGGTGTTTTGGTCGCAGACCTTGTTGTCACAGGAACCATCAGTCAGGACAGTCCAGGCGGTATCTCTGTTGACGGTATACGGAGAACGAAGCCACCACGTGGAAGCGTTGCTGCCGTTGTATGCGACACGCTTACTATTGCCGCCAGAACCGCTGCCGAAGTAGTCCAGCTTTGCGCCATCTTTCGGAAGGGCATTGTGCGCCCAGCCAACTTCATAGCCGGACAGCAGAAATACTTTGGTGGAAAGACCATTTTCACCTGTCGCAAGGCTGCCCCAGCCGGTGCCCTTCTGGTACGGAATTTTCACCTGTTTGATAGCCGCTCTAATTTCGGAATCAATCAGGTTATAGAAGTTATCGTTCAGATAGGAATGGGTGGTGCTACCAGCATAGTCGTTAGTGTTCGAGCTATTCCACTGGCGTTTTTCGTAGATGTCTTTCATCAGCAGCCACGTTCCGGCGCAACTCGAATCATAGGTGCTGGTATTCGGATTGCCCTGATGCACGATGATGAAATCTTTGGCCGCACCGTTGACTTTGATTTTGACGATGCTGCCAACGGCCTTTGCGCCTAATCTTACATTTGCCATAAAAATTCACCTCCTTACTCAAAATTCAATCCTTGACAGATCGGCGTTCCACACACCTGTCACGGTCAAGCCGTCCAGCGACTCAAAGGTGACGGAGAACGGATTTGCCGTTACGTTGGTCGCGATCTTCAATTGAAGGATATCGATATCCGCCTGCATCTTTGCAGCGGCGATGCGCAAGTCTTTGTGAGACTCCGGGGACAGGTCGTGCTCCTGAATCCGCTCTTCGACCAACAGCTGCAAGCTCTGCATCTCAGCGCTCAGATTGAGCGAGATCTCCGCATCCCGGGAAATCGCGATCACCACAGTGAAAACGAACTCAAACTCCTGATCGGTGGAAGCCGCCGGGATCTCGACACCGCGGTCATCCTGCACGAGGAGCAGGAGCGTATCTTCTGCCGCCCCGGTCTGCCGCCCGAAGAGGGCAATCTGATGCAGGGTGTAGGTATCCTCCGCGCCGGTAATGCGGATCTTCACGCGGCGGGCAGCGCTGCCGTTTTCTTCAACAGGCTCGATGCCCATCAGCTCAAGCAAATGCCGCTCGCCGGTGATGTCGGTCTGCGCGTGGAGCACAGCGGCATTTGCAAGACCGCTCCCTCCGACAGCCTGCGTAATCGTGAGCTGCTTGCCCGATACGGCATCCATCAGCAGCTCAATGCCGGCATCGGTATAAGCCAGCGTTTCCCAACTCATTGTGTGTCCTCCTTTTTTATTTCAGGCATCCGCACCGATGCAAGGATGCTTGTGCCGCAGGGTGCGGCGGCAGCGTAGGCATATGCTTCTACGGGGTCACAGAACAGATACATTCCGAACACGATATGCGCAGGCTTGATCTGGTTTACCATGTGGATCAGTTCTTCGCGGTGAAGCTTATCTTCAACGTGAGTGCCGATGGTCAGCAGGTAAGCCGGATAATCCACGCGGCATGTCCACCGGCCAACGCCCAGTAACGTGTCGAGCTGTTGGTACAGAAATGCAAGTGTAAAGGGAGGGCGGGTGCACAAACGCGACAGAATGCGCTGCCGTCGAAAACTCAGCGTTTCGGTCAAAGGCTTTGCCCGGATATGCAGGACTTGTTCCCATTTCTGCACAGAATCCGCATCCATGGTCTGGACAAAAAAGTTCTGCCCGATGACCCGTACACTATCAGCTGTCCGGGAAAATTGTGCTTTTTCAGCGTCACAGACCTGCTGGTATTCCGCAATTTCCCGGTAAAAAGGCGGCAAAAGGGAATGCAGGTCATGGTTCAGGTCAAGTTCCATGTAGTTCCACCTTCCCCAGCACCGGAACCTGCTGCAAAGCACCGGTCTGCTGCAGCGCCATGTCCGCAGCAATCCCATTGAGCGTCAGAGCCGAAACATTGACGACCCCATCAAGAGAGATGAGCGCGGCAAGGACACGAGCAAGATACACCTCTGCCGAGTAGGCAATGGCCGTACTGCTGATATTGACATCCCAGTTTTTACGAATCTGCAGCAGGTAGGCACTGACAGCGTCCTGCGCAGGCTGCTGTACGGTTTCAAGTTCGTGTCCGGATGCAAGGGTCAGCGTGGCAGAAATGTCTACAGGCACTGTCTGCGGCGCTGTGACGGTCACCTGCGCACCGATGGGCGCAAGCCCAAGGCCAAGCCCCTGACCGGGCGGTGGATCGATAGCGTTCTGCGCCACCTGCACAAGCTCACTGGACGCAGGAAGGAAGTCGGCTCCCAAGATGGAACAGCACACCGTGCCGCCGCCATCCCACACGGGGTAGACCTGCACAGCACCCACGCCGTCTATCGCTTCGATCTCCTCAACGTACTGTGCCACGTTTCCGCCAAAGCTGCGGCTGTTCAGACGTTCAATGATTCTCGCGCGGAAAGGCTCATCCTCTTCGGTGTTTTCACCAGGGATCAGCAGATCCGTCAGCTGAGCGCTGTTCAATCCTTCAATGGAATCGATCGGCAGAATGGGGCCGGAGTATCGGTTGCCGATATCACCGGCAGTCTCAGCCTGCAGACGGTAGGTGCTTCCCTCCGTAATGGTGGAGATGACCACAAAATTGATACTCTCAGTGCCATTGATCGTTGAAAATCGCGCACCGATCGGAACCTCACAGTCAAAGATGCCGACCTTTACAGCGGCGGAAGCCTGCTTGCGGGTGATACCGGCCAGCACTGCCAGAAGATCCAGCGAATCTCCGGAGGCTGTCTGGACGAACGCCTGTTTCTGCACAAGGTCGAGGCTCAGATAAAAGCCCTCAAGCACGTAGGCTGCCGGGCCGAGGGAAGTCTGGATAGGGCTGGTATCGCGCTTATCATAGGTATCCGGCACCAGTGAAAGCATGTAGTCGAGGATGTTTTTGTAGGTTGCATCTGAAAAGTTCTGCATCAGAATTTCACCTCCGTTCCGGTCTTAACATCGCCGTAGACTGTTTCGACGGTAAAACTCACCGTCAAATTCTGCCCGTCGATGCTGTATTCGTAGTTTTTTAACCCCGTGATGCGGTCGTCTGTCAGCAGAGCATCCTGCAGACGGCGCTGCAGTTCTGCGGCAACATAACCGGCATCCTGTCCGACCAGCTCATCCCATTGCATACCGCTTGCAGGCTGGTAGATCTGCCAGCGATAGCGCTCTACGTTCAGGATGATCTCCACTGCCTGCTTTACGGCATCATAGCCGTCGCATGTTCCGGCGATACGTCCAGCTGCACGGTCGATCTTCCATGTCAGGGAAGGCTGAGCGACAAACTCAACGCCGCCCGATAAATCGATGCTGCTTTCCGGGAGTACAGCCATTTAATCACCACCTTCATATACACGAGATAACACGACGAACTTCTGGCCACGCTGCACACGCAGAAGAAGCACCTTGTCACCGGCTTTCAGGGCAGGGTTGAGGATGATATATTTCTTATCCTTGCTCAGTGAAAGGACTTTTCCATTCTCCCAGCCTTTGATGTCCTCGCTCTGTACAGAGCTATCTGCGCCCCCTGAGAGCAGGGAATAACCAGTGTAAGGCTCCGATGGGCCGCCTGTGCTGCCGTGAACACCAGCGTGTATATGGGGCATGGCGTGCCGGTGTTTCAGCAGCGGGATCTTCTTTTCAATGACCGGCTCTGCAAGGTAGAGAATATCCTGCCGCAGTGTAGCCATTTCCGTGTTGATGGAGATTTCCAGCACATCATCATCGGGCGGGGCCTTTACCACGGTGCCGATCTGCAGATCGGTGGGCTGGTCAACGTCTCCGGCAACCCGGTTCAGCTGCAAAAGTGCTTCCACGATGTCCAAAAGATTTCCCTCCCTTACAGAGCTTTTGCTTCCAGTTCCATGGTGTGCAGATCGTTTTCCCACGTATGAGAGACCTTTTCCAGCATGACATACTTGCGGAACGGGTCGCCGTCAAGATCATTGATATTGACCAGAAGAAGCTGTCCCGCCCGCAGGCTATTGACACCCAGCGAGGTGAATTTGAGTTGCTGCAGAACGCGATTGTAATACTCCAGACTGACCTTTGCCTGCTCCTTGACCTGTGCGTCTGTGGCCGCTTCGTCCACCTTTTGATAGAGCTGCAGCAAGCCCCAGCGGGCAATGGTGTCCGAATCCTTTCGGATAAAAACATCGGACTTGCCGGTCTCCTTGTTCGGACGCACCAGCTTGATGCTGTTGTAGGTCTGGGAGTCAATGGACGTGTTGTAGCTGTAGTTGGTCATCAGGCTCTTTTCGCCGATGATGTAGTCGCTCTTCATATCAGCTGCAGAGCGCAGAGCAACACCATCTCCAGAATCGTAAAAAACAAAGACCGTGCCGGTATTCAGCAAGGTCTTCTGGATGGCAGTATTGATGATGTCGATGCAGCTTTTATCCTGCATCACGAGGGAGGGGAGTTTGTAGCCGGTATCGGCCAGCGTGCCCACATCTACCTGCAGGTCTTCACAGATCTGCTTGATAATGTCGGCGGCGCTCTGGGCATAAAATGTGTAGCTGTTATTTGCTTTCAGGTAGCGCAGCCGGTCATAGCAGACCACATCCACAGGCCCCCAACGGTCCTGCCCGCGGCTGAATACCCATCCATAAAACTGCAGTTCTCCATCTGCGGAAAACCGTACAACGTCGCCCTCTTCGATTTTGGATTGCGGCGTGCGCAGATAGGTGAAGGTAAGCTTGCCGGGATTCCCGGTGCGCTGGGTGATCCAGCTTGCGGTTGTTACGCTGTTAGTGAGGTTTAGCAGGTCTCCGGGCGTTTTGCGGCCCACGATCAGTTCATAGCTCACCGGTTCACCTCCGTGAGGTCAGAAGCGGACATCCAGCCGAATACCACCCCGGAAAGATCCTGCACGCAATACGGATGCGGGTTTGTGCGGGATACGATGCGCCGTACCTGCACCTGCTGGCCGCTGAGCGTGCCGGCAGGTGTTGGTGCAGTGCTGGTGCTGTAATATTTCCCGTTTGCCTTACGCTGGGCACCCACATAGAGTTTGCTGCTTTGGATGCTGCGTGCTGGAGTAAGGATCACTTTTACAGCACTGACAGTAGACGTTGCGACAGCAGCGGCAGAAAGCGCCCGCGTGACAGTGTTCAGCGCAGAGGATGCCGTAGTGGCTGCAGGCGAGAAGTTTCCGCTGCTGCCCTGCAGAACAGCCTTCTGCGGTGAAAAGTCCTTGTATTCAGTAATGGTCAGGTCAAAGTAAAAGTCGCCGGTCTCGCCGCCGCGCTCCTCGGTCTTGAAACTGGTAACAAGGCACTCAAAACCCATGCCGCCACCCAGAAACGGGGTGCCGTTCTCATAATAGCGCACCGGCGTATAGACGATGGGCCTTTTCTGATCCATTGCGCTCTTGAAAAACGTAATGTACACCGATGGCGGTAAAAACACGGCCGCGCTCATCCATGGGAGCCTGCGTCCGGGAAACAGACCGGAGATCGTTACCTTACGCAGCTTTGGCGTGCGCGGCTGCATGACAGGGCCAAGGCCAAGCACATTATACTCGCCATTGTCGGATTCTTTGGTCTCCGGAAGCTTTTCCGGGTTGATGGGCAGGGACAGCACGGTGCTGTCCCGTGAAAAATAAATGCGGTAAAGGCTCGGCATACATTCTCCTTAATTGACCGCAACGACACTGCCACTCTGCACGCGCTCCATAATGAGGTCGCCCAGAAGATCGGCAAGGCTCTGGCGGTCGGCTTCAGTGTTTCCGGTGTTCTGGCCTTGAACAGTAATGACCGGGGCCTGCGAGGTGAGGTTGATGTTGTTCACGAATTTACGTTCCGCAATATCAACCATCATCTTGAGCTGCTCATCTGAAAGATCAACCGTTTTTGCGATCTTACCGGTGTTGTTCTTAATTGCGCCAACATTATTCAGCAGGGAATTGACATCTGCTGCCTGCGGAACGCCCAGATCGCCAAGACCGCCCGGCCCGAACAGGTTGCCAAGGCTGAGGTTGGAACCCCAATCATATCCTCTGGTGTAGGCGCTGCCGAGATCCATGTTCTCCCACGGCTTCACATACTCGGTATAGCCGCTGTTCTGGATCTCATCGCTCCGTTTTTTGGCAAGATCGGTGATCCAGCCGCCCAGGCCGCTGGTCAGATCGACCGTCACGCCGGGGATCATGTTGATAAGCCCCTCAACAGCGGACGCAATATTCTGCATATACTGCAAAACGGTGATTGCCATATCATAGAACAGAACTTTCACAGCTGCGACCGGGTTCGTGAACACATTGCCCACAAAGTTTGCAAACATGGCAAATCCATTCTGCAGGGGAACCAGAACACTGTTGAACACGAATGCACCCATCACAGCAAATGCGCCCGTAATGATACCTGTAGCGGAAACGCTTGTGCCTGCAAAGTGGTTCATCACAGCAACACCTGCATACAGGGCAGCTACCAGCACCAGAACGGCGGCAGCGGCCAGTGCGGCCGGGTTTGCGGCAATGACGGCATTGAGAAATGCCTGTGCGGCAGCGGCTTTCTCAGAAGCAAATGCCAGAATGTTCGTCCAGTTGGCGGCGATCAGCAGCACACCAAAGGCGGTTCCCAGAGAAATTACAATGGGGACGACCGTCTGGATGTTGTTCGCTACCCAGTTGATGGCCGCAAGCAGCGGGTCAAGGGCGCGGATGGCAGCGTTGGAAGCCACCGTCCACACCTGCGCCCAAGTCATGGGAGTTTTGGCAAATTCGGCGTTGGTCCCTGCGGCGGCAAACATGGCGTTCTTCACAACGGCGGCGGTGAGCTGGCCCTGTTGACCCATCTCCCGCAGCTTGCCCATATCCACCTGCAGATAGTCCGCAATGGCTCTTGCAATGGCCGGTGCCTGCTCCATGACGCTGTTCAGCTCATCGCCGCGCAGCACGCCGGATGCAAGGCCCTGTTCCAGTTGAAGGATTGCAGCCTGCGCAGCTTGCCCGGATGCGCCGGAGAGCGCAAGCTGTTTGTTCAACTGTTCTGCAAACTGAACGATCTCCTTTGTGTTGCCAAATGCGCTGCCCGCCATAGTACCCAACTGTGAAACCAGCCCCATGGTGTCCATAAAATTGCCGCGGGAACGCTGCGCGGACTGGTAGATCATCGTTTCCAACTGCTGCGTGGTCTGCAGGCCATCGTTCATACGGTCAAGCCGGGCGCGGGTAGAAACCAAGCTGTCTGAAAGGTCTACGGCTCTTTTCAGCCCCTGAATACTGAGGTAAGAAGCAGCAAGCCGTTTCACAGCGCTTGTCAGAGCATCAGCGGAAGACGTGGCCGCTTTCTGATTGTCCGAAAGTTCTTTGGTGCTTTTGGATGCTTTTTCAGCGGCATCGGCCTGTTCTCGGATAGCGGCGGCTTCTTTTTCCACCGCAGCCTGCGTTTCACGGGCTTTTCCGGTAAGGATGCCGGTTTGTGTACCCAGCGCTTCCACCTTCAAACGCAGGCGTTCGTTCTGGGTCTCAAGCTGTTTGTACGCAGCGGTGCCCGCTTCACCGGCAGCGCGCATGGCATCCAGCTGCTGAGCACTGGCTTCAAAGGCCGCAGTTGCCTTAGCAGAAGCAAGCTCTGTGCTCCGCAGTGCGGATTCATAGCTTTTCAGCTGGCGCTGTGCAGCGGTGGTGGCAGAAGCCGCATTCTTCGCGACTGTGATATACCCGGCCAGCGGATTGGAAGCCTGATCGTCCAGAATGAACCTTGAATGGATATCAGCCACTGTGTCCAGCCTCCTTCATCTGTCGGGATTCTTTTAAGCGCTTTTCCATTGTACGCAAAGCAAATGCCCGGACCAGAGCCTTTTCACGCTCCGGCAGGGAATCGTATTGACCGGGGGACCAGCCGAGATTGTCAAAACAGTAGTAAGCTGTCAGAACATCAATATCCCAGAGGTCCCCGGCGATCAGTTTTTTGCTTCTTCGTCCGGGCCTTCATCCAAGCCGGACAGTTCGTTGATGGCGGTGATGAGTTTGAGGAACTCACCGGACAGCAGCATCTTGCCGGGGACCTGGACAGGATCTTTGGTGTTATAGTTTTCGCACAGCTCAGCGCTGTGAAAGTCGGGGAATACCGTTGCTGCCACGATCATGCGGCTGGAATATTCGTTGGCATCCATCTCGTCCTGCCACTGCTGGCCTACCTTTTTCTTGCGGGTGGATGCCTTGAGCAGGGAAGAATTTTCTTCCTGGGTCAGGGCGCGGATCTTAAACGGAACAGGTTTGCCATCTGCGCCGAGAAAGCGCTTGGAAATGACAAGCTCCTTTTCTTCCGTAGGAACAGCGGGATGCAGAAATGCGGAAAGTGCGCTCATAAAGAATACCTCCTATCAGTTGCCCAGATTGACCGGGTCGGAAAATGCTTTCAGACGGTTTACCTTGGTGTAGCTGAAATTGAAGTCATAGTTCAGCATTGCTTCGTCGTCGTTCAGGATGGACAGCGGGATCTCACCGGTCAGCATACAGCCATAATAGCCCATGACCTGATCGCCCACGCTGGCCGTGGGGTCGTTGTTGGTGATGGTGATATCAAAGGTTTCCATTACACCAGTGTTGATATACTGCAGCAGCATATCGGTGAACAGGTTGCTGCCGTTGGAACCAAAGTAGACATTGCCGGTGCCGGTCTGCGTGACACCATTGGCCTTTTTCTGCACCGTGCGGGTGCCGATGGTCTTCATGTCCGAGGTCTGAATGCCAGCCACAGTCTTGATGTTTTTCATGCCGCAGATCTCTGTGATGCGGCCATCACGAGTTACGGTGATTTTGCCTTCGGCACCGTTCAGGGTGTCCTGTGCAAGCAAATACATTAAAATCCCTCCTTACGCCACATCCAGCGTGATGTAGATCTTGTTGGTGCTGCCCACGGCTTCGATCGCCAGCGTGATAAGCACCGCGTCCTTGGCATCGCCCTTCTCAACGGTGACATCGGTTTCGCCATCAAAGTTCTGGATGCCACCGGATGCCTGCAGCTGGGTCAGGTACTTCACGACGGCGCTCTTGTACTCCATGCGGCCCGCATCGGTGTTGTCCACAATGCCCACATAGTTCTTGGAGAACTGAGAATACAGGTCGTTGGCGATGGTGTTGCACAGCCGCATGGTACGGTTGTAGCGGTACACCTCGCCGATCTCCGAAGTGTAGGTGACCAGAGAATTGATATCATACTCCACGCGGACTGTACCATCATCGGCATTCAGGACGAACTTGCCGGAATTGATGGCATCCACGTACTGGCTGTGGGTCAGCCGGGGAGAGATGTCCACAGCATTGGGATAGACGGCGTTGGTCAGGTCTTCGCCATAGGTGGCTGCAGCCAGTGCGCCGCCTGCCCACCAGCACACCTGCTGCGGGGTCAGGGTTGTGCCATCATCCAGAACAGCGCCGGAATCCACGTTGACGATATAGCGGGTGTCAGGATTGGTGCTGCCGGATTCCACCAGCTGAGAATAGCGGCCCGTCTCGGTATTGACCCGCTTGATGAAGCTTTCCATCGCGGTACGCGCCGTGTTGTCCGCGCCATCGTAGATCAGCACATCGAACTTGTAGGGCTCAATGGCGGTCAGGAATGCGCTGTAAGCCGAAGCTGCTACCACGCCGTCCTCTCCGCCGGTCAGGGCAGTTCCGACATTGGCAGTCAGAGCGCCGGTGCCGCTCCAGTCCACCCAGCTGTTTGCAGCCAGTTCTTCCACCGTCTTGGCGGTCTGCTGGTCTTTGATCTCACCATCCACTACAGTTGAGACCTCAAAGCTGCCTTCCGGCGAGGAAAGCGCCGTCACAACGACGGAGATATCGTTCCCGCGTACGCCCACATACTTTGCGGTAGCGGTCAGCGGCGCGATCTCCATGGTGGCTTTTACGGCACCACTGGCCGTGGGACGGTACAGCAGTACCTTGCGGGGCGCTGCCGTGCGGTTGGTGCCCTTGAAGATCTCGGTCAGAAACCGGTTTTCCGGCGCAGTAATATCATAACCGGTGTACACGGTCATGTCGGCACCGGCATCGATCTCAATCACTTTGGCCGTCGGACCCCAATGCAGAGGTTCACAGAGCGCAGCAATGCCGCGGTCGCCGACGGTCAGATCCTGTTTGTTCTTAGACCGGAAGCGAAAGTAAACGCCCGGCCGGACTTTGTTTTGTACGGTAAAGGTTCCACCTGCTGCCATAGCGGGTCACTCCTTCCAAAAATCTTTCACAGCGGCCTGCGCCTCTGCGAGGGTGTAATACGGTTTGTTCAGTACCGCAGCCAGAAAGTCCGGCTGATATCTCGCAAAACGCGGGTCCTTCAGCAGAACTTCACGGCGATACTGGGTTTCTTTTTCTTTCATTTATCCACCTTCTGATCGATGCTCAGGGTCTGCATCTTTACAGCATCTTCGGGCTTTTCCACAAAAATACGCAGCTCGAATTTGTAATGCAAACCGTCGGAATCAATGTCTGTCTTGCGGTCATAGGCCCGCAGCAGGGCGGTGTCTGTACCATCGGTATAGGGAAACACCTCCATGCAGAGGTCTAAGGTTTCTGCGGCGGCACTGTACTGCTGCTGCAGGTCAGGCAGGTTGTAATCCAGCAGATAGGTCAGGTCTACGCCGATGGTGCGCAGCCAGCGCCCACCCGGGTGCGGTTTGATGTTGGAATACCGCTGCTGCAGGAACATGCAGGGCGGTTCTACACCCTGCTGGGCGGGATCTTCAAGCATCTGCACACCGGGCAGGACAGGCGCGAGATGTGCCGCCAGCGAACGTGCAATGGTGGTAACTGTAAAGTTCATCTCAGAATCCTTTCCAGCTCTCTGCCGGTTCTTTCCAGTTCCGCCTGCAGCGTTTCTTCGTAAGCCTGCTGGGCAGCATCGGTCATGTGCAAGCCTTCCACGTACTGCGTTTGGGTGCCCACCATGATGCCCACCTCATCTTTCCGGCTGGGGTCATATTCCAGCAGGCCGGAAGCAGGGTTCACATACAGGCCGGGCACAAAATGTTTGTCCATCCGGTGGCCGTCATTCACAAAAGAAGCATATTCTTTGTTATTATTCAGCTCGGTGACATACTGCCCGGCCTGCTGCTCCGGGATGATCTTGCTGTCCGTGGCCCAATGCTGCTTCAGTTCACCGGTGCGGGTGTTGATGCCGCTCAGGCTGTCTGCTGTGGGCGGGGTCTTTTCCTGTGCGGCTTCCACTGCGCGGATGGTGGCGTTCTTCGCGGCAACAGAAATCATATCCGGCAGAACTTTTTGAGCTGCTTCCAGTTTTTGAATGTATTCATCCAGCGTCATTTCACACGCTCCTGCTTCAACAGTGTGATCTCCTGATGGGCCAGCCCCGGCATGACCGCACCGAAGGGTTCATAATAACGCTCCGGTGTGTCTGCAAAATAGCGCTCGTCCGGCGCAGTATAACCCAGCTTTGCACCTCTGTGGATCACCAGCTCATCTCCGGGCTTGATATCCACTTCGATGCCGCAGGCCAGCTTATCGGTCTGGGTGATGCTGGCAGCAGTCTGGTTCATCTGCAGCCCGCTGGGCTTTGTCTGATAGACCCGGCAGGCAACACCGGAAAGTACCTTCCTGCGTTCCATGTGGGTCAGGCTGTTCTCGGTCACTTTCTCATTGCGGAACACATCTGCCGTGTCGGTGTACCAGTCCGTCCAGTCCATCCTTCATCACCTCAGATCACATAACTGCCCGCAAGCCCGATGAACCGGGCGCGGTTGGCCAGCATCTGGCCGTAAGTGGTAGCATTCAGGTCGCCCCAGTCCTCAGTGCCTGCGGTCAGGGCGGAGGTGTCGTAGGTCACAGAACTGTCGCCCAGTGTGGCGGATTTCACCACGCCCACCAGTGCACCGGAAGCTGCAGCCTGCGCAGGCGTTGCGCTGCTTTCAGCAAAGGTGCGCAGCTGCAGGGTCACGTAATGTGCCACATACAGCCCCACGGCGTAGTGCCAGCTGTCCAGCCATTTGTCCGGCTGTACGCTGACATTGGCCATGCGCACGATCTCATTCAGCAGAGCATCCGGCAGGTGACACTTGCCGTCGGCATTGCAGAACTGCGGATATTCTTCCTTGAACTGCTCAGCGGTGTAATTTCCGACGCTGCCGCCGAGGTTCGCCGCCTGCTGGCGGACTCCACCAAACTGTGCACCGTAGATCATGCCGTTCTCCTTACTCTGCCGCAGCAGGCTCTGCGGGCTTCTCCTCAGCCTTGGCCCTGCGGGTCTTTACCGGCTTTTCAGCTGCGGTCTGAATGTCCTTATCGCGGTGATCGGTGGCAACGATCTTACCATCGGCCGCCAATGCCTTAAAATAGGTCGTCTCCGCGGCCCAGTCGGGGACGGTGGCAAAACCATCCTTTTTCAGCACGACCGGTGCAATACCGGGTGCAGGGCTGGGAATGACGATGTTGCGTTTTGCAAGAACGAACATGTGCTTCTCCTTTCTCAGATGCCGTCCACGTACAGGATGGAGGTGGGGTAGAACAGCTGCACCTCGGAAATGTTTGCCATGTATGCGGTATCATAGCAGACGTTAGTCACATTGGGGGCAGTCATGATGCGGCTCATAGGCACCAGTTCATCCATCTTGATGTAACGGGGCTTGTTCACGTAACCCACCATGCGGTCGGCCTGACCGGTGCCTGCACCCTTGCACCAGCGGCAGCCGCCGATGAACAGCTCACCGCCGTTCTTCACAGCAGCGTTGTTTTTCATCAGGAAGTCGTAGATGGTCTCGGATGCCAGATCGGAAACCATGGTGGTCAGGATGTAGTTGTATTGCTCATAGGGCAGCAGGATGTGGTTGGGGATGGCGTCGGTGTCGTACTCGCAGGAAGCCCACACAGCGCTCAGCAGGTCGTTCACGTCCTTCAGGATCTGCTGCGGGGTCTTATCCTTCCACTTGGTAGAGGGGGAGTCCGCACCATTGCTGGCAGCAGTGGTCTCGGTGACATTGGGGTTGTTCATCAGGCCGGTGGTGCCGTAGTCCTCGAAGCCGGTGTAGACGTTGGCATCCATGTGCTTGTCGTAGGTCAGGCGGATGCCGTCCTGCAGCAGCTGATCAAGGCTGCGGCCGATGAGGTTGGAGCGCTGCATGTCCACGAAGTTCACGCGCAGAGCCGCGCTGAACAGGTGCGCCTTGTATGCGCCCTTGGCAACGTTGGCCTGAATGATGGGCGTGCCGTTGGCACCGCCTGCACCCACAGCACCGGAGCCGGAGCCGCCGGTGATGCCGTAGGCCACGTTCATGGCGGTGACGTAGTCCACCCAGCCGCCGCCGGTCTGGATGGGGATATCGCGGGCATAGGTGACGCTGGTGAGGGGCTTGCGGATCAGCGGGTCACGCTTTTCCAGCTCACTGGTCAGGAATGCGCCACCAGACGCAATGCCTGCTGCGTCCATGGTAAAAGAAGAGCCGGACGGCGCAACACCGCCCAGCTTCGGGGTAAACACACCGGCATCGAAATTGCCGACATTCTGGAAATCTGCCATATTCTGTTCCTCCTGTTACACGTTCTGACGGGTGAGAATGACCAGCTCGGCCACGCCGTTTGCGTCTGCAGAGCCGCCCCACTGGCAACCGGTCAGCTTTACGGTGTTGGCGCTGGTGCTGTCTGCCTCGGCCTCAAAGCCGCCCACGACAGCATTGGGGAGCGAAGTGTTCTTGATGATGCGCACGTACACTGCGCCGCCGCGCTTCGGGGTGCCCTTCTGGCACAGCACGTTGATGCTGCCGCGCTGGAACACGCTGCCAGCATCGCCGGTGGTGTATGCGCCGGTGTTCTGGTCGGTGTAAGACAGGGCAGAGCGCATCTCGCGGCCTGCAACGCCCGCAAACCTGTCTGCGGTAACGCCGGAGCCCTGCATCAGGACAACGGCACCATTTGCATCATACATCAGAGCCATGCCGAAGGGCAGGGGCTCTTTTTCGCCCACAGGGCGAGTGACAACGATCATGTCGGGCTGGCGTGCGTAGGAACCGGCAAAGCCGTGCTCCATCTCCGCGCCGATGATCTGCGGATTGAGCTGAGAAAGTGCCATACGATCAAGCCTCCTTATGCTTGTGCGGGTTGAATGCGTCATACGCGGCCTGCGATTCTTCACAGGCTGCTTCGTAGCTGGTGCGGCCGGAACGGTGGGCAGCCTGTGCTGCGCTGTCCTGTGCGGCCTTGGTGATGCCTGCCAGCAGGCCGTCCACGCCGTCATCCTTGCCGGGGTCAGCGTCGGCGGGCGGCTGTACAGGCTCCTGTGCCTTCTGCGACAGCGCCTTTACCAGCGTGGTCACGGCGTTCAGGATAGCATCCAGCTTGGCATCAATACTGTTGCCTGCGGGCTTTTCTGCCGGTGCAGGCGGGACACTGTCCTCTGCGGGGGCAGTTTCGGCCACAGGGGGCTGTGCGTCTTTTGCGGGTTCAGCTTCCGGCGCAGATGCGGGTGCGGCTTCCGGCGCGGCAGTCACAACAGCGGCGGGGTTCTTTTCGGATTCGTTCATTGCAGTTCCTTTCTCCGCCGGTGCGGCGGCACTGTCCTGAATGGCAACCAGATGCCCTGCGCGCCCTCTGGGCACGATCGCAACATGGTTTCCTCGGATATTAGTCTGGCGGTATCCCGTGCCATCCGGCGTGTAGCAGCACCGGTAGCCGCAGGACACCTCCCGCGTCACGCCGTTTTCCACATCAGAGATCAGGCCGGGATCCTTCAGGTGAAGGTCAGCGACAAGATAATCGCCCTCCCGGTGAACATTCTCTGCGTGGCCCTTGGCGTAAAGGGCGTGATTTTCCGGCATCAGGCGTTCAGGAGGATGATTCTGGGTTACATCCTTACCCTCGAAACTGGCAACTGCTGCCGGGTCGAACACATCTTCAGGGCGGCGCTGCACCTGCACAAGGCGGTCAGGATCGCCGTCAAGGCCCAGTTCCCCGGCAAAGTATTCCTGCTGGCCGATGCGCGCAATGGGCACGTCATGGCAGATGAGGAAGCCCTCCGGGGTCTTGGTCATGTGTTCGCTGATTTTACTGCCGTAATAGGCAATCAAGGGGCATCACCTCCGAAAAATGGGTATAAAAAAACACGGTGCTGTCTGCATCGTGTTCGTTTCAGGTTTGGCGGTCACGGTAAGCGCTCACCCAGCCCTGATATTTTTCATCCCCGGCCAGCTTGTGCCGCTGGAAGGTGGCAAAGGTCTTGGGCACCTTGTCGCCCAGCGTGGTGCGGTACTTCTCCCACTGCCTGTATTCACGCAGCCACTTGGCACGGCCCTTCTCTTTGGCGCGGTAGGCTTTGATCTGCTCCTCGGTGCGCGGGTCGCGACTGTAGGGGTTCGTCTTTGGGCTTGAAAAACGTTTGATGCGTTCCAGCTCTTCCGGCGTGCGTCCTGCCGGTGTCCACGGGCGGAGACTGTGCAGGCAGTTGGGGTGGATGTTCAGCCAGCTGTTGGAAAGATCATCCGGCCCAGCGGGGTCCATCTTGCCGAAGGCGTCTGAAAGCGGCGGGAAGTCCGGGTCTTTTCCGCTGCGGCTATACACCCGGCCCTCGTAGGGAGCGCACAGGGCACAGGTGGTGCCGTGGGCGCTGATCTGGTATAGATCCTGTTCCGGGTCAGCGGTTATCACAGACAAGATCTCTGCCTGCCGCGAGGTGGAGCGGGAGACCATTGTTGCATAGGTGTGCAGGCTCCAGTTCCGGCCTGCTTTGTCAGTGAAGGCTGTCACGCCTTCCCGGCGCAGAGCGTCCACAAAGGCGGGCACGCTCTGGTTGATGCCACGCCCTGCAGCCTGCTGTTCGGCTACCTGTTCCAGCCCAACGCGCCGGTAAATGTCCGGTTCCGTGCGGCCCAGCAGGGCACTCTGCAGGCCTGCCAGCACAGTGCTGTGGGCATCGGTCAGCTGGCCCATGAGGTTCATGGTCAGCCGCTGCACAATGTCCGTCTGGGTGCTGGTGAGGGTCTTAGCATTGAGATACCCGGCCCGATGCTTTTCCACCGTCTCGCCGGGCACAGCTCTGGCATCCGGGCGGCGCACATAGAACTGCGCTTCCACAAGGCGCGGTACATACTCCCAGTCCTGCGTTTCAAGCTGGCGGAGAATGGCCTGCACCCGTTCCAGAGCAGCCACAGCGTGATAATCCACAAGGCCTTGACTGCGCAGACGGCCGATCTCGTTGATGATATCTGTTTCGGCACGCAGGTACAGCCGGATGAGCCGTTCCAGTTCCCGGTCAGGGGATGCACGGGCAAGGGTGGGCATAGGCTTCCTCCTGAAAATGGGCAAAAGAAAAGCGCCGGACTTTCGTCTGACGCTTGTACTGTTAAATTAAATGCAGGGCACTGTTTCCTTGATCGTTTTGAGGAAAGCAGCGGCCTTTTTCATCATGCTGTTTTCCTGCAAAAACTCAATGCCTTTCTGCGTAATGCGAAGGTCAATGACTTTGACGCTGACAGCGGAGCCGATCGACGCAGGGAAAACAAGCCCTACAATATAGCCTTCTTCTGTCAGGCTGCGCATGATGTTGAACCAGTACCCCACGGGGATATGAAGAACATCCGCTGAAATGCAGTCCATATCAGGCTGTTCGCCAGCTTTGAAGCAGGCGTAGAGATATGAAAGAATGCGATATGCAAGAACAAAGTAATCATCCTTGGACATAGGTCAATTCTCCTCAAGGTCTAGCCCATCGTCGCCCGGAGTAAGCCCGTCCGGGGCAACTTCATCGAAGTATTCGATAAGTTCTTTCATGCTTGCATCCGGGTGCTTTTGTGCATACTCAAGCATCTCGTCCTCAACCTGATATCCTGCCGGTGCATTCAAAAGCCAAAGCAAATTATTTTCGTCCTCATAGGACATCTCGACATCAGAGGCAGGTTCATAGTGCTCACGAACATACTGCACCCATACAGATTCCTGCTTGCTCATTTTTTCCTCCTGTTCGTGATTGGAATGCGCCGTTCAACGCTCAGTCCACCAAAGCCATCTGCAGTAACGTGGTACTGATAATTGGCATCCCGAATAATGACCTTTTCACCAGCCAGAAGCCCCGGGTACTGCGTGTTCAACACACCGGTGAGCCTTGCATAGGTCTTGGGCTTGAGCTGAATTTTGCTCTCGCTCCTCTGCGGAGACGGTGCGTACTTGGTTTTCTCTATTTTACCGCTCCCGCCGCCGCTTGTAAAGCGTCCGTCGGAGGGGTCGTGGCGGGAGTTGAAATCGAATACCGAGGTGTCCGCAGTAGGAACCTCAATTCCGGTCAGATTTTCTGTCAGCCCCGCCAGCGGGTCGCGCATGGCGGTCACGTCCTGATAAGTCTTGCCCGCATTAGCGGCAATGGCTTCATCGGTGATACTGCCGAACATGCCGGTCTCATCGCTCAGGCGGCGCAGCTCCTGCTGTGCAGCGGGCACATCCAGCAAGCCGGACTGAAACGCACTAACGATGCTGTCAGCCTTGATTTTTGCAATGTCGGCGGTCTCTTTTGCGGTTGGTGTCCACAGCGGCGGGAAGCTGAGGTCTGCATCTTCCAGTTGGATGCCTGCGGAACGGGCCAGAACAGGCAGCAGCTTTTCCAGAACCGGGCGCAGTCTGCTTTCCCGCAGGGTATCCACATAGTCGTAGTAGTTCTTCAAATCGCTTTCGCCGGTGGCGTTCATGCCGGCAGGAGAGCGTCCGAACAGCTTCGTCATAGGGTAGTGGGATGCGCCGCACAGGTTCAGGCACATGCTCTCGTACACTTCCTGCAGGCCGGTGAAGGTGTACTGTGTATTGTTGATCTTGTTGCCCTGTTCCACCAGCTGTACACCAAAGTTGGAGCGCAGCACACTCTGGGCCTGCATGGTGTTCCAGAAGCGCCGCTGCACATCCGGGCTGGAAAGGGAAAGCAGCTGTTCCAGACCCTTGACCTCCATGGTGTTGATGTTGGCCTGAAAGGTTAGCGCTGCCATGTTGGCCGAAACATTATCGTGGGCCACAACATCCTTGTACAGGGCTTCCACCTCGGATTCGCCCCAGTAAAGCTCCGCCTGCCGTTCCAGTTCCGGCAGTTCTCTGCCAATGAACCGGACGACGCGGGAGTGATGCACCCGGGTGACGATATGCCCGGCGGCATCGTTGATGGAATAGAACGCAGGCACCACCTCGCCACCCTCAAAGGTCAGGCCCGGTTCCGGTGAGATACCCTGCCAGCGGTCAAGGATGTACAGGCCCCGGAAACTGCCGGGCTGGATGCTGTCGGGGTCCAGCGGTTGGGAAAGGTCGGTCTGCCCGGCGATCAGGATCAGCCCGGCGGCACCGCCATACAGGCGACCCCATTTCAGGCCGGTGGAAATACATCTGCGCAGACCGGCGCGCTGCTCAGCACGATGCAGAGCTTTCAGCTGATCGGGCGCAGCGTCCTTGAGTTCGTACCATTCCCGCAGCATATCGTCCACCATCAGGCCAACAACATTCTGCACGACCCAGTTTTCACGGTAGAGGCTGTTGAGCAGCGCATAGTTGCCGGTCATTCGGGTGAGCGGATAGCTGGTGGCTTCCAGCGGGCTCTGGCTGCCATAGCCCAGCCGGAACAGCGGGTTGGAGAAAGCATCCAGTGTCAGGGTATTCGGTTGTGTGCCCCCGGCGGGGCGGTTCTTGTTACGCCTTGACATGCTCAAACCTCCAATCAGGCAGGGAATTTACAAAATAGCGTAGGGCATCCATTGCGTGGTCGTTTTCCTTTACGGGTTTCTCCACGCCCAGCAGTGCAGCCTTATCGTCCCAGCGGTAAAGGCCAAACTCGTCCAACAGACCGGTGCAGGCTTTGTTTACCAGAAGGCGGCGCTTGGAGATCAGGGTGCTGCACCGGCGGATGCCGTTCAGTACATCGTTGTTGGCTTCCATGACATAGACGCCGCGCTGGCGCAGTGCGGTGATGAAAGATGCCGCCGACGGGTCCACATAGGCCGCACAGGGGTTATCTCCCATAAAGGCCATGAAGTCGTCGGCATATTCTTCATCGGTTTTCTGGCGGCGTTCCTTGCGGCCATCCCATCGGTATTCCCGGTCAACACGGACAGTTTCACCGTCGTCAAAGATCGAGAGAAAACAGGTTGGGTTCAAGGTTCCGTAGTCTACCGCAATGGTGCGGGTGGAAACGGCCTGCATTGCAGTGGGCGGAACCGTATAGACATTGGCCGTGAAGTCAAACATATCGTAGATCAGGCCCTCGGCGGCTCTGCGCTGGCCCAGAATGTCGCGGGCGTACCAGATACTCTTGCGGTCATAGGTGGCAAGCACGGCCCGGAGCTGCTCGTCCGAGATGCTCATGTTGTCCGCAATGGTGAAGTGTCCATAGTTCAGGCCGTAGGCGGGATTTTCGCGCTGCTTTGCTTCGTGGAAGTCCAGCACGGTCTTGTAGTACCAGTGCCCCTCCGCCTTGGGGTTCAGATCATGAAAGACCTTTCTGTCCGGGCTGGACAGGGTACGGTCGAATACTTCCTTGATGAAAGTTTCGCTGCATTCATTGGCTTCGGTGATGTACGCGGTGCCGTAGGTGTTGCCCTTGATCAGCTTTTCGTCACCGGCTTTGCCACCACCAGACACCAGCACCACCTTTTCGCCGGTGGCAGTCTGGATGTACAGACAGTCGCGGTTCTGGTAGGTGCCCTCACGGCAGCGGCCCTCAAAATAGTTTTTCAGGCCGAAGCCGTCACAGTCCAGAATGTTCAGCCGGGCCGTCGCAGTGGATACGCCCGCGATCAAGTGGATGCGGCTCGGATGCTTTTCAAGAATGGTGCAATACGCCATCGTGATAAGCACGTTCTTACCACCACGTTTACCGCCCTCTGCAACGTTGAACCAGTGGTCAAAGCAGCCCCAGAAGAACCGCATCTGGTTTTCAGAAAATGGAGCCGGAATGTTCATTCTTCAAAGTCCTTGATATCGCGGTTTGGAACAGGCCGTTGCAGCAGATCCGCAAGGGTCTGTATGTCGTTATTTTGAGCAGCGGCATTTTCTTTTTCGGATGCGTCTTTGTACATACCCAGATGCTTGCCCAACAGGTCAAGGGCTCGGAGCTTATCTGCAAGTTTGACCTCGTGTTCCAAACCGTCCTCGCCAAAGCTCTTGACCTTAATGGACTGGATTGCGGCCAGATCATCCCGGGAAGCATCCAGCTTCACGGAAGCTGTCTCCGGGTCGATCAGGTCGCTGGCGTTTGCAAAAGCAATCTTGGCAAGTTCCCGCACGACACGATCAGCAGATACGCCGGTCCGACGGCTTTGCTCGGCCTGCAGCTGGGCAAGACGATTTTGAACCATAACATTTGATAACAGGCGAGCACTCTGCTCTTGGGCTGTTTTGGGGCTGTATCCGGCGCGGATGGCCGCCTGTGTCGCGTTCAGGTCGATCATATACTCTTCACAGAACCGCGCCTGCTTGTCGGTCATCCTCACCACCTCTCTTGCCGTAAAATCAAAAAGCCGCCCGGAAGATCCGAACGGCGGGATATTCAAAAAAATAAGCAGCACCCATGCATTCAGTTTGACGGACAGGCGTAAAACGGGCGGGTGCCGCTGCATCTGGAACTTTCGCGGCCAGATGCCCCGCTATGCTTTGCACAGCCGTCCCCCGACTGTACATTGCATGGCGCTCTGGGCAGGCCTTGAACCTGCAACCTACGGTTTTGGAGACCATCGCTCTGCCAATTGAGCTACCAGAGTAAAAAGCCGCCCTTGGAATCGAACCAGCCGTGTCTACACACACGCGCCGCGCTCCAAACTGCGCTCAGGCGGCCATATAAAAACAGCTCCGGTTCTCCGCCGGGGCTGTTGGTTGGCGCACATCCTGTCAGGAAAGCTACACCTTGGCAAGGATTCTAAGGCCTTTTCTCGGCACGGGAGGTTGCACGTGCGGCCTTGCGGGTTGTCTAGTCCATGCGCCATATGGAGCGATACGGCGGAATCGAACCGCCTCCTGTCTCTCATGAGCGGCAGGCTGCCTTTGTTTCAGTGTATCGCATAGAAGCAGTCCGCGAAGTGCCAGTGAGAAGTAGCTATCCCGTCGAGTAAGGAAGTAATCGATGATGTCTGTGGAGGATGCACTTCGGAGACTGCGTATATCGGTGGGCCTTTCCGGCTCTGCCGATGGTACCACGATAACACAGATGCCGATAACAAGTAAATACCAGAGCGTGTAAAAACAATGCCCTCTGACATTGTGCAAAATGTACAGGGTCAACTAAGATTCAATTCATTCGTGAGTTCTGCCAGCTGCGCCAGACCTTCCGAAATGGCCCTTGAGACCTGAGACGGATTGGAATAACCGACTTCAGGCGCGATCTCGGCATGTCGCTTGCCTTCCACAAAAGACAGGATCAGACACCGGCTGCGTTTGATCGATACCGGATCAGCATGAAGCAGGTAAGCCACATCAATGGCATCTTTCTGCATCTCGGCATACTGGCATTTCAGTTCGGCCAGTTTTGCTTCCGCGTCCATGGCTGCATCGCTGTTGGTGCCAACTTTGTCACTGGTGCCGGAGTGGCCCGGCGCACCGGAGTTGCTGGAGGTAGTCGTGGTGGCGGCGCTGCGCAGGCTTTCGATGTGTTCCTGCTGCTGCCGGATCAGCGCCCGCATCCGGGGCAGGCGTTCAAACCACGACCGGATTTCCTGCACACCACTGATCTCTCCCGGCTTTAGGACATCACTCTCGGGTGTCCATGTTCTGATATCTGCCATTCCCAGCATGATCTCCTTCCAATTTTTTCAGCAGCCCATCCACGTCATACCGCCAGTGAACCCGCAGCAGGTGCTGCTCCACCTCAATGCCGTTGAGGGCGGCCCACTGCCACGGGATACTTTTGCGGGTCTGGGTCTGCATGTACTCCAGTACAGCGCTGGCGGGCACGGCAAAGGTGCGGTTCACCTTGCCGCGGTAGTTTATCACCACATGGGCCGTCTGGCCCTTGTAGGAAGCCGCAGCAGCCATGTCGGTGATATGTTTGAGCTTATGATATTTCTGTTTGTCCCGGTCAAAGCAGCCAAAGATCTTCGTCAGCGGGATGCTGGGTGTTTCGATGGTCTTGAGTTCAAAATAGTGGTGCATGGGGTAACGGTAGACATCGAAGTCACAGATGTTGTCCACAGAGAAGCTCAAGTTTTCGTTGCCGCCGTAGTAGGTAGCGGCGCTGTCCTTCAGCCGATAGCACCAGGCATCCGGCGGCATGGACTTCTTCCAGTCCGCTTCAAACTGTTTCCCGGTATTCAAACGGTTCTCCTTTCTGCGCAGCTGACAGAGGGCGGCACCCGCCGTCGGGTCCGGGTAGTGTTCAGGGTTCCGATACATCGGATGCGTCCTCCTTTGCTGCTTCTTTTTTTATCAGCGGCCTGCGCCGCGTGGCATTCTTCAGCCAGTCATTCCCGCTGGGTTCGGTTCGGTCTACACGTTTATTCCGTCCGGCACCGATCGGATTCGTCAGGCGGTATTCCTCGGCGGACCTGCACCCTTGCGATTCAGCTTCTGCCAGCGCCTTGCGGACATAGGCCCAGCTGTGCCCGCCCAGATCAGAACACTTCAGGATCACGGCAGATACCAGTTCTGAACCCAGCCGTTCCGCGTAGGCCATCAGCTCAGCTTTACTGGTGGCACTCAGCTTGCAGATACAGGATTCAAATTCATCCACTGCAGGATGGGTCGTCGTCCTCGTCCCGGCAGTCTCGCGCGCACGCGCAGACGACGATTGTTTTAATGGTTTCTTTGTTATATTTGTTAAGTTGTTGTCGGCAGCCTGTCGGTTGCCTGTCGCCTGACTGTCACTTTGCCTGTCAGCACCAACGAGTAAATTATAATTATTGATTGAAACAACGCTGTATTTTGGCCCGGTTCTGACTGTCACATAGCCTGTCGCCTGCAAGTGCTCCAAAGCAGTCCGAACATTCCGAATTGACAAATTCAGCTGTTTTGCCAGCTGAGATTGGCTTGTAACCAGTTCTCCGGGGTGGATGGTGATGCCATGCCACTGCTTTTCCTGCCAGTTGGCTGTAAGCAGCAGATGAAAGAACAGGCGGGCAGTGTTGGGTTCTGTGTACCACTCCCAGTCGATCAGACCGCGGGGAAATGCTACGAAGCCGCGTGTTGTGTCGATGCCCACAGCCCGACCTCCTTTCGTGTGAAATGCCCGTATAGCCGGATAGCACAGCTTGCGAGGTCAGAACGGCAGGTCGTCGGCATCATCGTTGATGGGGTCATACTCAGCAGAATGGGCCGCTTCCGGAGCGCTGGTGCTGTGCGGCGCGTAGTCTGCAAGGCTTTCGCCGGGGTACATCTGCGCACCCTGCAGATCTGCCGGGTTTGCTGCCGGTTCTGCAGGTTCCGGCGGAGGGCCGGGCTGTGCCATCAGGTCGATCATCTGCTGCAGCCAGCGGAATGTCACCAGCCCGCCGGGCTGAACATCATCCGCGTCCACGTCGTAATAGATCTTGCCGTTGTACTCCCGCTCTTTCAGCTTCTGGGCAAAAACCGTGACCTGATCGCCTTTCTGCAGCATGCCGTCCCACTGGTCAATGCCGTGCCAGAGGTTCACGCCCACAAAGAAGCTCTGCCATTTGCCGGATTCATCCTGTGTGCGGCTGGCTTTCAGGTCGAATTTCAGCACCCGCTTCTGCCCGGCATCCCGGAGCACCGGGTCTTTGGCGATCTCGCCGTGCAGCATGATGCCGTTCTTGGTCTGGACGATCATGCATCATCACCGCCAAACGGATCATCGGCGTTTTCCTCTGCAGAGGGTGCATTCGGGGCAGGGATCAGGGTGCCTGCTGTCTTACGGTGACGGTGGGAGCCTGCGTAAGGATCCAGCACCGGCAGATCTTCAGGCGGCACCTCGCGGGCGGTGCTTTCAGCGTCCACACGCACCTCGCTCTCATCGTACAGAGCGCCAAAGGTAGACGGGAACGCTTCACGCAGGGCGTGCACCAAAGCCACCTTGCGGATCATGGTAGCCTTTTTGCCGTTCCAAAGAGACTTTCCGGTGTCGTATTCACTGAGCTTGACTTCCTCGTAGCTGGCGCGGGTGCGGTCCTTGCGGTAGACCTTTGCCCAGCCGCCGATAAGAGTCTCGCCGCCGATAAGGGTCTCGCTGCCGTCTCCATCATAGACAATGGAACCCTCACGGTTCAGCAGCTGGCCATCTGCGGTCATGACGATCACGCCAGCTTCAAAACCATCGTAGGCCGGGTGGCGCTCGGCCATCTGCAGATAGCAGTTCTTGCCCAGCACGATGGTGCTGGCGGTGTCGTCGTTTTTGTTATCGTAGTGGATCAGATAGGCTTCTTTGGTGAAGGGGTTCAGGTGGTACTGCTTGCAGGTCTCCAGAAAGATTTTGCATTCAGCATCGGTGGCTTTGTCGCAAATAAAACGCCGTACTTCGTCAAAACTGACGACGAGGTGCTGGCCATCGGCAGCAGTGATCTCCACCGGAACGGACGGGGATGCGGCCTGCATAGCAGTGCTGCCTGCACGGTTGGCGTTCTGGACGGAACGGTTTGCCAGAGCCTGTGCATTGGAAACGGACGAAGTAGGTGCGGGTGCGCCGGAACGAGTAAGTGCCATAAGTAAATACCTCCAAAATTATTTGATAGAACCATAGCGGAAACCGCGCTCTGCGGCTCCCTGCTTGAACCATGCGATGTCCTCGCGGGTGAACTCCACCCAGAAACGATACTGCTTGCGGGCAGGAGCTTCCGGCTGGGCAGGTACTGCAAAGCGCTGCAGCACTTCACAGTCCAGCCGTCCGGAAGCGGTGATAAAGGCGTTGCGTTGGGCGCTCTGTTCAGCTTCCGCCTTGAGCTGACGCTCTTCCTCGGTGGGAGGGATGATCACCGGTGCAGCTGCGCGGGCACGTTCTGCGGCCTGCCTTTCTGCTTCTGCGCGGCGCAGCTTTTCCCGGTTGTCCTGCAGGCGCAGGTGTTCGGCAAGCGCGGCGTTCAGATCCAGAACACGAAGATATCCCAGTTTGCAGGCTTCAGCATCTTCGCCGCAGGTGTCCTGAATGATTTTCAACTCTTTCCGCCGTGTTTCAACATCCCGGCGCAGCTCCCGGCTGGCCTTTGCCAGATCATAGGTTTTGTTCAGCCACTGGGGCACAAGCAGGCGGTCAAAGGGGATAAGCTCCCGCAGTTCTCCGATGCAGTCGGCATAGACAGCCCGCAGCGCATCCTGCTTATCCTGCCGCTCGGCTTCCTCCACAGCCTTGACCTGCTGGTCAATGGCACCGGAGACAGCCTTGCACTGACCCTGCATCTGCTTGGCACTCTGCAAGAACTCTTCCAACGGCTTCATGTAAAAAGCCTTGGCGCTGCGGGCGGCATCGCTGAGCTGCTTGTCCAGCTTGTTCACGGCGGCGCGGTCAGCCTTGGCATCCTTGATGGTGTCCGGGGTGTAGATGCGGCCGGTGTAGGCGGCCAGCATCTCGGTCAGATTCTGCTGCACCTCGGCTTCGTTCCACCGGATCGCGGGCAGTTCCGGGTGCTCCACCCGGACGGTCAATTCATTCGTCATTTTCGGGATCCTCCTGTTCTGCTTCCTGTTCGCGTGGCAAAAAGTAATAGTTGTCGGGCGGCTCAAGCGGCGGGCCGTAGCCGTCCAGCGCAAGATCATACATCGGGTTCATCAGCTGCACCTCCGTCATAATCTGCGGGCTGACGGCAGAGCAGGGAAGCTTCTTCCATGATGCTGTTCAGTGCGCCGCACAGGGTCTGGAAGGTGCTCTCCAGATCTTCACCGGTCAGGCGGGAATAGCTGCCTTTGCAGGTGTCCCATGCCGAACGGAACAGGCTGGCGCAGTAGTTGGCGGTCTCAAAATCGGCCTGTGTATTGTCATTGGCGCGGGCTTGGAGTGTGGCCAGCTGTTTGCGCAGGGCAGTGTTATCCTTGGCAAGTTCAGAATTCCGGGCATCTGCAAGGCCCCAGGCCTTTTCTGCTGCCAGACGGTCCAGTTCTTCCTCATCCCACTGGTGAGCCAGAGCTTTGGCCCGCCGGGCTACCTCTTCCTCATCCACCACGGCAGCGATGGGCTGCTTTTTCAGGGCCGCATTTTCTTCTTGCAGCTTATCCGCCCGGAGCTTTGCCGCTTCGGCCACCTGCCGGGAGCCGGAAAGCTGATTCTCAGCATCCTTGGCCCGGGCTTCGGCCTTGCTCTGCATCTTCCATGCTTCCTCTTCGCGGGCCTCGGCAGAGTCGGCGCGCTCTTTCAGCTGGGCGTTCTGCTCTTTCAGGCCGCTGATGTCGGCAAGAGCGGATTCGTAGCGGCTTTCTGCTTCTTCCCGCTTTTCCGTGTCCTTATGGGTCTGGGCTTCGGCGCTTTTCACCAGCTCCTTGAAATAGGCATTTTCCTTGCGGGCGTTCTGAGCGGACTTCTCGGCGGCATCGGCACGGTCTTTCTCCGCTTTGAGCTGGGCCATAAGCTCCTGATACTCTTTGTAAGTAGTGATGTCACCGGTAAAAACGGCTTGCTTGACCACCTCCGGGGTGCTGGGCTTGGCAGCGGCATACAGCAGTTTCAGGGGCTGTACGTCCAGAATGGACCTGCCTTCCAGCTGGATGTTGCCGAACTGTTCGGCAACCCTCACCATGTTTTCACCGGTGTCCCGGCTGATGCCGACGGCGGCACACCACTTGCCCCAACTGCCCTGATAGTGGTTTGCGGTCAGGTCGTGGGCGTGCTTTGCGGCCATAATGCGGGCCATGTTACCGGTGATGAAGGTCTGCGCGTCCTGCAACAGCAGGGCGTTTGTCTGGTCGTCTGCGCCAAAATCAAATGTTACAGCTTCGGTAGCAGTCATAGACTGGACAGCAGGGGCCACAGAAGAACTGTCCGCATTCGCGGCAGGGGCCGATGAGTTCTTCGTAGGGGATGCTACGGGGGTCGATGCCTGACATTCGGATTCCTCTTCCACCGGTTCAATGGGCGCGTTCCTGCAGGGCTTTGCGTTTTCCAACGCATCCAGCATTGCGCTATCAATTTCGTACTCGTCCAGCGGGGCGAACTCCGCGCCGTTGGTCAGGAATGCCTGTGGAGTCAGATTCTTGTCTGCCGCTCTGGCCCGCTCGAATTTCTGCGTCATGAGGTGGCTTTCTTTCCAAATGCTGCCGTCCCAGCGCCAGAACCGGCCACGGTAATAGGCATAAACCGTCTCGTTGGAAAGCTTGGAGCTGATGGTGTAGTCCGTCATACCCGCACCTCCGTGTCCTTGAGGCGGTCCAGCAGTTCGGCCTGCAGAGCCTTGTTCAGCGGCACGATGCTGTTGCCCTTCCAGCCATAGCAGAGGATGGGGCCGTAAAGCTGACGGCCCCGGTACGTCCGGTTCAGCAGGCTGGCGGGCTGGATGGGGCCATCGTACCGGCCCACGAACAGCACCGCCGGGGTGCGTGGCAGGACTTTCTGCTCACAGGGGCACCGCAGCAGTGCTTCGATGCCCTGCAGCGTGTCCGGCAGGGTGGTGACTACCGGCTCTTTGCCCGGTTCGATCAAAATTCCTTTCATTGTAAAACCTCCGATTTTGTGATATCATCGGGGTGATGAAGTCGTTCAAACTCATCATCCCTTGCAGCTCGTCGGTGTTGGCGCACCGGCGGGCTTTTTTCGTATAGTGCGTACCGGCGGCAGGCTGTCCACCTCGCTGCGGTCGATACGTTCCCGCGCAAATGTGTACTTGTAAGTTCGATGGCTGCCGCTGAGTCCATGGCTGACGGCAGACGCAAAGCTGTTTGCGCTTTTGTAACCAAGCCGCCTGGCACACATCTCGGACGTACCGGATGCCAGCAGATCGCCGGTCTTTGCGTCCCAGACGGTGTACCACATGACGCGGGCAGGTTTTTCATTATGCGCCCTGTAATCCCTGCAATATTGGTTGTGGCGCTCTCTGCGGCAGGAAGCGCAAAAGCGCAGGTTGCCAGCAACATTTTCCATCACCTTGCCGCAGTCCAAACAAACGCGGGTAAAGTGCTTTCCTTTATTCATGGGTGGTGTCAGCCCGCCTTCCTGCCGCTCTTCACGGTGTTGCGTGGCTGCTGGTGCACCTTGCGGCGGCGTTTCTCACGTGCTTCGGCGGCAAAGCCCAGCCGCATGAAGAAGATCGCCAGCAGGATCAACACCATGGCCGTGACGAACGCACCGTCCGAGACGGTGCCAAGGGTCTGAAAGCTGCCCTCCAGCCCCAGGCCGTACAGCAGGCCCACCACAAAGCAGGCCATTGCCAGCCAGTACCAGACAAAGGATTTAATCTTCATGCGGATTCATCCTCCCTGCTCATTTCCGGGAAGAAGAACTTCCCGATCTCGTCCTGCTGAATGTCCAGCAGTTCACACATTGCCGCGATCTCTGCGCTCGTCCACGGCTGGTTCCCGTGCATCCTGCCGCTCATGGTGTCACGGCCAATGCCGATGTACTCAGCCACTTCCTGATCCCGGAATCCGCAGCTGTGGAACCGGCCCCGCAGCTTCCAGTATGGGATCTGCTTGAAAGTGCCGCGAATAGTTGATGTGTTCAACATTTTATTCCTCCTTCTTGGCGGTCGGCAGCCCATCCAGCAGGCTGTCCATCAGGGCAGCGTAGAACGGGTAGCCTTTGGCGACGATGGTCAGGCTGTCAATGGCGCTGGTGAGGTAGCTCTGGGAGCCGCGCACCACGTTCTCCATGGTGCGCACCGTGTCGCAATGCTGGCCGTAAATGGCCTTGAACTCGCCGCACAGGGCCTTGACCTGCATATACTTGGCCTTGCTGTCCTCGCGGTTCTTGCGGCACTCATCCAGAAAAGCGGTGTTCTCGTCCAGTTTCTTCCGGGCTTCGATCACCCGGTCGATGGCGCTCTGGATGTTGGCGTCCTGCACGGCCTGCTGCTCTTTGTGCTGCGCGGCCAGCTGCTTCTCCATCTGGTTGAAGGCCTCGATGTACTTGAGCTTCCACTGCACGGCTTCCTTGCCGGTAAAGCCCATGGCCAGCAGGGAAAAGCCGTCGCGGTTCATCAGGTACATGGTGGCCTTTTTGTTTTGAGCAGTGGTGTACTCGGTCTTGTGGAACATTTTGAGGAGAGCGCAATTTTGCGCCGTCAGATTTTTGATGGAGCGGAGCACATCTTTATGCTCTTTTCCGAATCGTTCGGCAACGTCCCGGCTGGATGCCACCGGTTCGCCGTTCTGGGTGGATAAGATAATTTCGTTCATGGTGAATATGTACCTCCTTGTGGGTGACTCCCTTCTGCGGTATACTTGAGCGGAAGGGAGATGTTGAAATGCCTGAAACAAAATTTAGATGTCCATATTGCGGAGTTGAATTTATCGAGAAAAGTGATAATACGAAAATCCGAACGATTGATTACGGCCGAGATGCGGACGAATTAGCGATAACTGGCTACACATGGCTTGATCATGAAATCCAAGCTCGTTACCACTGCTGCCCAGCGTGTGAGAGATATTCCGTTCGGATTACAGGATTCGACAACGCTTTCTCATTGACGTATCCTCCGTATACGGGAATGGTTCTGCCAGATTACATCCCGGAAGCCATCAGAACAGATTACCTTGAAGCTTGTTCTATTCTGGATAAAAGTCCAAGGGCGGCTGCTACGCTGGCCCGCCGCTGCTTGCAAGGAATGATTCGGGACTTCTGGGGAGTCCATGACAGAAGCTTGGCGAAAGAAATGGAAAGGATTCAAGATAAAATTCCCGCGGATTTGCATGAAGCGCTTAAAAACCTTCGTGAGCTGGGTAACATCGGTGCCCACATGGAAACAGATGTGAATCTGATTGTTGACATCGATCCAGGCGAAGCCCAAAAGCTTATCAAGCTTCTGGAAGTGCTTTTCAAAGACTGGTACATCGCACGGCATGACCGCGAAGAACTGTATAATGACATCCTTGCTATAAATCAGGATAAGCAGGAGCAGCGTCATCGGTCCTGAACATCATTCACACTAAGAGAATCCGGCACTTCGGAGCATCCGAAGTATCCGATTTGTAAAGATATGTAGATATTCCCGACACCGTTTTGGTCATGATGAAGGCTTAGAATCCTTACATCATCATGACGGATCAGTTCCTTCAAAAGTTCTCCAGTCGGCACATCCTTCAGCGCCCAGCGTTCCTCTTCCACAGGTTCGCTGGGCTTTTTGTTGTTGTCCATGTGTTTCACCTCCTTGTGTGCACCTCGCTCCTGCGGTAAAATGGAGAAAACAGGAAGGATGTGATAAAAAATGAGCGAAAATAAAGAAATTGAAAAGCTTACAGGTTATCATCGTGAAGCTGCGAAGATGGCTGTTTTTACCTCTACGGTAAAGCAGCCGGACTGCAGTCAGCTTACAGAAGAACAGTTGAAAGCTTTACTTGATGCCTGCGACCACTCAAAAAGCTCGTATGCTGAGGAAGCGGCTTCCGAAGACCTGCGTGAACTGCGAGAAAAATTTGAGCAGAGCCAGAAAGAACATTGCGAAGTTCTGCACAAGTTGCAAGAACAGCATGATGCAGAGATGAGAGATCAGGCCAAAGAAAATAGATTCAACCGAGTATGCAATGTGATCGCAATTTTGATTGCGGCTGCATCGATGTTCATTTCTTTAGTAAAATGACAACCAATGCCAGAATCTGGATGCAAAGAGCAAAGATTTGCATTTCGTGGTTCTTCATCTTCTTCACCTCCTTTGGATGGCGGGCAAGTATGTATTTTTCACTATGGATGTGCTATCATAAAGACACCCCAAAACGGAAGGAGGTGAAAAAACATGAGCTTGTCATTGACTAAAATGGCTGTTCTTACTGGATATGCAAATACCATTTCCCTCAAAGAATTTGCAAAGAACCGTTTATTTCTGGTGACACCTGCTGGCATGATCAGCGGTATCCCCGTATTTGATGAGGAAAATAGCAATCCGAACATTGCCGTTGCGCAGACAGTTAACTCCTCAGCTCTCAAGGCCGTTTCCAAAGCTGCTTCTGCTGAAGAAGAAAGTCCGCAGACGGGTGAAAGCTGTGAGTTTATTCTGCTAAAGGATGCTCGTCTGGAAACCACAAGTCCCGTTGTGAATTTCCCTGTTCTGACTGTCTTTTGTGACCAGATCATTGCTGTGACCCTTGGCACTGATCTCACCAATGGCTAACACCTCGCGATTTTGCCGCCCTTGTACCGCTAATACAAGGGCGGCAATTTCTTTGGGTTCACCAATGATTTTGATTTTCATGCTTTTCACCTCCTTTTGAATTGCGCACAATATGTGCTCATTCTGCGAAAAAAATTTCTTCGACACTCTGGCCGAAATACTGAGCAATGCGCTTTTTGATCTGGTCGCGGGGAATGCGTTCGCCGCGCTCATACATAAAAAGCGCCGAAGTGCTGATTCCAAGCGCATCAGCAACGGTTTTTGCGTCCATTTCGCCGCGCAATGCGCGCAGCTTGTGGCCGATGGTCTTACCGTCCATCTGATTGGGTCACCTCCTTTCCGTGCACCTATTGTACTCAAAACCAGAAAATAAATCTATTCGCAGAGTGCACAAAATGTGCGCAAAAGAATAGTGCACTTTTTGTGCTTGAACTTGTGCACGATATGTGCTATTATTTGATTGTAATAATATAGGGAGGTGGCCTGATGGCAACTTTTGCAGAGCGGCTAAAATCGCTGCGCCGTGAAAAAGGCTGGTCACAGCAACGGCTTGCGGATGAGCTGGATTTGTCTAAGAGTAGTGTAAACATGTATGAACGTGGGGAGCGGGAGCCGGGGTTTGAAACCATGGAAGCAATCGCTGACCTGTTTAATGTGGATATGAATTATCTGTACGGACGTACAGATATTAAGATTGCTGACCCGATTGTACTAGCGCCCAAGAAGCCCACCATCCCGCCGGGCTTTGAACCAATGCCAAAGATGAAGAAGATCCCGCTGATCGGCAGCATTGCCTGCGGGGAACCCATCACGGCAGAGCAGAACATTGAAAAAATGGTGGACGTTCCGGAGAACATCCGGTGCGATTTTTCCCTGACCTGCCACGGTGACAGCATGGTGGATGCCGGCATTCACGATAAAGACGTGGTGTATATCCGCATCCAGCCGGAGGTGGAGAACGGAGAGATCGCCGCAGTGCGCATTGACGGCGAAGCTACCCTCAAGCGGGTATATTACAACCCCGGCACGCTGACCCTGATGCCCGCAAACCCGGCCTATGCGCCCATGGTCTATACCGGCTCCCAACTGGAAGAGGTGCACATTGAGGGCAAGGCCGTAGGCTGGACGCACTGGGTGGGGTGAAAAGCGATATTTCACTAAAATTTGCGAAAAATAACCAATAATTGATTATTTTGCAAAATGAGTTGACAAAATCAACAAAAACGCATATAATGGGGGTGCATCTTTACAGGATGCCATCAGAAACATGATGTTTCAAAATGCTTAACAGACCCCTGGTAGTAAGCCCCCCGCCGATATGGGGAAGGCTGAATCCTGGGGTCTTATTTTTTACCAAAGGAAGTGTAACACAAATGGCAAAGACAGCAATTCTGGTTGATGGCGGCTTTTACCGCAAACGTGCAGCCCACTTGTGGGGCAAAAAGACCGCCGAGGAACGTGCGAAGGAACTGAATGCTTACTGTATGGCTCACCTTCACGATAAGGACGGCAACGAGGAGCGTCAGCTGTACCGCATTTTCTATTACGATTGTGAGCCAGTAGGCCGCCGCAGCGTGTACCACCCGCTGACAAAGAAGAATGTGGATTTGGACAAATCTGATACTTATACATGGACGCAGACCTTTTTGGAAGAATTGCGGAAGCGCAGAAAATTTGCACTCCGCCTTGGTACATTGTCCAACCAAATGGCCTACAATCTGCGCCCGGATGTGACCCGCAAGCTTCTTGCTGGCACAAAGCAGCTGGAAGAGCTGACCGAGGACGATTTCGTTTTTGTGGCTCAGCAAAAGGGCGTGGACATGCGTGTTGGTGTTGATATTGCGTCACTCGCGTATAAGAAGCAGGTTGATCAGATCATTCTGATTGCCGGTGACAGTGATTTTGTCCCCGCTGCCAAGCTTGCCCGACGGGAGGGCGTGGACTTTATCCTTGACCCGATGTGGGCTGATATCAAGCCTGATCTGTTTGAGCATATTGACGGCCTGAAGAGCCAGTGGCGTAAGCGCAGCGAAAAAGCTGAAGCGAAGAAGTAAGGCCAAACAATGTGCAAATTTTGCACATTGCTTCCAGCCGTTGCAAAATCTGCAACAGCTCAATAAAAACAAAAAACGCCCCCGGTGCTACCAACACCGAGAGCGTTTGCAGAGTGGCTTGCCCCAGAGGGTACAATCCAACATGAACACTTGTATTGTACCACCTCCGGGCAGGCTTGTCAAAGTGTACCCTTGTGTATGGAGGTGGATTTTATGAAAAAGAGAACCAACACGGCATTTTGGGTCGAGAAGGAAAGCCGCTGGTGCATCGCGGTGCAGAAGAACGGTACCCGCAAGCGCTTTTACAGCAGCACGCCGGGCCGAACAGGACAACGGGAAGCAAACGCAAAAGCGGACGCATGGCTGGATGACAGTATCCGGGACGGCAGGAAGAAGGTAGCCACCCTCTATGCCGAGTGGGTGGAAGAGCTGAAGCTCACCTGCGGCACATCCTATGTTGAGCAGTGCAAGAAATACGGAGATT
>ERZ1673748.839-NODE-839-length-36057-cov-7.604522_pt1 | contig 36057 bp, 57 predicted proteins | sample MGYA00580196_ERZ1673748 | MGnify/ENA primary metagenome ERZ1673748 (study PRJEB41218, sample SAMN15661796) | gut metagenome | host: Homo sapiens | place: Canada: London | collected 2015-08-20/2019-03-30 | study: EMG produced TPA metagenomics assembly of...
GGTAGGGAAAAATTTACAGGGGGGTAGCGTAAAAATTACTCACCATAATATAGAAGATACTCTAGATATAGATACTCTAGAAGATAAGATAGATAAGCCGAAGCGCAAACGCTTCGTAGCCCCATCTATCGAAGACGTTAGAGCCTATTGCATTGAGCGTGGTAACAACGTAGACGCTCAAAAGTTCCTTGACTACTACGAGATGACTGGGTGGAAGACCAAAGGCGGTGCGGTTATCAAAGACTGGAAGGCTTGTGTCAGGACGTGGGAGCGTCTGGACAAGGGTAACAGCAATTACCGTCAGCAGACGCTACCGACCGAACGGCAGTCAAGTGTCGAGGAACGTGACCATGTAGCGGCGCTCATGGCTACATTCCAAGTTTGAGAAAGGTTGGAGATCAATGGAATTGGGAAAAGTGATTGGAAGTATCGTGGCTAACGCCAATCGTGAGAATCGGCGTGAGGAAGGCGACTATATCGCAGACGATGGCTTATTGTACTGCGGTAAATGCCACACGCCGAAAGAGTATCTGCAGGAATGGGACGGGAAGATGGTGTTGCGTCCTATACCTTGCAAGTGCAAGCATGAACAGAATCAGCGTGAAGAGGAAGCGCGGAAACGTCAAAGTAGGTTGGATTATCTGGCAGACATGCGGCGTACCGGATTCCCAGATGCTGAAATGCGCAAATGGTGCTTCGCGGCTGACGATGGCGGAAGCGCCGGGTTGATGAAGGTGGCGCGGAAGTATGCGGATAACTTCAAGACGATGAAGGCTAACGGCACAGGGCTTCTACTGTATGGTGATGTTGGTTGCGGCAAGAGTTTCGCGGCGGCATGTATCGCCAACGAACTGATTGACAAGGGTGTGCCGTGCATGATGACGAACTTCAGCAGGATAATCAACCGATTGCAAGAGAATTTCGATGGACGGCAGAAGTACATTGACAGTCTCAGCCGGTTCGACCTTCTAGTGATTGATGACATGGCGGTAGAGCGAAACACGGAGTACGTGTGGGAGAACGTCATGAACATCATTGATTCACGCTATCGTTCAGGCTTGCCGCTTATCGTGACCACGAATCTTACTATTGGCGAGCTTGCAGATCCGACCGACATTCGACGCAAGCGAGTGTATTCGCGGCTCATGGAGATGTGCGTACCATTGGAAGCGAAGGGGATTGACAGGCGCACGAAGAAGTTGGAGCGGAATATCCAGAACGCTAGGGAGCTGTTGGGATTGTGACGGAGCGTGACTTGGCTAAGGCTCGGCTATTAAGTGTTGAAGCGGAGCGGTTGCGCTCGCTGATACAGGTCGAGCCTGACATGTCCTGCAGAAGGTTGCTTGCGTGGCATTTGGAGCGTGTGGAGCGGGAACGGTTCGAGCTTATGGCGTGGATATTGGAGATACCGGATTCTAGAGTGCGATTGATCTGTGTCATGCGGTTCTTGGAGGGTAGGTCGTGGGAGACGATAGCAAGGCGACTGCATTATGAGCGCACGTCCCCGGCTAAGATTCTCCGAAGGTGGCTGGAGCGTGTATAATCGTGGTTGTACGGCAGGGCATCACTCCTGCCAGCGGCGCATTCAGCCGTGCCGGGGCTGTACCGGCGAAGAATGATACACGGGCGGCATGTTCTAGGCGTGCCGCCTTTTCTTTTCCTTCGGCGTGTCGTTTCCATGATAGGTGTATAGTAATAGTTATCAGGCAAGGAACAGCCAAGCCAACAACCGAAAGGACGGACACCATGAAGACCACAACCATCAAGGACAACATCACCACCTACCTACTCCACACAATCGGCAAAGATGTCGATCTGGAGGACTGGTGCAACGAGCACAAGGTCAACGTCGAGGAAGCGACGGAAACCGTCGCGGACTACATGCGAGAGCATGATGTGGACTTCCAAGATATTGACACGGAGACACTCGAAGATATGCTAGGCGCGGAATAGCCAGCATGGGCGGCGGCAACCCAGCAACCCGCCATTCCACTTATCGGCGTGTCGGATTCCCGATAGGTGTATAGTAAAAGACATAAGGCAACAAACCAACCAAGAAAGGAAGCCCCAAAATGAAGAAGCTCAACATCAAGGACATCAAGGTAAAGTTCAACGAAGCCGCTGACGCGAGCCGCATCACCTTCCAAACCAAGAACGGCGAAAAGTGTGGCTACCTCGACCTCGGCTATGAAGAAGGCTTCATGACTGAAGCTGAAGCGATGGAAATCGAAGGCGGCGAGTGGATTGACTGCTTCGACGACATCTACGGCGAGGACGAGAAGACTTGGGAAGCGGAAGCCAACAAGCAACTCGAATACCTCGGCGTGAAGCTCGGCACATACCATGACGACCCGAACGACACCGGCTATTACAACGGCTACTACGAGCTGGAATCCCTCTAACCAACAGCGGCGGCGGCAACCGCACAACCCGCCAACCGAAAGGAACCACCATGATGCTCACACCAAAAGAAGTACGCACGGCAAAACTCACAGTCCACCGATTCCGCGAAGGGTATGACACCGATGAAGTGGACGATCTACTCGACGCTTGCGCCGACACCATCGAAACCCTCACCAAAGTACTCGAATCCATCGTGACAACGAAAGGAAAGACCAATGAAGAAGATGGCTACGCTGGAAAAGATGGACAATCTTGGTAGATGGATGCAACAGCACGGAGAGAGTCCGCGCCGTGTCCTTATAGGCGAGATTGTTGGAGCATCATTCTACGATGAAGAAACAGGGAAACAGCGTGATACTCCTCGACTATACGTTGACATGGATGCTGATTTGCCTGTCGGGCATTATCGCGTCTATATAGTCGAAGTCACAGCAGAAGAAGAAGGAAACACCAATGATTAAGACGAATATCAGCCGATGGTATGACGTGCAGTGTGACGCTCCAGACTGCGAAATGTTGGCAAGCGCTGAGTACCAGAAGTGCATTGGTTGGGCTTTGCCGACGCAAGCAGTCAATGCTGCTGTGGAAGCTGGCTGGGAGCGGCGCGAAGAAGACGGCGTAGAACACATGTATTGCTTGGAACATAAGACGGACGCGGTACATGTAAGCTGGCTTGCAAAATGTTGTGTTTGCGGGAAAGAGGAATTAAGCGAGACGGCACCGGCTTTTGCTTACGCTCGTGATTATTTTGAAAAGCGCGGGTGGAAAATCGAGCGCGGCACCGACAACAATCAAAAAGTGATTACGTGCCCTGATTGCGCGAAGAAAGGACAAGCAAAATGATTGATGTCAAACCGGTAGTCTTTTGTGATTTTGACAATTGCCACGAATATCTTGAAGGAGATTATGGAGACACAGTAGAATGCCTGATGACCGAAGCACTGCGCAGAGGGTGGATATTTTCGTACAAGTCGTATGTCTGGGCGTATTGTCCAAAACACAAATATATTATTGATGACTCACAAATTTTCAAGGCTCGAAAGGGCAAGACTGATGAGTGATGATATGGAATCCGTGAGCATTGACCTTGACGACGCGGACACCAGAGCAACGCGAGGAGCACAAGCGCCGGCAACGCGCGTATCAGCGAGAGTATCGAGCAAGAAAGGAGTCTGAAAATGAGTGAAGCAACAGCGCGAAGGAATGACCCGGCGACGAGCTGGGAAGCGGCAGAGACAGTGCGAGTGTCGCATGACAGGCGTGCAGTCATCTGGGCGCTCAGACAGATGGGTATTGCGAGCGACGACGGGATAGCTTGCAAATTGCGCGCTAACCCCACCATTGCTGATTACAGTACGGAGCAGTCATGGAGGAGCAGGCGTGCTGAGTTGATGCGCGATGGGATTGTCGAGCAGGCTCTGGAGGACGACGGAGCACCCATGTATGGCTTGAGTTCGCATAATCGCAGGTGTCGTGTTTTCCGGTTGACAGGCAAGGGCGTGGATCTGGCAGACTTGCTGTTTGGGTGAGGTTAGGTGCCGTGGCTATTGGTCGCGGCACTTTTCTTTTCCCGGCGTGTCGTTTCTTTGATAGGTGTATAGTTAAAGATATCAGGCAAGGGAAAAGCCCAAGCACCAACAGAAAGGAAAAACCAAAATGGAACTGAAAAAGACAAACGAAAACATCGACAAGCTTATCGAAATGGCAAGCGAATGCAACTCATACAACGGCTCATGCGAATGGGTGCAAGCCTACAGCTTCGATGAAATCGACGACATACTCACAGGCATGAAGCCAAGCGAAATCCTCACGAAGGTATTCTTCGGGGAAATCAACGAAGGAATAGGATACGATACCGCAAGAATCCGATTCAACGGATACGAGAACATCGAAATCATCAGCGTATACGAACTCGAACAAGATGCGTGGGACTACCGCGATGAAATCCTCGAAAACTACAAGGACGTAGTACGTGAGTTCGAATACGAGAAGGCGATGGAGGAACTGGAATTCGAAGAAGACTAGCAATCACTGGGCGGCACCAACCATGCCGCCCATTCCATTGAAGGAGTGAACTGTGAAGGCGAATTTTTCAGGTGTCACCACGGCACGGACACAAACCGAAAGCCGGAGCGAATGGCAGAAGCGCGATGAAGCTCGAAAGCGCGAGATCGAACGCAATAGAGCCGACAATGAATTGTCGGACATGATTATGGACTATATGGGCGGAGAGATTGCCGAGATGCGGCAACCGCACGGTTTGCGTGTCGTTATCGAACCGTGGGAAGCCTACCTAATTCTGCAGAAAGGCGGCATTGTGAACGCTAGTGCCGGTGGTAGGCGTGAACGTTGCTGGCTAGCCAAGGACGGCACCATGTGGGCGGGAATGATACCTGCGAAACTCGCTAACATTGACAAATACGATACTGAAATCTGGATTTACGGAAAGGGCGAATAGTGACACCAAATCAAACCTTGCAAATGCTAAGCGTACTCTTCAGCATCCCAATATTCGCGGTAATCTTGATAATGCTCATTGTGGTACTCACATATATCGACAGTGGCGAGTATAAGAAAGCAGCTTTTACCTTGGCGATATGCGTAGTGTTGGCTGTGGTTATTCTAGCTGTGATAATCGCAGTATTCTGACAAACGAAAGGAACACCAATGGTTGACAATGTGAATCACCCAGCGCATTACACCGATAAAGGTATCGGCTTCGAGTGTATAGATCTGACGGAATGGCAGACCTTCAGCGTCGGGAACGCAGTCAAGTACTTGTGGCGCTTCCGGAGCAAGGGCAAGCCGTTGGAGGACTTGCGAAAATCCCGCTGGTATGCTCAGCGTGCGGCAATGCTGGGGCAAGGCGTGAGCCAAGCAGATATTACTTGCGTGGACATTCTCAAATCGCTGATTAACCACACTACAGGCTTCGAGCGGGTAGCGTGGCAAGCACTTGGAGCGAATGACTGGCATCGTTTCATTGAAGCTCTTGACCGAATGATTGAAAGGCTTGAAGATGGAAAAGAATGTTGAGTATCGCATGGCTGTGCATTATCTGTTCGATGATGATTTCCCGCCTTCGACGGTTGCTGAGGTGATGGGCGTGAGCCTTGACTTTGTGCAAGAAGTGTATGAGGAGGAATCTAGGTATCGTGAGTGACGATTCTTCGGCGTGTCGTTTCCGTGATAGGTGTATAGTAGGAATTACAAACAAGGAAACGCCCCAAGAAAGGAACCGACATGACCACCGAAATGACCGACGAAATCAACATCGACACCGCCTATGAATGGCTTGAAAACCACTACGCTGACGTGCCCGACGTGTGGGAGCAATTCGACCAAGAAGACGCGGCGGAATCCCTCGTAGATAACGTCTGCGAACTCAACCTCGACAGTTACGATGACCTGCCGACGCTCGACCTCATGTGCATCATGGCAGACGCGAGAATGTGACCATGAGCCAACCGTATGATCTTGTGGAGCTTGCCGACGCTTTGGAAGCGTGGGCGGCTCCACACGTCGGCTCAGCATGGGGCAAAACCATAGCCGAAGACTACGGCGTACCAATGACCACACCGAGACAAGAAGAAATCATAAAAGACTACCTAGGAGGGAGCCATGTTCACAGACGCAATAATCAGGAAGATTGCCGGAATTGCCATCGACAAAACAATTGACGGAGTTGTCGCTTTGATAAAAAGCGAAGAAGAATTCATCGAAAATACCCAAGACGTGAACGACCCATACTTTGAGGGATATACAGACGCGCTTGACATCATCACAAGCGCTATCAACTGCATAAAAAGCAAGGAGAAGTAATGGCGAATGAGCGTGAAGCGCTGGAAGAAATCCTCGCGTATTGCAAACATAGATGGGCGGCTTCGGACGAAGATTGGAGACAATGCCACGAGTACTGCTCATATGCCAAAGGTGAAGTCTACGTGAAAATCATACGCATGTGCTCTAAGGCACTCGGACAAAACTTTAACCCCAATGATTACAAAGGATACGAATATGACGAATATGACGACTAACGTGGCTGAAAAAGAAAAGACGCTTAATGAAATCATCGCATACTGCGAGAAGAAAATGAACGATATCGGCCACGATGTCGACATCATCGCAGAACAATTGGATGTCAGCGGCACTGTTTACTTCCAATTGCAGGGACAGATTGACGCATACGAGGATGTCGCGCTCAAATGTATCAACTTGGTAGGGCACATGAAAGAAGACGATACCAATGGCGACTAACGTGACGCAGAAGGATAAGACCTTGCAAGAGGTCATCGACTGGTGCAAGACATATCAGATCGAGCTAGTCGAAAAATACGGTGCAGAAACACAGCCACTCATAGTGATGATGCTCAAAGGCATGAGAACAGTGTTGAGCGACGTTATCACACATTGCGAGGACACGCTCGGCTATGGTGGCTCAATGCCGCTGGAAGTACCTAATCAATCGGAGGACGCAAAATGAAACAAGAATATGATGTAATCGATGACGAAACCAAAATCAGCGTTGTCGCAGGTGTTGCGTTACGCGAAGGCGACCAAGTGATTCCGGGGACATTCAACCCGGTGGCACTTACGAAGACTGAACGGATAGGGTTCGGGAAATGTGTCACTGGCGTGCATATCAACCATCAACCGCCAAGCGCATACAGGTTCATAGCCGAATATCTCAGAATGATGGCTGACGATTTGGAAAAAGAAGCGGAGAAAGCGGAATGACGGCAAAAGAAATCAGATTCAACGGCACCCCGGAAGAAATCAGCGCCCAATGGCACGCTCAACGCGACAAGGGTGTTGGCGGCTCAGACGTGGGCGTAATCATGGGCGTGAACCACTACAAGCTCATAGGGCAATTGTGGCGTGAGAAAACCGGCAAAGCTAAGCCCGAAGACCTAACGCACAAACCCGCAGTAATGCTCGGCAACGCTATGGAACCCGTACTACGCGACGAATACGCCTACAAGCACCCGAACATCAAAGTCGAAGAACCACAGTACATGCTTCAAGACGATGAACACCCTTGGCGGCAAGCATCACTCGACGGCATACTAACCTACAAGGACGGCATGAAGGAAGTACTGGAAATCAAGACGGTAGGCTTACAAAGCGCACAATACTGGGAGCCGGATACCGTGCCGATCTCATACGCATGCCAAGTCATGCACTACATGGCAGTAAGCGGATACCGGCGAGCGCAACTAATCGCCTTAATCGGCAATATCAGGATTATCGAGCGTACCGTTGAACGTGACGAACTCCTGATAGAGATGATTGAGGACGCTGTGGACGAATTCTGGAAGTGCGTTCAAGAGGATAAGCCACCATTACGGCATAATCCCACGACGGAATTCAAAGAACGCATTAGGAGCGTATGCTATGACCCGAATAACATTCCGCTATTCTAGGAGGTCACGATGAAAAAGGTACTAGCTGAAATGGTCATCAAATGGCACGAACGTGGGTATAGTGTTGATGAAATCGCGCCACTACTCCCACAATGCAACCGTATGGAGATCGAAATGCTAATCAAACAATACGAGAAGGACAAGCAAGGTGATTGACGCGGGAATCGCATTTATCCTAATCGCGCTCACAATCCTAATAGCATACTTGGGGAGGTAAAGATGGGTAACAGGCATACGAAAGTCGTGAACGCCTATCACAAGCGTTCCGCGAAACAGTATCACCTTGAAATGCACAAGGAAAACGACGCTGACATTATCCGCAAGCTCGAAACAGTGGACAATAAGCAAGGCTATATCAAGTCACTGATTCGCAGGGACATTAAAGGCGGCAAATGATGGCTACCAATCCGACACCACTCGTGCGTTCGATATGCGCAGATCGAGACCGGCAATGTTGCGTAAGATGCGGCAAGCCACTGTATGGCGCGATGGCTAGCTTGCATCATCGTCGTATGCGGTCACACGGTTGGAGCGGCTTACATGAAGCGTCCAACCTCATCTGGCTATGCGGTAGCGGGACACAAGGTTGCCACGGATACGTCCACATGCACCCGGCTGAAGCATACGAACACGGTTGGCTAGTACACAGTTATGATGACCCGAAACAGATACCTGTAGACCACGCCAGATGGGGCAAATGCTACCTATGGGACGATGGCACGGCAGGACTGGAACCGGAGCCGGAACGACGATAACAAAAAGGACACGAGCGATTAAACCCGTGTCCTTTTCGCAACCAATCAGAAAGGAAGTAGCCATCAAGCCACAAAACACATCATAACACAAGAATTGTCCCGTAAATCCCGCTTCAACAACGTTATAATCACATTAGAAAATAACGCGAGAAAAATCGGGAGATGAAACCATGTTTTTCGGGCAACTCGATACAGAGGTAATCGTGGCAATCGTCACAAGCGGTTGCGCGGCTATTTCAAGTATCTTCGTGGCGGTAATCACGTATGTCGGCAATAACAGAATGAAGAAACGCGACGTGCAGGACGCTGAATATCGCGCTCAACAATCGATAATCGAAGCGAAACGCGACCAACAGCACAACGAGCGACAATACCTCTACGAAGCCATGCTCAAAGGTATCGACGCAAGCTTATCAGCCAACGAAATCTGCCTAATCGCCTTGCAACACGGCAAACTCAATGGAAACGTTGAAGCGGCGCGGGACAAAGTGCATGAAGCACAGGCCAACATGGACGTAGCCCAGCGCAAAGCTGTCGTGCATCTATCGGACTAAACTAGAACCAAGGAAAGGACAAACAATGAATACCGCAATCACTATCACACTGATTATCTGCGTGACCCTGCTGGGAATCACGTTCATTAACAAGTGGTACTAAGGAGGAACCCTAATGGACGATAAAACCTATATCCTGTCAAGCAAAGCATACGATATCCTCAAATGGCTCGGCTTAATCGCATTACCCGCAATCGCCACCTTCATCGGCGTAATCGGCGCAGTCTGGGGCTGGAATGATACAGACGCGATAGTGGCGACCATCAACGCAATCGGCGTACTAGTCGGCGCTCTAATCGGCGTAAGCCACGCCACAGCCAAAACAGACGATAACACGACCAAGTAACCCATGAGCCTATGACACCGCACAACGCAGGACATAGGCTCAACCATAACCACGGAGGAACACATAACCATGCTTAAAGCGTGCGGATACTGCGGACGCATACACAAGATGAGCGAAACATGCCCAACAAAACCATCAAGACACTACAAGAAAACCAACACAGACAAGCTACGCAACACGTCACGATGGCAACACAAGCGTAATCAGATAAAAGCCGACGCACACCACATGTGCGAAGTATGCGCAGACCACGGCATCATAACAACCATAGGATTAGAGATCCACCACATCATCAAACTCAACGACAACCCCAACCTACTAACCGAAGACGATAACCTAGTATGTTTATGCGTCACACACCACAAACAAGCCGACGCAGGAACCATAGACGCATCATATCTAAAACACCTAGCCAACAAACGAATAAACCAATAACCAACATAAACCACAACCAACCACCAAAAACAATAACCCCCCCGACCATAACCCCGACCAACCCTCGACCAGATTCACACCACACGCCAACCAGACCTTACAAAATATCTCGTTTACGTTCTTTTTTTGGAAAAACCCTCAATAACGTGCCGAAAACCGTTGATACACTTGAAGAAAGCGTGATAACGCTATGAAAAAATTTAGGTGCCAAGTAAACGATGCAGAAAGGATTGATATTCATGCGACAACTTAAAGTCGAATACAAGAATGTAGCGGATTTGAACCCGTATGAGAATAATCCGCGTATTAATGATGGTGCGGTGGACGCGGTAGCCGCTAGCATCAAGGAATTCGGTTTCAAGGTGCCTATTGTCGTGGATTCTGATGGCGTTATCGTCACAGGGCATACGAGATTGAAGGCGGCTAAGAAACTCGGATTGGATACCGTGCCTGTAATCGTCGCTGACGATCTGACACCAGAACAGGTGAAGGCGTTCAGGCTTGCAGACAATAAGACTGGTGAACTCGCCCAATGGGACTTGGACAAGCTGGAAATCGAACTTGACGGCATTGATGAAATCGACATGGGAGACTTCGGGTTTGATATGAACCTTGAAGATGAATCCGATGATGACGTTGAGCCGATTGATGATGAAGGTATCGGCGGGACAATTCCGCAAGAGCATAAGATGAAAATCGACAGTACGATTATCGTGCTGACTGATGAAGAGTACACGCTTATCCGTTCGAAGCTTGATGAATACTTGGACGAGAATGGCGTGAGTTTTGGATTTGTGAGGTGGCTTATCAATGGTGACTGAAGTTTCGATTGACGATATCAAACCGGCGGCATACAACCCGCGTAGGATTACGAAGGCACAGCAGAAGGAACTGTGCGAGAGTATCCGCAAGTTCGGGCTTGTCGTGCCTATCCTTGTCAACCGCAAGGATAACGTCATTATCGCTGGACACCAGAGGACGAAGGCGGCTAGGCTCTGTGGAATCACCAAGGTTCCTGTCCAGTACGTTGAGAGCATTAACCTCGGTGATGAAATCAAATTCAACCAGATTCACAATGCTACCGAGATGGGTGCAGTCCGCGTGAAGTTCAATGGTGACGCTGAACACGGTAAATTCATTGAATTGGATAACCACGACTTCACGACAATCAAGAACACGCCTACCATCGTCAAGGAAATCTGCAACCTGACATTGAAATACGGCAACGTGCTGTCAGCGGTAATCTGCGATGGCGACGTGATACTCGGCGGCGATTACGTGAAGGCTTGCCGAATGCTCGGATTGAAGGTCAACGCCTATATCTGCGACAGTTCACTTCACGACGATCTGGTGCATTATTTCGGTGAGGATTACGGCGAATACTCGTATGAGCATATCAAGCGTGCAACTTACGTTCAAGGCTTGGCGCAACTTCCACGAAGCGTGAAGCGTGAGGACGGTAAATGCGCTCGCCATAGCAACCTCTACATGTATCAGGTAATCCCATACCTGAAGTCTCATACCGTTAGCACGGTTCTTGACTTCGGTTGCGGCAAGGGAGCGTACATCGATTACTTGCGTGAGCTTGGATACAATGCGCTTGGCGTCGAATTCTTCAACAATAACGGTACGAGTATCGACATTTCCAAGGGAAACCGTATGATTGACAAGCTCATTGACTACCTCAAGGAATCCCCGCACTTCGACGTGGTGGTGTGTGACAGTGTGCTGAATAGCGTGGATTCTGTGAAGGCGGAGCGTAGCGTTATCGACTTCCTGAACCTCATGGCTACGGATAGACTATTCATCAGCGGCAGACCACTCGACGCTGTGACCCGCGCCATGCGTCAGAAGCAGGACGTTGGGAATGGTCGGCGCTTCGTGGAATTCCTCGATTCCGATAACTTCACTGCGAACTATCGCAAGGGTAAATGGTACTTCCAGCATTACCATACGAAGGAACAAGTCAAGCAACAGCTTGAGAAAAGCGGCTTCCGTATCGAACGCTTGGATTGGAACAAGTACGGGAGCAGTTGGCAGTGTGAAGCCGTGAAGGTCAAGGAACTACCTAAGCAAAGGTACATTGACGCAATCGACTTCGAGTTTAACCTGCCACTTCCGAACGGTAGAAGCTACAAGAGGAATGATGACGTGTTGAACGTCCTTAATCTCAATAGGGAGGACAAGTAATGGAAAGCAAGGTCAAGAGCCTTAACGAGCAGGCTCGCGAGATTCTGAAGATAGCCGAGGAAACCGGTGTACAAACCAACTTCTTCTTCGTCACGACGTTCAAACGGTATCAGGTGCAGATCCGTATCCTGAATGAGCTTGAGCAGAGTATGGACGAAAACGGAATGCTCGTGAAGAAGGAATACGTGAAGGGACGCAAGAACCTTTACAGTAATCCGGCAGTCACGGAATACAACAAGACCACGGATTCCGCCAATCGTACCGTCACAACACTTATGCGTATTATCCAAGGTTTCGGCAAGTCGGACGCTGAGCGTGATGGCGGTGACGTTGACCCGTTGCTTGCGTTGATTAACGGCGAAACCGAGGACGATGAAGACGATGAAGAATAAGGGATACGAGTTCTGCAGTAAGTGCATTGGTGAGCCTACTACGCCGAAGTATGTGCGTAAGCAGATGATGGCGTGGATTGATATTTGCGATGGCAAGGACGAGACTTATTTCGTGAGCCGTCGTAAGATAAAGCAATTGTATGCGATTCTCAAGGTGTTGCGTATGCCGAAGGGCTTGCGTGCCGGGCAATCATTGTACGATTGCACTACCGGATATCAATGGTTCTTCTATATAGCAACGCTTTGCACGGTGAGACGTGATAACCCGGCGAAGCGTAAGTATGAGACGTGTGTGTTGGAGATCGCGCGAAAGAACTTCAAGACGTACACCATCGCCACGATTTTCATACTATTGTTCCTGACGGAGCCGCGTTTTAGTAAATTTTACTCGGTCGCTCCAGATGGCACGTTGAGCCGTGAGGTGCGTGAAGCAATATCGGAGACGCTTAAAAGCTCGCCAGACGTGTATGCGTTCAAGGACGTGGCACGGTGGAAGATTCTACGCGATTCAATCACCTTCAAACCATTGAGCACCACGTACATTCCATTAAGCTATTCAACTAGCCGTATGGACGGTAGGCTTCCTAATGCCTTCTGCGCTGACGAGGTAGGCGCATTGCCTACTAGCTACGCTATCGAAGCCATGCGCTCCGGACAGTTGAATACACTCAACAAGCTGGGCTTCATCATTTCGACCAAGTATCCGACTGTGGATAATCCATTCGAGGACGAAGTAGCGTATTCGAAGAAGGTGCTTGACGGCATTATCGATGACCCGTCACGATTCGCCTTGCTCTATGAGCCGGATAATCCGAAGAACTGGACGGAAGACGATTTGATAATGCGTCAAGCTAACCCGGTTTCCTTGGAAATACCGGAAATCTGGGAAGACCTGAAGAAGAAACGTGCCTACGCTATCGCGGTGGAATCGGCTCGCGAGAATTTCCTCACCAAGCACTGCAACATCATCTACCAAGGTGCCGGTACTGAAACGTATGTTGACGTGAATGACGTGCAAGCGTGCAAGGTGTCTGGCATTGATTGGACTGGGCGAACTGTGTGGCTTGGTCTAGATCTGTCGGAATCCAACGACAACACTTCAGTGGCTATGGTGAGCGTTGATGAAGACGATAACGTATTGGCGGACGTGTACGCCTTCGTGCCTGAAGGTCGTATCGATGAAAAGAACGCCTTCGAGAAAATCGACTACCGGCAGTTTATCCGCGCCGGTAAGTGCATCGCTTGTGGAGATAAGGTTATCGACTACAAGGTTGTCGAGGACTTCATTATGAATATCGAGGAACGTTTCGGCGTGAAGGTGCAGGCTATCGGCTATGACCGTTGGAACGCATTATCGACAGCGCAGAAGCTTGAAGCCGCTGGATACCAGACCGTGGAGATTCGCCAGCATTCAAGCACATTGCACCCGCCGACGAAACTACTCAAGGAGAAGATTCTGAAAGGTGAATTCGAGTATACGGAGAATCGCCTACTTGAAATCAACTTCCAGAACGCTCGATGCACCTACGACACGAACAAGAACATGTTCGTGCATAAGAAGAAATCCAAGGGCAAGGTCGATATGGTTGTTAGCCTTATCAACGCGATGTATCTGCTTCAGCAGGACGTAGACTTTAACCATATGGACTTTGTAGCTCAGGTTATCTAGGAGGATTATTATGTGGCTTTTCAATCGCAGTAAACGCGATACTGAGCCGGTGGTTGAACCACAGGTGAGTGACGTGCTGTTACGTGCGCTACTCACTGGCGAGCCAATCACCCGGCAGAAGGCTATGACGCTTCCCGCAGTGTCTGCGGCTGTTGACTTCATCACTTCAACCGTGGCGTGTATGCCGGTACGCCTGTACAAGCGTACCAAGGGTGTAGTGGAGGAAGTGGAGAATGATTCGCGAGTGAAGATGCTGAACGGTGACACTGGTGACACGTTGGACGGCTACCAATTGAAGAAGGCGATGGTCGAAGACTACCTCATGGGGAAAGGCGGCTACTGCTATATCCAGCGTTCACGGAATGACGTTACAGGCTTGTATTATGTCGCCACTGATAATGTGACTATCAATATCAACGCTGACCCGATTCACAAGGATTACGATATTCTCGTTGGCGCGGATATTTACAAGCCTTTCGAGTTCATCAAACTGTTGCGTAACACGAAGGACGGTGCTAGCGGTATCGGCTTGACTGTTGAAGTGTCGAAGGCGTTGGAGACCGCATATCAGACGCTTGTCTATCAGCTTTCGCTCGTGAAGGCTGGCGGCAGTAAGCGCGGCTTCCTGAAGGCTAATCGCAAGATTGGTCAGGAGGAAATCGACACATTGAAGAACGCTTGGGCGCGACTGTATGCGAATTCGGAAGAGAATGTCGTGGTGTTGAATAATGGCGTTGACTTCCAAGAAGCAAGTAGCACGTCCACGGAGATGCAACTTGACGAGAACAAGAAGACCTTGAGTGAGGAAATCAACAATATCTTCCACATCAAGGACAATTTCGAGGAAACCTACAAGTTCGCCATCTATCCGATTATCTGCGCTTTCGAAACAGCTCTCAATCGTGACCTACTGCTTGAATCGGAAAAGAAGAAATACTATTTCGCGTTCGATAGCCGTGAGATCATCAAGGCTAGCCTGAAGGAACGGTACGAAGTGTATCAGCTTGCGAAGCAGTGCGGGCTGATGACCATCAATGAGATGCGTCAGGCTGAGAACATGAACACGATTGATGGCATGGACATTCTCAACCTTGGGCTTGACAGCGTGCTTTACAATACGCAGACTGGCGAGATTTATACGCCTAACACTGATTCGACCAAGACCGCGCAACAGGGTAATCCGCTTGAATTCCACGCTACTAATGGCGGTACACTTGATGCAGGAGGTGCGGCAAATGAAAATTAACATTCGCGAGAATAGTGTGGAGATCGACGGCTACGTGAACGCTGTGGAACGCTTATCGAAGCCATTGAATTCGCGTATCGGTCAATTCCGTGAGCGTATCAAGGCGGGGGCTTTCCAGCGTGCCATTGAACGCAATGATGATATTCACGTCCTTTTGAATCATGACGAGAATCGTGACCTTGGTTCCACCAAGCAGGGGAATCTCGAATTGCATGAGGATAATATCGGCTTGCGTGCCAAGGCGACCATTGCCGATGCTGAGGTAATCGAGAAAGCCAAGCGTGGAGACCTTGTCGGTTGGAGTTTCGGATTCAGTGACAGGGACGTGGATACGCGGGACGAAAATGGCATGATGACGCGAGATGTCAAGGACTTGGACTTGTACGAAGTCTCTATCCTTGACCGTTCCAAGGTTCCCGCTTACGACGGCACACTGATTCAGGCACGGGACACTAACGGAGACACCGTGCATCTGAATACCGGTGAGGTGATGACCGACGATAAGCCGGAAGTCACCGAGGAAAAACCGGCTGACAAGACTGAGGAAAAACCGCAGGAAAAGCGCGATGATTCCGAAGAAAAAGCAAGTACAATTGATTACAGCAAATGGGAAAACCTCATTGCTGAACTTAAGGAGGATTAAATCATGCAACTGAAATACATGGTTGAACGCAAGAATGAGCGGATTACCCGCGCCGAGGAAATCCTCAAGGGCGCGGAAACCGAGAAGCGCGAACTTACCGATGATGAAGCCGCTGAACTGGCTGAGATCCGTGATGACGTGCAGAAAATCAAAGCGGCACTGAAGATTAACGACGAGCTGTCTGATGATAAACAGCCGAAGGAGGAACCGAAGCCGATGACTGATAACGGTAATGATGGCGGGAACCCGCAGGATTCTGAAGCGCGTGAACTGCGTGCCTTCGAAGCGTATCTCCGTGGTGACAAGGTTATGCAGGAGCGTACCGGTGAACTTACCCTAACCGATAACGGCGCGGTGATTCCTACCTCTATCGCCAATCAGATTGTCAAGAAGGTGTACGACGTTGCGCCGGTGCTCCAGAAGTCCCAGAAGTACAATGTCAAGGGTAAACTTCAGCTCCCGTACTATGATGCTTCTAACGGCGGTATTAAGGTCGCTTACGCTCAGGAGTTCACGCCACTGGCTTCCTCTAATGGTACTTTCAAGAGTATCGAACTGAGCGGCTACCTTGCCGGAGCATTGTCCAAGATCTCCAACAGTCTGATTAACAACTCTCAGTTCGACATTGTGAGCTTTGTCGTGAATCAGATGGGCGAGGATATCGCCCGCTGGATTGAAAAGGAACTGCTTATCGGCACGTCCGAGAAGGTCGCTGGTCTTTCCGGTATCACCAACACGACCACTGCGGCGGCGGCAACCGCTATCACGGCTGATGAAATCGTGACACTGAAGGATAGCATCAAGGACGTGTATCAGGCTAACGCGGTCTGGATTATGTCCAACAAGACCCGTACCGCTCTGCGCTTGCTGAAGGGCACTGATGGGCATTACCTGCTGAATGATGACATTACGTCACCGTTCGGCACTACCCTGCTCGGCAAGCCCGTGTACGTCTCTGACAATATGCCGGAGATTGGCGCTTCCACGGCTCCGATTTACTACGGTGATTTGAGCGGACTTGCCACCAAGTTCACGGAGAATATTTCCACGCAGATTCTGCGCGAAAAGTACGCAGACGAACACGCAACCGGTATCGTGGCATGGTTCGAGTTCGACGCTAAGGTGCAGGACGCGCAGAAGCTCGCTAAGCTGGTGATGGCAGGTGCATAAAGCGCTCAAGTCTTTCAGCGGCACTATCTCCATGCATAAGGGAGAAACGCGGGAGATTAAGAACGCCGAAGTGGTAGCCGATTTGTTGCGTGCCGGTTACATTGAGGAAGTCAAGCCCACGACTAAGGGCAGGACTAGGAAAACCGCAACGAAAACCGAAGACTAGCTTTGATGGTGGTGGTGTAGATGGGTGACATTGCGAAGGTATCGGATATTACGGTGCAAGTACTCGCGGATTATCTGCGTATCGCTGACCCGTCCGACGCTGACAACACTCTACTTGCCGCCATCATCAAGGCTTCTACGGCTTACATGAGCAAGTACACTGGGCTTAGCGCGGCAGACTTGGACAAGTCGCCGGATATGGTTATTGCCGCGCTTTGCTTGGCTCAGGACATGTACGATAATCGAAGCATGTACGTGGATTCAGCTAATCCCAATCTCACTGCACAGTCGATTCTCGACATGCACAGTATTAACCTTCTACCGTCCGGTGGTGAGCAATGATGATGAACGCTGGACGGTACGACCATAGAATCAGGATTGTCAGGGACGTTAAGACGTATGATAAGGCGGGGTTCGCGGTGTCCAATCGTGTGACCGTGTTGGAGCCTTACGCGAGTGTGAAGACCACGCGAGGTTATACGCTTATCGCCAATGATTCGGATTTCGAAGCGGCTACGACCAACTTCACGATCCGGTATCCCGGCACGGTTGTTATCGACCGGGATATGCTTATCGAGTACGCTGGTAAAACGTACTCCATCGAATACTTGAATAATGTGAATGAAGCGAATATCGAGCTTGAAATCCAAGCGAAGGTGGTGAAACACTAGAATGGCTAGATTCGATGCGGAAATGCCCGAAGAGTTGATAAAGACGTTCGAACAGTTGGGTGCTGATACGCAGAAGATGCTTGGCGATATGACGCAAGCGGGAGCTGAAACCGTATTGAAGAGTGTTCGCGCGAATGTGCCGCCTTCATTCTTGGATTCGGATATCATGTCTTGCTTGCGAATCACGCGAGTGTACAGAACACCTAGCGATGGCGGGATTAACACTAAGGTTGCGTTCTACGGGTATTTCACCAATAAGGCTGAAGAGCTTGTCGCGGCAGAACTTGTGTGCAATGTCATGGAGTATGGGCGTAGCACTAGCAAGTTCAAGAAGCACCCGTTCATGCGTAAAAGCTTCAAGAAGAAGGAGATCGAAGCGGCTATGCAGAAGGTGCAAGATAAGTACATTCCGAAGGGGTGATAACTGTGAATGAGGATATACTGAACTTGTTTCAAGACTTCAAAATCGGCGGTGAGAGTATCCCAGTCGCATTCCAGCATTACGAGGGGCATGGCGAGCCTTACGTTGTTTTCTCGCGTGAGAATGACGATGGCTCATATTCCGCCGATGACAGGATCCAAGCGTGGGTAACATACTACGATTTTGATATTTATTCGAAGACTAATTATGTTGCGCTCGCTGATGCGGTGCGCGATAAACTAGAGGAAGCGGGATGGACGTGGCAACCGTCCCGCTCAAATTGGGACATGTACGAAGCCGATACCGGCTATTATCATGTCACGCTTAATTTTGCTCATGAAAGGAGCTGGTGAAAATGGCACAGTATGGTCTGACTAATTTGTGGTATGGTATCCTCACCGAAGGTGTGGACGGTACACCATCATACGGTGGCGCTAAGAGCTTTGGTAAGGCGATCAGCGCGAAGGTGGAGCCTTCCACCAATTCCGCATCACTCTACGCTGATGATATGCTTGCTGAATCTGACAATAGCTTCCAGTCTGCCAAGGTCACGTTGGGTGTTGCTGACGATGATATGACGGTGTTTTCTGAGATTCTGGGGCATAAGATCGCGGAACCCGGTGGCGAGATGATTTGTTCCGCTGATGATGCGGCTCCGTGGGTTGGTCTTGGGCGCGTTGTCACTAAGATGGTGAATAACGAGCGCTACTATAAAGGCGAGTTCCTTTATAAGGTAAAGTTCTCGGAGCCTAGCCAAGAGAATGAAACCAAGGGTGAGAGTGTGGACTTCAAGACCCCGGAGATCGAGGGTACTGTGGCAACTCTCGCTAATGGTGATTGGCGTGCGTCCCAGCAGTTTGATACGAAGGAAGCGGCTGTGACTTGGGTGAAGGGCAAGCTGACGGCTAAAGCCGGTTCTGCTTCAACCACCACGTCAGGCTCTCACAGCTGACGTGAATTTGTGGGATAATTAGGGCATGGCATGAAAATGTCATGCCCTTACTTTTAAGGAGGAAAAATCATGGCTAATAAGAACGACGCAATTATCTACAAAGGACAGGAATATCATCTTGCTTTTAATCTGAACGTCATGGAGACGATTCAGGAAGAGTATGGATCGCTGGACGAATGGGGTAAGCAGACGGAAGGCAAGAATGGCGAGCCGAACGCGAAGGCGGTAATCTTCGGATTCGCGGCAATGCTCAATGAAGGAATCGACATTGACAACGAGGATAATGGCACGAACACCAAGCCGCTCACATTGAAGCAGGTAGGGCGTTTGATTGGTAGTGTCGGCATGGACACTATTACCAATCAGATGCAGGATATCGTTGTCGCATCTACTGAGGACGGCTCAAAAAACGAATAATCCACGACGATGACGTGCCTTTCGACACTGACCCGACAATCGATTTTTCGTGGATTTTGTTCATTGGTCGGGCAAGGCTTGGGCTGGCTTCAGATCGTGAGGTTATGCGGCTGACGCTCAAGGACTTCATGGCACGGTATCAGGCATATCAGCAAGTGTTTGATGTTGAGAACATGCTGAGAGCAAACAATACCACGTATGCGGCTATGAAGCGCAAGCAAGAACAAGAAGAGGAATGGTTCTAGGAGGTGTGTTAAATGGCTGGATTCGGTGGTGCCGTAAAGCTAACCGGTGAATCAGAATATCGTGCCGCGCTCGCGCGTATCTCGCAGAATCTGCGTGAAGTCGGTTCTGAGATGAAAGTCGTGTCATCTCAGTATACGAAGAGTGACACGTCACAGGCGGCATTGACCGAGCGGACGCAGGTGCTCAACAAGAAGATGGAAGCCCAGCAGGAAAAACTGCGTATCTTGAACGCACAATATCGTGCTATGAGTGCCCAGTACACGGCTAACAACACCAAGCACAAGGAGCTTGTCGCGTCGCTGGAAGCTGAGAAGCAGAAGCTGTCGCAGATCGAAGCGGCGCTCGGCAAGTCCAGTCCAGAGTATCAGGCGCAGGCGAAAGTCGTGGCTAATCTCACTCGTGACGTTAATAAGTCTTCGTCGGCTATCAACTCGAACGAGATTGCCATGAGCAAGATGCGTCAGCAGATGAATAACGCTCAGGCTGACATTAACAAGACCGATAGCGAGATTAAAAGCCTATCCCCTGACATGGATAAGGCTGGTAAATCCGCTAGTGAGCTTGGTGAGGAAACAGCCAAGAGCGGCAAGAACGCTGAGGAAGCTAGCGGCGGGTATAGCATCTTCAAAAATGTTGTTGCCAATCTTGCGTCAAGCGCGATTCAGGGCGCTATTGAGGGCGTGAAGAAGCTAGGATCTGCCGTGCTGAATATCGGCAAGCAGTCTATCGAAGCCTATTCTGCTTTCGAACAGGCCAAGGGCGGTATTGACACGCTTTTCGGTAATGGCGATTTGACCATCGAAGAGTATGCGGCGAAAACCGGCAAGAGCGTGGACGAAGTGCGAGGCAAGTATAATCAGCTTACCGACGCGCAAAACACCATGCTCGCTTACGCCAACAACGCTTTCCAGACCGCGCAAATGTCAGCTAACGACTATATGCAGACTGCTACGAGCTTCTCGGCTTCTTTGATCGAATCCGTTGGCGGTGATACCCGGAAGGCGGCTGATTACGCGAATCGTGCCATCATCGATATGAGCGACAATGCTTCCAAGATGGGCACGAACATGCAGGATATCCAGAACGCCTATCAAGGATTTGCCAAGGGCAATTACACTATGCTGGATAACTTGAAATTAGGTTTTGGAGGTACGACCGAGGAAGCCAAGCGTCTTATCCAAGAAGCATCGAAGATGACCGAAGAACAGAAGAAGGTCGGTGTTACAGTCGATGCGAACAGTATGAGCTTCGGCAATCTTGTGAACGCGATTAGCGTTATGCAGGAGCATTTGGGTATTGCTGGCACTACCGCGAAGGAAGCGGCTGGAACTATCGAAGGCTCCATGAACATGGTCAAGGCTTCTTGGCAGAATTTGCTTACCGGCATGAGTTCCAATGAAGCTGATATGAACACGCTGATTGGTAATCTTGTCACATCTGTTGATGCTTTCAGCAAGAATATCATGCCGCGTATCGCTCCATTGATTAACGGTATGGTACAGGCGGCTGTACAGCTTCTTCCACAGGCTGTGAACATGTTCACGAGCCAGTTGTTGCCGCTTATTACAGCTCAGGTGCCGAATATCATTAGTGGTATTCAGCAGGTGCTTCAGGCGGTTGTGGCGGCACTGCCGCAGGTCATGTCCGCTTTGACTGCCGCGCTTCCGCAGATAGTGGAAGCCTTGCTCACGCTCTTGCCGCAGTTGATTGACGCGGGTATGCAGATGTTGACTAGCTTGATTCAGGGTATTACGGAAGCATTGCCGACGCTTATCAGCATGTTGCCGACGATTGTTCAGCAGGTTTCCTCGGTGATTCTAACCAATCTGCCGATGATTATCCAAGCTGGCGTTCAAATGCTTATCGCATTGACTAATGGCTTGATTGAAGCATTGCCGCAACTTATCCAGATGTTGCCGGGAATCGTGATGCAGATCACGGACGTTTTGCTGAACAATCTACCGTTGATTATCGAAGCGGGTATCCAGATTCTTATTGCGCTGATTGAGGGCTTGACACAGGCTATCCCTCAGTTGATTGCGATGCTCCCCGGCATCATTATCAAGATCGTGGGTACTCTTTCCGCGCATTTGCCGGAGATTGTTAGCACGGGCTTGCAGATGATGGTCAAGTTGGCGGCTGGTATCGTGAGCGGTGTAGGTCATGTTATCAAGGGTGCTGGCAAGATTGTGAGCGAGATTGTCAAAGCCTTGAAGGAAGCGCCGGAGAGGGTCGTGGATATTGGCAAGAACATCGTCAAGGGCGTTTGGGACGGTATCAATCGCTCGATCGACTGGCTGCGTAATAAGATTAGCGGCTGGGTGAGCGGAATCATGAAGGATATCAAGGGCTTCTTCGGGATTCACTCCCCGTCTCGCCTGATGCGTGATGAAGTCGGTAAATACTTGGCTGAGGGTATCGGTGTCGGCTTTGAGGACGAAATGGGTAACGTCTCGAAGCAGATGATTGATGCGATGCCGTCCTCTGACGCTTTTGCACAGACGTATGATCTTGGCGGCGTGACAGCGGCACAGCAAGCGTCCAATGGTTACAGCTACAGTTCTCAGGCTAATATCGTGGACGCGATCGTAGAAGCCTTGAAGAATGTGCGTGTGGTGCTTGATGACGAAGTTGCTGGACGTTTCGTTACCAAGACTGTCACAGCGGCAATCTATCGCGGATAGGAGGAATGAAGTATGAAAGGTTTTGGTTATACACGTCCTTGGGTGCTAATCAACGAAAAGCCTAGCTATGGCGTTGATGGGCTTATCGTCACGTCACTGCCGCCGATTACGAAGCCAAAGATGCGCTATAGCTCTGAGGAAATCGACGGCAGGGACGGCGATATCGTCACGACCTTGGGATATCAGGCTTATGACAAGACGCTGAGCATCGGCTTGCACGGCGGTTTCGACATTGACAAGGTGGTGGAATTCTTCGCCACGTCCGGCACGATTACTTTCAGCTCGGAGCCTGATAAAGTCTATCGGTTCCAGCAATTGGATTCCATCGACTTCGAGCGATTGGTGCGGTATCGGACGGCTGATGTTAAGCTCCATGTCCAGCCTTTTAAGACTGGCAGGCTTCAACGCCCTAAGACTTTTACGGGTGCGGACGCTCAGGCGGTTATCGTCAATGCGGGGAATGTGACTGCGGCACCGAAGCTCACTATCAAGGCAAGCGGAAATGTCGGGCTGTATCTTGATGGCTCGCAGATCGTGAGCGTCAATAATACCGGCGATTATACGCTAGTGATTGACGTGCAGAATCTTGAAGCGGCTACGCCTGAAGGCTTGTTGATGAATCGTGCTATTACCGGTGACTATCAGCGGCTTGCGCTGAATCCCGGTAAGCATTCGATAAAATGGAGTGGGACGGTACATAGTCTCACCATCGAAGATTATTCACGATGGATTTAGGAGGATATTATGAGCGTTATTACTCAGAATTATGATATTGATTTGAAGGCTACAGGTGAGTATCCTGTAGTCAAAATGAGCCAATTTGATACCGGCTCGCGTACTATCGTGTTCACGGTTTACGATGGTCACGAGCTTGCCGCTATTGACGGTATGGTGGCGCGCGTGGACGGTACTCGGTCTGATGGTGTGGAATTCTCCAGTACCTGCACGGTGAGTGCCGGTAGCAAGGTGAGCTTTACCATCTCGCAGGAGATGACCAAGCACGCCGGGAAGCACGCGGCTGAGCTGGTGATTTTCGATGCTTCCGGTAATCCTGCCGGGACGCAGAACTTCATCATTGAAGTCGAACCGGCGACGATGGTGCGCGATTCAGCGGCTTCAGCTGATGACAGGACGCTGTATGACCAATTCACGGATTCCGTAAGCAAGACTGTAGCCGACAAGATGGCTTCAGTCGATAGCAAGCTGGCTTCAGTCGATAGCAAGATGGCTGGAGTTGACACGAAGATTTCCACGACGGTGGACAATGAAATCGACAAGAGAATCAAGCCTGACCCGTTGCTTGGCGCGTGGAGTGACTACACTGTTGAGGGGGCTGCAAGTTTTACCAACGGCTGGACTAAGCAGATTATCCCGCTTAAAATCAAAAGTCAAAGCGAGGGCGCTGATGCAGTCTATGGCTCTAACACTTCGAATTCGATTTACATTTACAAGCCGGGTGTCTATCAGTTGATGATGGACGGCTGGTATGGCGGTGACGCGGAAGTCACTGGGCGCAGTACTTGGCTTGAGTTGGTGTCGAATAGTGGGACTGCCGTTAAGCGCGGGTGGACTATCAATTCCGCTCAGGGTATTGGTGCTGAAGGTGGTAAAAATCAGCTCTTCCGTGGTGCGGTAACGTTCTACGTTCCTAATGATAGTCTGCCATACAGGTTGAATGTGTATACGGCTGGTGCTAGTGCTGTTACTTTGCAGAGCAGTAGCTTGTCGCAGATGGTTATTACTCGTATCAGCAGCGGTAGCAATATTGTGGAGACTACCGGGGGTGTTAATCGCGGTCTTATCACAGCTGGGACTGCTACGGCTAATGGCGCGGCGGTAGAATATTACACGGTACACAAAGCTTAAGGAGGACATTATGACGATACAGATCTTTGAGAAAACAATAGAAACTCTATCAACCGCAGGTATTTACGAATGCGCTTTTGAGCTTTTTCATGATGCTGGTTTCAGTGACGTAACCAAATCAGGTAATAGTGATAGTGGTTTTGTGTCAGATTCCGGCGTGTATGGAGTGAAAAATTTCAGTATATTTAGCAAATATATTTCAACGGGCACTAAGCTCTATTTGGTAAAAGATGATTCACAAAAGTGTCTTATGCTATATGGTAATGGTATACCAAATAGTACTACTGAAAAAGAATATGGTTTTTATAACATAATTATCGCCAATGGCAAGAGTACAACAGCTATGGAAAATCCTAGGTTTTCTGACAGCAACGTACTCAATGGTGATATTCTTGACCCTGTGAATACTTCCGAAGCCAAGCTTGCGCAGTTCCTCAAATGGACTGGTGAGACTTTTGAGCCATTCTATGTTGCTGTTAATCTTGTAAACTATCAAGCTAATACCAAGGTTACTGATGGCACTAATTCATTCACTTCCCTTGGTAATTTGTTCTACATCAAGAACGCTTAATAGGAGGTAATTAAAATGACAATGCAGGGAATTGATATCGCTTCACATCAGACTGGCATTGACCTTAGCAAGGTGCCGGTGGACTTCGTGATTGAGAAAGCCACGCAAGGCACTGGCTACGTTAATCCTGATTGCGATAGAGTAGTCCAGCAGGCTATCAAGCTCGGCAAATGCTGGGGTGTCTATCACTATATCGGTGGTCAAGGCGCTGTCGCGGAAGCCGATTACTTCGTGGACAATATCAAAGGCTACCTTGGTAAGGGTTTGCTCGCTGTTGACTGGGAGGAAATCCAGAATAGCGCTTGGGGTAATACGGCGTATCTTGATGCGCTGGTTGCTCGTGTGATTGAGCGTACCGGCGTGAAGCCGCTGATTTACGCTCAAGCGTCTGTGTACAATCAGGTCGCGGCTGTTGCCAAGAAGCATGATTGCGGATTGTGGATCGCCCAATATGCGAATGATAAGCCTACAGGCTATCAGGCTACCCCTTGGAATGAGGGAGCCTATACGTGCGCTATCCGTCAGTATTCAAGCGTCGGACGGCTCGGCGGCTGGAATGGTAATCTCGATCTTGACAAATTCTACGGTGACGCGAATGCTTGGGCGAAGTACGCGGGCGCTTCCGGCACTCCGGCACCCGCTCCGGCTCCGGTTGACCCGCTTGCTGGCAAGAGTGATGCTCAGCTTGCGGACGAGGTTATCGCTGGCAAATTCGGTGATGGTGACGCTCGCAAGCGTGCGCTTGGCTCTCGCTATGCCGCTGTGCAGAAGCTGGTGAATCAGAAGCTGACGCATAAGAGTGCTGGACGTACCTACACGGTACGTGCTGGGGATACGCTCAGCGGTATCGCGGCCAAGTATGGCACGACTTGGCAGCATCTACAGCAGATCAACGGCATTCGCAACGCTAATCTGATTCGTGTCGGGCAGGTGCTGAGAATCGACTGAGGTATGAGAAAAGCCGTCGCGTGGGAGAAGAGGGAAGACCACGCGGCTGCTTTCTGTATTCCATCACTGCATACATTGTGCCGGTTCACCGCTCCGGCAATACCTAGCATATCACAATCAGCGCTTGTCGATGGTGATGAACACGCTAGCGCCGATTGCCACTAATCCGATGCCGATAAGGTTGACCCACATGGTGGTTGTGTTTTCGTTGCAACCGATGATTATACCGATGATTACGAGCATCGTGGCTATGTTTTCGAGCTTGTCTTTCATGGCGTATCCTTCCGGTAGTGGGCGGGAGCCGAAACCCCCGCCCGATTGATTTCACTTGATGTACCCAGCTGGGCTAACGAACTCGCCGTTCAGTGTGACCACGCCTTCCTTAACAGTGTACTCATTGGTGCGGGAGTGGAGTTCCACAATGATGACGTGGTCTCCATCGTGGACGATTGGCGCTTGCGCATATTCGGCTTTCTCTACAATGTCCGAGTAGTGAACTTCAGCGGATAGGCATATATCGTGATCGAATAGGGTGTAGGTGTCTTTCTCGCTGTCACTGTAGACGTGGAGTGTTGTTCTGTCGTACCACGGTTCACCGGTGTTGAAGGTTCCCCGTGATACGCGGATTTTACTTCCCTTGCACACCCAGTGGCTTTCATCGTCCGGGAACATGTATTCCTTGTTGTCTAGGTCGATGATGGCGACTGGCTTGCCTGACAGGTTGATGGCTCTGGCGATGTTCTGGCGTCCGGTGATGGTTTTCATTGTGGTGTCCTTTCCTTGGTCGGTAATTACTACTATACACCTATCACGTTGGGAAGCAACTTCGGCGTGTCGTTTTACGCCCATATCATTGAATACAGGAGGTGCAATAATGCTCAGAATCTTCAGTCCAACAGACAAGACTTACAAAACCAATGGAGACAAGGTAATCCAGCCGCTCAAGGCTACCGTTCACAAGGAAGATAACGATTCCTATTATCTTGACCTTGCTTGCGGCACGGAATATCTCCAATGGATTAAATCCGGGAATATCATTGTCGCGGATACTCCGCAGGGTGCCCAGCCGTTCCGTATCCTAAACCCGGAGATCACGCATACCAAGATTACTTGCAAGTGCAACCACGTCTTCTATGACAGCGCCAATTACCTGATTGCAGACAGTTACGTGGTTGACAGTACGTGCAATCAGGCGCTTGACCATCTCAATACGGCTACGGAACCTAAATCGCCATTCTCAACCGTCTCGGACATTAACACGATTAACTCGTTCCGTTGTGTGAGAAAGTCACTCTATGAATCCATTACTACAGTCCTTGAACGCTGGGGCGGTCACTTGGTGCGGGACGGCTGGACTATCGGAATCCGGCAGACTATCGGCGCTGACAATGGAGTGGTTGTACGCTACGGTAAGAACCTGAAGACGATTACCGCTACTTACGATTGGAGTGACGTTTGCACGAAGATTCTCCCGGAAGGTGATAATGGTCTATTGCTGAACGCTTTGGACAGCAAGCAGTCACTGTATATGGAAGCGTCGAAGCAGTACGCCATACCATATTGCAAGACGGTTCAATTCAGTCAAAGCGACATTAAGCAGGAGAACTACAAGACACCTGACGGCAAGGACGATGAAACCGCGTATAAGCGTGCTTGCCTTGCCGATTTACGCCAGCAAGCGCAGAAATACCTTGACAAGAACAGTGTTCCCAAGGTCAATTACAAAATGAGCGCGAATCTGGAGAAAGTCACCGACATTGGCGACACCATCGAGGTCATTGACGAGCGTATGGGGCTTGACATGCTCACGAACGTTATTTCGTTCGAGTGGGATTGTATCCAACAGCGGTACACGAATATCGAGTTCGGCACGTTCAAGCAGACGCTTTCCGGCTTGATGGGTAGTGTGCATGAGACTGCGACTAATGCGGCTCAGGCCGTTAACTCTCAGATCGTCACGACTGTGAACGACCGCTTGAACGAATCAGAATCCAAGATTAACAACCTCTACGGCGGCTCATACGTCATTTATGACGGCGAGCAGATTCTGGTCGTAGATAGTCTCCCGAAGGAATCCGCGCACAACGTGTTGCGTATCAATAGTGCGGGTATCGGCTTCAGTAGTAGCGGGATTAACGGCAGTTTCACGAGTGCTTGGACGATTGACGGCACTTTGAACATGCAGAACATCAACGTTATCAATCTTGTAGCTGACTTGATTAAGGGCGGTACGTTGACGCTCGGCGGTCAGGACAACGGTAATGGTGTGATGCTTGTCAAGTCGGCGGCTGGAGCTACATTGGGGCGCTTGGATAATAGCGGATTGACCATGTGGGCGCAAGACGGTTCACATATCGTTGTCAGCGCGGCTAATGGTCTTACCGGCTACGATTCAGCAAATAAAGTAACTTACACTGTCACTAATGGCGTGTTCTATATGCGTAACGGTTACGTTGAGGAAGGTTTGGCGGTCGGCGGCAAGCTGAAAATCATTCCAGTCACTTCAGGGGATAATAATGGCGTGGCATTCGTCGCGTTGAGCTAAGGAGGTAGCATAATGGCATTGTCAGGAACTATTACATGCGCATATCGCGGCTATACGCTTCAGGCTAATTGGAGTGCGTCACAGAACGTCACGGGGAATTACTCGGATATCACTATCAAGCACGTTTTGGTAATCGGCTCCGCATACTCCTTGAATATCGGTAGCCGTTCGAACACTTGCACGGTTGACGGAGCGGCACAATCGTATTCGTCACCCGCTATCAACCAGAAAGGCGGCTCGGTCACACTGGGAACGACCACACACCGCGTCAATCACAATGCTGACGGTTCGAAGAGTTGCACGATTACGGACGTATTCAACATCAACGCGACAATCGACGGTAGAAAGGTGCCGAGTATCACGGCTTCCGGGAATATCGTTCTCGACGCTATCCCGAGACAAGCTACGATTACCAGCGCTAACGACTTCACTGATGATGGGACACCATCACTCAACTACAGTAACGCTGGTGGATTCACGGCTAGCGCGGCACTCGTATTTGCCGGAAAACAGATTAGCCGATCTGGGGTAATCACCGGCAAGAGCGGCACGTATACTTTCGTGCTTACCGATGCTGAGCGGGACACCTTGCGTGCGGCTTGCGCAGGTATTTCGATGCAAGTAACCTACCGGCTGACAACGGTTATCGGAGGAACATCATATACGAGTGACGTTGTGCGTACCATGAGCATGAATGATGCGGCACCGGTACTCGGCGCGGTATCCTACACTGACGGGAACGCCACGACTACGGCTATCACGGGTGACGCGAAGGTGATTGTGCAGAAGCAATCTGACTTGCAGGTGACTTTCGGCGCGGCTACAGCCCGGAAGGGTGCGACGATTACCGAGTATGCCGCGACTTTCGCAGGTGTAACAAAGACCGCGGCAAGCGTGGTGACTTTCGATTTTGGCAAGGTAGACGTATCCAATAATCAGCCGCTTGTGTTCAGTGTGACGGATTCGCGCGGATTGAAAACGTCCACGATTATCACCGTCACTATTGAACCGTGGTGGGAGCCAACATCAACCATCAATCTACAGCGCAAGAACAATTTCGAACCTGAAACCCATATCACGGCTACCGCATGGTATGCGGTACTCGACGGCAAGAATGAAGTGACAATCAGCGCGAAATACCGTAAGGCTGGGAGTAGTGATGCTTGGTCTTCCGTGGCGCTCGCTAATGGTGTTGAATCGACTGTGACTTGTGAGCGTGATTACGCTTATGAGTGGCAGGTGACTACTTCCGACAAGCTGGGCAGTACCACGCAAACACTGACGCTCGGTCGAGGTATCCCGACGTTCTTCATTGACACGTCTCGATCTGCGGTCGGCGTGAATTGCTTTCCCGCTTCTGCAGGAGTGTTTCAGCTCGGTGAAAATGCGTTCCTTACCGCGCAAGGCGCTTACCCGGTTGGAGCGATTTACCTGTCTGTGAATGACACTAATCCGGCTACATTGTTCGGTGGGACGTGGGAGCGTATCGGCGGCAGGTTCCTCTTGGGCGCTGATGACACGTATGCGGCTGGGAGTACAGGCGGTGAAGCGGAACACACGCTGACGATTGACGAAATGCCTAGCCACAATCACGGCATCGACAATTACAACACTGCGGGGAATACAACGCCATTTTTGACGGTACAGGCTCAGGGAAAAATCGGCTTCGGAAGTAATATCCAGACGATGTATGCAGGTGGCGGCAAGCCGCATAATAACCTTCCCCCGTATCTCAGCGTCTATATGTGGAAGCGGGTAAGCTAGCAAAAAGGCGGGTAGCCAATCAAGCTATCCGCCTTCATTAAGTCTCTGGCATCATGGAGTAGTGCATAAATACATGACTTAATGATGTCAGAAAAATCATATTTTTAGACTGATTTCAAGTGTTGGTTCTATCGCCGCACCTGATTCAGTCTTTTTGTATGTGATTTTATCGATAATCATCTTCAATAAATCGTTTTGTTCCTTTGGTGTGAGAGTGTGCATTTCCTCGACTACCTTTGTGAGTATCGGCACTGCTTTCTCGTGTCTTTCCTCACTCTCTTCTATCTCTTTTTCCAGTGTTTCTATTCGTGTCTGTAGTTCAGCTCGTGCCGCATTGACCTTCTGCACTCGCTCCAAGTAAGTCTGTCTGTCATAGATTCCAGTCTCGTATGCTTCACATGCCCTTTCCAGCATCATCGATTTCTTGTCGAGTTCGACTTTTAGCATTTCGAGTTCGTCGCTTCTGTTGTCTTGCTCTGGCGATGTGTCGTAGTCTGCTAGTACGACTTGCTGACGTTCCAATTCTTTTCTGAGTTCGTCGATTACCATGTCGTATACGACGTGTGTGAATGTGTTTTTCGTCTCACAGCGGGACGTTTGGCACCCATAGTAGAACGTCCTTTCTCCTTTGTAATCGTAGTGTGTGCGTCGCATTGTCTTTCCGCATACTCCGCAGAACATCATTGACGCGAACGGGTTCTTCAATGTCTGGTCTGATTTGATTCTCGTTTTCTTGCTATTGCGGATCTCCTGACATTTCCAGAATAGTTCTTCATCGATTATCGGTTCGTGTTTTCCTTCGACTGTTACAGGCTCATAATTGTTAAGCCACCTTTGGACAACTTTCCCGTCCTTGATGGACTTTTCACACCTTACCGTCTTGGTGTTTATCTTCCCGATGTATGTTTGGTTTTTGATGACTTCACGGATTGCGTATGCTGTCCATTGCGCTCCGGTTACGGTTGGTATCGCCATGCGGTTTAGGTCGTGTAGTATGTCAGCCGCTGTTTCACGTTGTGAGTATCGTCTGAAAATGTATTTGACTACTTCGGCGTTCTCGTTAGGCACGAGCACGTATCCTTTGCCTATTCGTTTCTTGTCGTATCCGTATGGTGGACGCGACCCGATGAAATACCCTTCTTTTTGCGCTTGTATCCTTCCTCGGTACAGGCGTTTTTTAATCATCTTGTACTCGCGGCGCGACATGAATAACCCGAATTCGAAGAATTCTTCGTCAAATGAATCGTCTCCTGCTAGGTCGTATGTCTTTGTAAGTGTGATTATTTTCGTATCGGAGAATTGGAAGGCTTTCAGTATGCGCTGTTGGTCGGCTCCGTCACCACGGCTCAAGCGTTCCAATTCGATACATAGCACTCCCGTATATAAGCCCATTTCCACGGCTTTCAACAGCTTTTGCATTTGTGGTCGTGCTTCTATGCTCTCACCTGAGACTATCTCTCTGTAGATGTGTGTTTCATCGATGTGTATTCCCGTTTGTGCCGCTAGGTTGCGTAGCATTTCCTCGTGTCTCTCTAGTGTGTTCTCGTATCCTAGTTCTTCGTCTGCGCGTGATTTACGCAGGTACATTGCGTATGCCATATCATCATCTAGTCCTTTCTTCGGTGCAGTAAAAATTGTGCGAACAGCTGTATCTCTTCAAGCTCTCTTTCGGTGTATATGCGGTTGCTGAATGTTATCTCCCGTTGTGGCGTGCCGTGTACAAGTTCTTCGATGGTCACGCCGAAGTATTCCGACAATTTGAGTAATGTCGGCAAGCTGATGTTCTCTGCCGATCTGTTAAACCATGAATTCACAGCACTTGGGGATATCCCGCAGTCTGCCGCCATCTTTCGACGTGAAACGCCTTTTGCGCTCATAAGTGCGCGAAGATTGTCACAAAATGCCATGTCGATTCACCACCTTTCGTGTCGAAACTGCGTCGTTTCGCTATTATCGCTTCTTTAATATATCATGAGGAGTTCTCAAAGTAAACACATAAGTACGCAGATTTTTAAATTTTTTCTCATTTGTGCGTGTTTTAGGTTGCGAATTGAGAAAGATGGGTGTATAGTGGTGGCTATACGAGGTGAGCACGTAAGAGCGCACACCGAACACATTAGAAGGAGGTGCAACACATGTATCGTAATCTGAAGGCGGAGATAGCCAGAGCCGGAATGACCAGCGCCGAATGCGCTGAAATCGTCGGCGTGAGTTTGGCGACATTCTACCGGCTGTTGAATGGCTCGGCTGAATGGAAGCTAGGTGAGATGCTACAGCTCAGCACGGCAATAGCCCAACACAATGGGCGTGCCGGTCTCGACTATCTCTTCGGGGGTGATTCAGATCGAACGACATAAACCCACTAAGGAACATCTGGCGGCACTATACGATTTGATTAACGAGTTGCTACCGAACGCCGACGTGTACTATACGACGGAACAATTAGAAGAACTAGCCAATAAGGAAGGGATACAACTATTATGAGCATGTCAATCTACGATATCGATTCGGCAATTACCGCGCTAATCGATAATGAGACTGGTGAAGTGACCGACGAGGAAGCCTTCGATGCGCTCCAGATGGAGCGTGATGTGAAGGTCGAGAACATCGGGCTTTACTTCAAGGACTTGACCGCCGAAGCTAAGGCTATCAAGGAAGAGGAAGCAAGTCTAGCGGCGCGACGCAAGGCGGTTGAAAATAAGGCGGAACGCCTGAAGCACCTGCTGGATTATGCGCTGAATGGCGACAAATTCTCAACGCCGCGCCTGAAGGTGTCCTATCGTAAATCGTCTACCGTGGAGCTTGCCGAAGGGTTCACCGATTGGGCGATGGGAAACGCTGACGATCTGTTGACCTACGCCGAGCCGAAGCCAAACAAGACGGCTATCAAGGCGGCTATCAAAGATGGGCGGGTTCCCGAAGGTCTCGCCACCATTGAAACCCACGAGAACATTTCTATCAAGTAAGGGGAATAGGCAATGTCCGAGAAATTGACCAAGGCACTCGGTGAAGTCCAATACAAGCTCAAGGCACCTAAAGGACAGACCAACACGTTCGGTCACTACAATTACAGGAGCTGTGAGGACATTCTGGAAGCCGTGAAGCCGCTACTGCATGAAGCCGGTTTGACATTGACGCTTAGCGATGATGTCATCGCGGTCGGCAACCGTATCTACGTGAAGGCTACCGCGACAGTCACAGACGGCACGGATAGCGTGAGCAATACGGCATTCGCTAGGGAAGCTGAGACGAAGAAGGGCATGGACGATTCGCAGATTACCGGCACAGCGTCCAGCTACGCACGGAAATACGCACTGAACGGCATATTCTGCATCGACGATACGCGGGACGCTGATACCGACGAATATCAGCGCAGGACGCAATCTCGGCAGTCTCAGGGCATCACATGCGAATTATGCCATCAACCAATCAAGCCGATGGCTAAGCGCGGCGGTGGCGCAATGTCACCTGAAGCCGTCGCCAAGTGGACTAAGGCAAAAACGGGAATGACAGTGTGCGGCGACTGCTACCGGAAACGTGAATCGCAACAGCAAGCGCAACAGAATGAGGGAGGAAATGAGTAATGGAAGATACAGTGTTCGAGCAATTCGTGACGATACCGCAGAAAGAGTATGCGGGACTATTGGAAACCAAGGCAGACAATGCGATGCTGAAGGATATGCTGAAGGCATCGGCGACGTTGAGCCTTGACGGTACGCGGCTGATGATAGACGCGGGAACCGCAGACACATTGATGAAGTACATTCTTAAAGACGGGTATAGCGCCACATTAAAGGCGCTGAAGAGTGAAAGGCAATGACAATGGCAGATATCAACAATTGCACGTTTACCGGCAGGCTCGGCAGTGACGTGGATCTGAAGCAGACACAGACCGGTAAATCCGTAGCACGATTCAGATTGGCTGTGAACGGATTCAGGAAGGACGATACCGCGTGGCTTGATTTCGAAGCTTGGGGCAAGATGGCGGAGACACTGGCGCAGTATCGCCACAAGGGGGACGCTGTGGGGTTGACGGCTCACGCGGTAGTGGACAATTGGGAGAAAGACGGAGTGAAGCACAGTCGTGTGAAATTCGTAGTAGACCAATTGCCGCTTAACGCGGGTAGTTGCATGCATCAACAGGCTACGCAGTCACAAGGCGGCTCATATGGCGGCTCGTATGGTGCTGTAGATGACCCGTTGGGAGAGCCTGAATTCTAAAAGTGGACGGCATTAAATGGCGGCAGTGGTGAATAATCAAAGCCATTGCCGCCATTTGCCGAATTAGTATAGTAACACAGGAGGTATACAGATGAAGATTACACTCGATAAAGGCGCTCACATGCCGGAGCGTGCCCACGATACTGACGCGGGAATCGATATCAAGGCTATTGGCGAGCATGTTATCCCGGCTTATGGTTCGCGGGTAATCAAGACTGGCGTGCATGTGCAATTGCCGCACGGCTATGCTGGGCTTTTCGTCAGCAAGAGCGGTTTGAACGTCAAGCAGAATGTCACTAGCACCGGGCTTATCGATGAAGGCTATACTGGTGAGCTTATCGTCAAACTCTACAATCATGGTCGCTCGGCGTACACTGTGCATGATGGTGACAAAATCACACAGCTTGTGATTATTCCAGTCGCGTATGAGCCGCTTGAAGTGGTTGAAGATCTGGACGATTCGGAGCGTGGAGATGGCGGGTTCGGGAGTACGGGGAGGTAGCCGTGTGGTATCCGAGCAGGAATAGCAAATATCATGCCCAGAAAACCGTTTTGGACGGCATCAAATTCGATTCCAAGAAGGAAGCCAATAGGTATGCCGAGCTGAAGATTATGGAGCGTGCAGGGCTTATCAGTGGCTTACAACGGCAGGTACGGTTTGAGCTTATCCCGGCTTTTGACGTTGACGGCAAACACTACCGCCCGACAAGCTATGTCGCTGATTTTGTTTACACGGACGTGAAGAGCGGCAAGCAAGTGGTGGAGGATTGCAAGGGCTTCAGGACGGATATTTACCGTTTGAAGGCTAAGATGTTCGCCCATAAATTCGGCGTGTCTATCCTTGAGACATGATAATATACAACTAGCCATGTTAGGTACTGTGCCCATCTAACAGGGCGTATAGCTTAACATGGATAATCCCGTTAATTCACACTATGGCACAGATGGTGTGAGTTGGCGGGATTTTTATTACCTAGAGGTGTTTGAAATGAGTGTAATCAAAGACGAGAATTTCGTGACTATCCAAGGGTGGATGATTACAAAGCTTGGACTTAAAGGCAACGAGCTGATGGTGTACGCAGTCATCTACGGTTTCTCTCAGGACGCTGAGAGCCGGTTCACAGGTTCTAGACGGTATCTCGCTGAATGGTGCGGTTGCACGATGAAGACTGTGGACAATGCGCTCGCGTCACTTGTCGGCAAGGGGTTTATCGTCAAGCATGACAAAACCGTGAACGGCGTCCACCTGTGCGATTACTCGATTACACAGGTAGGGAAAAATTTACAGGGGGGTAGCGTAAAAATTACTCAGGGGGTAGGTAAAAATTTACAGGGGGGTAGCGTAAAAATTACTCACCAT
>ERZ1673748.855-NODE-855-length-35597-cov-6.951297_pt1 | contig 35597 bp, 29 predicted proteins | sample MGYA00580196_ERZ1673748 | MGnify/ENA primary metagenome ERZ1673748 (study PRJEB41218, sample SAMN15661796) | gut metagenome | host: Homo sapiens | place: Canada: London | collected 2015-08-20/2019-03-30 | study: EMG produced TPA metagenomics assembly of...
TGCGGCTCAGCCGCGGCGCTTCTCCATTATTTAAGAGAGAGGATCAGAGAAGAAAAGGGAAAAGAGAAGAAAAATCAATCCTGAAACAGCGGAGTGGAGAGATAGCGGTCGCCGGTATCCGGCAGAAGAACGGCAATGGTCTTGCCTTCAAATTCCGGCCGTTTGGCCAGCTGCACGGCAGCCCACACAGCGGCGCCGGAGGAGATGCCCACCAGCACACCCTCCCGCTTGCCGATCAGCTTGCCGGTGGCGAAGGCGTCCTCATTTTCCACGGGGATGATCTCGTCATACACCTTGGTGTCCAGTACGTCGGGGACAAAGCCTGCACCGATGCCCTGGATCTTGTGAGCGCCGCCGTGGCCCTCGCTGAGGACGGGGGAGCTCTTAGGCTCCACGGCCACCACCTTCACGGCGGGATTTTTGCTCTTGAGGAACTGACCCACACCGGTCAGGGTGCCGCCAGTGCCTACGCCGGCTACGAACGCATCCACCTGACCGTCCGTATCCGCCCAGATCTCCGGGCCGGTGGTCTCAAAGTGGGCCTTGGGGTTGGCAGGATTTACGAACTGACCGGGAATGAAGCTGTTTGGGATCTCCCTTGCCAGCTCGTCGGCCTTGGCAATGGCGCCCTTCATGCCCTGGGAGCCTTCGGAGAGAACCAGCTCCGCGCCGTAGGCTTTCATGATCTGACGGCGCTCCACGCTCATGGTTTCCGGCATGACGATGATGATCCGGTAGCCCCGGGCGGCGGCTACGGAGGCCAGACCGATACCGGTGTTGCCGCTGGTGGGCTCAATGATGACAGAACCGGGCTTCAAAAGGCCCTTGGCCTCAGCGTCATCGATCATGGCCTTGGCAATGCGGTCTTTCACGCTGCCGGCGGGATTGAAATATTCCAGCTTGGCCACGATTCTGGCCTTCAGACCAAATTCCTGTTCCAGATGGGTCAGCTCCAGCAAGGGGGTATGGCCGATCAACTGATCGGCGGCGGTATAGATACGAGACATAAGATGATCTCCTTTTTATGTTGTAGAATGATTTATTGAGAAATGGAAAACGGATCATTCCTGACAACATCGGAAGCCTGGTGTCATACGGTTCATGGAAATCCTCTTTTCTGAGCGAATAAATATAACCAATTAAGTAGGTTAGTAGGATTATACGGCGGCGCATTTCCATTGTCAAGAGGAAATTTAAAAAAATCCGGGTTTCCAGCAGAAAAACCCGGCGGACACAGAGTGTGTCCGCCGGGGATCGGATGGAGTTGTCTGCAAATGGAGATCACGTCTTGTAAATGCCGCCGCCTACAAATTCCCGCATCAGGGAGGTCTGGGGTACGTCATCTGCCGGGACTGGCAGGAAGTAGTCCAGGAATTTCAGGAGCCGCTTGGCTTCCAGATATTCGTCGCTGCCCCGGGGGACGCCGAACAGCAGCGGCTGCACATAGGGCTTCAGCAGGGCAGTTTCGTAAATGAGGGAGGAGTTGAACACCGTATCGGCGCTGTCCTGATAGGGGAAGATGTTCTGTTCCTCGCCCCGGCGGACGGAGGGCCACATTTTGATGGTGGCCTGAGCACCGTAGCCCCGGGTCCGGGCGTCCCGTTCAATGCGGCGGAGCAGCCGGGCGTCGGTGGTGGGAATGCGGTTGTGATCGTCGATATTCAGGGTGGTCAGGCAGCTGATGTAAATTTTGTACTTGCTCTCCTTAGGCAGAGAGTGGGAAAATTCGTCGTTCAGGCAGTGGATGCCCTCAATCACCAGTACGTCGCCGTCTCCCAGCGTCAGCTTTTCACCGTTGTATTCCCGGACGCCCTTTTTGAAGTTGAAGGTGGGCATATCCACCGTTTCGCCCTTCAGCAGACGGCTCATATCGCTGTTGAACTGCTCCACGTCCATAGCGCCCAGTCCCTCAAAATCGTACTGGCCGTTGGCATCTCTGGGGGTGTCCTCCCGGTTGCGGAAGTAGTTGTCTGTGGCGATGGGATGGGGCCGCAGGCCGCAGGCCATCAGTTGAGTGGACAGCCGGTGAGAGAAGGTGGTTTTGCCAGAGGAGGAGGGACCGGCGATCATCACGAAGCGGACGTCCTTCCGCCGGGCGATCTCCTCGGCAATGTCACCCACTCGCTTTTCCATCAGGGCTTCGTGGGCCAAAATCAACTGGGTGGCGTTGCCTTCAGCGATCATGTCATTCATCTCCCCTACGTTGGAGATATACATGGCGGCGGAGCGATCCTCGGCGTCATGCATGGCCTGGAACACTTTCATAGAGGGCGTGAACTTCCCCACCTGCTCCGGTTCCTCCAGCGACGGCAGGCGGAGGATGAAGCCATCCTCAAACAGCTCCAGAGCAAACCACTGAAGATAACCGGTGTCCGGTACCATGTAGCCGTAGAAATAGTCAGTGAAGCCGTCCAAAGTGTAAAGATTGACCCGGGAGCTGATGCGGTATTTCAGGAGCCGGGCCTTATCCTCCATGACGTTTTCTGTCAAAAAGGCCGCGGCGTCTTCGATATCCACAGACTGCTTTTCAATGGGCAGAACCTGGCGGACCAGCTCCCGCATCCGGTCCTCGATCCGGTGCAGCAGGGTGTTATCCAACGTGAAGCTGCCTCTGGCCCGGCAGAACAGAGCGTTGCTCAGGGAAAATTCCACCCGGACGTGCTCCACCTGCTCCCGGCCTACCACGTCATAAAATGCCTTGAGCATCAGAAGAATGGCGCTGCGCTCATAGGTCTGGCGGCCCGGCTTGTCGGCGGCAGTGACCATGGAGAGGGAGCAGTCCCGCTTCACGGTCTTTTGCAGCTCACGGAGCTTGCCGTCCCGGTTCACCAGCAGGATCTGGTGGGGATAGTTCTCCTGAAATTCCGCGGCGATGGCGCGGTAAGTGGTTCCGTAGGGATACTGGTGTATCGTGCCGTTCACGGTGACGTTCAGCATGGTTTCCATAGAATTCTCCTTTCAAATATGGCTGCGGGAGGGTTCTCCCGGTGATCGTTCGCTTTTCTCTATTATACGGTGCGGAACCGCCGGGTTCAATGGGTAAAGTGTAAACATCTGCCCAAAAGCGGACCGTTCCGGCCCCGGCCCTTGCTTTTTGCCGGGTTTCATTGTAAAATTTTCACAGCTACATTGCAGGGAGGACAACGCCATGGCAAAACGAAACAGCCGCAATACCCGGGGACGGATCATCTCCGCCGCTTGGAAGCTCTTTTATGAGCAGGGATATGACGGCACCACAGTAGAGGATATCGTTTTTGAATCCGGCACCTCCAAAGGCTCCTTCTACCATTATTTTGACGGCAAGGACGCCCTGATGGGCACCTTGGCCTATGTGTTCGACGAAAAATACGAGGACCTGATGCCCACGCTGAACCCGGAGAAGGGTGCCATCGAGATGCTGGCCTATATCAACCATGAGCTGTATGTGATGATCGAGTCCAGCGTGTCCATCGATCTGCTGACCCGCCTGCTGTCCACCCAGCTGCTGGCCCGGGGAGAAAAGCACCTGCTGGACCGGAGCCGTGTCTACTTCCGCTTGCTGAAGAAGATCGTCCGTCAGGGTGCGGAGCGGGGCGAATTCCGCCCTGGTCTGGCTCAGGAGGAGATCGTCCGGGCCTTCGCCATGTGGGAACGGGCACAGCTTTACGACTGGTGCCTGTGCGGCGGGGACTACTCTCTGGTGGCCTACGCGGAGAAGATGACGCCCCTGTTTTTGGAGAGTTTCCGAGTCGGAGAATAAATCTTATTTTTTGTTTTTCAAGTATTCCATCTTTCTGTACAGTGTAAAACTGTTGAAATATAAAGAAAAATCTGATATTATAAGAAACGCCGTATAGAATTGATTCTATACGGCGTTCTGTATTTCATTCTTGTTTGTGTTGTGGTATGATACCAAGCATTGAAGTGTTAAAGGAGAGAGTATTGTATGACATCCGCACAGATCGCGATCATGACAACGATCATTTTGTATCTCTGCCTGGTGATCTTCACCGGCGTGATGATCGGTAAACGAAGCAAGAAGAGCGCTGAAGGCTTTTATCTCGGCGGCCGGGGCATGGGCCCCCTGGTCACGGCCATGAGCGCGGAAGCCAGCGATATGAGCAGCTATCTGCTTATGGGTATCCCCGGCCTCGCCTATCTCAGCGGCGTGGCGGACGCCAGCTGGACCGCCATCGGCCTTGCCATCGGCACCTACCTGAATTTCCTGCTGGTGGCCCGCCGCCTGCGGCGTTACAGCGTGGAACTGGACGCCATCACCATCCCCAGCTTTATCTCCAAGCGCTACGGGGAGAAAAAGCCCATCATTATGGGTATCGCGTCTCTTGTCATCCTGGTGTTTTTCGTGCCCTATGTGGCTTCCGGTCTGGCGGCGATCGGTAAGCTGTTCAACAGTCTGTTCGGCTGGAATTACATGCTTTCTGTGATCGTGGGCGCCATCGTCATCATCAGCTATACCTCCGTGGGCGGCTTCAGCGCCGTCGCCACCATGGACCTGATCCAGTCTGTGATTATGACCGTCGCCCTGTGCGTCATCGTGGTGTTCGGCATTGTGCAGGCCGGCGGTATGGATGCTGTTCTGGCTCATGCCGACAGCCTCCCCGGTTTTCTGAGCTTTGGTCAGACCTATAACGCCGCCTCTGGACAGGCGGAGCCTTACGGTCTGATCCGCATTGTTTCCATGCTGGCTTGGGGCCTTGGCTACTTCGGCATGCCCCACATTCTGGTGCGCTTTATGGCCATCCGCCACGAGGATGAGCTGAAGCTCTCCCGCCGGATCGCCTCCATCTGGGTGGTGATCTCCATGGCCGTGGCCGTGTTTATCGGCATCGTGGGCCATGCCGTGTCCAATGTGGGCCGCATCCCCATGCTGGAGGGCAGCGCCACGGAGACGGTCATTGTCCGGCTGTCTGATCTGCTTTCCTCTTACGGTCTGCTGCCTGCCATTGTGGCCGGCTGTATTCTGGCAGGTATTCTGGCGGCTACCATGTCCACGGCGGACTCTCAGCTTTTGGCGGCGGCCTCCGCGTTTTCTGAAAACGTATTGCAGGATGTGTTCGGCGTCAAGCTGACTTCCAAGCAGAATATGCTGGCCGCCCGTTTGACGGTGGTGGTGATCGCGTTTATCGCCATCTTCCTGGCGGCGGACCCCAACAGCAACGTGTTCAAGATCGTCTCCTTCGCATGGGCCGGTTTCGGCGCAACCTTTGGCCCCGCCGTGCTGTTCGCTCTTTTCTGGAGACGCAGCAACCGTCAGGGTGTGCTGGCAGGTCTGGTGGCCGGCGGTCTGATGATCTTCGCGTGGAAGTTCTGCGTCCGGCCTCTGGGCGGCATCTGGGACATCTATGAGCTGATGCCTGCTTTCATCGTCAACTGCATCGTGCTGGTGGTGGTCTCTCTGGCTACCCCCGCACCTGACAAGAGCATTACGGACGTGTTCGACAAGGTCCGGGACTAAAAAGCTTGTTAAAAGAAGCGGTGGGCGTTGCCCACCGCTTTTTCAACTGATTCGGCCGGAACAGGTGCAGATAACAAACCAGCCCGCCGCCCCAAAGGGCGGCAGGCTGGTTTTGGCGGGGGCATATGAGGATCGAACTCATCCAGGCGGCTGCTCGCCGTCCGCACCGGTTTTGAAGACCGGGAGGCACACCAGCACCTATCTGCTCCCATGTTTCCTTTGAAGCTGACCACCGCCGAAGCGGAGCAACGCTCCGGCGGTATGTCAGTCATGAAATTTGAGCTTCAGGCGGCGGCAGTCGCCCTCTCGAACCGTGATCTGCCGTCGGTCGCAGGCTTCTAAAAACAGCAAAGCGTATTTCCGGGTGGTGTCGAAAGCGTCCCGGACCTCTGCCAGCGTGACAGCGCCGTGGTCAGCACACAGCGTCCGCAAGATATCCAGCCCCTTTTGGAACACCTCCCGGTGCCAGTACAGCTCCGGAGCCAGCCGTACCAGCTCTCCGCCGGTGAGCAGGCTTTCCAGCACCTGACGAGCCTCCTCCCGGCGCTCCGGAGGAATACTGTCCAGCACCGCTTCAACGGTGTCCGGCTCCGGGCCATCTCGGAGAAAACGCTCCAACAACGTGTCCCGGAGGGCGGTCTGCCGCTTGGTGAGCCGAATGGAAAACTCTGCCAGCGCCCAACGGTTTTCGGCGCGTTTCATCCGCCCCTCCACCCGAAAAACCTCCAAAAGCGCATCGCCCTCAGCAGGAGTGATCTGCCGGAACAGCTTTTGCCGCAGCTCAGCGGCGGGCATCCCGGCGTGAAGGGGGTGCTTTTGGTGGTAGGCGGACAGCAATTCCCGGCAGCGGTCCCAGAGGGTGTCCAGCGCCGAGGCCGCCGCGTAGCGGCCCGGCAGCGGCTCCGCCAGCTTTCCCTGATTCAGCAGGTCTGCCAGCAAGGATACAGCAGTACCAGTGTCCAGACCGGAACGCTCCGCTAGCTGGCTGCTATCCGGCAGTGAAACATCGAATTCCTCCGCAGCTTGCAGCAGCCGTTGACTGCCGGAACCCTGTTCCCGGAGAATTAGGTTGTCCAGCACCACCGGGTCATGCCGTTTGTGGCGAAGGGGCCGGGGGTCCAGCACCTTGCCGCCGCCGATGGTCTCCACTGGAGAGTAAAATCGAATGACAAACCGATCCCCCTGTTTGACGGCCATCGGCTCCGTCAGCCGCAGCTGGGCAAGGCAGCTTTCTCCGGGGTGCAGCTCGTCCCGGTCCAGCAACACCGCCTTTGCCAAATGAACGGAGGTCCCGTGGTACAGATGGATCTGGGAGCCGTTCAAAACCGTGCGTTTGGCGTTTCTCAGACACCGGAGCCGCACATCCAGCATCCGGGAAGGCCGGACGCTGCCGGGTCTTACCGCCGCATCCCCCCGGTGGACCTCTGTTTTTTGCAGATTTGTCAAGTTGAGGGCCGCCCGCTGACCGGCGTAGGCGGCGTCCACGCTTTCGCTGTGGACCTGCAAGGTCCGCACCCGGCTTTGCAGCCCGGAGGGAACCAGCTCCACTGCGTCCCCCACCCGGACAGCCCCTTCAGTAAGGGTGCCGGTGACTACGGTGCCGAAGCCGTCCACGGAAAAGACCCGGTCAATGGGAAGCCGGAAGGGTGCCAGCGCGCTTTTTTCCCGCGCCTCCTGTACCAAGCGGTACAGGGCGTCCCGCAGTTCCGGGATTCCCTGACCGGTGACGGCGGAGACTGACAGAATGGGCGCACCCTCTAAAAAGGTGCCCTCGGTCAGCTCCAACGCCTGTCTCCGAACAAATTCCAACCAGTCATCATCTACCAATTCCGCCTTGGTCAACACCACCAAGCCGCCTTGGACACCCAAGAGAGACAGAATATCCAGATGCTCTACGGTCTGGGGCATAACGCCTTCGTCCGCGGCGATGACCAGCATGGCAAGATCAATGCCCCCCGCCCCGGCCAGCATATTTTTGATGAATTTTTCGTGGCCCGGCACATCCACGATCCCTGCTTGCGTGCCGTCCGGCCAGTCCAGTCTGGCAAACCCCGGCTCGATGGTAATGCCCCGGCACTTTTCCTCCGCCAGACGGTCCGTATCGGTACCGGTGAGCGCCTTGACCAGAACGGTTTTGCCGTGATCTACATGGCCCGCCGTGCCGATGATGACGTGTTTCATGAAGCGGTCTCCCGAAAAGCCTGAAGGATCTCGTCAAGATCCGCTGGGAACAAAGTCCGCATATCCAGCAGACACCGGTCATGGGCAATGCGGACGATGATGGGTACAGGCCGCTGCCGCAGCTGTGCTTCCAGTGCGGCGGCGCTGTCCCTTGGGGCGACAGCCACGGCGAAGGAGGGCAGCGTCTGGGTGGGGACTGCCCCGCCCCCCACCGGGTTTTCCGTGGAAACCACCTCGACGGTCACGCCAATCCCTCCCATGCGGCGGCAGAGCGACTCTGCCTGCTGGCGCAACTCCTCCGGCGTTTGGGCCAGCATGGAGAGCACCGGGATCTCCTGAAGGGCGGTGCCGTCCGCATACGCTTGCAGAGTTGCTTCCAAGGCGGCCAGCGTCAGCTTGTCCACCCGCAGGGCGCGGGCCAGAGGGTGACGCTTCAAAAGGTCAATACAGTGCCGCTTGCCCACGATGATCCCCGCTTGGGGACCACCCAGCAGCTTGTCCCCGGAGAAGGATAATACATCCACTCCGGCCTTTACGGACGCTTGAACCGTCGGCTCATCCCGGAGGCCCAAGGGTGCCAGATCTACAAGACAGCCGCTGCCCAAGTCCTCAATGACCGGGATGCTGCGGGAGCGGCCAAGCTCCGCTAAGGCGGCGGGGGACACGCTCTCCGTAAAGCCCACGATGCGGTAATTGCTGGTGTGGACTTTCAAAAGGGCGCGGGTCTGCTCGCTGATGGCGTTGGCGTAGTCGGAAAGGCGGGTCTTGTTGGTGGAACCAACCTCCCGGAGCACCGCGCCGCAGGCGGCCATCACATCCGGCATCCGGAAGGAGCCGCCGATCTCCACCAGCTCTCCACGGGAGGTAATGACTTCTCCTCCGGCGGTGAGGGCGGAGAGGATCAGCAGCACTGCCGCTGCATTGTTGTTTACCACCATGGCGGCCTCCGCCCCGGTGAGGCGGCACAAAAGCGGCTCTACATGGGCGTACCGCTGCCCCCGCTCCCCCGCTGTCAGGTCATATTCCAAGGTAGAATAGCCCTGAGAGACCCCTCTCGCTGCCGCTAACGCGCGGTCACTCAGGCAGGCCCGGCCCAGATTGGTGTGCAGAACGATCCCGGTGGCATTGATAACGCCCCGGAGGGAGGGCAGGCGGGATGCCCGGCACGACGCGCTGATTTGAGCGCAGAGGGCCTCCGTGGAGGGCAGCTCTGTGACGGTCCCCACCAGAATATCGGCGCGGAGCCGGTCCAGCGTCCGGCGAACCGCCTCCGTCACGGCGGAGGTCCCCGCCTCCGCCGTCAGCATTTTTAGGGCGGGCAGGCGGAGCAGGTCGTCCACCTTTGGAATTTGACGCAGCAGTGTATCCATGAGAACCTCCCTTGGTGATTTACGGCTTTTCCTTATCATACTGGATTTCCAACGGGTTGTAAAGCACCCCGGAAAGCAGAAAAACGCGCCTCCCGAAAGGAGGCGCGCTTGCTCACTTGCTGAGATAGTCTTTCAAAAATTTCACAGCCTCCACATCACCTTGAAACCCCAAGCCTTTATAGGTCTTGACGCAGGCCATGCCGGCGTAGGAGACCTGACGAAACGGTTCCCGGCTGTCCACATCGGAGATGTGGACCTCCACGGCGGGAATGGCCACGGCCTTCAGCGCGTCCAGAATGGCTATGCTGGTGTGAGTGTAGGCGGCGGGGTTGATGATGATGCCGTCATAGACGCCGTAGGCCGCCTGGATGGCGTCCACAATGGTCCCCTCGTGGTTGGACTGGACGAAACCGACCTCGATGCCCTCGGCATCGCAAGCGGTGCGGATGAGGGCCAACAGGGACTCATAATTCTGGCTGCCGTAGATGGCAGGCTCCCGCAGGCCCAGCAGATTCAGATTGGGCCCGTTGATGACCAGAAGCTTCATAGCAGCGCCTCCTTAATGGTTTGTACCGTGACCTCCAGCGCCCCGTCATTGGACACCGTCACGTCGGCAAAGCGGCGGTACAGCGGCTCCCGGCGGGCGCAAAGCTGAGCGAGGTCTGTGGTTTGGGAAATGGGCCGGCCCTCCGTTGGCAGCTTGGCAAGGTCGCGGGTCAGACGGAAAATGGTGCCGTTTTGATGCAGCAGCGGGTAGTTTTCCGGCCGGGTGACGCAGCCGCCGCCGGTGGAGAGGATGATGCCGGAGCGTTTGCCCTGTTCCGCCAGAACCTCTGTTTCCAGTTTCCGGAATGTTTCCTCCCCGGACTGGGCGAAGATCTCCGGGATGGACATCCCAGTCCTTTGGGCGATCAATTCGTCAGCCTCCACTACCTCCCGGTCCAGCGCTTTGCCCAGAGCGGCGGCCACGGCGGATTTGCCGCTGCCGGGCATTCCGATGAGGATGATATTCCGCAGCCGCTGGTTCACAGCGCGTTCCACCCGCGCCAAGGCTTCATCGCCGATGGCCGTGCCGGTGAACTGCTCGCTGGAGCGCTTGGCCTGAGCCACCAGCATGGAAAGTCCCCCAGCGTGGGGAATCCCCAACTCTTCTGCCTGTAATAGCAGAGCGGTCCGTGCCGGGTTATAAACGATGTCCAGCACCCCCTCGCAGCGGGAAAAACGCCGCAGATCCACCGCCGCCGCGCCGTTATGGGGATACATCCCCACCGGGGTGGTGTTGGCGATGATCTGGGCATCGGCGTGGCGGTCCAGATGATCGTAATCGTCCGGACCGCTGCGGGAAATGACGGTAACGTCAGCGCCCAGCTGCTCCAGCGCAGCCTTCACCGTGACGGAGGCCCCGCCGCTGCCCAGCACCAGCGCCTTTTTCCCGGCGGGGTCGATGCCGCTGCTGCGAACCATGTAGAGAAAGCCGAACAGGTCTGTGTTGTCGCCGTACAGCGTACCGTCAGGCCGACGGACGAGGGTATTGACGCTTTGCAGTTTTGCTGCCGCCTCGGACAGCTCCACGCAGTAGGGCACCACCGCCTTCTTGTAGGGGATGGTGACGTTCAGGCCGTCCCAGCGGTCGGAGCACAGAAAGGCATCCAAGTCCTCCTTGGAGACCTCAAAGAGCCGGTAGTCATACTCCCCCAACGCGTGATGGATCATGGGGGAATAGCTGTGGCCCAGCGTTTCCCCCAGCAGTCCGCACCGCAGCATCAGACCACCTCGCTGTAACTGCCCAGATAGGAAAATTCCTCGCACAGAGAGGGCAGCTCACCCATGAGCTGTAAAAATTCCGGGGCGTATACCGGCGTTTCCAGATCAAAGTAGAACATGAATTCAAAATTCCGCTCCGGCATGGGGCGGCTTTCCAGCTTGTTCAGGTTCAGGCCCAAGGCGTAGAACCGGGAGAGCACCCGGCACAGGGAGCCGGGCTCGTGAGGCAGCACCGCCATGAGGCTGGTGCGGTCCGCACCGGGGTAGATCTCCAGATTCTTGGAGATGCAGATGAACCGGGTGAAGTTGTTGCCCTGATCCTGCACCCCGGCCTCTAAGCATTCCAGCCCGTACAGCTTCATGCAGGAGCGGGAGGACAGGGCGGCGGCGTGGCCATCTCCCTCCGCCACCTTCTGGGCGGCCACGGCGGTATTTTCACAGGGGATGATCTTCACACCGGGGAAGGCCTGCAGATACTGCTCGCACTGGCTCAAGGCCTGCTGGTGGGAGTAGATCTCCGTGATGTCGCTCCGCTTGGTGCCGGGCTTCACCAGCAGATTGTGGTCCACCTTCAGCCGCACACTGCGGACGATGCGGAAATCGTGCTTCATCATCAGATCGTAAATGGCATTGACGCTGCCGGCGGTGCTGTTTTCCAGCGGCAGCACACCGTAGCGGCACAATCCCCTTTCGATAGCGGCAAACACCGCCTCAAAGGAAGCGAAGTACATGATGTGAGGCAGCTTGAACAGCTTGTCGCAGGCCAGCTGGGAATAGGCCCCCGCCACACCCTGACAGGCAACGGACACGTTGGAGGGAAACAGGTTTGGCGTCTGGTCAATGGCGGTCTGAATTTCCGTGGTCAGCGGGGATGTGCTCCCCAGCAGCCGTCCCTGATAGCAGCGGCTCAGTTCAAACAGCATGGTGTAGAGAGAGACGGTGTAATCCCGCATATCCTCCGGGGCCTGCGCCGCTACATCCAGCAGCTTTTCCCGCTCCCGGACAGGGTCCAGCACCGGCAGGCCGTGCTCCTTCTTGCAGGCGGCGATGCCGGCGGCGGTGTTCATCCGCTGGGCAAACAACTCTACCAGTTGGCGGTCGATCTGGTCGATCCGGGCACGATAATCACTGAGTTCCATAGAGATTCCTCCCTTTTAAGACTGGCCCAACAGGGCGTCGTATACGGCGATGGCCGCCGCGGCTTCGATACAGGGAACGGCCCTTGGCACGATGCAAGGGTCATGACGGCCCCGGACCCGGAGAATTTCCGGGGTCAGGGTGTTCAAATTCACGCTTTGCTGCTCCTTGGCAATGGACGGCGTAGGCTTGAACGCTGCCCGGAAGGTCAGGGGCATCTCGTTGGTGATGCCGCCCAAAATGCCGCCGCAGTGATTGGTTGTGGTTCTGACCGTGCCGTTTTCCACCACAAAGGGGTCATTATTTTCGCTGCCACGGAGCCGCGCGGCCCCGAAGCCGATGCCGAACTCGATGCCCTTCACAGCGGGGATGCCGAAGACGATGGAGGAAATACGGCCCTCCATGCCGTCAAACAGCGGTCCGCCCAGTCCCGCGGGCAAACCCAGCACAGCACATTCCACGATGCCGCCAACGGAGTCATCCTCCGCCTTGGCGGCGGCGATCTCTGCCCGCATGGTCTCCCCTACGGCGTCATCTACCACCGGGAATGGCTTGTCTGCCGTGGAAACGGTCAGAGGAGTGACATCTTCCACCGAGCCGATGGAGGCGATGCGGCTGATGACTTCAATGCCCTGCTTTTTCAGCAATTGCAGGCAGATGCCACCGGCGATGCACAGGGGGGCTGTCAGCCGCCCGGAAAACGCGCCGCCCCCGGCGAAATCTGCGTGACCGCCGTACTTCACTCCGGCGGTATAGTCCGCGTGGCCGGGGCGGGGCACCACGGAAAGGCCGTCATAGTCCCCGGAGCGGGTGTTGGTGTTGCGGATGATGGCGGTAAGCGGCGCGCCGCAGGTGACGTTCCCCACCAGACCGGAAAGAAATTCCGGCTGGTCCGCCTCCTTCCGAGGGGTGGACCAATCGTTGCGGCCGGGAGCACGGCGGTCCAAAAACGTCTGAAGGGCCGCCATGTCGATGGTCTCCCCGGCAGGCAGACCCTCCAAGGTCATGCCGATGGCCGGGGCATGGGACTGGCCGAAGATGGTCAGATGCAGAAATTCTCCGTACCGGCTCACAGGCCCCCTCCTTTCAACGCGTCAAAATCTTCCCAGAAATGGGGGTAGGACTTGGAAACGCAGGCCATGCCCTGCACAGTGACCGGGCTTTCGCACAGACAGGCTGCCACGGCGGCGGACATGGCGATCCGATGATCGCCGCAGGAATCGGCAATGCCACCCCGCAGACGGCCCGTGCCGTGGATCAAAAGGCCGTTGGGCTGTTCCTCCACACTGCCGCCCAGAGCTGTCAGCAATTGAGCCGTGGTGCGGAGCCGGTCGGATTCCTTCAAACGGAGCCGTCCAGCGTTGAAGATCTGGGTGTCCCCCTCCGCCCCGGCAGCAGTGACGCACAGCACCGGGATCAGGTCGGGGATGGGGCCGGCGTCGATGGCCACGCCCTTCAATTCTCCCCGGCGAACCGTCACGGAGCCGTTCTCCGTGGAAACACGCGCACCCATGGCGGCCAGAATGTTCAAAACGGCCCGATCCCCCTGCGAGGAGGCCAGATCCAGTCCGTGAACAGTGACGCCCTCCGGGGACAAGGCGCCCATACACAGGAAGAAGGCGGCATTGGACCAGTCTCCCTCGGCGGTGAGACGGTCCGGGAAACGAAGGCGCTGTCCGCCGGGAATGTGCCACGTCCCACCGGTTTTCCGCAGAGAGACGCCGCCCCGGCGGAGGGTGTCCTCCGTCATAGTGACATAAGCGGCGGATTCCAGTCCGCCGGTAACGGTGAGGGCGCTGCCCTCATTCAACAGTGGCAGAGCCATCAGTAAACCGGAAATGTATTGGGAGGACACATCCCCCGGCAGAGAAAACTCGCCGGGGCGGAGCCGTCCCCCGCAGTAGAGCAGGTCGTGGTTCTGGCGGATGGTCATGCCGTGATCCGTCAGGACCTGATCCAGCGGATGCAAGGGGCGCTGCGGCAGCCGCCCTTCCATGTGGAACACGGCGTCTGCTTCCAAAACGCCGGTCAGCGGCAGAAGAAACCGTAGGGTGGAACCGCTTTCCTGACAGTGCAGATGACGGGTCCCCTGGGGCTTCTGGGTGATGGGCCGCACCGTCAGGTCCTCGCCCCGAAGCCAGATCTCAGCACCCAAGGCGTTGAGACAGTCCGCAGTGGCGGCAATGTCTCTGGAAATGCCCCGGCAGCGGATCACCGTCTCATTCTGGCTCAGAGCGGCGCAGATCAGCAGCCGGTGAGCCTGAGATTTGGAGGCGGGGATGTGAACGGCTCCGGTACGGAAGCCGGGCTGAAGAATTTCGATCATCGCAGACCTCCCGCCTTCAGCCACCCGGCCACCTCGTCGGCCGGGACCGGCTCCACACGGCAATGGCCCACCCGCTCCGGTACGATGAACTTGGTCACATCGTCCGTGCGCTTTTTGTCGGCCTCTGCCGCCGCCAGAATATCAGTCAGGGGATAGTCGGTCTCTGTGGGGAGGCCATACCGCTCCAAAACGGCCAGCAGCCGGGGCAGCGTCTCCGGGGTGCAAAGCCCTTTTTCCACGGCGGCCCGGGTGATGATGGCCATACCGATGGCGACCCCCTCCCCGTGGAGCAGGGTGAAGCCGCTGCAAGATTCTACGGCGTGGCCTACGGTGTGGCCCAGATTCAGCAGTGCCCGCTGGCCCCGGTCAAATTCATCACCACGGACCACGTCCCGCTTCATGCCAACACACACGGAGATCACCCGCTCGAACTGCTCCCGCACCGGGGTTTCCTCCAGCTCCCGGAGAAAATCCTCGCTGTAAAGCATGGCGTATTTGATGATCTCGGCGCACCCGGCCCGGTATTCCCGCTCCGGCAGCGTATTCAGCAGGGATGGGTCGCACAGCACCAGAGAGGGCTGATAGAAGCAGCCCGCCTGATTTTTGCCGTGATCCAGATCTACGGCGGTCTTGCCCCCCACAGAGGAATCCACCATGGACAGCAGCGTGGTGGGTACCTGAATATAGGGAATTCCCCGCTGATAGGTGGCGGCGGCGAAGCCTGCCAGATCCCCCACCACGCCGCCGCCCAGCGCCACGAGGAAATCGCTGCGGGTGAAGCGGCGGTCGCAGAGGAAATTCAAAATCTGTCCGTAGGTGGAAAGATTTTTCTGCTGTTCCCCGTGCGGGAACAGGAAATGATCAACTTGAAATCCGGCATCCGTCAGAGCTTTTTCGGCGGCAGCGCCGTAAAGGGCGAACACCGCGTCATCAGAGATCACGGCGGCCCGGCGGCCAAGGCCCAGTTCCGCTGCCATAGTCCCCAGCCGGGTCAGCAGACCCGGCTCAATGACAACGTCATACTCGCGGGAGGCCGCGATATGGATGGTGGTCAACGGCCATCCACCTCCTCTTTTCGTTTCCGGCCCTCGTCCAGCAGGCGGACAAGGCCGGGGAGATCGTTATGTACCATGGCATCCTGATACTGGCGCAGGTTTGCCATCAGGGTATCCAGTTCCGCCATGAGAAAGTCCTTGTTTTCCAGAAACAGTTCCGCCCACATTTCCGGGGCCAGCCACGCTACACGGGTCATATCCTTGTAACTGCCAGCGGAGAAGCCCTTGTGCAGTTCCGCCGTGGGGCTTTTGATATAGGCGTTGGACACCACATGGGCCAGCTGGGAGGTAAAGGCGATCATCTCGTCATGCTGTTCCGCCGTGGTAATGGAAAACCGGCCAAAGCCCGCAGGAGCCAGCAGCTCCTTGACCCGACTCAGCAGGTCGATGTCATTGTGATCCGCCGGGACCAGCACCATAGGAGCGTTGTGGAACATGGTGGGCGTGGCATACTTGAAGCCGGAATTGTGGGTGCCCGCCATGGGGTGCCCACCCAGATAGGTGAAGCCGTATTCCTTCGCCAGCGGGAAGCAGGCGTCGCAGACCAGCCGCTTTGTGCCGCAGCAGTCGATGACCACCGGCTTCGGGCCGATATGCGCGCCGTGCTGCCGCAGATAGTCTACAGCGGCGGAGGGATAGACGGCGATCAGGATCAGGTCGCAGGAGGAAAGACTTTCCTCCGATAAGAGACCGTCCACCGCGCCGGAAAGAACGGCAAAGTCGAAAACGGACTGATCCGTGTCAAAGGCCAGGACCCTATGGCCTGCCTCGTGGTAGGCCTTGGCAAAGGAGCCGCCGATCAGCCCCAGGCCCACGATCCCGACGGTCATGCCGTCACGACCTTCCGGATCTCGCGGATCTTGCCCATCAGAACGTCAAACTGCTCAGGCCGCAGAGACTGCGCACCGTCGCACAGGGCGTGGATGGGATCGTTGTGGACCTCAATGATGAGGCCGTCGGCATTGCAGGCGGTGGCGGACATAGCCATGGGGGCCACCAGCCGGTTGATGCCGGTGGCGTGGCTGGGGTCCACGATGACCGGCAGGTGGGTCAGCTCGTGGAGCATGGGGACCGCCGCCAGGTCCAGGGTATTGCGGGTGTAATCGTCAAAGGTGCGGATGCCCCGCTCGCAGAGGATGACCTGCTCGTTGCCGCTGGCCATGATGTACTCAGCACTCATCAGCAGCTCCTTCAGGGTGTTGGCAAGGCCGCGCTTGAGGAGGATGGGCTTGCGGAGCTTGCCCAATTCCCGCAAAAGGTCGAAATTCTGCATATTCCGCGCGCCTACCTGCAATACATCCACATCCTCAAAGAGGGGCAGGTCCACCACGCTCATGATCTCGGTGACGATGGGCAGACCGGTCTCCTGCCGGGCGATCTTCAGCAGTTCCAGACCCTCGGCCTTCAAACCGGCGAAGTCATAAGGAGAAGTGCGGGGCTTGAAGGCGCCGCCCCGGAGCATATTGGCCCCGGAGGCCTTCACCGCCTTGGCCACCGCCACGATCTGTTCCTCAGATTCCACGGAGCAGGGACCGGCCATGACGCAGAAGTTTCCGCCGCCGATCTTCACATCGCCGACCTCTACCACGGTATCCTCCGGGTGAAATTTGCGGTTGCAGCACTTGAACGGCTCCGTGACCCGCTTTACGGAATCCACAATGTCGAGACTGGCTACCAGGTCCATATCCACCTTGGTGGTGTCGCCCACCAGTCCCAGAATGGTCTGGTACTCGCCCTCGGACACATGGATGTGCAGGCCCAGATTCTGGAGCCAATCCATCAGCTGTTCACGGCTTTCCTGGGTAACACCCGGCTTCAACGCAACGATCATAACGGTTTCCTCCTATAAATTGTTTTTGATGATAAGTGATGAATGAAAAAACGCCCCACAGGCGTAACCTGTGCGGCGCAAAAATCGGCTTGGGGGGCCCTTTTGATTGCAACACAAATTACCCTTACTATGCGTGCATAGTAAAGTAGTAATAGGTGAAGAACATAACAGAAGTCATAGTAGGTATCTCTCCTGATCTCATAAGGCTTTCCAAGATGGTTACAATGTAACACACCCGCAGACCCCTGTCAACAAAGGGCGACGAAAAAAGTACACAATTTTATCGGTTTAAAGCGACTTCGATTCCCGGCGAAATCACAGAAGGCAGAAAATCAAAGCTCCCTCCGGCCCTCCAAGGCCCGGGCCAGGGTCGCATCATCGGCAAATTCCAGATGGCCGCCCACGGGGATGCCATAGGCCAACCGGGTCACCTTGACCTCAAAGGGCTTCAAAAGCCGGGCGATATACATGGCGGTAGCCTCCCCCTCCGTGTCCGGGTTGGTGGCCATGATGACCTCCTCCACACCGCCCTGAGCCACCCGCTCCAGCAGTGGCTTGATGGCGATGTCATCGGGACCGACGTGGTTCATGGGACTGATGACGCCGTGGAGCACATGGTATTTGCCGTTGAACTCCCGGCCCCGCTCCATGGCCGCCACGTCCCGTGGGTCCGCCACCACGCAGATCACAGAGTTATCCCTCTTGGGAGAGGAACAGATGGGGCACAGCCCCCCGGCGGTAAAATTGCGGCATACGGGGCAGTAGGTGACGGTGCGCTTGGCGGTAACGATGGCGTCCGCAAACGCCTGAGCGTCCTCCTCCGGCAGGCTCAGTACATGAAAGGCCAGCCGCTGGGCGGTCTTTCCACCGATCCCCGGCAGACGGGCAAATTGTTCGACCAGCGCCTCCAGCGGCGCGGGAAAATACTCCATGGGTCATGCTCCTTCACGATCCGCAGGGCAGAATCTTCCACCCTGCCCCGCAGCGGTTGTGTTATGCGGTATTTGAATCACTTTGCCCCTGCGGGGCAATCACCCTCTGCGCCTGGCAAAAATACCACGACCTACGCGCCATGGGCGGCAGAAAATCATTTAAATCCATCCTTCGTCAGGACATGTGCCTGACGAAGGATACTCTGCACCCCGCAAGTGTGCGAGCATCCCACGCAAGCGAGATAGCGAATACCTGGCAACATTAGATTTAAATCATTTTTACCGCGACATGCGCGTGGCAAAAATACATTGACCTAAGCGCCTTGGGCGCGTTTACCAGTCCACGGACTGGTGGGGAATCTAAAGGGAGGATGAAATTCCCTCTTTAACCTAACTCCATGGCGAACAGCGCCGCCGCGCCGCCGGTGTGGACGAAGGCGATGTGCTCCTGCCCGTCGAAGTAGCCCTCCTTCACCAGCATCAGGAATTTGGCCCAAGCCTTGCCGGTGTAAACGGGGTCCAGCAGGATCCCCTCCTGCCGGGCCAGTTCCTCGATGTAGGGGGTGTCCTCGGCGTTGGGGATGGCGTAGCCGGCGCCCACATGGTAGATCATCCGGAAACGGCTGTCCATGTCTGTGGGGACGGGCTGGCCCACCAGCCCGGCGGCTTCTTTCACCAATTCGGATACGATCTCCTCAAAGGGGTCGGTATCCACGCCCAGACCTGTGGCCTTGGCCTGCGGGAGAAACAGGGAGGTACCCAGCACCAGACCGGCGGTGGTGCCGCCGGAGCCAGTGGCGGAGGCCACATGGCTGATCTCGATCCCGGCCTCCTTGGCCTGCTCCGCCAGTTCCCGGACGCACTCGGCGTAGCCGATGGAGCCCAGTGCCGTGGAGCCGCCCACGGGGATGATATAGCCCTTGTGTCCCTGGTTGGCCAACACCTCGCAGCGCTCACGCATCTCGGCGTAGATGTCCTCATAGCTGTCGGTGTCCATAAATTCCACCTGCGCGCCGAAAATATCGTCCAGCACCAGATTGCCCTTGCGGTCCGTGACACCCCGCTTTTTCAGGATCAGGACACAGCGCATCCCCAGACGGGCGGCGCAGGCGGCGGTGAGCATGGCATGGTTGGACTGGGCCCCGCCGGTGGTGAACACGGTGTCGCAGCCCTGCTTCTGGGCGTCCGCCAGCAGATATTCCAGCTTGCGGACCTTGTTGCCGCCCAAAGCGACGCCGCACAGGTCATCCCGTTTGATCCAGATGCTCTTGTTGTAGATCCGGCTGATATTTTCCAGCCGGTAAAAGGGCGTAGGATACACGCCCAGCCTGAGCTGAGGCAGATTATTCCAATGACTCATACGCTCATTTCCCCCGGAGTTCCTTGATACGGGCAGGGATGTCCTCCGCCTTGTAGACGGCGCTGCCCGCCACCAGCACGTTGGCACCAGCGTCGATGCAGGTCTGACAGGTGTCGGGGGCCACGCCGCCGTCCACCTCCAGTTCGCAGGCGGGGTTCCGCTCATTGATGAGCTTGCGGATGGCGGCCACCTTGGGCATCTGGTCCGCCATGAATTTCTGACCGCCGAAGCCGGGCTCCACGGTCATGACCAGAATCAGCTCCACCTGATCGATATAGGGCAGGACTGCCTCCCAGGTGGTCTTGGGCTTCAGAACGATGCCCGCCTTCTTGCCCTTGGCGTGGATCTTGTCGATGGCGGCCTGAATGTTTTCCGGGAAATCCGCCTCCACATGGACCGTTACCAGATCGGCGCCGGCGTCGCAGAATTCCTCCACATACCGCACAGGCTTTGTGATCATCAGATGCACGTCCAGGAACATATCCGTGACTTTCCGGATGGATTTCAGCACCGGGATGCCGATGGAGATATTGGGTACGAATACGCCGTCCATCACATCCACATGGACGTAGTCGGCGTCAGCAATGCGATGAATGTCTCGTTCCAGATTCGCAAAATCGGCGGAGAGGATAGACGGAGAAATTTTAATCATGGAGATGACCTCTTTTCTCTAAATTTCCGGCAGATGGGCCGGAGATGTGGGACATGCTTCGTGGCAGACGGCGGCGGGAACGCATAGGATAGCGCAAGCGGCGTGAGCGTCCCCATCGATACGCCCCGCAGCGTCCGCCCTCGGGTCTGACGCCGCCGCTTTTCAGATAGGAGGCCGGCGGCAGCGCCGGCCTCCATTAGGGCGCAAAACAACTGTAATTTCGATGACTGTTTTCAGCCATAGTGTAGCAGACATGGACGGCAAAAGCAACGCCGGGAGAAAAATTTGTGCCCCGCTCCTTTTATTGACCAACGATGGTGCCTATGCTATAATCACCCTGTATGAAGGAAAGGAGGTGGCTTATGCCCGCTATTTCTGTGATCGTACCGGTCTATCAGGCGGAAGCGCTGCTGCCCCAGTGTGTAGAGAGCGTTTTGGCCCAGACCTTTTCCGATTGGGAGCTGCTGCTCATCGACGATGGCAGCCGGGACGGTTCTCCGACCCTGTGCGACGGCTACGCCGCAAGAGACCCCCGCATTCGCGTGTTCCACAAGCCAAACGGCGGCGTGTCCACCGCCCGAAATCTGGGGCTGGAGCAGGCCACGGGACCGTATATCGCTTTTTTGGACGCCGACGACACCTTTGAGCCGGCGGCGTTGGAGACCTTGTGGTATCTGCGGGAAAAGGCCGGGGCAGACAGCGCCGGCTGTGCCCACTACAACGTGACGCCTGACGGGGAACAGCGGACAGAGCTGTTGCTGCCGGCAGGAATCTATGAAGAGACCGGCATCCGGGAAAAGATCCTCTGGCCTCTGGCGGGGGACCGGCTTCAACCGCCGGTGTTCAACGGCTTCATCTGGCGTTTCCTCTTTGACGCCGCCATCCTCCGGGACAATGCCATTACCTTTGAGGGGGCCTATCTGGAGGACGAGCTGTTCCTGATGGAATATTTCGCCAATGTGCACCGTCTCGCGGTGACGGACAAGCCCCTGTACCGCTATCTGGAAAACCCCGCCTCCGCCACCCACCGCTATATGCGGGACTATCCGGCGGTATTCGCCCGGTTTTTGGAGCGAAAGGCGGAGACCGTGGAGAAATACGGCCTTGACGCCGCCCGGCCTCAGTGGCGGGCCAACACAGTGTGGGCAGGGCTGCTGATCGCCGTGGGCAACGAGTATGTGAAGAGCAATCCGAAGCCCGTCCGGGAAAAGCGGAAGGCCGTGGAAGCCCTCTGCGCCCAGCCGGAGTTTGCGAAAGCCATCCGGGAACTACGCCCCAAGGGCTTGGGCCGCAATAAGCAGATCGTGGCGGATCTCATCGGCGGCGGCCGGTTCGGTACGCTGACGGCGCTGTACCGCCTGAAAAATCGTATGTAAGGAGCAACTATGACACTTTGGCAAACCAGCCTGACCTATCAGATATGGGTCTGGCTTTGCGATGTCTATGAGGACAGTACCCTCCACCGTTTTCTGGCGGCGGCGGGCCGTTGGTGCAACGGGCAGATCGAGGAGAGCCGCATCCTGCGGCCGCTGTGCCGGGAAGGGATTGCGGCCCGGTCTTGGCGGGACAGCTTCCTGTGCCGGGTGCTCAGCGCTCTGGTGAACCTGCCGGGGACGCTGCTTCACGCCTGGTACAAGGCGTGGAACCTGACCTTTGAGGACAGCTTTTTCGCACGACTGGCCTTTGACATGGGAGACAGTGCCTCCATTGCCCAGTCCTGGTGCATCGCGGCGCTGTGGTGCATCCCCTACGAGCGCTGGAACAACGCATACAGCTTTATGACCGGCGTTTTGCTGCTGCTGCTGTTTTACGCCGGGGCTATGCGGACGGGCCGCCGTCTGGATGTGGCCCGGATCGGCTTCTATCCGGCGTTGATACTGGCTGCGGTGACGCTGGCCGTGACCTTCTCCTATGCGCCGGGGCTGTCCGCCCGTTTTTTGATCTACCATGTGTCGGCGGCGCTGCTGGTGGTCATCACCGTCAGTGCCGTGCGGAATGGGGAGGATCTGAAGCGGCTGTGCGCCGGGACGGCTGTCTGCGTGGGCGCAACAGGCGCTTACGGCATCGTCCAGCGAATTCAGGGTGTGAAGGTAAATCCCTCCTATGTGGATCTGAAGGTCAACGCCGGTATGCCGGGGCGGGTCTTTTCCATTTTCGACAATCCAAACACCTTCGCACAGGTGCTTTTGCTGCTGCTGCCGCTGGTGCTGGCCCTGTTCCTTACGGCGAAGCACTGGCAATGGAAGGCCATCTGCGCCGGTATCTTCTGCGTGGGCGGCATGGCCATGGCCATGACCTATTCCCGGGCAAGCTGGGTGGGGCTGGCTGTCGCTATGGCGGTATTCGTGTTCCTCTGGAAACCGAAGCTGATCCCAGCCTTTATCCTGCTGTGCGTACTGGCGGTGCCCTTCCTGCCCACCACGGTGCTGAACCGCATCCTCACCATTACCAATACGGCGGACTCCTCCACCTCCAGCCGGGTGTCTCTTTACAAGGCGGCCATTGAGGTCATCCGCCGTTCCCCCCTCACCGGAGCGGGCCTCGGCACCGCCGCCACCCAGACATACATCCGGGAATTCAACCTGTATCACGACAAGGCCCCCTTTGTCCACTCCCACAATTTCTATTTGGAGGTCTGGATTCAGATGGGCCTGCTGGGCGTCACCGGTTTTGTGGGTTCCATGCTGTGGAACATCAAAAACGCCGCCCGGGCGGTCCGGCATAACGGCCCCTCCGTGGGGAGGACGGTAGCAGCCGCCGCTGCGTCTGCCATGTGCGGCGCGATGGTCTGCGGTCTGGCGGATTTCTTGTGGAACTATCCCCGCGTGCTGGTCATTTTCTGGTTCACCTTCGCCATGGCCATCGCCGGCGTCAAGGTCTGCACGGAAGAAGCAAAGTAAATGATAAAAACGTTCGCCGTATGGACCTCCATACGGCGAACGTTTTTATAGGGTGCTTCCCTGAATCAGATTGTCTCTCAGAAATGCCTGATGAATGGCGTTCAGTACCCGCTTTTTATCTCCGCTCCACAGGGGAGCCAGCAGGTCCCGCTTCGCGCCGTCCCCGGTGAGGCGGTGAACGACCATTTCCGGCGGCAGGTTTTGCAGGCACAATTCCAGAAGGGAGATGTACTACTCCAGTTCCAGTGTCCGCACCCGGCCTGCCTGCCACTCCGCCGCCAGGTCCGTGTTCCGGAGGACGTGGAGCAGATGGAGTTTCACGCCCTCCGCCCCGCTTTGACCGATATAGCGGGCGGTCTCCGCCATCATTTCCGGTGTTTCGCCGGGAAGCCCCAAGATCTGATGGACAATGACCGTCACGCCGATGGCTTTCAGATCCTTCACCGCCCGGTCGAATACCGGCAGGTCATAGCCCCGGCGGAGATACCGGGCGCTTTCCGGGTGGATCGTCTGCAAGCCCAGCTCCACCCACACCGGCTTGATGCGATTCAGCTCCTCCAATAGGCCCAGAATATCCGGCCCCAGACAGTCCGGCCTGGTGGCGATAGATAAGATCACCACATCCTCCGGTGCCATGGCCGCCTGATACAAGGCCCGCAGGCGATCCGCGTCCCCGTATGTGTTGGTAAAGGACTGGAAGTAGGCGATGTATTTCGCATCGGTCCCGGCCTTGGCGGCTACCCGTAGTCTGGCGGCGGCCAGCTGATCCGGGATGGCTCCGGCCTCCGCGAAGGCCCCCGCGCCGTCGCAGAAAATGCAGCCGCGCGTGTCCAGCGTCCCGTCCCGGTTGGGGCAGGAACACCCGGAGGACAGGGCCAGCTTGTAGACCTTGCAGCCGTATTCCGCCTTTAGCCGGGAGTTCAGGTCATTCCAGTACATATCATTCCGCTTTGGGGGCGGGGTAGGGGATGGAATAGGGCTGGCTGCCCCGTTCCGCCAACTTTTCCTCCAGCCACGCCTTCACCTGCTCCACGCCCTCCTCCGTCCACGGGAAGGTCTGGGATTCCACATCCTTGGCCAGCTCGAAACTGGTGTTCTCGTAGACCCAGACAGTGAGAGTGCCCTTTCCGTCCGTCCAGCCCTCCCGCTGAAAACGGTAGCGGAAGGTGCCGATGCTGCCGGGGTAAATAGCGGCTTTTGTGAAGAAGGCCACATTCAGATGATCGAAATGTCCCATGATTACCTCGTTTTCCCGCTCTGCGGCGTCCTGATTTTTTCCTCAGCAGTATAGCATACTTCACCGGATTCCGCAACGGCCCTTGCACCGGCGAAAAAAACAGGGTATACTGTTTATGGTTATAAATATGCCACATAAAAGGAGACTGCCATGAACATTCTGGTGCTTTCGGATTCCCACGGAAATATATCCAATATGGAGGAGGCGGTTGAACGGGAAAAGCCCGACATGATCCTCCATCTGGGGGACTGCTGGCGGGATGCGGAACGGCTGGCGGAACGGTATCCGGACATTCCCATGGAGCACGTTCCCGGAAATTGTGACTGCCGTCCGGAAGAGCCGGCGGAAAAACTGCTGTTTTTAGGGGACTGCTGTGTGTTGATCTGCCACGGCCACACCTGCGGCGTGAAAACCTCCCTGCTGACGGCGGGCTTGAAGGCAGAGCAGGACCATTTAGATGCCTTTCTGTTTGGCCATACCCACAAGCCTTTGGTGGACAAGCGGGGCAGAACGCTGTTCCTGAATCCGGGAGCTGTGGGCAAGGGCCTGCGGCCTACCTACGGTATATTAACGGTAGAGGGCGACCGGATCGACGGCCGAACCGTGTTTTTGGATAGCGAATCATAAAACCAACAGATACGATAGGTAAAAATATAAGCAGAATTGATATCTGAAAGTGCATTTTTTAATTTTACAAAGGTCAACCTATCTGTTAAAATGAATAAGCTGGGGCAAAAGGTCCTGTGCTTGAAGCTAAAATCATGTGTGCCGCCATGTGGCGGCGGAATGGAGTTTTTTATGAGCCGTATGGTCGGTACTGTCTCCCGGGGTGTCCGGGCTCCCATCATCCGCAGCGGCGACGATCTGGTGGAGATCGTCACCAAGTCCGTTTTGGAGGCTGCCGCCCAGCCGGAGGATGGCTTTGCCATCCGGGACCGGGATGTAGTGGCCATGACCGAGGCCATCGTGGCCCGCGCTCAGGGCAACTACGCTTCCGTGGACGATATTGCCGCCGACGTGAAGGAAAAGCTGGGCGGTGAAACGGTGGGCGTTATTTTCCCCATTCTCAGCCGCAACCGTTTCGCCGTCTGCCTGCGGGGCATTGCCAAGGGTGCGAAGAAGATCGTCCTCATGCTGAGCTATCCCTCCGACGAAGTGGGCAACCACCTGATCGACCCGGATGTGATGGACGAAAAGGGCGTGGACCCCTACCGGGACGTGCTGACCCTGGAAAAATACCGGGAGCTGTTCGGCTACACCGTGCACCCCTTCACTGGCGTGGACTATGTGGCCTACTACATGGACCTGATCCGGGACTGCGGCGCGGAGGCGGAGGTCATCTTCGCCAATGACGCCAAGGCCATCCTGCCCTATACCAAGAATGTCATCAACTGCGACATCCACACCCGCAAGCGCACCAAGCGCCGCCTGATCGCCGCCGGTGCGGAAAAGGTGTTCTCTCTGGACGAGATCCTCACCGCCCCTGTCAACGGCAGCGGCTATAACGAGAACTACGGCCTGCTGGGCACCAACAAGGCCACCGAGGATACGGTGAAGCTGTTCCCCCGCGACTGCCAGAGCATGGTGGAGGCCATTCAGAAGAAGCTGTATGACGCCACCGGCAAGCATGTGGAGGTTATGGTCTACGGTGACGGCGCCTTCAAGGATCCCGTTGGTAAGATCTGGGAGCTGGCAGACCCCGTGGTGTCCCCCGCCTACACCGCCGGTCTGGAGGGTACGCCCAACGAACTGAAGCTGAAGTACCTGGCGGACAACGATTTCGCCGGTCTGGACGGCGAGGAGCTGCGGCAGGCCATCAAGGGCCGCATCGCCGCTAAGGACGGCAGCTCTCTGGTGGGCAACATGGTCTCCGAGGGCACTACCCCCCGCCGCCTGACGGACCTGATCGGCTCCCTGTGCGACCTGACCTCCGGCTCTGGCGACAAGGGTACCCCCATCGTCTACATTCAGGGCTATTTCGACAACTACACCAACGACTGAGAAAACAGCGAAAAACAGACGCCGCTTCTGCATGAAGCGGCGTCTGTTTTTTATGGTTCGTCCTCCGGGGACAGCAGCCGCATGACGGATACCTCGTAAGCTGTCCGCTCCTCCGGGCCGGTTTCCGTCACCTTTCGATATATCCGGCTCTGGACCCGCCCCTCAAGGGACAAGGGCGCTCCCGCCTCCAAGGTACACACCTGTGACGCCACCTGTCCCCACGCGATCACCGGCAGGTAATCCGCCCGGCCGTAGCTCCGGGGCACGGCTAAGATCAGATCGCTGATGCTGCGGCCCAGCGGCGTCCGCCGGTAGATAGGCGGCTTGCACAATGTCCCGGCCAGCAGGATGCGGTTGACCGGCTCTCCCAGCCCCGGCTGAAGGGACCGGGCGTACACCGTCAACACGAGACGCCGTCCGGGACCGGAACGGTTGTTAAAAGAGCGGAGCTGTCCCTCTACCCGGAGGGGAACGCCCTCTTTCAGCAGCGGCAGTTGTGTCTGCCGCACCAGCAGGGGCAGACGGTCCGCCGTGCCGGACAGCCGGGGGACCTCCAGGATTTGACGGTAAAAAAGCTGGCCGTGATTTTCATGGGATGGCTCCGGAGCACCCACGGGGATCCCCTCCAAAAGCACGTCATTTCGGGTCTGATTTGTCATCTCGTCCACCTCTCGGTTGTGATGCTTCATCCTATGAGGGGACGGCGGGCCTTAGAACGAAATTTACAAATATCGCCTTGTAAGTCGCAGTGCAAGCGGATATAATACCCTCATCAAAACGAAACGGAGGGACGGCTATGGCGAATATTCTGGATTATCTGGACTGGCGGGGGGATCTGACGCTGGCGCAGGATCCGTTTAACGAAGTGGATAACCTGATCTTGGCGGAGCTGTCCTTCGTGGACTTCGGCGGCATCGTCCCCGGCCCCGGCGAGGGGAGGGCCGTGCCCCTGTGGAAGGCGGCGGAGGCGTATTTTGCCAAAACGGAAGGTCGGCCCATCGACATGGGCGTTCTGGTGCCCAATCAGATCCCGGAGCTGCTGCGCCGGACGGCAGCCTCGCCCCGGTTCCGGGACATGAAGCTCAACGGCTTTGTGGACCATCTGGACACGGTGAAGGCGGAGCAGTTCGCGGCGCTGGCGGCAGAGTGCGGGGATGGCACCGTCTACCTCTCCTTCCGGGGCACCGACGATACGCTGGCAGGGTGGAAAGAGGATTTCTATCTGAGTTGTATGCGGGAGGTCCCTGCTCAGAAAATGGCAGTGGCATACACGGAGGCCATGGCCCATCAGTACCCTCGAATCAAGCTGCGGCTGGGCGGCCATTCCAAGGGCGGCAATCTGGCAGTGTGGGCGGGGGTGTTCTGTCCCACGGCGGTGCAGCGGCGGATCGCCGCCGTCTGGTCCAATGACGGCCCCGGCTTCCATGACGATATTCTGTCTCTGCCCCGGCATATCCGGCTGGCGGAGCGTATCCACACCATTGTGCCGAAATCCTCCGTGGTAGGGATGCTGCTGGAGCACGAGGAGGACTACACCGTGGTAGACAGCAGCCAGCAGGGCCTCATGCAGCATGACGGCTTTTCCTGGGCGGTGCTGGGGAACCGATTTGTCCGGCTTCACAGTGTCACCCGGCAGGCCCGCCTGACGGATCAGGAGCTGCGGGGCTGGGTCCAGGGGCTGACCGTTGAGCAGAGGGAAAAATTTGTGGACAGCGCCTTTCAGGTGCTGGAGGCCTCCGGTGCCCAGACCCTGACGGACCTGAAGGCGGACAGCTTCAAAGCGGTGCGGCCTATGGTCCGGGCCTTGAAGGATCTGGACAAGGAGACCCGGGAGGCTCTGCTGAAATTTATGAGCATCCTCTTTATGAGCAACCTGCGGATGACGCTGGAGGGCATTCAGGAAGAAACGGAGAAGAGCCTTCTGCGGAACGGGAAAAAGGCGGAGAGATCCGCCGGGAAGAAGGGATAAACAACCGCAGATGTTCCAAGCGGAACGTCCGCTTATGCCGACAGCGGAAAAAGCAACCGGCTTCAGACATAAAAAGCATCCACCCGTTATGACGGGTGGATGCTTTTATGCTTGGCCGGAATCCTGGCAGCTCCGTTCCAGAGCACGGCGGATATTGCCGTCCAGCAAGTGCCCCAGATGGTCAATGTAGGCATCGGTGTCATATTTCATGCCGTTTTGCAGCCATAGGGCGGTCAGCCCGGACAGAGCGGCGGCATAGAATTCCGACAGGACACGGATATCCTCGTCATCCGCCGGGAGGCCCTCAGCCTGATCCCGGATATAGGAGGTCATGGCAGCTAATGTCACCTTATGGTAGTAGCGCCGAAGCGTTTCCTGATTGCCCGAATTGTAGAGATGATACACGGCCCGCTTGTTCTGGGAGGCAAAGGCCGTAGCGTCCCGGAATGCTTCCTGCCAGCTGTCATACCGGCGCAGCTTGGACTGGAAATCCTGAATTTCCAGCTGAAGAATGTCCTCTACCAGTGCGTAGATATCCGCATAATAGTAATAGAAGGTGTTGCGGTTCACAGCGCCCTTTTCCGCAATGTCTTTAATGGAAATTTTATCCAGAGGGCGTTCGTTCAGCAGTTGGATAAAGGCCCGCCGGATGGCATTTTTTGTCTGTTGCGCCATAGCCCGCTCCTTTTGAAACAAATTTCCTTTTTCATATCCATTATACACGGAAACCGGACCAGTCTCAAGTGCGAGTTTTTAACGAAATCTTTAGGGCTTTAGGCACGGAGGCAATTTTGCCTGAACTTTTGCGGGGCATTTTCCCATACCATTAGGCACAGACGGCAGATATGCCCATAGTGGCGCCGGAGGAAACATGTTACACTTTCAGTATGGAGAAAAAGGGCGCATTGGGCGCTTTGAGGGAGAAGAGGTGCAATATGAGGCACGTTCTGACATCGGAAGCTGTGACCAGAGGTCACTCGGATAAGCTGTGTGATCAGGTGGCCGATGGGGTGCTGGATGCCTTGCTGACGGAGGACCCGGAGGCAAGAGCTGCCTGCGAGGCGGCTGTGTGGGAAAACCACCTGCTCTTGTTCGGAGAGATCAGCGCCCGGCAGGAACCGGATTACGAGGCTGTGGCCCGGGAGGTGCTGCGGGACATCGGCTATGACCGCCCCGGACTGGGCTTGAATGCGGATCACTGTGACATTCAGGTCCGCTTTCATCCGCAGTCGCCGGATATTGCTCAGGGCGTCAGCCACCGCTCGGCGGAGGATACCGGCGCCGGGGATCAGGGGATCATGACCGGCTACGCCTGCCGGGAGACCCCGGAACTGATGCCCTTGCCGGTCACTTTGGCAGGGGCGCTGGTGAAGCGGCTGGATCACATGCGGCGCTCCGGGGGAATGCCCTGGCTGCTGCCGGACGGCAAAGCTCAGGTCAGCGTGGCCTATGAAGATGGATGGCCCGCCCAGATCACCACAGTGGTCCTTTCCGCCCAGCATACGCCCAACGTTCGCACGGATGCCTTGCGGGAGGCGCTGCGGCGGGAGGTGATCCTACCGGTGCTGCCTCCGGCGCTGACGGACGAGGAGCCTCTGCTTTATATCAACCCCACGGGCCGGTTCGTCATCGGCGGCCCCGCTGGGGACGCCGGCCTCACCGGGCGGAAAGCCGTGTCGGACGCTTATGGCGGCGCAGCCCACCATGGGGGTGGTTCTCTGGCAGGAAAGGACCCCACAAAAATGGACCGCACTGGGGCTTATCTGGCCCGGTATCTGGCGAAAAACGTGGTGGCGGCAGGCTTGGCGGATCGCTGCGAGGTGCAGCTGGCCTACGCCATCGGCCTTGCGGACCCCGTCAGCGTGTCGGTGAACACCTTCGGCACAGGTATGATCCGCGATGAGACGCTGGCAATCTGGCTGGAGGACCATGTGGATATGCGGCCCGGCGTGGTGATCCGCCGGTTCGGGCTGACCCGGCCGATTTACCGGGGACTGGCCGCTTACGGTCCCTTCGGCGAAAACGGCCGGGGGATGCCGTGGGAGCGGACGGATCTGCGCTTCCCGGCGCAGTTTTGACCTGTATTCTGCAAAATTTAAATAGAAGGAAGAAAGTAAGATGCGAAATCCAGTGAAAACCGCGAAAAGACAGCTTCTGCGTGTGGGAAGCTGCGCACTGTCCGCCCTGATGGTGCTGGGCTCCATCCCGGCGGCCGCCATCGGGGACGGTGTGACCGCCACCTATGACGAGGCATACTACGCCATGACGGACTACTACGGCAATCTCACCGACGGCAGTGTGGTGAAGAGCTACCGCACCAACGGCATCGCTACCTTGACGGACTACGGCGATTACGATGAGATCATCAACCTGACCGACGGCACGATGCCTGCCCGGAACGGCGGCATGACCACCTTCCGGCTGGACGAAAAGGCCCTGCCCGGGACCTTCTACTTTGAGGGCAAAACCACAAAGCCCTTCCAGCAGCTTCCCTGGACGATCTCCATGAGCTATACCCTCAACGGCGTGCCCACCAAGGCGGAGGATCTGGCGGGACAGGCCGGTGTGGTGGAGATCCGGCTGGACATCGTGCCCAATGGACGGGCCAGCGAGTATGCCAGAAACAATTACACCCTGGAAGCCATGGCGATCTTCAATCAGGATGACATCCTGTCTCTGGAAGCCCCCGGCGCCCAGGTGCAGCTGATCGGCAACCTGCGGGCGGTGCTGTTCCTCGGTTTGCCCGGTGAGGAATGCCACTATACGATCCGGGTAGGCAGCGAGGACTTCGCCTTTGGCGGCATGACCTTCCTGATGGTGCCGGCTACTCTGAGCCAGCTGGAGGAGATCGCCAAGCTGTCTGAACGGAAGGACGATCTGGAGGACAATTATAACAAGCTCTCCGGCAGCATTGATTCCCTGCTGGACGCCATGACGGCCATGACCGGCAGCCTGAACGCCTCTGCCAACGGTCTGGAGCAGCTGAATAAGGCCCGAGGTATTTTCTCCGACGGCAAGGGCGTGATCTATTCCGGAACGGACGCTCTGCGGGAGGATCTCTCCAATCTGGCGGATGTGCTGGAGCCGGTGGAGGGGCAGATCGAAGCCCTCAGCAAGACGATTTCTGATTCCAAGTCCACCCTGCGCAGCATGACCAACACAGTCTCCGACCTGAAGGGTGATCTGAAGGATGTGGAGAGTGCCCTGAGAGATCTGGAAGACGGCACCGGCGATGCGCGCAAGGTATTCAGTGCGCTGGGCAGTCTGCGCGAGAGTTTGAAAAAACTGCAAAAGGCTTTGGGCGGCACCGTAAAGGACACCACCGACAAAATTGGCGAGAGTATTGGCAAGAATCAAAATATCGGCTCCGTGACTGTGGCCCAGGTGAAGGAGGCTCACAGCGCCTACGTTGCCGACCGGCAGACCTACTATGTGATTGCCCTGAAAAAGCAGGGTAAGAGTGATGCGGAAGCCACGGCCACGGCTTCTGCGGCTGTCACGGCACTGAATACTTACGGCGGTACCCTGGAGGGTGTCAAAACCGCCCGGGACGGCCTTGTGACGCAAAAGAAGGAATGTGAGGCCAAACTGGCGGCGCTGAAAACTGCCGGTGTGGATGATAACGACCCCAACGTTGTGGCCTTGACCCAGGGCATTGCCCGGCTGGAAACCGGCATTACCAGCCTGGAAGGCGTAATTGCTCTGGAAACCGCCTATCAGGCAAAGTCTCAGATGACCTTCCAGCAGTTCTGCCAGCAGGTTCTGGGACAGAGTGCCGCCACAGCCAAGCAGATGAACGATCTGTGGCTGGTGTATGCCAGCGGCAAGGTGGAGTATGATAAGGATTCTCCCACCGGTGCGGAAACTCCCGACCAGGGAGGGGCTCTCTCCGGTGAGCTGCTGCACAACGATCCCGAGGACAGTTCTGGGAAGGACACCTCTGGCGGAGACAGTGCGTCCTCCGACAATCATTCCGACAGTTCGTCCGAAAAGACACCCGGCGGCAGCGGTTCTGAAAGCACGGACGCCGGAAGCGGAACTGGTGACCAAGTAAGCAGCGGCGCACAGAATCCGCCTGATTCCTCCAACACAGATGAAAACGGTTCTGAAAATACCGGCAGCGGTGAGAACAACGGAGAGAACAACGGCGGCGGATCCCAAAAGGATCCCACAAACGCCCCAAATCCGCCTGACCCTGAAAACCCGGGAACTGAAACGGAACCGGATGCGCCGCTGCCCCCCAGTGAGAGTGTCGGCGGTGCGGTGGTGGACCTGATCTCCGGCGGTCTGGACAGCGCCATGGCGGAGATCGCCAAGCTTCAGAAGTCACTGGCAGGTGTGATGAATCGATTGAAGGATCCCACCAGTCAGGTGATCAGCGACCTCAGCGCTCTGTGTGGCCGGATCGAAAACCTGTCCTCTTTGCTCAACAGTGCCGAGGACCTGTCTGCCGCCATCCGCCATTCCTCTGCGGACCTCCGGGATATCTTGGATGATGTGGAGGATCTGCAGGACATTTTGGATGATTACGAGCCGGTTTTGCAGGATACTCTGAAAACTGTCAGCAGCCTCAGCACCAGTGCCATCAAGACCATCCGGGATACGCAGGGCCTTATCAGCGACACAGAGGCTCTCATGAAATCCACCGGCGCTACGCTGGATGACGGCACCAAGCAGACTCTGGAGGGTCTGGCGGCCGTCCTGCGGAGCACTGCCAAGACCATGGGTACCGCCGGACAGATCAAGGATGCGAAAACCAGCATCTGCGACATCATCGAGGACACCTGGGATGAGTATACCGGCGACGTGAACAACCTCCTGCTGATGGATGCCACCGCCGAGGCCGTGTCTCTCACCGACAGCCGCAACCCCTCTCCTGAGAGCATTCAGATCTTGATCCGCACTCAGGAGATCACCATGCCGGACGAGGATGAAAGGGAGGCTGAGGCCGCTGCGGAGGTGCAGACTACCTTCTGGGGGCGTGTCGCGCAGATGTTCAAGGACTTCTGGGCGGCCATTACCGGCCTGTTCGGCGGAAAGGATTGATCGGCCATGCTGGAAAAAATCGCAAAATGGTTGACCCGCAAGCCGAAGCTGGTGGCCATGATGGCGGTACTGATGCTGATTCCCGCCGCCATCGGCTATATTTCCACCCGCATCAACTACGACATTCTGTCCTACCTGCCGGAGGACCTGGAATCCTCTCATGGCGAAAAGCTGCTGGAGGAGCCCTTTAAAATGGCGGCCACCAGCATGCTGGTGGTGGAGAGTATGCCCGCAGGCTATACCAACAGCCTGCTCAATGACATCAAGGCCATTGACGGTGTTTCCAATGCCATCTGGATCAGCAACCTTATGGGCATCCAGATCCCCACGGACATGATCCCCGCCAACTTCCGGGATATGTTCTTCGCCGGAGACGCTACCATGATGATCATTCAGTACAGCCACCCCGGCGCCTCGGACGAGACCATGGAGGCCATCGAGCAGGTCCGGCGGGCCTGTAATGAAAAGTGCTTCCTGGCGGGCTTCTCCGTGGTCATCAAGGACACCCGGGACCTGATGGACAGCGAGCTGCCCATCTTCGTGGGTCTGGCGGTGCTGCTGGCCCTGGTTGCCATGATGGTGACGCTGGAATCCACGGTGCTGCCCTTTATCTTCCTGGCCAGCATCGGCCTGGCCGTCATCTACAATATGGGCACCAACATATTCCTGGGGGAGATTTCCTACATCACCAAGGCTATCGCCGCGGTTTTGCAGCTGGGCGTTACCATGGACTACTCCATCTTCCTCTACCACCGGTATGAGGAGGAGCGCCCCAACTACGATGACGAGCGGGACGCCATGGCGCAGGCGGTGGTTGCTGCCTTCCGCTCTCTGTCCTCCTCCAGCCTCACCACGGTAGCGGGCTTTCTGGCCCTGTGCGTCATGCGGCTGACGCTGGGGCGGGACATCGGCATCGTCATGGCCAAGGGCGTTGTGCTGGGCGTGGCCACTGTTATTCTGGTGTTGCCCTCCCTGGTACTGATCTTCGACAAGCAGATCACCAAGCACAAGCACAAAAGCCTGATGCCCAGCTTTGACAAGGTGAACAGCTTTATCCTGCGGCATAACAAGGCCATTATGGTGATTTTTGTGCTCCTGTTCATCCCGGCCTACTACGCCCAGTCCCACGCCGGAATCTACTACAAGCTGGACGAGTCCCTCCCCCGGGACCTGCCCTCCATCGTCTCCAACGAAAAGCTGAAAAACGACTTCGATATGGCTACCTCTCACTTCATCGTCCTGCGGGACGATTTGAATCCGGCGGAGATGAGCGACATCGAAAACCGCATGGAGGAGGTCAAGGGCGTTACCTCCGTGGTGTCCTACCATAAGATGCTGGGTACCGGCATTCCTGACTTCTTCATTCCAAATGAGGTAAAGGATATGCTCAAGCAGGGGGGCTATCAGCTGATGATGGTGAACTCCAGCTATTCTCCGGCCACCGACGCAGTGTCGGCCCAGCTGGACGAGATGACCGCCATTTTGAAGCAGTATGATGAAAACGCCATGATCACCGGCGAGGGCGCCATGTACCGGGATCTGATCGACACCACCGCCGTGGACTTCGTGGTGGCAAACTACCTGTCCATTGCCTGTATTTTCATCATCGTGGCGTGGGCGTTCAAGTCCATCACCGTTCCGGCGGTGCTGGTGGCCACCATTGAGCTGGCGATCTTCCTGAATCAGGGCTTCTCCTACTTCTCCGGCGCTTCCACGCCTTTCATCGCACCTACCATCATCAGCTGCGTGCAACTGGGCGCTACGGTGGACTACGCCATTTTGATGACCTCTCGGTTCCAGGAAGAACTGCAAAGCGGCAAGAACCGGAAGGAGGCTATCCGCATCGCAGCGGATTCGGCGGACGCTTCCATCATCACCAGCGCGCTGGTGATGTTCTGCGCCACCCTGGGTGTGTCTTTTGTGTCCTCGATCGACCTCATCGGCGCCATCTGCATCATGCTGGCCCGGGGTGCTCTGATCTCCGCCTGCATCTGCCTGTTCGTGATGCCTGCCGTGCTGTATGTCTGCGAGCCGATGTTCAATAAGACTACCCTCCACTGGCGGACCGAGCAGCCTAAGAAGGAGTCCAAAGCCGCCAAGGCTTTGAAAGCAGCTTCTGAAAAGCTGCCTGCCCGCAAAGAAAAAGCGGCGCTGCCGGAAAAGGGAACGGAGCAGACCGAGACCACGGAGCCTGCGGAGGCAGCCGATTCGACAAAGCCTGCCGCGGAATCGGAAACTGAAGCAGACGCGGCGCGGGAGACTGCCAACGTCTGAGTTTACAGAACACCCGAAAGCGTCCGCCGAACGGCGGACGCTTCATCGGGGTGAAAAGTCTTTTCTCCCCGCTGAGCAAGTTTTCAGAACTTTATAAAAGTTCTGAA
>ERZ1673748.910-NODE-910-length-33881-cov-19.911252_pt1 | contig 33881 bp, 41 predicted proteins | sample MGYA00580196_ERZ1673748 | MGnify/ENA primary metagenome ERZ1673748 (study PRJEB41218, sample SAMN15661796) | gut metagenome | host: Homo sapiens | place: Canada: London | collected 2015-08-20/2019-03-30 | study: EMG produced TPA metagenomics assembly of...
TGCCGGTTCACCAGAAAAATACATACGATTCGAGCACCAGTTTGGCATGGGAATTCTCCTCTCACATGCGGCCTCCATCAGGCCGTGCCGCACCTGTTACCGGGCGACCGCATCACGAATGCAGGTGCGGCCCCGAAGCCGCAGCGCGTGGAGGAGGAACGACGAAACGTGACCGGGTGAGGAGGCCGGCGACAGCGACACACTTGCATCGGATGCAGCCCGGTTAACGTGCCGGCACGGCCTGGGTAACCAGGTATTTTGTCCACAGAACCGTGCACAAAATGCTGTGGATAAGCTGGACACAGCAGCCCACAGCAGGCATACAGCCACACACTCAGAGAATTGAGCGTTTTTTAGTCACAACAATGACATTTGACTGTGTGCGGATTCAGTCATTAGAATACTGTATATACATACAGCAGAAGAAAAGGGAGATGAGAACATGATCCGCATTGAAATTCTTTTCGACCGCCAGAGCACAAAAAACCTCAAATCAGGCACACTTCAGGCGCTACAGAATGAAATCGAACAACGTCTGAAACCACACTACCCGGAAATCTGGCTGCGTATAGACCAGGGCAGCGCCCCGTCTGTATCTGTCACTGGAGCCCGCAACGACAAGGATAAAGAACGTATCCTGTCTCTGCTGGAAGAAATCTGGCAGGACGACAGCTGGCTGCCTGCAGCATGAGTACCGTTTATCACCGTCCGGCTGACCCTTCAGGCGATGACAGTTACGTGCGACCGTTGTTTGCCGATCGTTGCCAGGCCGGTTTTCCTTCGCCTGCCACTGATTATGCTGAGCAGGAACTGGATCTGAACAGCTATTGCATCAGCAGACCTGCAGCCACCTTCTTTCTGCGCGCCAGCGGTGAATCGATGAACCAGGCTGGCGTGCAGAATGGTGATCTGCTGGTAGTGGACAGGGCCGAAAAACCACAACACGGGGACATCGTTATCGCTGAGATCGACGGTGAGTTCACCGTCAAACGACTGCGGTTGCGCCCACGCCCGGCACTGGAGCCGGTTTCAGACAGCCCGGAGTTCCGCACACTGTATCCGGAAAACATCTGTATTTTTGGTGTTGTCACTCACGTGATACACAGGACGCGGGAGTTACGCTGATGTTTGCACTGGCTGATATCAACAGTTTCTACGCCTCATGTGAAAAAGTTTTCCGCCCGGACCTTCGCAACGAACCGGTCATCGTACTCAGCAATAACGATGGCTGTGTGATCGCGCGCAGCCCGGAGGCAAAAGCCCTTGGCATCAGAATGGGGCAGCCCTGGTTTCAGGTGAGACAAATGCGCCTGGAGAAGAAAATACATGTATTTTCCAGCAATTATGCGCTGTACCACAGCATGAGCCAACGGGTTATGACTGTTCTGGAGTCGCTTTCTCCCGCAGTTGAGCCCTACTCAATTGATGAAATGTTCATTGATTTGCGGGGGGTGAACCGTTGCATCTCTCCGGAGGTTTTTGGTCATCAGCTCAGAGAACAGGTAAAGAGCTGGACAGGACTCACCATGGGGGTGGGTATTGCGCCTACAAAAACGCTGGCCAAAAGTGCACAGTGGGCAACAAAGCAATGGCCACAGTTTTCCGGTGTGGTCGCGCTGACGGCAGAAAACCGTAATCGGATCTGCAAGTTACTGGGGCTGCAGCCTGTTGGTGAAGTCTGGGGAGTAGGACGCAGACTGACGGAAAAGCTGAATGCGCTGGGTATTAACACAGCACTGCAGCTGGCGCAGGCTAACACGGCATTCATCCGGAAAAACTTCAGCGTCATTCTTGAGCGTACGGTACGCGAACTCAACGGCGAGTCCTGCATATCCCTGGAAGAAGCACCACCGGCAAAACAGCAGATTGTCTGTAGCCGCAGTTTTGGTGAACGAATCACAGACAAAGATGCCATGCACCAGGCTGTTGTTCAGTATGCAGAGCGGGCCGCAGAGAAACTACGTGGGGAGCGTCAGTATTGCCGGCAGGTGACAACATTTGTACGGACATCCCCCTTTGCAGTAAAAGAACCCTGTTACAGCAATGCCGCTGTGGAAAAGCTTCCATTGCCCACACAGGACAGCCGGGACATTATTGCCGCCGCATGCAGAGCCTTGAACCATGTCTGGCGTGAAGGGTACCGCTATATGAAGGCAGGAGTCATGCTGGCTGATTTCACACCATCGGGTATAGCGCAGCCAGGATTATTTGATGGAATCCAGCCCCATAAAAACAGCGAAAAGTTAATGAAAACACTCGATGAACTGAACCAGTCGGGAAAAGGGAAAGTGTGGTTTGCGGGGCGAGGAACCGCCCCTGAATGGCAAATGAAACGGGAAATGCTCTCGCCTTCGTATACAACACAATGGACTGAGATCCCCATTGCTTCATTCTGATATATCAGAATAATTTTTGCATTTTAAGGCGCACATCATTCATTGCCTCCTGCACCGAATCAGTAGCAGAAGGAGGCATTTTTTCAGCAGATTGCGAAGCACCGAGTTCAGTCAACACAGCTCTGATATCGGCCTGAGAAGGCTTCCATCCAGTCGTCTGACTGAGTAAGGTTACAACCTGATCTGCTGAAAACTCCTCGCTCAAAATGGCAGTCAGCAATACAGGCAGGCGAGGATCAAGTTGGTGTAACGCCATTCCAGAAATAAATGCATTCCGGAACAGCTCACCACGCTCAGAACGCGGAACGGACTCTATCGCTTCCAAAGTTTGAAAGTCTGCAGCTTTTTCCGGATGCAGATAAAGTGTGAATTTTTTCCTTTTCCGTTCATCGTCCACAATATTACTCCTCTTTGAAAGCCGCGATAGCTTCAACCAGTGCTGTCTGTGGCGACTCCATCATCACTACTTTTTGCCCAAGATGGTGCCATGCCGTTTTTATCGAATCATAGATCAACGGGGCCCCACCACCGACAACATAAACACGATTCACATGATGGAAATCACCGAGCTCATTGACTACTTGCTCCCCCAGACTGGCAATAGCCCCCTCAATGGTATTAAGGACCAGATCAGTTTTTGTTTCGTCATTTATAACCTGCCGAACAAAGTCCGGGTCATTACGACGTTTAATCAATTCATCTGCAACGAGGAAACTGGTATCACTGGATGCCATGCGCAATGCACTCATTGCAGCTTTCGTAACTGAAGACACACCAATGCCAGAATTACCATGAATGGCACTTACAGAGTCAAATTGACCAACGATAACACCAACATCAAGCGTAGTGCCGCCAATATCAACTACCAGCGATTTTTCGAACTGACCAACTTTATCCATGACCAGACGAGAAAACACAGCTGGCAATGATTCAGGCATCACATCAACGTGTTCAATGGTGAAAACATCGCCTTTATTAAGACGAATCGGCCTCATTAAATTCTCAATTTTACGCTGAATGTTGAGTTCATTTTTTTGACACTCTTTCGTGTAGAACTCACTGATAGGCAAAGTCACAGTCAATGATACAGGCTGAGGAGCTAATCCACTATTCAGTAAAGCGTGATGCACAGCTAACAGGTTAACATCCGTATATTGATACTCAATATGAGTCGTAAGAATAGATTGGTTGCTAACTTCATCATACGTGTATTTCTTACCATCCAGTTCATAGTTAAATGTCTGGCGAATCCCTAACCCGTCAACCTTCCATCCATGACGAAATGAGTTTTGCGACAACGACTTACAGATTTTCCCATTGTCATTCCATGCCAACTTGATTGTTGTTGAACCATCATCGCAGTATACGTTCATCTATAGCCCCTTAAATACTCAATCTGAGTAAATCACTGTTTCTGGTTGCAAGTTAATACTCAATTTGAGTGTTATCATAGTTATGAAATCACAAAACGCAAGTATTATTTATTACATCATACGACATACTTCATATTTCATACTTAACAAATATGAACACATGTTGACACCTCAGGTTACCGTGTCAAAATATCATCATACTTCACACATCACATTTATGAGGTTGCAATGATTACTGTCGTTGGTGGGAACAAAGGTGGTTCAGGGAAAACTACCCTTGCAACAAACCTGGCTATTGCTCTCGCAAATAAAGGAAGGGAAGTCTGCCTGTTAAACGGAGATCTACAACGAACAGCCGCAAAACATCATGCGGAACGAGAAGCTGCAGGACTGTTACCAGCAATAACCCTTGTTGAGAAATTTGATAACCTGACACAAACACTACTGGCTCTGAATGAAAAGTTCGATGAGGTAATAGTGGATGTCGCAGGAAGAAACTCAAAGGAATTCATAACGAGTGGAGTTGTCGCACATCAAATAATTGCGCCACTACAGTGTTCTCAACCAGATCTGGATACTCTTACAGAACTAGAACAACAGATAGACGCAATGCGTAACCTTAACCCGGAACTTAAGGTTTATTGTTTACAAAGTATGGCAACAACCAATCCGGTTTTGAGGGGAAATGAGAGAAAAGAATTCCTTGAATATCTTGAAGAATTCCCATCAATTCAAGTCCTGGATTCAGTTATTTGTTTCAGAAAAGTCTATCGCGATTGCATGAGCAACGGCACCGGTGTAGTAGAAACGAACAATACAGCAGCCAGAGCAGAAATTGAACATTTAATGAATGAGGTATTTGGCCCATGGTGAAGAAACCCAGCCAGCAAGCATTAAACAGAGCTGCAGTTACGGTAGAACAAGCAGAGGCTCTGGCTCAGCGCCTTGCAGATAAACCATACGGCGCGCCGGAAAAACCCGAACCAGAAAAACAATGTCGGACGACAATCTCTCTTGGTGAAAGCATGCTTGTCACAATAGAAGATCTGGCATTGAGGAATAAACGCAATGGTAAAGATCCAAAAAATGTAAGTGCCATCGTCAGAGTAGCCCTTGAGCAATACTTAAAAACACTAACGTAATAATCAAGAAGCTATTACTTATGAAATCACACTTGTGAATTCATACTGTTTAAGCACCCTTGCATACAAGAGATCACATATTGCAGTGGTCTCTTTTTTATAGAATAAATCACAATTCATAATTATGATTTATGAATTATGCGTACCTGTTTTTCAGCATTGTGACCGCATCGGACTCAGGCATCGAAAACTGCACCCGGTGCCGTGCAGCCACATCCAGTGCAAACACCTTCGTGTAGACCTCCGTTGAGCTGATGGACTTATGCCCCATCAGACTCTGCAGGACCTTCAGCGGTATACCGGCATACAGCATATGCATCGCATAGGAATGGCGGAACGTATGTGGCGTGACCGGGACAGAGAACGTCACACCATCAGCGGCAGCGGCGGCAACCGCCTCCCCAATCCAGGTCCTGACCGTTCTGTCCGTCACTTCCCAGATCCGCGCTTTCTCTGTCCTGCCTGTTCGTTTATTACGCCGTTCCATGGGGATTTTCAGTGTGGCCACCATCGTCTGCAGCTGGCTGACGTACCAGGAGTCGGAGAGCGGAACCAGCCGGTGAGTCTGCTGACCGGCGGGCATTCTTCCTGCCGTCCTGGCGGCTTTTTCAGTCCGTTGTTTCAGGGTCGCAAGCTGCACAAACGGATACGGAGGCGCAAGCGAAAAATCTCCCCGCGTCAGCGCCAGTGCTTCATTAATGCGCGCACCGGTGTTCCACAGTGTGGCCAGCAGCATCTTGCGGCGCAGATCCGGGACGTAATGGAGCAGGGCGCTCACTTCAGGGGCCAGCAGGTATTTGGGCAGTTCATCATGAACCATCGACATCTGGCGGAGTGCCAGCGCTGCCGGATAATCGATGGCAACAGGAAGCTGAGCGGCATCCCGGGCATGGTGGATCGGTGCCGGCAGGTGCTGCATATCAGTGTTCACTCCACGGGGAAACGTCGGGCAGTTTTTCCACAACACGGTACTTTCCCGGATAACGGAGCTGGTTACCGCCACGTGTCCAGACGGTGACAACAAAATCCCCTCCCTGGTTGTTTTCGGGGAGCAGGCGATCGCACTGCTCACTCAGCATGTGGATCACGAACGGCGCATCGCTGCCGTCTTCAAATACCAGTTCCAGCGCATCGCGGCCATGCAGCGTTCCCTTACTGATGATGACGTACTCAGCTCCCCGCATCTCCCTGAGTAAATGTTTTGCCGCATCCGGGACAAGCAGCCTGGCTGCGCCGGCATTCCAGCTGAGGTAGACATATCCGGCCTGCGCCTGTACAGACTGCCAGTAATCCGTTCCGGCGACAGCCTGACCTTCATTCTCAATAAAAAACATGGGTGACTCCTTTTTTCTTTTCCGGGCAGGGACGGTCATGCGATAACGTCATCCATCATCACTGCCCTTACCGTCACGCCGTCTGATAACATCACGCCGTTAAATTACCGGAGAGCCGTTTCCGTCAGATCCGACTTTCCGGAATATCACAACTTTCCGGAAGTGTACCACGCTGAGGAAATAATCATATCGCTGTTTTCCGCCCCTGCGCGGCGCATCACAGGCAAGGAAAACAACACAACATATAGTGTCATCAGCAGCTGAATACAGCACTACATGTTGTGCTTACAGGAGGTGGCGTTGTGTGGGGGGAGAGGAAGATCCGTGACAACCGGAAACCGGATCTGCACGGCGGGAAACGGGCAAATAATATGATAATTAAGAATTATACATAAAATCATATCAGATATGATTTTCATCATTAAAAATAAAACCATATCTGATATTATCATAAATCAATAAGACATAAATCATACAGGATATGATTTTCACCTGTCAGAACACTATCAGATGGAGCGTGCAGGATGGATGAAGAAAGGGTGTTTTCACTCAGCTATGAACAACTGACCCGGTTTGCGGAAAAACGCATCCGGGAATGCAATCTGGACAGCCAGGGCGCGATTTATCTCTGCGAGTCAGCCAAAGCCGGAGCCGTGCTGATCTTCTGGCATGAACTGGCCATAAATGGCTATGCCTCAATGAATGCCATAAAGAGACAGGAGCTCATTGACGCCGACTTTCAGCGCCTCAAAAAACTCATCTGGTCGGAGGGTGACAGTTAATGACTCAGAGCCGCCGACCGTCGCCACTGCAGCGGAGAGTGCTGATTGTGCTGGCTGCCCTTGATGAAAAACGGCCGGGACCCGTGCTGACGCGGGACCTGGAACGGGTGCTGGAGCGAAGCGGGGAAGCCCCGGTCTACGGGCCAAACCTGCGCGCCTCCTGCCGTCGTCTGGAGGATGCCGGCTGGCTGCGTACCCTGCGCGCTCCGAACCTGCAGCTGGCAGTGGAGCTGACGGACGCCGGCCGGGCCGTGGCACAGCCTCTGCTGCTGGCAGAACAGGACCGCCTCCGGGCAGAACAGCGTGCGGCAGAAGTCGTCGTACTGCCGCTGGTCCCGGCCGCAGGTCTGCCCGCAGACGGCACTTCTGCCACTGATCTGGCGGTGGAGCTGAACGGCATAACGTATCAGGCCTGCCGTGGGGATTTTGTGGTACGTCTCGACGGCAGCACCTGTCTGCAGTTATGGAATAAAGAAGGCAGGGTGGTACGCCGGGAGGGTGATCCGCTGGAAGTGGCACAGTGGCTGCACGCCTGTCACGATGCCGGAATAGAAGTTCGTGTACAGGTTAATGAAAGCGTCACCCCGTAAAAACATGCCTGCACGATTTACACATCATCCCATGGTGGCAGCCGGTTAACTTTCCTGCGCCACCAGTGGAAAGAGGCCATGCACAGTCCGAACAAAAAACCACCCGTGATACTTATAATAATGGCCTCACCTGCTACCATTCCTGACGGCCCCCAGTAGATAAACCACATTGCACATCCCCAGGAAATGCCCCATAAGCCCCCCGTCAGCACCGTGACCTGCCAGAACGGCATAAAGGGTAATGGCGGAAGCCGGATACCCAGCCGCCAGAGAATACGCAGAAGAGGAGGGGCATAATTGCTCCGCCACATCTTCTTGCTGTCCATCAGGGCAATGGCCCGGGCTTTTTTCTGCTCAAAGGTCACAGGAGCACCTCCGTTCCATGATGTAAACGTGACACAGCTTATTGTTATTGATTATTATTATCATTCTGTGATTATGTTATCACGCACCGGTACACGATAACAATAAAGGAGAAACCAGATGAAACTGGATATATCTGTAAAGTATTTACTGAAAAGCCTGATACCAAGCCTCATTATTCTTACAGTTTTTTATCTGGGATGGAAAGATAACCAGGAAAATGCAAGAATGTTTTATGCGTTCATCGGATGCATTATCAGTGCCATTACTTTTCCTTTTTCAATGAGGATAATACAGAAAATGGTAATAAGGTTTACAGGGAAAGAATTCTGGCAAAAAGACTTCTTTACAAATCCAGTTGGTGGAAGCTTAACTGCAATATTTGAATTATTCTGTTTCGTTATATCAGTTCCTGTGGTTGCCATTTACTTAATTTTTATATTCTGCAAAGCCCTTTCAGGAAAATGAAAGGGCATCATTATGTGTCAGATACCAATAAGTTTATTGACCTGCTCAATAAACTTATCATTAACAAGCGCACTCACAGCCGCCATAATAATTGCAAAACCCAGAATACCTACAGGGGTTCCCAGCATGACGGAAAACGTCCATGCTGTAACTGCTGAAGCAGCTCTTCCTGCTGCCAGTGATTCAAGTTTTACAAAAAATGGACGCCAGTTGTCCGTTTTTACAGCCTTTTGTAACTCCACAGCAACATCATAACGATCAATAACTTTTCCGGTAAAACCAAATGCCTTACTGAACAGCTTAAAATTCTCCGCCATATGGACCTGATTAATAGCTTCCAGGGCTTTAGAAATGGCCATGCGATCTTGTATGCTATATTTCTTGTTCAGATTATTACGGAATTTATCAAAAGCGTTCAGAGCATCATCCACACTCTTAATCTGTTTCCCTTGAGATACAGAAGCCAGCTCCTTAGCAAGTTCGGATGCTTGTTTACCGAACTCATCATATATCGTTCTGTAGAAATCAGAGGTGAGTTTTATGGCATCCTTTACCATATTTATTTCATCCCTTTTTCTTTTCTCTTCAGCTATTTTCTGATTGATGTCAGCAAGCTGGCTACGGATATTCTCTTTTTCCTTCAACAGGGCATTAAGAGCGTCATTTGCATGCTTTTGTTCATTTGTTCTGGCACTGACGTTATTTCTCGCCGAATTTACCGCAGATTCAGCAGAGGTGATTTTATTTCTGGCATCAAGCAATCGTTGCCGTAACTTATCCCATTCAGCAACTTCAGCATTATAAATTTTCTTGTCACCTTCCACATCCTCTGTCACCACCGGATTCCGGTCATTCAGAATATTACGTTTATAGTCCAGACCGGAATGGGTCAGAAGATAATTCAGATTTGCACGGTTATCAATGACCGCGCTGGTTGTGATTTTTATCGTACCGGCAAATCTCGGATCACCACTCACAACAATAGAATGATTTGTTGATGAACGCCCCGGGGATTTTTCAGGGGAAACTATCGTTTTGCCGTCAGGCGTGTTTTTCTGTTGCGTCAGCTGTTGTTCAGCTCTGGTTAATGCATTACGGGCCGTGTTAAGCGATTCCGTCACCGAACTGAGTTTATTCCGGGCCTCTGAAATGGCCCTGTCATTCCGTGTCTGCTGCTCAAGCAGACGGGCCTGTTGTGCATCAAGAACGGCAAGGGTTTCCCCGCCATTTTTTTCCAGCTCTGACAACCGCGTGTCCAGAATACCTTTTCTGCGCTCGTATTCAGCAAGCATATCAGCGGCCTTCTTGTCTGCGTTCTGCGCATCCTTCTGCCGTTTTTCAGCCTGTTCGATTAACGATCTGGCCTCCCGGGGAGATATACGAAGAGAATCAGCATCAGCAAACAGCATCCGGCTCTCTGTATGCAGTCGGAGGGCATCATATCCGGCGATTTCAGTACGGAATCCGTATTCTCTCAGCTCTGCCTGCAGGAGTCTGAACTCCTGTCGTGTAATATCAGCGGCATCTGCGTTTCCGGCACGAAGTGTTTTCAGTGTGTTTTCATCTTTTTCCCTTGCAGCAATCGCCGCAGAGAGGCGTTTTCCGGCTTCAGTACGCTTATTCTCATTCTCTTTCTGCTGCGCGCTGAGCGTGTTTTTGTACGCTGTGATTTCCTTGTCCCTTTTTTCGATATCACTCCGGGTTGGGGAATCATCAACCCACTCGTTTCCGCCCCAGATGGTTTTGTTCCCGAAGGAACTCCATGCAGGCGGGGTACCATGAAAGACATCGACACGTGGAGGGTTTACATAAATATCAACAGCCATAATTTCATGGCCATCTGAATCATACCCCAGCGATTCTGCACCGGGATTTGTAATACGTACAGGGTCAGACATTCGGTATCTCCTTCATCCTCTGAGGAAAACAAATGAAATAACTGCTTGTATACATGGATACATATACAGTATTAATTTATTAAGGAGAAAATGGCATGTCAAGACTTAATGATAGTGATTATCATTAACATGAAGTGGTATTAAACCGTTCAGAAAGCCTGCTGACGTTGTGGCAGCATCACAGTCTGGGTATTCTCTGGTGCAATACAAAAACCGGACTTTCCCGTAACAACAGACAATGTTACGGGAAAAGTTACAGAACTGAGCCACAAAATATCTCAGTACCTGAGATGCATAAAAACACCGTACATATGTTTCTCAAAAGGGGGATGATCGTTATCCAGCCATTTCGGTGGATCGGTATGCAGAACACCAATCTGCTTCATGCCGGTATGCTGCCTGGATTTTCTCGCGCAGTAATCACTGTCTTCATATCCCATCGTTTCGATGACCACTCTGGCCGTCTTTCCGTCAGGAGCCCTTGCTGTAACAATGAAATCCGGCAGTACATATTTCTTTTCACCATTAACATAAACTTCTGTATCAAACAGGGGCCTTTCCAGACTTAATTCCGGCGTACCTGGCTTTCTTTTAAGCCAGCTGGCCACATTCAGAAGAGCAGTGAGCGTGTTTCGTTCCAGTTTGCTGTCCACAGGCACCGGACATGTCAGTTGATAAAGAGCATGAGCATACCCTTCACTGCAGATGATTCTGCCATCGGCACTCCGGCAAAAAGCAAGAATAACCCAGTAAGGGGGACGTATTCCGCCCTGCGCTTCACCATTAATACTGATCCCCCGCACAGGTCTGATGACCTGAATATTACCGTTCGCCCAGTGAATTTCCACAGCATCACGACAGATGTGCTGCGCCATAAAAATCTGAAAGAACATATGTTTTCTTCTGGCAGGCCAGTGTCGTTCTGAATTCTCCAGAGTTTCCATTAACCGCTCCTGAGACCTTTCAGACATTCCAGGACGGAAATGGATAATTTCAGATAAGGGTCTTCCCCGAATATACTCCTGCTGCAGTGTAACCTGCCGTATGGCATCAAGACACTCACGATAATTAGTCCGGATACGGGGATTAGCCAGGGAATCCAGTTTATTCAGCCCAGCATCGTCAATAAGAGACAGGAGTAAACGGGCAAGGCGCGGACGTTTCTTGCGAACGGAGGAGCTCTCACCATTATGGTAAGCAGAGCGGGCCTGCAGTCTGATAACAGAATTACTGTCATCAGGTGGTAAAAAGTTTCTATAATTTATACGGGTGCTAACGGGATGCCGGCTTGCTCCGGAAGATGTTTCCTCTTCATTTCCGGATAACTGACGATACATGGGGCATTCAGGTGCATGCTCATGATTAAAACTGGACAGATAAAGAGTACCCGTATTGTTTTTAAGAGCAGCAAAATTCATGGCCGGCGAATCTCCCGGAATACAGTCACACTGTAACCATGCTTCATACTCACGCATTTCCCGGAGAATATCATTGGCCAGGTTATGTAGTGCCATGGTTGCTGGCTTTTTCAGTCCACAGACCGTCTTTACTGCAGTCTCTTCCTCACTGCTAAGCTCCCGAATCACTTTGCCCCGGGGATTCTTCTTTACAAGTATCATTGGCATAATGAAAGCACTCCTTATGTACATGCTTAAACAGTAAGTAAAATATACAAAGAACACCCCATGAAACAAAGGCAGAGATGAACTGTGCGCCCCGATATCTTCTTCTGATATCCTTTCAAATGAATTGTTTTTATTTATATCATGACAACATTAAAGTGAGAGAATATATCAACCATGTTTCTGTCAGGGTTCAGTCGAATATCAATTCGACTGTCACGCCATAACTGTTACTACCTCGAGTATAAATATTCAGAGAACGGACTTATTAGCCATGAAAAATCACCTGATGGAAAATTTACTAATTTATGGATTGTGATATTATTAAAGAGTAAAACCAGCCAGCCGAGGTATTTATGGGAAAAAATCAGGAAGAAAGGAAAACTCCCGTCATTGTGGTGAAAAAACGTCGTACCTTTTCGTTACCTTCCTTATCCGAAAAAACAGATATTATCGAATCTGCATTTACTGAACAGGCAGCAGAATCAGCCCCCGCAGGAATAAATTCATCTGCCGTCGAAACACATATCCCCGAAGCACCAGCCAGGAAGAAGAAAAAACGCCGTTTCCCACGTCCCTCCCACTGGACCAGAGAGTATACTCACGAGTGCGTGGAAAAAATAAAGATCCTGTTTCCTCATCTTCGTGCTGAAGGTGGTGGATTTATTCCCCTGAAAATTGGCATAAACAATGATATTTCAGCATTTCTGGCAGAACACCCGGAGACAGAACTGACCATGGACGAATGGCTCTGTGCAGTGTCCTGCATCACCTCACGCCGTGTATATCTGCAGCGGACAGCTGTCGCCGGCGTCCCACGTTATGGTCTGGATGGTAACCCCAAAGGGCAGGTCTCAGAATCTGAAGCACAGAGTGCCGGTCGCAGACTGGCGACATTAGAACAAAAGTGGCTCAGGATGCAGGCACAGCAGGAGAATATTTCTGGGCAATAAACACTCCTGATAACAGCTGGACATTACGTATCAGAAAAATGGAAAGAGAATGATTATGAGTAAATCAGATGCAGATAAAATCGTACTTATCCTGAATAAACATGAACAGGCATGCAGACGCCTGAAGCCTGTATATACTGTATTGGAACTGGCATTCTGGATTTCAGTGGTTCTCCTGATTATATACATATCAGGCAATAATTACGTACTTACAGCTTTTCTCTGTTTTGCATGGACAGTATTCTGGGTTCTTTTCCTTTTACATTATTTCCCAAAAGTTTTCTTTATTCTCGATCGTCAGAGTCTGCTTAACCTCATGGATGCAACCAAAGACTCACCAGATGTAAAGCAGGAGCTGCTTAACCGCCTTTTTTCCGGAAAAAGAATGACCGGGCGGGATGAAATGGATATCTGCCGTCTTCTGAGAACAAATGAAGAAGAAAAAATCCGTCAGAGTGAACTGAATATCATCAGGAATTTTATTGATGAACAGCAGTTAACGAATAGTGATATTCCGAAGAAAAGCACCGTCCTAAATGAAGATAAAAAAGGCTAAGATGATGATCACAGGAAATGGAATAAACACTGTAACTGTCAATGGAAAAGTGAAACACATCACAGAACTGGATTATATAACACTTTGTTTAGAGTGGACAAAACTACGAGAGGAAAACAATCGTCTTTATGAAATTAATAACCAGGCAAACAGAGGATGGCGTGGTTTCATCCTAAGATTGATAGGGGTTAACCTGCCAGATAAAAGGACTGAGTTTACACAACGTCTCTTGTTAACGCGAAAAATTTCGGGTTCGGTCATGAAAAAGTAACATATTCTATGCTGGAACAGACAAAAATCCGTCTGACCTCCCTGGTTTCAAACTGAAACAACTGTTCTCCCATACGTGGATGAGTTAACAGAATGACCGCTGCCTGTGTCAGGGACTGCACCGTTCTGGCGGCCGCAGGTTTACTGGCCAGCACCAGAAAATCATATAACCGCGCCAAATCAGAAAGCGCCTTACTGGTCCACTTCAGTTCCATCAGCGTGGCACCGGTAACGGATTGTCAGTACTGAGGCTGTCCGCCCAGGCCTGTACAGCCTGATGGTCGATAACCTGTCCGGATGTCACATCGTCCAGGGCTTCCAGCGTCAGGCGATTACGCTCCTCCTCCTGGGCAAGCCATGCAGAAAGCGCCTGTTTGATAACCCAGCCCCGGGAGCGTTCCAGCCTGGCGGCCATCTGGTCGACTTTATCAGCCATAGGTAATGGCACATGCGCGGTAATTACTTTTGTTGCCTGTGCGGTATTGTTTTTCATTTGTATATCCGATTAGTTGTTAATCATAGTGATTATATTCAGACGGAACAAGGCAAATAATGCGCGTCAGCGCATGTAAGGCGGCACTCTGTTGTTTCATATGATACCGGAGTAAAACCGCCGAAGCCCGGCGTAAGCCGGTACTGACTGATAGATTTCACCTTACCCACCCCCGGCCCTGCCAGACCATACCCGCTTTCAGTCATGTCAGAGCTTCTGTGCGCGGTCGGAGTGGTCCCGACAAGGGTTTACCCGCAGTCGGGGCGTATCTCCGCGTTAGCGGGCCGTCAGGGCCGCTTACGAGCGTGTACTCAATACGTCCAGCCAGAACACTGACAGCCATGAGGGAGTGTAGTTACAACATTCATAATTAAAAGCGATGTTGTTCCCGCCCTTGGGGCGGGGGCGGCCTCGCTTTTCAGTTATGAGGGGCGGGCACAGTGCTGCGTTTGTGTGATGTTTTTTATTCCTGATGTTTTTGCGGTGGTTTCAGAACGGTGAGGTTCCGGGGCCCGCGCGTTAGCGTGGGAGGTGCATATCAGTCTGTCCACAGGACAGACGATGAATAGGTATTTACTTTAAATGAAAGATATTTGGTTGTTTAAAAGAGAGTATTTACTGGGGTTTAAAAGAAACCTTGCAGTTTGTAGTGCCGTCGGATGGCAGTTTGTAGAATGCTCGGCTGTAGGTTACTGAAACTACTCCCTTGCAGTTAATTGTTGATAACTTATTTTCCTGTCGTTCTGCGTGTTTTTTGTCGCTGACGGTGGTGATAAATACGTCCCTGAACGGGTCAGCAGGAGGGGTTAATGGCGAAAAATTAGGCGGTTATTTATTGCAGACGTGCAGAGGTCTCCGGCGCTAGCCGGATTTTCAGAAGGTTTTAATCAGGGAGGCGACGTGGCCAGACGCGTGTAGTTGCTGTTCCGCGACATTATCATGCGCTCCTTCACGCGGCGATCGATTTCGCGCTTCACGGCCGCAAGATTCGCCGTGAAGCGTCCGGCTGCAATTTCCTTCGTCAGCTGCCGTTTCACCAGGGTGACGATGTCCTGGCGGGTCCTGTCCGCGTCACGACGTGCACGGGCACGTTTCAGGCCGTGCGCCCTGAGCTCTGCCTGACGGCTGCGGAAACGCTCGCGCACAAAACGCCAGGCTTTCGCTATCAGTTCATCCATGCCCAGGGTATCCAGCCCCTGCTTTTTGCGCTGTCTGTTTTCCCATTCCACACGGCTGCGGCGCGCGGCGGCCACTGCCTCCTCTGATACATCGAGGGCAGCAAACAGTGCAGATGTGAACGTGATATCGGTCGGAATGTAGCACCCGATAAGCGGGTCATATTCCGTCTGGTAGGTAATCAGTCCCAGCTCTGACAGGAACGTCAGGGCCCGGGTGGCACGGGTGATGGAGAGTTTTCCGGCAGCAGACTCCGTCGCCAGTCCGCACTCAATGGCCAGCGTGGTGATGGAGCACTGGACGCGGTTGGCCAGCGGGTCATAGTGGAAACACAGCCCCTGCAGGAGCGCATCAATAGCCCGTCGACGCAGCACTGGTGGCATGCGTCGACGCAGACCACGCGAACGGGCATGCGCCACATGAATGGCGAAATCAAAACGGGAGGTGAAGCCCACCGCCTTTTCCATCAGTTTTTCGCAAAACTTCAGCGTTCCGGCACCTTTACGGGGTGTAAACACCGGATTCGGGTTCTTTACCTGACGGTATATGCGTTCAGTAAATGAGGTCTGGTTCAGGGCCGCCACAAGCTGTCGCTTATGGCGGAACGGTTGTGGCGTGCGTCTGGATTAACGCACATCACAGGGTTGAATATAAGGGAGAGTATCATGTATACTTTTCTCCAAGGGTTTTTCCCGCGCCCCCCATAATCTCTGAAGCTCCGCCAAGATGCCTAAAGAGATTATGGGGGGTTTGTTTTATGGCTTCCGAAACATCTTCAGTCTTCTGACCTACTGCCCGTACCTGCCATCAATCCTGAATGCCTTATGGCGCATTCTGCCGTCCGGCTTTCGCCGCTTTGCTCCACAGAGTGCCACCCTCTGCACAGCTAATAACAGCCGAAATATACCCGCTTTACGTTAATTTGAAAAGCATTACAACGATCTCTTCTCTTCCATCGCCTCCTCATCGATACCGCTTATGGGTTAATCTTGACATGAATCAAAAAAATGAAATCTATTTTTAAAAGCAGATTTTTCTGCTTTAGATCCTTCTTTTGGATTAAAAGATCGACTTTCCCTCTACTCACGATCACTTATCCTACAACCGATCCACCAAACAGAATAATATTCTGTTTTAACGCGATTAAACGATCTAAAAAACCTTTAAAAAATCATTTCGCAGATCATTCGATCGTAATTAGAATGATTCGTAGATGATAAAACCATTTGTTACACAACCCGCCAAGTGTGTAACAACAGCCACTACAAGAGCATATTTGTTCATATGTTCGTCAGAACTGCGGATTGTCTGGACGAGGGTCAGACACCGTTTCGTGCATATGGACCAGCATGTTCGAACGCCACAAAGCAGAAGCATCATGCCTGGATCGCTTCGGCGCGGAGCGTTAAGTTTTGACGCTTTTTTGTATATTTTTTAAGCTGTTAGTTGACTCGGTAAGTTATACTAAGTACCCTTTACTGGTCACAGGCAAAACTGTGACCGGGCGTAGGAACCCGCGTAGTCATCGTCGGCGCAGAAGTTAATTTCTTCATTTGGCGTCGTTTTTTGCCATACCATAAAGACAGGAATTCGTATTTCTTGTCGTCTTCTATGGTAGCTCAGGCGGGGCAGGCATTAGCCTGGCCGGTTTCCGATGACGCCGGTATTCCTACCCCCGTCTGGGCTATCACCAATGAGCGTAGGAACTCGGTGATAGCGTTTTTAGTTGTCATCGGAGACTGTTGCTATGTCACCTCAAATGATACAGAAACTCCCGGCCATCACTCTGTTGGAAGGCATGTTTCCCGAGCTATCAACAAACCAGCTTAAAGTCTGCGTTTTTTACGCAATGGGTGTTCCTTACGACGCCATTGCCCAGAACTGTCGGCTTTCTCCCGAAACGGTACGAACCTACCTGAAGCGAAGCCTGAAGAATTTAAATCTGGAAGGATATGATGCACTTCGCTCTGCTGTGCTGATGCGAACTTTCGTTTTCATGATTAGCAATACAGCTAAAGAAAACGAAAAAATGTGAACAGGTGTCCCCATTAAAGGGGACACTTTCATGGAAATTGCATTTTGCACTTTACAGGCGATCCCAAATTGATAAACATAAACACCAAGCACAAGTTACTTTAATAAAGCAAATCACTTCAGACGGTGTCCCAGTTATTTGTATCTGGCTCATGCCCGATATATGGCGACCTTACTCTGAACTGACGTGCTGATGTTTTATTTCGCGTATCACAATACTGTGCCACTGTATTGCTGATATTAGTGCTTAGCCGTTCTTTATCTGTGAGTTCGCCAAATCACCGATACAGAACGTACTAGAGTCTGCTGGTTATATGCCTGTCAGAACTGCAGTTTATCCAGATATGGGCTGGACACTGCTTCAGACATATGATTTAGCATATTCGCCTGACATCGCAAAATCGTCCATCATGGATCGGTTTTGCGCGGAGCGTTGAACTTCGTGAATATAGAACACCTGAATAACCGGAACTGGTATCTTGCGCAATATAATACAGCCGGCAAAAACAGAGAATCTTTATTCTCATGGCTGAATGAGCAAAACGTCGTACCATGGACTCCATTAATAACAAGAAAGATAAGACGGGCAGACTCCAGGTGCTGTTACCGTGAAAGAATATTCGCTATTTTTCCTGGGTACTTTTTTATTCTGGCTAATTTTGACATTCAACCAGTATCGGCATTACGTCGACATAGCGCCTTCATTGATTTCGTGAAGTTTGGCGGTGAAATAAAACCCGTCAATAAAGATATTGTTGATGGATTAATGAAGATTTACCCGGACCCTGTGCTAAATCCGGGAGCCAGGGAAGAGCTGAATGCGGCTTCCAGCATATGGCTGACAAAAGCACAATATCAGTATCTCCTCAGAATGGAAAATACTCTCCAGCCTGAGTCGAGGATATCCCTGCTCCTGGAACTGGTATCAAATGCCGAACATCACGGCTTTATGGAGCACCTTGTAAACATCCCATAGCCAGTTTTTCCCGGCCTTCGGGCCGGGCTTTTTTTCAACTGAAAATAATATTCCGGAGTGAAGCCTGCACGACAACCATCCCCTCCATAGACGCCCCTGTCTTTTGATGGAATCGTGCATTTCTTAATGGCGAAAGAAATGAAAGGCTTCACCCCAGAGTTTTATTTTTATTCGTTTTATCAAAGACCGGTCCGCGCCACATCCTGTGGCGGAGAGAGCGGTATCACACCGGTCTTCTTTTTCTGAGAAGGACGCCACAACCGTGAACACGACAGAACATCCCGTGCGCCAGTTACTCTGGTGCGCCCTTAATGCCCTGCATGCCGCTCAGGAAAACCACGGCATCAACAGTGAATCCGGACTCCGCCGCTACCTGCTTGAGTGGCTCTCCGGTGCCGGCAGACACCCTGAATTCCGGAACATCCCGGAAGAAATCATGGCGCTGAAGGCACTGGCGGAACAAGACCGCGATATCCCCATTACCGGCACGCTGAACACGCTCTTTCTCAGCTCGGCCACAGTCGGGGAGTGCCCGCTGTTCCGCTTCCGGGCCGCAATGGGCAGGTTACAGAAGGCCGGATGGCGCACAACCGTCTGCCCCTGGACGGAGCGGGTCTTCAGCGAATCCATTGAACTGGCCTGTACCGGCAGACGTCATCTGCTGCAGCTGAGTCGCACGGAGGAATGCTTCATGCCGTCCGGACAGATGTGCGCCCCCGTATACCTGCAGCTCATCACCCCGCTGCACCGCAGAACAGAGCAGCTTCTGGACGCGGCAGAAAACGCACTGGCTGATGAAGGCTTTCAGGTGGTGAGAGGATTTGAGCATCAGTTCGGCATCGAACGACGCGAAATCCTCTTTCACACCCTGTTTGTCGGCCTGCCCGGACTGCCTGAAGAGGCCTGGGGCGTCAGACCGGAACAGACCATCACCGTCCATTAAGAGGAGCCATACATTGAAACGTGAACGTCTTATTCCACTGGCCATGCTGGGCGGCTGGTGTGTATTCGTACTGTTCATATCCCTGCCGGGACTGAGCCGGATGAGCACCTGGCCTGCACACAACCGGAACGTCATGCTGCTCATGATGTTAACCACCATGTGCCTTCCCCTGCTGTTACGCCCGCTGTCCGCGTTCTTTCGCAAAATATGTAGGCAGAACAGCTTTTATGTCCGGGAGCAGCAGGACAACCACACGGTCCATATTTTCCTGAGTGCACACGCCGACACGTCCTCCCCGGTGGCCATGCGTCGCCACTGGAAAGTGCTGAACGAACTGCTGACCACTGCATTACGCCAGGGCAAACGTGTCTCGATGACATCACATCTCCTGACGCAACCCCGGACGGACAAACTGGTTCGTGCCCTGCAGAAGCAGGGGCTGGAGGTTTCTGTGAAACGGGATGAGTGCCCCACACCGGCTTTCGAACGCTGGACCATCACCGCCAGCTGGACCATCAGCCAGTGGAAGATTCCCCACGTAAACAGACGCAGCGGCATTGTCATCCTGACGCCGGAGAGCTGGCGTCAGCCATAAACAACAATCCTGCTCGAGGAGTACCCGCATGAACAACGAAGACAGCACCAGGAAAACATCCACAGGTATGCATCTGTGCTTTTCTCCCCTTTCCAGAAAAATTGTACTGGCCAGAATGCGGGAATCGAAAGGTCGCCTGCGCCGCGTCGGTAATGACCGGGGACGTGATGTCACGAATGAAGCTGCCCGCCTGGTATGGGAGGTCGTCCGGGCTGAAGGCGGAAAAATCTGGTGGGAAGAGGAAGACGGCACCTGTCTGGTTTTAAGAGCCGAAATACTGAAAACAGAGGAGAAAGAAAACGCATGAAAACACGTATTTTATCGATAATCACCGCCGCCACAGTGCTGTCAGGGTGCGCAGGCAGCAGCACGCAACCGGCATCAGGGATGCAGACGTTACTCCCGGAACATCGTCCGCAGGTGACGTTCACGGTTGATACCGTGCGAACGGACACAACGGCCAGCAATCCTGTATGCCTGCCGGAAAAATACGCAAACCTTCTTCACGAGCGCCATCCGGACCTGTTTGCCGGTGCTCAGGGGAGTATTTCACGCAGTGCATTTTTTAATGACAGCCTGACGCTGACACCTGAAACGCTCCACGGGATGATACAGAATACGCCCTGTGTTGAATCACTGGTAACGTCCGTAGGTCCGGATACTTTCACTGCAGATATCTCCCCCGGTGTCAGAATGCAGGTATCACCGGATATTCACAGTACGCCCGGAAATATCACTCTGCGACTCTCGACCACAGACCAGAAACGAAAACAGACTGTTGAACAAAGCATTTCTCTCAGACCGGAACAGTCCCTTGCCGTGAATGGATTCACCGGAGACGGAGCCTGCGAAAAGCGCGTCGTTCTCATCACACCTCACGTGCGTTAATTCCCGACACAACCCGTTTCCCGTCTTCGCAGCCTGTACCGCCCTTTCTGCCGTTTCCGGAATTCTTTCTGTCACCACTCGCTTGTGCCGTTTTTTTCGCAACCGGTACGTGCAGTTATGACGGTACAGCTGCTTTTTTTCCCGTTCCGGAAGGAGTCTTTGATGCCACAGCAACATCCCGGACGACTGCAGGTACTGGTCGTCAACACACACTGCGAACGCAGACTGTTTTCAACGACAGCGCAGGCAGACCCCGACGCGCTGGCCCGTCGTTTCTGCACGCCGGACAACTGCCTGGTGGTGGTACTACGCGACAACCGCTTTCTGTTCCGACTGGAACGTGCGCCGGGCAGCCACTGCCGCTGGCACAGGGGGAACCGCTCCCGCCATCAGCATCTGCAGGACTGGCTTAAACACCACCAATAAGGAGAGAAGTCATATTGTTTACCGGCATATATGCAAAAGCCATGCTCGTTTTCATATTATTATTTGGCTCACTCTTTTATTTCATTGGCTGCATTTTTTACGCCATCCACATTACCGACATCCGGGAAAACGAAAATGCCAACTGGCAACAGTACAAAACCGAACACAACTGCATATTAATTGAATTCCGCGACAGAGATAATAACGGACCGGCCCGGGAGGCATGGAAATGTGATGACGGCGTGATTTACTGGAAAAATCGCACCTGACAACAGAACTAAAAATTAACACAGGCAGCCCGGAAAATGTCGATATTTATCAGCATACTTATTTTGCAACTGCACGTGAGCTTAGGTTTCTTATTCATAGACAGTATTTTGCGTTACGCCAGCCACAAAAACAAACGCAATTTAATTATATGCGTCTACTACTGCGCGTTATATCTTTTGTATTTAACCGCTTTGTATTATATAGACAGGTCATCCCTTCACCAGAGTTGCCGCAACTGCATTTCGTCATGAAGGACAACTATCATACTTTCCTCCTCTCCCTGGAGAATATTTTGCTCTGTCTGCGCGAAGCCGAACGTCAGGGAGAAATACCGCCCGTTGGTGATGAATGGTGGTCGCACCTTCAGCGAAAATTTGATGTTCTTCGCGAGAACAAGGAGAAATGAATGAGATCAAAAGAAGAAATAATTCCCAACCAGAACAATACAGGCAGAATAAAGAAACGACTTGATGAACTGGCTGACATGTCAGAATTTATGCCCGGCATTCCCTTTCTGTTACTCATGATCATATTCATGATTGCCGGATTTGCCTGTATCTTCACGGAAAATATGCTCTGGCAACTGCATAAAAATGAACACCAGTGCAGAGTCACGGAAATACGCTCCGGACAGAGCGCATGGACATGCAACGACGGCTCTGTACGCTGGAGAACGAGCACTCCGGACGATCAGCGTTATCTGTGGGAAAAGTTCAAAGTGGATCATGCCTGCAGATTAATTGAGTCCCGCGATGAGGATAATAACGGACCTGCACGGGAAGCCTGGAAATGTGATAACGATGTGGTGTACGTGAAAAACAGCCCCTGACAACAGAAAGAAACAGTAAATACAGCAATCCCACCTGCACCAGATATACCGGCACAAACGCAACCAGAGCAACCAACGTAAAAGGCCTCTTCTGTTCCGGTTGTTCATCGGTTACCCCCATCTCTGACTTAAAACAGGAGGAGTGAATGTCACCAGTTATGCCCCCCTCTGACTTAATGCGTGAAGAGAGACTGTTATATTATTTCACTTTCGTGATGATGATCTGTGTATTCCTTTCCCTCTGTCTGACGCTTTCGGAAAAGGAAAACAAACTGGCCGGACTCATCTGGCGAATACCCCCATTTTTCGGGGGTATTCTGTTGTACGCTCCGCTGCTCTTCATCTTGTGGAAGAGCGCCGACCTTCATGAAAAGGAATACAACTTCTGGCAACAGTACAAAAAAGAGCATCAGTGCAAAGTGTCGGACTTCCGTCCCGGGCAGACCGCCTGGACATGCATTGGCGGCGAAGTGCTCTGGAGGGACCGTGACCTGCATGACGAACGGGATGCATGGCAACAATACAAAACCGAACACAACTGCAGATTAATTGAGTCCCGCGATGAGGATAATAACGGACCTGCACGGGAAGCCTGGAAATGTGATAACGATGTGGTGTACGTGAAAAACAAGGCACCAGACTCTGCTTTCCTTTTCTGACCCCCGGAACGTTAACCTCTCTCGCCCGATTTCACTGATTGCCCGGAAATCCCGGCAATCCAACCTGCAACCCTGAACCGCTCTTCCGGAGCTTTTTCTATGCAAAAAAAACACCTGACGCTCCTTCTGCCGTCACTCATTACCGGCTGCGCCGGTTTCACCTCTCCGCCGGAGACTGAAAATGCAACCACTGCACTGGTCTTTGTCGACGGGCAAATCAGCGAAAGCAGCTCACTCCTGGCACAGACACAGCGGCGGCTGAGTCCGCCGCCTGTCAGCCCCCCAACTGCCGTGACGAACACGTCCGCTCAGGCCGTGACGGCGCAGTCCCTGCCCCTGCCGGCACCGGCACTCACGGCTGACGCCGCCCTGTCAAATATCATCATGACAGGCACTCCGGGAAGCGCCCCTGTCACGGCACAGCCCCTGACACGCAACCGCACGGTCAGCGACTGGGTGAAACAGCTGCTTCCCGCCGGCTGGCAGTTCCGCCAGGAGAATGCCGCCACACCGGCACTCCGGACGCGTATCGCCTCCTGGTCTGCCAATGACCAGTGGACGCGCTCACTGAACCGGTTGCTGGCTGAACAGCATCTGTGGGGGCACCTGGACTGGAAAAACCGCACCCTGACCGTCACCACCTCACCGGCAGCGCCAGCCACAGACAGCAGCCCGCAGGCCACCGCGCCGGCATCCGCCACGTCTGCGGTGGCAGCAACGCCGGTGAAAACAACGCCCTCTCCCGCGCCGGTCAGCCCTTTCCGTAACAGCACGGCCACCGGTAAATCATCCCCCTCGCACCTTAAGGTGTCAGGACAGGCCGGTGACATCCCGGTCGTTTTCCTGTCGGAAGCCCGTCATCTCACCACGGAACAGTGGGTGAGCCGGTTACTGCCTGACGGCTGGAAAACCGACTGGCGTACCGACAGACAGGCACGTCAGCACCGCACTGACCGCCTTGCCGTGAACGACCAGTGGACACGGGCGCTCGATGCCCTGCTGACACGCCAGAACCTCTGGGGACACCTGGACTGGAACAGCCGCACGCTGGTCATCACCCCGACCGCTGCCGCACCGCTCAGTACCGGCGGGACAGGCACGGCGAAGGCGACTGGTGCCACCGTTTCTGCACTGCCCCCTCTTCCCGCGCCGGGCTGGACAGCAGAAAAAGGTGCCACTCTGCGCCAGACACTCACCCGCTGGGCAGCACAGGTGCCCTGCACCGTCACCGGCCATCAGCCGGGGCAGACCTGGTCTGTGGTCTGGTCCGCCTCCGTGGACTACCCCATCGACGCAGCCTTCACCCTGCGCGGGGGCTGGAAAGATGTTCTGATGCAGACCTTCGACCTCTACAGTCGCGCCAATACACCGCTGCTGGGAACGCTGTTTGAGAAACAGTGCATCCTCAGCGTCCGCGACCGGAAAGACTGACGGAGGCAGACATGCCTTTTGCCGTACTCGCACTGGCCCTCGTGATGACGTTCCTCACGATCCTCTCATACGAAACCGGGAAACAGGCCACCCGCACGGAAGAGCGCGTGCTGAAACGGGAGGCAGATGACGTCGCCTCACAGATGATGTCGCTGAGTCAGGCCCTGACGCACTGGCGGTGGAAGAATCCGTCCGCCACCACCTTACCGGCTGTCAACACACTCGGACTGCCGTTCTCCACCCCGGACTCGCGTATAGGGTATGCACTCAGCGGCGGACGCCTGTGGGTCTGGTCTGCAGAAGACAGCACCCCCGGTCTGGCAGCCCGTCTCACGACACTCACACTCGGCTCCGGCCTCCTTTTCCGGTTCAGCAACGGCACCCTGAAGGACATGCAGGGCAACACCGTCAGCACCTCCGGTCTGACCCTGCCCTCTGCCCTGCAGTCCGCTTCAGGCACCCGGCTGGTTCACCTCAATTAACTTCAGGAATCTACCAATGCGAATAAAACCCATCGCGGCGGCCCTTGTGGCGCTGCAGTTGTCCGGCTGCGCCACGCACCGGGAGTTCCGGGAGATCGATGCGCAGACATCGGCCACCCGTGATCACGTTCAGTCACTGCTGGACGAAACAAACAGACAGATGTCCGGCAGTGCACTGACCGTATCAGACAGCACCTGGATCAACCCGGAGCCGGTCCGTGCCACAGATGAAAAGAAGCAGGTCCCCGTCTGCTGGCTGCAGGTCAACCGGACTGACAGCCTGTCCGTGGATGATGTGGCGGCCCTGATTGCCGACAGCTGCCACGTCAATGTCCGTGTCCTGCCGGATGCGCGCGTCAGTCACGTGGCCACCGCCGGTCTCACTCGTGCTGTCCAGGGCGAACTCCCGCTGCCCGGCAGCACCTCCGCCGCCGACAGCCGGGGAAGAACACCGCTCGGAAACACAGGCAGCAGTGGTCCCACCACATCGGTCTCCACCGGAGGCACCCTGTCCGGCCTGCGCTGGGACGGCAGTCTCAGCGGACTGCTGGATGACGTGACGGCGCGGATGGGGATTTCCTGGCGCTGGCGCAATAATCAGATACAACTGTTCCGTCTCGATACCCGGACCTTCCAGCTCGCCATCCTGAATGCCGACACCTCAATGAACGCGAAGGTCGTGGGCGGAACCACCTCGTCCTCCGGTTCTTCCGGCACCTCCGGCAGCAGTTCACTGAGCGGCGAACAGAGCACCTCCCAGCAGACCAACGTGGCGGTATCTTCAAAAGTGTACGACGACATCAAAGCCACCGTGTCCGCCATGCTTTCCTCAGAAGGCTCCTCCTGGCTGGCACCGGGCAGCGCCACGCTGACCGTGACGGACACACCGGAAGTGCTTAACCGGATTGGGGAATACATCGACCGTCAGAACGCCATTCTTGACCGACAGGTGAAACTGAAGGTTGATGTCTACCGCATCACCTTCCGCGACACAAAACAGATTGGTATCGACTGGACAGCGGTGTACAGCGCCGCAAAGGGCATGGGGTACACACTGACCAGCGCCTTCGGGGATGCTGCATCTGATGTGGCCACCATCGGAGTCACCTCGTCTTCCGGTCGTCTGTCCGGTTCAGAGGTACTGATTAAGGCGCTGAACCAGCAGGCTAATATCAGTTCGGCCACCACCACCAACACGGTGACCACGAACATGGTGCCGGCCCCGCTGCAGATAGCGAAGGAAACCACCTATCTGGCCAAAACGTCCACCACCACGTCGGACAGCTACAGCTCCACAGAGCTGGAACCCGGCACCATCACCACCGGTCTGTTCATGACCGTGCTGCCGTATATCCGCGACAACGGCACCATCCAGCTGCAGATGAGCTTCAGCCTGAGTGATGACCCGACCATCACCACGGTCAGTGCGAAAGACGGCAGCACCTCCATCCAGACGCCGACCACGGATGTCCGCTCGCTGACCCAGCGTGCCAACCTGAAGCCCGGACAGACACTGGTGCTGAACGGTTTTCAGAGTCTGTATAACGAAGCAAACCGGCAGGGCACCACCTCAAAAAGCTGGTTCGGCTTCGGCGGAGGGGAAAGTGCGGAGCGTGACCGCTCCATGCTGCTCGTACTCGTGACCCCGGTACTCTCATCATGAGGTGAACATGAGCACATCAGAGATTATCCCTGTCACCCTGCCCGGACGTCGTCCGGGACGCCCCGGACGTCGTGTCTCCGTCATTGCCGGCCTTGAGTGGAAAGACATTCCCGCCGGACAGTCCACCGGAAGGCATCTCCCGCCGGGACGGGGGCAGTATGTAAAACTGCGCACCGACAGCGGTGGCACGCATGCCCGCGTGGGCTTCACCCGGTCACCGGGTCGTCTGTTCTCACTGGGCGTGCTGGCCATCCCGGTCCTGAAGGGGAACGGGTATGCCTTCGTCCGCTACGGCAGTCGTGTTGTTTTCCTGGCGTGTCTGCATGACATGCCCGCCCTCACCGGTGACGTGATCGGCAGCGCGGAGCTGGTCCGTAACGCCTGTACGGTGTTCAGGACACTGCACGACCGCGACGAACCCACCGACGGCTGGGTAATCCTCGGCTCGCCGGAGGCACCGGTGGATATACAGGATATCCTGCCGTCCGCCCTGCCGGGCCGGGCACGTCTGCATCCGGTCAACCAGGCAATACGGATTGTCACCCTGACCGTGCTGGCTGCAGCCCTTGCCGGCAGTGCCCTGTGGGGCTACAACCGCTGGCAGGAAGAGCAGCGGCTGCATCAGCTGCAGGCCATGAATCTCCGGCAAATGCAGGACGCACAGCAGAACACTCCGGATCGGCAGGCTGAACCCCACCCGTGGCCGCAACTGCCGCTGGTGCAGACCTTCCTGGATACCTGTATCCCGGCACTTCGTTCGCTGCATGTCTCAGAGGGCGGCTGGCAGCTGACGGCCGCAGAATGTACGCCGGACACGCTGCGGGCTGACTATGAACGTCCGAAAGGCTCCACGGTCACCTATGAAGACTTTCGCAGGGCCATCACGCAGCACAACCGGTTTTCCTTCGTCACCCTGCAGGACGGCGGGGAAAAAGCCCAGGCAGGTTACAGTCTGACCATGACAGCAGGTACGGATGAATCCCTGCAACCCGTTGAGCAGCATCTTGCCCGCTTCCTGGCCCCCTTCCAGCGCGGGGACCGCCCGCTGCAGATGGAAACGGAGAAAATGCCGGATATCGCCGGGCACACGGTCACTATCGGAGACCGGGAAGTTCTGCTTTTCCGCGACTGGCAGCAGTGGCAGTTCTCACTGGAAGAACGTCTGCAGCCGGATGCAGCCCTGTTCACGCAGCCGGGCACGCGGCTGACCGCCGTCACCCTCCTGCTCAGCGAAGACGGCGAACTCACCTGGAAAACCCGTGGCCAGACCTGGGCCACGCAGGCACAACAACCCACGGAGAACACTCATGAATAACATCCCTCCGGCAGCACGACGGCTGCTCATCAGCACCCTGCTGCTGATGTCCGCCGGCAGCAGCCACGCGGCCCTGACCGTCGGCGACGTCGATGATCTGCAGCAGCAGAACGTCATTCTGTCCCAGCAGGCCCGTGCCGCTGAACTGCGTCAGCGCATTGCCCAGGCACAGAGTCAGGGGGCCGCCACCGTCCCCACACCGGTAATCACCAGTGACAGCACGCCAGCAGCACCACAGGAAAATGCCCGTCCGCAACTGACGGGCATTCAGGGGGCGCGTGGACACCTTGAGGCCCGTGTGCAGCATGGACGCCAGGTCGCGAGACTCACCACCGGCCAGAACTGGCCCGGCACCACCGTCACCCTGCGGGAAATCCGGCCTGACAGCGTAATGCTGAGCGACGGCACCCGCCTCAGCCCGGGAGACAGCTATGCTCAGTAACACTGAAATACCGGACAAACTCCGGCATCTGGTACAGGTGCGGCCGGCCGCAGCGGGGAAGCCCGGCCACCGAGTCTGTTTTCCTGTCACGGAAACCAACAATCCGGAGATACAGACATTCATCACCGGCCTGTTGCGCACCACCGGTCAGCCCGTCATCCCTGAGCCGGTGTCACCGGAGGAGTTCCGCAACCTGCAGAATGATGCGGGGGATGCCCTCCACCATGGCAGCGCAGACCACAGCCACTCAGAGGTGCAGACCCGCGTGCTGAACATGTTCCGCGAAGCCTGCCGGGTCGGCGCATCGGATATTCATATCACCGTCGACGCCTCTCGCACTCGTATCGAGATGCGTATCAACGGTCTGCTCTACCCGGTTGCCACACTGTCGAGAGATGAAGGCATCAGCTGGCTGATGACCATCTATCAGTCCATGTCAGACCTGTCCGACAACATGTTCAAAGACTTCATGCCGCAGGACGCGCGCCTGAAACAGGAGTTTCTGCAGGCCGTTAAACTGTTCGGTGCCCGTTATGCGCACATCAACACGCCGAAGGGTGTCTTTGCTGTGATGCGTCTTATCCCCGACGACGGCAGTGCACCTCCCTCACTGGAGACACTCGGCTTTCTGCCGGCACAGATTGCGGTCATCCACGCCATGCTCGCCAGTCCGGATGCCATCATCATCAACTCCGGTCCCACCGGTTCCGGTAAATCCACGACCGGGCGCAGCTTCATGGCGCTCTGGCTGCAGCACGGCAACGGACAGCGACGCATCATCACCCAGGAGGACCCGGTGGAGGGGGAGGTCGAAGGAGCCATCCACACCTCGGTGACCGCTGACCGCTCCAGCGAGGAGGACATCAACCTCGCCTGGCTGCGTGGTCGCCGTGCCATGCTCCGTCTGGACCCGGATGCGGTCTATATCGGTGAAATCCGCGACCATGACTCCGCCATGGCCGCCATCAACTTTGCCGAATCCGGCCACATCGTGCTGACCACACAGCACGCCAACAGTCCGCTGGGAAATCTCAACCGCCTGCAAATCATCGGCGTGCCGCAGGGCTTCCTGCGCAGCAGCCGTCTGTTTCAGGGGCTGATTGCCCAGCGTCTGCTGCCGACACTCTGTCCGCACTGCGCTCGGACACGGGAAGAGGCCGGGCTGACACCGGAGCAACAGCAGTTCACGGACCGCTGGTTCACGCCACAGCAGCAGGAAGCCCTGCGCTTCCGCAATCCTGACGGGTGCAGTGAATGCATCCGTCCGGTGATGGGCACCGCAACCAGTCACGGTCTGCAGGGCCGGACGGTGGCAGCGGAAGTGATGAAAACCAGTCCGGAAATCCTCCGCACCTACCACGATGAGGGCGAGGATGCGGCACGCACGCTGTGGCTGCGTCAGGGGGGAATCAGCCTGAGTCAGCATGCCCGGCATCATGTACTGGCCGGACAGGTGGACCCGTTTATGGCCAATGACATCGTGCCGTTTGAGGATGCAAATGCACAGGAGGCAGAGCATGGCCAGTGAAATGCAACGCAGAATGGCCCGGCTGGCGCTCTCCGGCAGCAACCGTATCCGCTTCTATGAGGTGCTGAAAATGCAAATCATGAGCGGACGGACACTTGAGCAGGCCATGCTCAACATCCGCGAGGTGTATACACGGGGCGGGCAACGCTTTCACCCCTTTGGCGTACTGGCACAGGACTGTCTGGACTCCCTGTCGGTGAACCGGGAAGGAAACCTGCTCCCGGACGTTTTCCGGCGCTGGTTTTCCGGTGAGGAGGCCGCCTCGCTTGCCGTGGGCATGCGTGCCGGCTCCCTGCTGACGGCGCTGGACAGCCTCATCCGGTTAATCAGGTCCCTGCAGTCCATCCGTTCAGTCATTGCCGGGGCTGCCCTTGCCCCGTTCGGTGCCATTCTTGCCCTGAGCGGGATACTGACCCTGCTGTCCATTCAGCTGGTTCCGCAGTTCGTCAAAATCATCCCGCCGGAGAAAGCCCGTGGTGCCCTTGCCATCACTTACGGTCTGGCGGACTTCGTCACCACAGCAGGTCCCTGGGTGCTGGGTATGATCATTGTGTTTTTTTTGCTGGCGCTCTGGTCCCTGCCCCGCTGGACCGGCCGGATACGGCAGTTTTTCGATCACCTCCCCCCCTGGAGTATGTACAGGCTGATGCAGAGCAGTGTTTTTCTGCTCAACCTCTCCACGCTGATTGGTGCCCGCATGACCTTTCAGGATGCCCTGAAAACGCTCAGCGACGGCGGTGAAGCGTGGCTACAGGAACGTCTGATACCGGCACAGCATCATTTCAGCAACGGTGCGGATCTGGGGACCGCCCTCGAACGTGCCGGACACAACTTCCCCTCACAGGAGATGATCCTTCACCTGAAGGCGCTCTCTGCTGGTGAAGGCGCGGAGCTGGCTATTGCCAACCTGGCTGACTGGTGGCTGGGAAGAACCCGCGCAATTGCCAAAGGCATGCTCTACCTGAGTCTGCTGATTTCGGTCGTCATGGTTTTCGGCTGTCTGGGCATTATGGCCAGCAGCATGATGGCCCTGCGCGACCTTGTGAACATGTAAAACTATCTTAATCTGAGGAAAATTATGGAAACGAAACTGGATGTATCACTGGCGGCCCAAGACTGCCCGCAGACCACGACAACTGGCAACTCACGCCGTCGCAAGCCCCATCGGGGGATCGAGATGCTGTCGGCAATGGGGTGGTGGAGTTATGCCATTATCATCGTCGTCTGCGTGCTCGGGATGCTGTTCGGGCTGTACGTCTTCGGCCGCTCCGGCAGCGAAGCGTCCAACCTGACCCAGCTGGCCACCGCCACGCAGCGTGTCGCCCGTACACAGGCAGGGTACGGCACGGCCAGCCTGAACACCGTGCTCTACAACGCCGGACAAATCCCGAATGGCTGGACCTACAGCAGCGGGACCATTTACAACCAGTGGAACGGCACCATCACCGTGACCGGGAAAACCTCCTATTTCACCATCACGGACACCGGTATTCCGAGCTCTGAGTGTATCTCCATCGCGCAGTCACTGGCGGCCGGTGGTGTGGCAAACTACCTGACGGTCGGAGGCACGAAAATCACCCCTGCCAGCGATATTGCCACCATCAATACCGCCTGCGGTAACGCCAACAGCAGCGTCAACAGCACGACAAAAACCATCATCATGTACGTTGGCGCACTCCAGTAATCCACACAGCGCCCGGAAGCGGGCGCTCCTTTCACGGAGGCTCAGTCATGACGACACACACTATGTCGTGCCTGCTCCTTTTCATCTGTTTTCTTTTTCTTCCTGCACACACGAAGGCTACCGTGCAGCCATCAACGAGAATGTGTTTTATCACTGCCGGGAGAATGTACCAGATTGACCCACTGTTACTGGAGGCCATCGCCCGGCATGAAAGTGGCCTGAATCCCCGGGCAATGAATCTCCGCAACCGCAACGGTACGGTGGACTATGGACTGATGCAGGTGAACTCATCGCATATCCCGCTCCTGAAACAGAAGGGGATTATCCGAAACCCGCAGGACCTGCTCGATCCCTGTCTGAATATTCAGATAGGTGCCTGGGTACTGGCACGCCACTTTCAGAGCTGTGGTGTTAACTGGAACTGTCTTGGCAGCTACAACGCGGGATTCCGCAGCACCATGAACCAGCGACGGGAGGACTACGCAGACAATATTTATGCCATCTACCGGAAACTGAACCGGGAGCGCCGCAACATGGCATTACGTTAACGGACACACAAATGGCTCTGACATTCTTTTTTGTACCGGCAGGAACGCTTGCTGCCTTAGCCCTGATCCGCTACTACGACGATCATTCCGGACGGCTGAACCGTCGGGATATCTGTACAGGCCTGCTCTGGTGCGCGCTGTGGCTGCTGCTGAGCATTTTCTCACGCACGCCGCTGTCCCTGCCTCTGTCGCTGAGCATGGGGTTACTGTGTGCATGCACCGTGACCGATGCCCTGCGTACCTGGCTGCCTGCCGAACTGACGCTCCCTCTTGCCGTGACGATGATCTGGCATGCCAGCCTCTCCCCGTGGGGGTTTCAGAGTGCCCTCATCTGGGGGGCGGTCTGGACTGCATTTTATGGTGGTCGCTGGCTGTTTTACCGGCTGCAACATCGGGAGGACTCTCCAGGCAGCGGCGACATTATCCTGGCGGGCATCACCGGCATCGCCGGCGGCCCGTCATCCGCGTTTCTGATTGCATCGGCCATCACAGGGCATCTGGCCTGGGGAACCGTGCGCCATCTGCACGAAGCCCCGTTTGGCCCCTGGCTCTGTCTGGCTATCACTGTTCAACTGCTCTTCTTCTGAGGACTGCTATGCACCGCACTCTTCCTGGAAAACGCCCCGCCCGGGGGATTGATCTTATCGGCACCTTTGCATCCGTGGCTGTTGGTTTTTTGATTGTCGGTCTGGCGCTGACCATGCTTTACCGGAGCAGCGAGGACAGCAATAACAACGTTGTGGCGCGTCAGGCAACCAGCTGGGCCACAGCGGCCAAACTGTATATTGCCGCGAACTACGACAGCCTGCTGGCCTCAGCCCCCACCACAATCAGCCGCAGCACGCTGGTCAACAGCGGATACCTGAACAGTGGTGAACCGGAGACCAATCTGTTCCAGCAGACCTGGAAAGTCGCTGTCAGGAAAAACACCAAAAACAGCGATCAACTGGATGCCGTTCTGCTGTCCAGTGGCGGGCAGGCAATGGATTACCCGACGCTGCGCTACATTGCGGCGGCCATTGACGGTTACGGCGGTTTTGTCTACAGCGGCAGCATGCCGTCAGGCTGTACCAGCAGCACCACCACGGTGAACGGTGCGGCCTGTGGCTGGACGCTGGATCTGTCCGGATTCGGGATCAGCACAACCAGCGGTCACATTGCCGTGAATCTGGGGGCAGACATTGCCGGCAGCGCCAGCAGCGGCGGCGACTTTCTGCACCGCTATTCCGTGCCGGGTCATGCCGAATACAACCAGATGAACACGGCGCTGGACATGAACGGCAAAAACGTAAACCGTGCTGGCAACCTCCTGGTGACATCTGACGGAAAATCATCAGATGATCATGGCAGCAGCGGCTCAACCGGTTTTGTGGGATGGGCATCAGGCAGTGCAAGCGGAACCGCCAGTGATGCAACATCACTGAGAGCAGGCATGTACTTTTCGACCTCTGCGCCATCCAGCAGTGACAAAGAGAGCGTGTGGATCAAAACGACCAGCAATACCAGTCTGGATGTGACAGGCAAGGTTCGCGCAGCGACGGTGAAAGGAACCCGGCTCATCACATCCGAGGGCTATCTGATGCCAGGAAAAACGGTGACGGCAAACACATCCTGTACGCCAGCCGCACTGGGTATTTCGGACCTTCTGGCAGACACAACAGGCCTTGTAGCCCATGACAGCACTGGTGCCACACTTTCGTGCCAATCCGGTGTGTGGAAGAGTTTAGGAACAACAAACGGGACGTATACAAA
>ERZ1673748.927-NODE-927-length-33350-cov-7.299685_pt1 | contig 33350 bp, 28 predicted proteins | sample MGYA00580196_ERZ1673748 | MGnify/ENA primary metagenome ERZ1673748 (study PRJEB41218, sample SAMN15661796) | gut metagenome | host: Homo sapiens | place: Canada: London | collected 2015-08-20/2019-03-30 | study: EMG produced TPA metagenomics assembly of...
GCCGCTCGATGAGGGTACCGGTGATGACGGTGCCGTTTTGCAGCATATCCTCCAGATTCACCAGGTCGCAGTTGTGCATATGCTGGGCATAATAATCCGTGTCGTGGAAGTGGATGATGCCCTCCTCGTGAGCCTCCACGATCTCACGGGGCAGCAGCAGGCGGTTGGTGATGTCACGGCTCACCTCGCCGGCCATGTAGTCCCGCTGGGTGGAGTTCACCACCGGGTTCTTATTGGAGTTCTCCTGCTTGGCCTCCTCGTTGTTGCACTCGATGAGGGAGAGAATCTTGTCGTCGGTGGTGTTGGAGCGGCGCACCAGAGAGCGGGTGTAGCGGTAGGTAATGTAGTGCTTGGCCACCTCGAAGGCCCCGTGGGCCATGATGTGGTGCTCCACCATGTCCTGGATCTCCTCCACGGTGGCGGCACGGTTCATTTTCTGACATTGCAGTTCCACGGATTCAGCGATGCGGCGGATCTGCACCGGGGTCATGCGGTCGGCCTCGTCCACGTCCTCGTTGGCCTTGGTGATGGCTACAATAATCTTGGTGATGTCAAAGGCCACCTCGGAACCGTTGCGCTTGATGATCTTCATTCTCGTTCTCCTCCTTGCCATATGAAAAGTCGCCACAGGGCGGCTATGAATGCGAGCACTGTTATCATACACTATATATGGTGGTGATGCAAGGGGGAGAGCCAAAATATAGACGAAAACCAGAACCAAAAATCCAGAGGAAAATTTGTCAATACTTCACAATCGACACAAGATAAGGGATATTGCGGAGAAAAGAAAGCACAAAATATAGTGATCCTGCGGAAAAACGCCGGGGAAGCGGGAGGATTTTCACAGAAGGGGCCTCGTTTTTTTCGGGAAAGTGTGGTATATTGGGAAAAACGGATACGAAAGGGGCGGATCACGGGATGGAACTGCGGGAACTGCTGGAGATCGGGCCGGGACTGACGGCGCTTATCGGCGGCGGCGGCAAGACCACGCTGATGTATCATCTGGCGTCGGAGCTGCGGCAGCAGGGGACGGTGCTGGTGTGTACCACCACCAAGATATGGCCTCCGGCGCACCTGAGGGTCTGCACGGAGGAGGGGACGCTGCGGGAGGAGCTGCGCCGCCGGGGCATCGCCTGCGCCGGAATGCCTGCGGAGCAGGGAAAGCTGACGGCTCCGGCCATAGATGGCTGGGAGACCATGGCGGATTTCGTGCTGGTGGAGGCCGACGGCTCGGCGGGGCGGCCCTTCAAGGCCCATGCCGACTGGGAGCCGGTGCTGCCGGAGGAGCGGCAGGCTACGGTGCTGGTGATGGGGGCCGACGGCTTCGGCAAGCCCATCAGCCGCATGGCCCATCGGCCGGAGCTGTATGCCCGGCTGGCGGGCGCCACGGAGGATCAGGAGGTAACGCCGGAGCTGGCGGCTCGTGTGGTGCGTCTGGAGTGCCTCCACGACCGGGTATTCCTGAATCAGGTGGATCGGGAAGAGGAGTGGCCACTGGCCCGGCGGCTGGCGGCGGCGCTGGACTGTCCCGTGACGGCGGGGACCCTGCGGGAGGGCCGGTGGCAGCGGCTGAAGTGACGGCGGAAAAAATTTTGCGGATAGGGCTTGCATCCGCTGGTCATCTGTGGTATAGTATGCCCAGTAAAAACATATGCCCCTAAGATGCGGACAGAATCCAAGGAGACTGGCCGGGGAGGGGACTCTGGAGAAGCTCACGACAGTGAGTGCCGAAGGTGCAAGGCCTACGGGCCGAATCTCTCAGGCAAAAGGACAGAGCGACCGGGCCGCCTTATGGGCGGCGGATTGGTGGTTTCTCCGGAGTCGCTGGCACAGGCCGGCGGCTCCTTTTTTCGCAGAGGGGCAGGGAGGAGACACATTATGGAAGCGGTATTGCAGGTGGTACAGCGCATCAACTTTTATCTGTCGGATTATATTCTGGTGTTCCTGCTCATCGGTACGGGTCTGTATTTCTCCGTCCGCACCCGATTTGTGCAGGTACGGTGCTTCGGTGAGGGGATGCGGGCGGTGTTCGGAGAGTTCAATATGCGGGGCGGTAGGCAGAAGGGGGGCCTGTCCTCCTTTCAGGCCCTGACCACCGCCATCGCCGCTCAGGTGGGTACCGGCAACATCATTGGCGCCTGTGGAGCCATCCTGCTGGGCGGGCCGGGGGCCATCTTCTGGATGTGGATCATCGCCTTTTTCGGCATGGCCACCATCTACGCCGAGGCGGTGCTGGCTCAGGAGACCCGCCGGGTGGCCGAGGACGGCAGCGTCAGCGGCGGGCCGGTGTACTATATCAAGCGGGCCTTTCCGGGGAGGTTCGGCACGTTTTTAGCGGGCTTTTTCGCCGTGGCGCTGATCTTGGCGCTGGGCTTCATGGGGTGCATGGTGCAGTCCAATTCCATCGGGGAGACCTGCGCTGCCGCCTTCGGTGTGCCGTCGTGGGCGGTGGGCATCGCGGTGGCGGTGCTGGCGGCGGTGGTGTTTCTGGGAGGCATCCAGCGCATTGCCGGGGTCACGGAGAAGCTGGTGCCGGTTATGGCGGCGCTGTATCTGCTGGGGGGATTTGTGGTGCTGGTGTGCCGGATCCGGTACCTGCCGGAGGCGGTGGGGATGATCTTCCGCTACGCTTTCTTCCCCAACGCCATCATCGGCGGCAGCTTGGGCTATGCCCTGAAAATGGCCGTCAGTCAGGGGGTCAAGCGGGGGCTGTTCTCCAATGAGGCGGGCATGGGCTCCACACCTCACGCCCACGCCATGGCCAAGGTGAAGCATCCCCACGAGCAGGGAGTGGTGGCCATGACGGGTGTGTTCATCGATACCTTCGTGGTGCTGACCATGACGGCGCTAGTGGTGATCTCCACCCTGTATGCAGGAAACGGCATCCTCTCCGCCGGGGCGGCGGAGGGCGTCAGCAAGGCCAGCATGGCACAGCTGGCCTTCGGCACGGTGCTGGGCAGCCGGGCAGGCAGTATGTTCGTGGCGGTGTGCCTGCTGTTCTTCGCCTTTTCCACCATCCTCAGCTGGAACTTCTTCGGGCGGCTCAACGTATCGTGGCTGCTGGGGGAGAAGGCCGTGGGGGTGTATTCGGTGCTGGCCATCGGGTTCATCTTTCTGGGCTCGTGCCTGTCCAACGACTTGGTATGGGAGCTGGCGGATCTATTCAACCAGCTGATGGTGCTGCCCAACGTACTGGCGCTGGTGACGCTGGGCGGACTGGTGGCAGCGGCCTGCCGGAGGAAGTAACGGCGGCGGGGACGGGAGACCGTCCCCGCTTTTCGGTGTTCTGCCCATAGATTTTTCCGGCGGGATGTAGTATCATGAGAGACAAGATATCTGGCCCTGCGGGGCAGAGGAGGAACGGATATGGAATCCACACTGAGGCGCACCTGGGCGGAGATCGATCTGGATGCGCTGGCGCATAATTATCAAACACTGCGACGGCGGACGGGGACAAGGTTCGTGGGCGTGGTGAAGGCGGACGCCTATGGCCACGGGTCGGTGCAGGTGTCCCGAGTGCTGGAGGAGCTGGGGGCGGACTATCTGGCGGTGTCCAGTCTGGACGAGGCCATGGAGCTGCGGGCCGGGGGTATCCATATGCCCATTCTGATTCTGGGCCATACGCCGCCGGAGCGGGTGGAGGAGCTGCTGCGCTACCACATCACGCAGGCGGTGACCTGCGAAGCCAAGGCACTGGAGTACAGCACCGAGGCGGTGCGCTGCGGCGGCACGCTGAAGGTCCACATCAAGGTGGATACCGGGATGTCCCGGCTGGGCTTCCTGTGCGGAGGTGACCACTTCGAGACGGGGGTGGCGGGCATCTGTGCTGCCTGCACCCTGCCGGGACTGGAGGCGGAGGGTATCTTCACCCATTTCGCTGTGTCGGATGAGGCGGATGCGGAGAGCGACGCCTATACACGGGGGCAGTTCGACCTGTTCTGCCGGGTCATCAGGGCGGTGGAGCAGCGGCTGGGACGGAGGTTCCCCCTGCGGCACTGCGCCAACACCGGGGCGGTGGCCCGGTGGCCGGAGACGTATCTGGATATGGTGCGGCCGGGGCTGCTGCTGTATGGCTGCGGTGAATTTGCCGGGCAGCTTGGCCTGCGGCCTGTGATGACACTGAAAACCACCGTCAGCACCATCAAGGTCTATGAGCCGGGGACATCCGTCAGCTATGGGCGGCGGTTCGTCACGGACCGCACCACCCGCATGGGCGTGGTGCCTTACGGCTACGCCGACGGATTTTTCCGGTGCCTGTCCGACCGGTGGCAGATGATGACGGCGGAGGGGCCTGCCCCCCAGCGGGGACGCATCTGCATGGATATGTGCATGATCGATCTGACGGATCGGCCCAGCGTGGACGTGGGGGACGAGGTGGAGATCTTCGGGCCGGACAACTCCGTCAACGATATGGCGGAGCAGGCGGGAACCATCCCCTATGAGCTGACCTGCGCCGTCAGCAAGCGGGTACCCCGCATCTATCTGCGGCAGGGACAGGAGATCGCACGGGAGCTGCTGCTGCGGTTTTGATGAAATAGTAAAAGAGGGCCTGCGGCGATGCCGCAGGCCCTCTTTTTTTAGACGAAAGGCTTACAGATCAAGCTTCAGGTCGCCGGGCTTGATCCAGCCCCACTTCCGCAGAGGCATGGCGAACAGCCACGTCAGCACCGCCGGCAACACGAAGGAGATCAGCGCCAGCCCCAGCCAGTCCATGGCGCCGACGCCGGGCTTCAGTCCGGCGGCCACGTCGCTGACCCAGCCGGTATATACGCCAATCTGCCCCACCAGCCCGCAGGTGCCCATGCCGCTGGACACGGCGGGGCCGTTCATTTGCAGCCCAAAGATGCAGGTGGCGATGGGGCCGGTGACGGCGGCGGCCAGCGTGGGGGGGATCCAGACACGGGGATTGCGGACGATGTTGCCCATTTGCAGCATACTGGTGCCAAGTCCCTGCGCCGCCAGACCGCCCCAGCGGTTCTCCGGGAAGCTCATGACGGCGAAGCCGATCATCTGGGCGCAGCAGCCTGCTACGGCGGCGCCGCCGGCCAGACCCGTCAGGCCCAGCGCCAGACAGATGGCGGCGGAGGAGATGGGAAGAGTCAGGGCCACGCCGATGACCACGGAGACGATGATCCCCATGAAGAAGGGCTGGAGCTCCGTGGCCCACATGATGGCCTGTCCCACGGCGGAGGCGGCCTTGCCCACCGGGGCGGCAATGAGGGCGGCGAAGCCGATACCCGCCAGCACCGTGACGATGGGCGTCACCAGAATATCGATCTTAGTCTCCTTACTGACGGCCTTACCCAGCTCGGCGGCCAGAATGGTGACGAACAGCACCGCCAGCGGGCCGCCGGCTCCGCCCATGGAGTTGGTGGCGAAGCCCACGGGGATCAGGGAGAACAGCACCAGCGGCGGGGCCTCCAGCGCCCGGCCGATGGCTACCGCCATGCCGGGGCCCACCATGGCGGAGCACAGGCTGCCGATGGTGTAGGCCACGGCCCCCTCGCCCTTGCCGATGGTGACGATGCTCTCCGTCAGGAAGCCGATGTGCAGCTGAGTCCCCAGAGTGTTGAGGATGGTCCCCACCAGCAGGGTGCAGAAGAGACCCTGCGCCATAGCTCCCATGGCGTCGATGAAGTAGCGCTTGGCGGAGAATGCGATGTTCTTCCGGGCCAGAAATGCTTTGAATTTGTTCATGAGTGTCCCTCTCTTATTGGTAAACTTTGGTGTCTTGACACATGACCACTTTCAAATATTATAGCGGCTCTTTTCCATTTGTCAACAGAAAAATTCCCGGCGGAGGGAGGGCCTCCGCCGGGAAAAGGGGAAATGGTCGTTCTTTTAGGGTCGGTGGTCACTCCACCAGAAAGCCCCGCTGGCGCAGAAGCTGCAGCAGATGCTCATAGGCGGTCTCGTCCGGGCAGGAGAGGGTGTGCAGATGCACGCCGCCGGTGAGCTGGGACAGGGGGGCGGCCCCGTCCATGCGCTTCATGAACTGATCCACGTCCAGACGGCTGGACAGGTGCAGGGGAGCGGTAAGCTGCCCGTAGACCGGGTGCTCCACGATGACGTCCACCACGGTACAGCCGCAGTCCACCATGGCGTCGAGCTCGTCCCGTGTCTCCTCGGCAGAGTGTATACAGGCGATGCGGCGCAGCAGGCCATTTTGTGCGGGGACCACATAGCCCCGTGCGGTGGCGGTGATCTCCTGACCGGCGGCACGCAGCAGGGCGATATCCCCCACGATGATCTGACGGCTGACGCCCAGCTCCTGGGAAAGGGTCGTGGCGCTGATAGGCGCTTGGGATGCGGAAAGTAGCCGGGCGATTTGCTGGCGGCGCTCCGAAGCAGTCATAGCAGACATGGCAAGGTCTCCTCTTTTGAAAATCTCTAGTCATTATACACCAACTGCCATTTTTTGGCAAGCACTTTTTAGCGTATAGAGAGGCTGTTTTCTGTTATGTGACGAAAACGTGACGAAACTATGGGGGATTTGGCGGAAAGGATTTCACTATCTGCGCTGTGTATGCGAAAATCGCTGTAAAATGGGATTATGAAACCTTACTAATATGAGATAAAATTAATGTGGATGCTAAAAATTTAGCGGCGGGAGGGCGTGGAATGATACCGACGACAGAAAGCGGCAGGCTTTTTCCCGGCGGGCGAATTGACAAGGGGAGCGGTGTGTGTTACAATTTGGTTACAAGTGTATGGTTCTATTAAAGAAGGGAGTTATTCAAATGGCTGAAAACAAAAAGACCGAGGGTCTCATCTATAAAAACCATCCTCTGCGCCGTATCGACAACATCATTTACTACGGCAGCATGGCGGACAAGTACATCATTATGTTGCAGATCCTGGACACCAAGAAGGAGCAGGACATGGACGTGGCCACCCGTGTGTCCGTGCAGCTGCAGCTGACGGATCCCGACCTGAAGTCCCGTGACCGGGTGGTGAAGAAGTCCGAGAAGGACAGCCTGTACGCAGCCATGGACGTGGGCTCTATCTGGTTGGAGCGGGCTCTGGCCGGGAAATAAGCGAGAGAAAGGGTGTCCGGCATGACACGAAAATTTCTGCTGGCGGCGCTGGTGATCCTGACGGCGGCTTTGTGTACGGTACATCTCATCACGGAGCGCACGCCGCCGGAGAATGTGGTTTCCCCCGCCGTCCACTTGGGCATGGTGGTGCCAAGAGAGGCGCTGGAGAAGCTGAAGGCGGCGGAGACTGCGGCTCTGGCGGCCCCCCAGACGGCGGAGCCGACGGCAGACGTGACAGCGGAGCCTGCGGAGGGGGAGAGCCTTCCGGCGACGGATACCTCCGTGCTGGCGGCGGCTGTCACCACTGACGCCCTCTACATCCGCCGCAGCGGCGATTGGGACGCTGAGGCGCTGGCGCTGGTGGACGATGGCACCACGGTGGCCGTCACGGGAAAGAGCGGCGGCTGGTATCAGGTGCGCTACGACGGCATCGAGGGCTATCTCTCCGGGGAATATCTGGACCTGCGAACCTCCGGCCTGACCGGCTACGGACAGGTGACGGCGGATGCACTGAATCTGCGTTCCGGGGCCGGTACCGGCTATGAAACGGTGACATCCCTCCCCAATGGGGCGTGGGTGTCGGTGTCCCGGTTTGAAAACGGCTGGTTTTATGTAGACTACGACGAGGTGAGCGGCTACGTCTCCGGGGACTATCTGGAGCTGTCTGCCTCACGGCCCCAGCCCGGGGGAGATACCTCCTCCGATGGCGGTTCTTCCGGCGGCTCCGACGACCTACCCAGCGGCGGCAACGCCGGAACGGTCTCCGGATCGGCGTCGGATCTGGTGGCGCTGGCCCTGTCCTATCAGGGGGTGCCTTACGCCTATGGCGGGGCGTCTCCCAGCGGCTTTGACTGCTCCGGCTATACCATGTACATCTATCAGCAGTTCGGGGTGTATCTGCCCCACGGGGCCACGGATCAGCTGAGCTACGGCATGGCGGTGGGCTTCGGGGAACTGCAGCCGGGGGATCTGGTGTTCTTTCAGGATGCGGATTTCTCCTCCAGCGCCGCCTCCCACTGCGGCATCTACATCGGAGACGGGCAGTTCATCCACGCCACCTCCGATTCCCGCTTCAACTGTGTGAAGATCACATCCTTCAGCGAGAGCTACTATGCCAGCCACTTCCTGACGGGCCGGCGGTTGTTCTGAGGGGATAAGAGAACAAAAAGCATCGCATCTGCTATGCAGATGCGATGCTTTTTTACTATTTCTATCGTGTTATGTTACCTATCAGAACAGGCCGGAGATGACGCCGTTCTCGTCCACGTCGATGGCCTCTGCCGCCGGGGTCTTGGGCAGACCCGGCATGGTGAGAATGTCCCCCGTCAGGGCCACGATGAACCCGGCACCGGCGGAGACCTTCACCTTCCGCACCGTCAGGATGAAGTCCTGAGGGGCCCCCAGCTTTGTGGGGTCATCGGAAAGACTGTACTGGGTCTTGGCCACGCACACCGGCAGGCCGCCGAAGCCCAGCTCCGTCAGGCGGTTGATCTCCCGGTCGGCCTCCTCGGTATAGGCCACATTGCGGCCACCGTAGACGCTTTGGGTCAGGGCCAGCAGCTTGTCCCGGATGGGGAGAGCGGCATCGTAGGCGAAGCGGAAGTGGTTTTCCCGCTCCAACGCACGCAGAACGCTGCAGGCCAGCTCCATGCCGCCCCGGCTGCCCTTCTCCCACACCTCCGATAGGGCCACCTCCGCCCCGTAGGCGGCGCAGGCCTCCTGCACCAGTGCCAGCTCCGCCGCCGAGTCGCTGGTGAAGCGGTTCAGGGCCACCACTGCCGGCAGACCGTAGGTCTGCGTGATGTTCTCGATGTGCCGCAGCAGATTGGGGATGCCTCGGCGCAGGGCTGCCGTGTCCTCCGTGGCCAGCTGGGTCTTATCGGCGCCCCCGTGGAGTTTCAGGGCCCGGACCGTGGCCACAATCACCACTGCATCCGGCCGCAGTCCCGATCCGCGGCACTTGATATCCAGAAATTTCTCGGCACCCAGATCGGCGCCGAAGCCCGCTTCCGTTACCACATAGTCCCCCAGCCGCAGGGCGGCCTTGGTGGCGGCCACGCTGTTGCAGCCGTGGGCGATGTTGGCGAAGGGGCCACCGTGGATGATGGCGGGAGTCCCCTCCAGCGACTGGGCCAGATTGGGGCGGATGGCGTCCTTCAATAGGGCAGCCATGGCCCCCGCCGCCTTCAGGTCGCCGGCAGTCACCGGCTGGCCGTGGCCGTTGTATCCCACGATCATCCGGGCCAGACGAGCCTTCAAGTCCGCTAAATTTTCCGCCAGACACAGCACCGCCATGACCTCCGTAGCCACAGTGATGTCAAAGCCCTCCTCACGGGGTACGCCGTTTCCCTTGCCCCCCAAGCCGCAGAGGATGTACCGCAGCTGGCGGTCGTTCATGTCCACGCAGCGCCGCCACGTCACCTGTTGGATGTCCAGAGCGTTGCCCTGATAGATGTGGTTATCCACCATGGCCGCCAGCAGGTTGTTGGCGGCGCCGATGGCGTGGAAGTCGCCGGTGAAATGGAGGTTGATGTCCTCCATGGGGGCCACCTGCGCCCAGCCGCCGCCGGTGGCTCCGCCCTTGAGGCCGAACACCGGCCCCAGAGACGGCTCCCGCAGGGCCAGCACCGTCTTTTTCCCCAGCGCCGACAGGCTGTCCGCCAGCCCAATGCTGGTGGTGGTCTTCCCCTCCCCGGCGGCAGTGGGGTTGATGGCTGTGACCAGGATCAGCTTCCCGGTCTGGGGCTTGCCCGCTGTGGCGGAGGGCAGCAGCTTGGCCTTATAGCGGCCGTAGCACTCCAGCTGCTCCTCCGTCAGGCCCAGCTTTGCGCCGATGGCGGTGATGGGGAGGAGGGTACAGCTCTGTGCGATCTCGATATCTGTTTTCATAGGTCAGTCCTCCTTGCGCTGCCGTCTGCGGGATGCAGAGACGGTATTTTCCATGAGCATGGCCCGTGTCATGGGGCCTACGCCCCCCGGCACGGGGGTGATATAGGCCGCCTTTTCCGCTACGGCGGCGAAGTCCACGTCGCCGCAGAGTTTGCCCTCCTCATTGCGGTTCATAGCCACATCCACGACCACGGCGCCGGGTTTGACCATGTCGGAGGTGATGAGGCCACGGCGACCCACGGCGGAGATGAGAATGTCCGCCCGGCAGCACTGCTCCGCCAGATCCGGCGTGCGACTGTGGCAGACGGTGACGGTGGCATCCTCCGCCAGAAGCAGCAGGGCCATGGGCTTTCCCACGATGTTGCTGCGGCCCACCACCACACAGTGTTTCCCGGCGGGGGAGATGCCATACGCCCGCAGCAGGGCCATGATCCCGGCGGGGGTGCAGGGCAGGAAGCGGGGCAGCCCCAGCGTCAGGCGACCCACATTCTCCGGGTGGAAGGCGTCCACGTCCTTCTCCGGGCGGATGGCCTCCAGCACGGCCCGGCTGTCCAGCCCCTCCGGCAGAGGCAGCTGCACCAGGATCCCGTCCACGTCCTCCCGGCGGTTCATCTCCTCCACCAGCGCCAGCAGCTCCTGCTGGGTGGCTTCGGCGGGCAGATGGTGGTTCAGGCACCGCACCCCGCACTGGGCGCAGTCTTTCTCCTTGTTGCGGACGTATACGGCGCTGGCGGGGTCGTCCCCCACCAGAATCACCGCCAGACCCGGCTGGCGGGGCAGGGCGGCGGCCTTCTGCCGCAGCTGCTCCCGCATCCGGACGGACAGGGCCTTGCCGTCTAACAGCACGGCGCTCATGACGGATCCTCCGTCGGAGCTTCGCCGGAGGGCTCCTCTTGGGAGGGAGCCTCCGTCTCGGAAGAGACGGCTTCGGCGGGAGCATCCTCAGTGGGAGTTGCCTGAGCGGGAGACTCAGCTGCCGGTGCGGCAGCCGCTTCGGCTGCGGCGGCGTTGCGGGCCGCAACGATGTTGACATACAGCTCCTCCGGCTTGTGGGGATGGAGCTTTATGTTGTAGTACAGCATGAAGAGGGACACGAATACCATCACAAGGCTCAGGGCCTGCGACACCCGGATGGGCTGGCCACCGATGGTCCAATTGAAGAGGTACAGGCTGTCGGTCCGCAGGCCCTCGATCCAGAAGCGGCCGATGCCGTACCACAGGAAGTAGAACCAGGTGTTCTCACCGTCGAAGCGGCGGGCCTTGGATACCACGAAGATGATGAGCAGCAGGCCCACCAGATTCCACAGGCTCTCATACAGGAATGTGGGGTGGACCTCCACCAGCTGGCCGGTGACGGTGGTCAGCTGCATCCGCCAGGGCAGGGTGGTCTCGGCACCGAAGGCCTCCCGGTTCATGAAGTTGCCCCACCGGCCGATGCACTGGCCGATGAGCAGGCCCATCACCGCAAGGTCAAGCATGGCTCCCAGCTTATAGCCCCTGTGACGGCTGACGCAGATGCCCACGATGACCACGGCGATGACGGCGCCGTAGATGGCAAGGCCGCCGTCCCAGATGGCAATGGCCTTGCGGAAGCTGAAGCTGCCGTCGCTGTTTTTGAACTGATCCAGATAGAACAGCACATAGTAAATTCTTGCCCCCACAATGGCGCAGGGGATACCCCACAGAACGCTGTCCAGCAGGTCGTCCTCGGTGATGCCGTACTTGGATTTCTGGTTCATGCACCACCAGATGGCGATGACCAGACCAAGGGCGATGAGGATACCGTACCAGTAGATGCCGTTGCCGATGTCCAGCGCCTTGGAGCTGGCGGTAAAGGCCCAGTCCCCGAACAGGCCGGGGAACCGGATGGGGCTGTCAGTCATAATTTGCATGATGATTCCTCCTTGGGATAAAGTGCAGAGCGCCGTGCGCTCGAAGGGGTGGGGTGGCTTCAGGCCTGCGCCGCCAACTCACGGGCCAGCCGCTCCACCACGCCGGGGGCGTAGGGCAGCTCCAGCCCGGCAGCTGCCAGCGTTTCGGCGTAGAGCTTGCTGCCGCCGGAGGCGCACAGGGCGTGGTATCTGGCCCAGCCGTCCACGGGGTCGGCATCATAGGCGGCCTTCAGCTGCTGGGCGCAGACGATGGAGAGGGCGTAGCTCACCACATAGCGGGGGAGCATATAGATGGCCATGTTGGTGAACAGATCGCAGCCGGCCAGCACCTGCTGCCGCCACGGCTCGTTGTTCTGCGCCCGGCCGAAGGCCTTCTCCGTGCGGTCGAACTCCTCCGCCCACTGGGCCAGAGAGGCATCCGGATGCTCATAGAGCCAAGTCTCGAAGGTGTGGATGGAGCAGAAGGCGCACAGCTCCTTGATGAAGTCGTAGCGGTGCTCCGTCAGGAACTGGGGGGCGTGAGGGCCGAAGAAGTCCCGTGCGTAGGGGAGGGTCAGCAGCTCCATGGTCTTGGAGTGGACCTCCGCCAGATCGGGACTCAGCCCCACATAGTCCGCCAGCGGCTGGCTGCGGTAGGAGAGGTAGCCCTGAAGGCCGTGGCCCAGCTCATGGGTATAGACGGTGACGTCGGAGCCGGTGCCGTCGCAGTTGGCGAAGATGAAGGGCATCCCGCAGGGGGCACCCAGCATATCGCAGAAGCCCATGCCGGAGATTTTATTGGGAGAGCCTGCCACGTCCAACAGGTCGTGGCGGACCATCTCGTCGAAGAAATGTCCCGCCTCCGGACTCAAGGCGTGATACATCCGGCGGGCGGCCTTGGGCAGCTCCTCTGCCGCCACGGGGACGGCGTTGCCCTCTGGGAACACCAGCGCCCGGTCATAGGGCAGCAGCGTTTCCACCCCCAGCCGCTGGCGCTGCTGCTCCTGCATTTGCAGGTACAGGGGGGTGATGTACTTTTGCACCTGACGGCAGAACTCGTCCAACTCCGCCCGTCCATAGCCCAGACGCTGCATACTGAGATCGCCGTAGTCGGCAAAGCTGTCGAAGCCGTTTTCACGGGCCAGCTGGTTCCGGGCATGGACCAGCTCCCGCAGGAGCTTTTCCATCACGGGGCCGTTTTCCACGGCGGTCTGCTGCTGGGCGTCATAGGCGGCCTTGCGGCGCTCCCGGTGGGTGCTGGTCAGTGCAAAGCGCAGCTGACCGCCGCTGAGAGTCTCGCCCTGCACCTGATACTTGGCGGAGGCTGCCAGCTGCTGGTACTGGGCGGTGAGCCGGGAGATGCGGGCCTGCAGCTCCTTGCCGCCGGTGTGGAGCCGCTGGTCCAGCGTCAGCAGGCGGCGCAGCTGGGGGCCGAAGGCCTCATCCACCGCCGCAGCGTAGGGACTGTCTGCAATGGTCATGGATAGGGACTGGGTATCCAGCGTCTCCAGTCGGGGCAGAGTCTCCTGCAGCTCCCGCTGGTAAAATTCATCGGTGACATCGTGGAAGGCCCGGATGGTGGCGATGCTCTGGCAGAGAGCTACCTCCTGCTGGAGGGCATCCCGCTGCCGAACCACCTCCAGCAGATCCTCCGGATCTTGGGCGTCCTTAGCCCGCTGGGTCAGGGCGTCATACCGGGCCTGAAGGGCCTCTACATCGGGGCTGGTATAGGGAAGACCGGAAAATTTCCAGTTGTCGTTCACGATCAGTCCTCCTTGGGATAGATAACGGACAGGGCCGCACGGCTGCGGCAGATATGCTCCCGGATGAAATCCAGCACATCCTGCGGGGTGATGCTGTCGTAAATTTCCGGGAAGCGCAGGGGATCAAAGTGCTGGAAGCAGCCCTCCACCAGCGAAATGGCGATGGAATCGAAGGAGTTGAGACCCTTCAGGGAGGCCCCGAAATTCCCCCGCTTCATCCGCTGCCAGTAGTCCGGATCCAGACCCTCACAGGTCAGGCGTCGGGCCTCCTCTAAAATGGCCTCCATCACGGCAGCGGGATCGTTGCTGTCGCCGCCGGCGTAGGCGTAGGCCGCTCCGGGCAGCAGGTCGAAGGAGCTGCCGAAGGAGCCGTTGATGAGACCCTGACTGTACAGCCGGGAGAACAGGGGACTGGAGTCCCCCATGAGGATATCGCAGGCCAGATCCCCCAGGATGTCCCAGCGCAGCCGCTGCTCTCCCTCCGGGGGAGCGGGGCATTTGAAGCCCACCAGAAACGACGGCATGGACACCTCCATCCGGCAGGAGGTTTCCGACTGAGCGGGGGTGTCTCCCTCGCTGCCACCGTAGTCACGGGGGATATCCGGACCGCTTTCCGGGGGCAGGATATCCTCCGCTGCCCGGAACACCGCCTCGGCGTCCAGATCACCCACCGCCACCAGACACATATTGGCGGGGGTGTAGAAGGCCTTGTGGCAGCGGTACAGGGTCTCGGCGGTGATGCGGGAGATGCTCTCCACGGAGCCGGCCACGGGGATACGGGCGGGACTCTCCCGGTACAGGGCCTGCAGCATCCGCTTATAGACCTGCCACTCCGGGTCGTCCTCGATCATGCCGATCTCCTGAGCAATAATGCCCTGCTCCTTGGCCACGCTCTCGTCGGTGAAGTACGGCACCGACACAAAGGACAGCAGCTGCCGCAGATTCTCGTCAAAATGCTCCGTGCAGTCGAAGTAGTAGGCCGTCATGGCATTGCTGGTAAAGGCATTGGGCTCGGCGCCGTTTTTGGCCATCTCCTGCATGGCGTTTCCGTCGGCGGTGTCGAACATCTTGTGCTCCAGATAGTGGGCGATGCCCGCCGGGGTATCCTGCCATGCGCCGTCCTGCTGAAAGCGCAGGTCCATGCCGCCGTAGCGGGTGGCGAACATGGCGTATTTCCGGGTGTAGCCGGGCTTGTGGACCACATAGGCCGGCAGGCCGTTTTTCAGGCGGCGGAAGGTCACCGTCTCGTCAATGCGGGGATAATACATCCTCACGCCTCCTTTCCCTTCAGGAAGTAAATGGTATCCAGCTGCACACTCTGGGCTGCCGCACGGATGCGCTCCGGGGTCACCTGCCGCAGCAGCGCCGCCATCTCCTCCGGGGTCTCCCGGCGGCCGGTGGCCGCCAGCCCCAGATAGTAGTTCTCCAGCGCGCCCTGAGAATCTCCCAGCGCCTGCAGGGCGCTGAGCAGACTCTCCCGTGCCGCCGTCAGCTCCCAGTCCTCCCAGAGGCCCTGCCGAATCTCCTCCAGCTGGCGGAGGATCTCCGCCTCGGCCCGGTCATAGTCCGCCGTCTCGATGCCGGAGGACACCGTCAGGATGCCCTTGGAGCGGACGTAGGTGCTGGAGGCATAGTAGCAGAGAGAGAGCTTCTCCCGGACGTTCAGAAACAGCTTGGAGTTGCTGGAGCCGCCGAACATGAGATTAGCCAGAATCATAGCGGGCTCGTCATCGGTATCGCAGCGGAAGCCCATGGAGAGCTTGCCCTGCGTCACATCCATCTCCTCCGTCACCAGTCGGGGCTGGGAGGGAGCGGCGAACCGTCGGGGCGGCTCCGGCTCCGTTTGGGGGCCGCGGGTCAGGGAGGAGAAGGCCGTCAGCAGGGCCTCCTCCACCCGATGGCACTCGGCGCTGCCGCAGTAGAACAGCTCCAGCCGGGAGGAGGACATCATCCGCTGGCTGTGAGCGTAGAGCTTCTGGTTGTTGATCTTGGCCAGCCCCGCCTCGTCACCGAAGCGGCTGATGCCATAGGGTTCCCCGGCGCACATCTCCTGCAAAAGCCGCAGATCGGCCCAGTCCCGCTTGTCGTTGCGGATGGAGCGGATGGCGTCGGCCAGATTGGCCTTCTCGCCCTCCACATATTCCTGCAGAAACCGGCCGCCACGGGTCACAGGGTCCAGCAGCAGCTCCCCCAGCAGCTCCGCCGCAGGCTCCAGCAGCGGTTCATTCCGGGAGACGAACCGGTCGTCGATAAAGCTGGCCACGAAGCCAAGGCACTGCGTCTCCCCCCGCTTGCGGATGGTGGGGCTGATCTGTGCGCCGTAGAGCCGATCCATGGCCGCAGCGAGCTGCTCCATGTCCGGGCAGCGCATGGTGCCGCGGTGCAGCACCGCCGGCAGCAGGGCGTTGTAGGACGCCGTTTCCTTGGCCAGCGGCGTGATGAATTGGGCCGACAGCACCCCGGTTTTGAATTTCCGGGCCGGCAGATAGGTCAGATACACATGGGGCATGAGCTCCCAGCGCTTCACTTCCATGAGATAGGCACCTCCATCGGGTCGTAATCAGAGCCTATTATACCGCAATCTGCATCGATTGAAAAGAGCCAGTTGCCGGAGCGGGAAATTTTTATGGGCAAAAGGAAGCGGGGCGGACAGAGGGTCCGCCCCGCAGGGGATATAGCTTTAGGAGGGGGAAAAACGATTTCGTACCTGAATCCGTCATGCCTGTATCGAGCAAAACGCCCCCTTCCGGGGTTCGGAAGGGGGCGGCGGTCATGGGGGCATTACTTTCCCGACAGGTCCACGGCATGGCGGATGAAGCTCATAGGCGGTACCGGCCGGGGCAGGGGCATGGTAAAGGTCATCTGAGGCGTTTTCGGCTCAAAGAGGGGCAGTCCGTCGGCATCCGTCATCTCCGGCACGGTAAGGGAGAAGGGACGGGTATCCGGCCCCACCACCTCCACGGTATCGCCGGTGCGGAACTTGTTGCGGAGACTCAGGGTGGCCAGTCCCTCCGGGGTGCAGCCCGTTACCACGGCGCAGATCTGCCAGTCCCGGATATAGCGGGAGCTCTCGTAATACTGGCCGGGAGGGCCGTAGAAAAAGCCGGTGGAATAGTGGCGGTGGCTGACGTGCTCCACCTCGTCCCGCCAGACGGGGTCGGCGGGGCGGCCCTGCGCCACGTCGTCGATGACATGGCGGTAAGCACCGGTAACGATGGCGGCATAATAGGCGGATTTGGCCCGGCCCTCGATCTTCAGGCAATCCACTCCGGCGTCCATGAGGTCGTCCAGATGGTCGATCATGCACATATCACGGGAGTTCATGATGTAGGTACCCTTTTCGTCCTCGAACACCGGAAAGTACTCGCCGGGGCGCTTCTCCTCCATCAGGGCGTACCGGTAGCGGCAGGGCTGGGCGCAGGCGCCCCGGTTGGAGTCCCGACCGGTCATGTAATTGGAGAGCAGACAGCGGCCGGAGTAGGACACGCACATGGCCCCGTGGCAGAAGGTTTCCAGCTCCAGCTCCGGGGAGGTGCGGCGGCGGATCTCACGGATCTCGTCCATGCTCAGCTCACGGGCCAGCACCACCCGCTTGGCGCCCAGATCGTACCACGCCTGAGCGCAGGCGTAGTTGGCGATGGATTGCTGGGTGCTGATGTGGCGCTCGCAGCGGGGGGCGTATTTCCCCGCCAGCGTGAAGGCCCCCAGATCCGCCAGAATGAGAGCATCCACCCCGGCATCGTTCAGGCGCTCCAGATGGGCGGGGAGGGCATCCACCTCGCCGCTGCGGGGCATGGTATTGACGGTGACGTGGACCCGGACGCCGTGGTCATGGGCATAGGCCACCGCAAGGGGCAGCTCCTCCGGGGAGAAATTCCCGGCGAAGGAGCGCATCCCGAAGGAGGTGCCTGCCAGATACACGGCGTCGGCACCATAGGCCACGGCCATTTTCAGCTTTTCCATATCCCCGGCCGGGGACAGCAGCTCAGGCTTTTTTCTCATCATATCCATCAATCCGGGGCGTACATATCGCTGTTGACGAAGGCCAGATGCTCATCATAGGTGCGGAAGAAGTGGCTGACTCCATCCTTGCCGTAGGCAAAGTAGTAGTAGCCGGTGTCGTTGGGATGCACCGCCGCCTTGATGGAGGACAGACTGGGGTTGCAGATGGGGCCGACGGGGAGGCCGCCGTATTTGTAGGTGTTGTAGGGGCTGTCCAGATCCGTGGAGAACTGGGTATCGTCCATGCCGGCGATGTGCAGGGCATAGTAGATAGTGGCGTCGGACTGGAGGGCGGTGCCGATCTCGGAGTTGTCGCCGCTGAGACGGTTATAGAACACGGAGGAGATGTTGGCACGCTCCTCGTCGTCCCCGATGGCCTCCTTTTCAATGATGGAGGCCAGTGTGACGATCTCACGGAGGCTGTACTGGGAGTTCTCGATATCCGTCAGCAGATCGCCGCTGACACGGGTCTGGAAGTTGGAGAGCAGGCGATCCAGAGCAGAGACGGCGTCCTCCTTGTGGAAGAACTCGTAGGTATCCGGGAAGAGGAAGCCCTCCAGCCGGGTGATGCTGCCCAGATTCTCGTTATCCACAAAGGTGTAGTCGAACACATGGTTCTTGGCGGCCTCCGTCAGATCCTCCACATTGGACACGTCGCTGTCGGCCAGCAGTTGGATGGTCTCCTGCACGGAGTAGCCCTCCGGGATGGTGACCTTCACCGTCTCGGCCACAGAGGAGCCCTGCTGCATGGAGTCGATGATGCAGTTGTAGTCCATGTCGGTGTTGAGTTCGTAGCTGCCGGGCTGGATGGTGTCCTTGGCGTGGAAGAGGGGACTGGTGATGACGAACAGCAGCTTATATTTGATGATGCCCGCCTTCTTCAGCTTGGAGGCGATCTGCCCCACGGAGTCGCCCTTTTCGATCTCCACCGTGGCGGTGAGAGGTGCCTTGTTCAGGGCGCACACGTCATTGACCATGAGCCAACCCAGTCCCGCCAGCAGGCAGGAGGCCAGCACCACACCGGCGCAGTAGATGGCCCAGAAACGGGTCCGGCGCATTTTCTTGCGCTGCTTGCGCTGAGTCTGCTGGCGGCGCACCTCGTCGGCGTTCCAGCTGGTGGTCTCGTTGTTTTTGCGGTCTGCCATAGATCGTTGTTCCTTTCTTTATCGCATTTTCCCCAGCGCAAATCAGACCGGACAAGATACCTTCCGGGGCGGTGGGGCATAGAATAAGCCAGTGAAGAACAAGTGAGGTGAGGTTCAAGTGTGCTTTGACAACAACAACTGCTCCTGCATCTGGCTGATCGTCATCGTTTTACTGGTGCTCTGCTGCTGCGGCGGCGGACAGAACGAGCGCTGCTGCGGCGGCGACTCCCGCTGCTCCTGCTGAGGGACATAGGGACAGACACATACCATAGGGTTCGGCCGAACCGGGACGGGACGCTGCGGCGTTCCGTCCTTTTTTACGGCAGCAGATCCGCCACACGCTCCAGAACCTCCTGATGGATGTCCTGAATACTGCGGATCCGGCCGTCCCGGTCGCAGCGGATGCGCTGCCAGCCGCACCAGTCCACCACACGGGCGGCGCTCTCCCGGCAGGAGCGGAGATAAGCCTCGTCCTGCTCATGGATGTCGGCATGGGTATGGGTGGCCTCCTCCCGGCGGCGCATCATCTGCTCGGACAGCTCCGTGGGGAGATCCAGGTACAGCACTCGATCCGGAGCCGGCAGACCCAGCTTCTGATACTCGAAGTCAAAGAGCCAGTCCACAAAGGGCCGCTGCTGCTCCGGCGGAAGCTTGGAGGTCTGGTGAACGGCGTTGGAGGTGGTATAGCGGTCGGCGATGAGCAGACCGCCCTGCTCATAGTAGCTGCCCCAGTCCTGTTTATAGGAGGCGTAGCGGTCTACGGAGTAGAAGGCCGCAGCGGCATAGGCATTGACATCGCCGGGCTTCTGGCCGAAGGCCCCGCCCAGATAGAGCCGCACCAGCGCCGAGGATTCCTCCTGATACCGGGGGAAGGTCAGCTTGCGGTAGGGAACGCCCCGCCGGGTCAGCTCCTGACACAGCAGCTCCGACTGCGTAGCCTTGCCGGAACCGTCGGTCCCCTCAAATACGATGAGCTTTCCCTGCATGGCATGGTCCCTCCCGTTGGCTCGGAAAATTTTATCATACTATTCTACCACAGCTTTCCCCATTTGTCCACATGGGAAACCGGCGTTTACAGAATAGCAAAAACTTGATATAATCACAGAAACGATCCGAGCGGAGGACGAATGGATGCATATTTTTGACATGGACGGGACCCTGATCGATTCCAACGGCATCTGGCGGGAGGTGGATGAGGCATTTCTGGCCAAGCGTGGCTTTCCCTACACCAAGGAGTACTATCAGGGGGTGGCTCACACCATTTTCCCGCTGGCGGCGGAGTTCACCAAGCGCTACTGCCATCTGGAGGAGTCTGTGGAGGATATCATGGCAGAGTGGATGGAGATGGCCGGGGACGCCTACGCCACACGGGTACAGGTGAAGCCCGGCGTGCGGGAGTATCTGGATCAGTGCCGCCGCCGGGGGCAGCGGATGATGGTGCTGACCTCCAGTGTTCCGGCCCACTGCCGGGCGGCACTGGGGCATCTGGGACTGATGCCATATTTTGAGGAGATCTTGTTTGCCCACGATCTGAAGATCGAGAAGAAGGACCCGGAGATCTTCCGGGTAGCGGCCCGACGCATGGGCGTGGAGCCGGCGGAGTGCGTGGTGTATGATGACTCTGTGGCGGCGTGCCGTGGGGCCAAGGCGGCCGGGATGCACACGGTGGGGGTCTACGATCAGTTCTTTCACGTCTCGTGGGAGGAGATGACACGGGTGTGCAATCGGACCATCCGGAGCTTCACGGAGCTGCTGGAGGATTGAAAAAACGGAATTGCCGAAAGAAGAAGCAGGGGAGGGGACAGTGGATGCTGCCCCCTCCCCTGTGGCCATTACGGACGATTCTTTTTTGTCCCCGACGGGTGCCTTGCTTTCAGCGGATAAGGAACGTGTCTCCGACGGCCTGCTTCTCCAGCTGCCGGGAAAAGTGGGCCGCCGGAGGCACGGTTCCTATGAAAAATACCGCTATTGACAGAAAAGCATCCCGTCGGAGACGATAAAAAACGAAAACTTCCCCACCGTGGACCGGTCCACACCTTACTTCACACCTTATTGTAACGGCTCACGCAGAGGTCATGGTGCAGGGCCACCCGGCCCTCGTCCACCAGCCAGTTGGACAGATGCAGGAAATTGCGCTGGGTGACGCTGATGCGGAAGGGATCATGAGTGTGGATGCCCTCCTGACGGCAGTAGGCATAGAGCCACTGGTCGGCGGTCATGCCGTCGGTGAGACAGCTCAGCAGCCGCCGCCCCTTATCGTGGATGGCGGCGATGTTGGCATCGATGACGGGGCCAAGCTCTGTGACGCTGGTCTTATGGGCCAGCACATAGACCGGGCAGCGGAGACTGCGGAGGGACTCCATCACCGACAGATCACGGGCAATGTGCATGATGGTGGGCAGCTTGAAGCGCTGCAGCTGCTCCGGCCCCAACAGGCAGTCTGCCAGATAGGCAGTGCCGTCGGGGGTGATAAAGCCCATCTGCCCGGCAGAGTGGCCCGGCAGGGGCAGCAGGCCGAAACGGACGCCGCAAAAGTCCAGATGATCGATATCCGGAGAGATGAGAACGTCCGACAGGAAGCATTCCTCCGGAAACATGGACTGGATGGTGCCGTAGGTGAGGGTCTCGTAGTTGGCCCGGAAGGCGGTGGCATCGGCGCAGATGGCGGCCTCGATCATGGGCATGGCGATGGGGCAGCCGTAACGGCAGCGGAGATAGGCGGCGTTGCCTACGTGGTCATAGTGGGCGTGGGAGCAGAGAATCCCCTTAGGGTGTAGGCCGTGCTCCTCCAGCAGGGCGGTAAGGCCCTCCCGGTCAGAGGCGGCGATGCCGGTGTCCAGCAGGACAATGTCCGTATCCGTCAGGCGGTAAAAGGGAATCAGGGCCGTGGCTCCCACGGCGGCCCATGTATCTTTATGTATGTGCAGCAGCTCCATAAGGCGTCTCCTATCAGTTTCTTTTCGGTGAGATGGTACCATCTTCCGCCGGAAAATGCAAGGCGGGGAGAGAGGACGGAAAAAATTTTGCTTTTCCCTCTATGCAAACGGGAAAAAATAAGGTAAAATACTCCCAAGTATCACATACGGAGGAAGAGCAATGGACGAACCGAAGTATAAACGGGTGCTGCTGAAGATCAGCGGCGAGGCTCTGGCGGGCGAGAAGCACTTCGGCCTGGACTTTCAGGTGCTGGGTCAGGTGGCGGACGTCATCAAGGAGTGCGTGAACATGGGCGTGCAGATCGGCGTTGTCATCGGCGGCGGCAACTTCTGGCGGGGCGTGAAGAACGGCGAGGGTCACATCGAGCGCACCCGTGCCGACCACATGGGGATGCTGGCCACGGCCATGAACTGCATGGCGCTGGCGGACGTGCTGGAGCAGAAGGGTGTGGACGTCCGGCTCCAGACGGCACTGGAGATCCGTGAGGTGGCGGAGCCCTATATCCGGGCCAGAGCCGTCCGGCATCTGGAAAAGGGCCGGGTGGTGCTGTTTGGCTGCGGTGTGGGATGCCCCTTCTTCTCCACCGATACGGCGGCGGTGCTGCGGGCGGCGGAGATCAACGCCGACGTGATCCTGCTGGCCAAGAACATCGACGGCGTGTACGACTGCGACCCGGCCAAGAACGCTGACGCCGTGAAGTTCGACGCCATCACCTATGACGAGGTGCTCAAGCGTCATCTGGCGGTGATGGATTCCACCGCCACCAGCCTGTCCATGGACAACCACATCCCGGTGCTGGTGTTTGCACTGAAAGACCCGTATAATATCGTGCGTGTGCTGCGGGGCGAAAAAATCGGAACGATCGTGAAGGAGGCATAACCATGCTGAAGGAACACTACAAGGTATACGAGGAAAAGATGAAGAAGAGCGTGGAGGCGGTGGAGCGTGACTTCGGAGCCGTGCGGGCCGGACGGGCCAACGCATCCGTCCTCAACCGCATTCAGGTGGACTACTACGGCACCCCCACCCCCATCCAGCAGATCGCTGCGGTGGCGTCCCCCGATCCCCGGACGCTGCTCATCACCCCTTGGGACGCCTCGGCTCTGAAGGGCATTGAGAAGGCCATTCAGGAGTCCGATCTGGGCATCAATCCCCAGAATGACGGCAAGTCCATCCGGCTGGCCTTCCCCCAGCTGACGGAGGAGCGCCGCAAGGAGCTGGTCAAGCAGATCCGCAAGTACAACGAGGGCGGCAAGGTGGCCATCCGCAACATCCGCCGGGATGCGCTGGAGGCGTTCAAGAAGATGCAGAAGGCCTCCGAGATCACCGAGGACGAGCTGAAGCTGGCTGAGAAGGACCTGCAGAAGATGACCGACGACCACTGCAAGGAGCTGGATAAGCTGCTGGATACCAAAGAAAAGGAACTCATGTCTGTCTGATGGGCCTGTTTTCCAAAAAGAAGCATCATACGGCGGGGCAGGTGGATGAAAACCGCCTTCCCCGCCATATCGCTGTTATCATGGACGGCAACGGGAGATGGGCCAAGCGTCGGGGCCTGCCCCGCACCGCCGGACATAAGGTGGGGGCGGAGGTGTTCCGCAAGATCGCTACCTACTGCAAGGAGCTGGGAGTGGAGTACCTGACGGTATACGCATTCTCCACGGAGAACTGGAAGCGCCCGGCGGACGAGGTCAACACCATCATGGGCCTTCTGAAGCAGTATATGCTGGAGGCCATCGACTCCATGGAGCGGGATCAGATCCGGCTGCGGTTTCTGGGGGACATGAGCGCCCTTTCGCCGGAGCTGCAAGAGCTGGCCCGGCGCACCAACGAGATATCCTCCCACATTCAGGGCTTTCAGGCCAACGTCTGCCTGAACTACGGCGGCCGGGATGAGCTGCTGCGGGCGGCCCGGCACTTTGCCGCCGACTGTGTGGAGGGCCGCTGCCGCCCGGAGGAGCTGGATGAGGAGCGATTCTCCGGCTACCTGTTTACGGACGGTCTCCCGGATCCGGAGCTCATCATCCGCACCAGCGGAGAGGAGCGGCTGTCGGGCTTTCTGCTGTGGCAGTGCGCCTATTCGGAGCTGTATTTCTGCGATACCCTGTGGCCGGACTTCGGGCCGGAGGATATGGACCGGGCCATCGTGGCGTATCAGCAGCGTGACCGCCGGTTCGGCGGGATAAAATAAAGAGGAAAGCATATGAAACAGAGAATTATCGTGGCGGTGATCGGCATCCCGCTGCTGCTGGCCATCCTGTGCGTGGCACCGGACTGGGCCACGGCGGCGCTGTTGGCAGCGCTGAGCGTGGTGGGTACCCATGAGCTGCTGGCGGCTGTGTGCGGGCCGGAAAAGACCCGGCGCTGGACGGCGCTGCCGGCGGTGATGGGCATATTAGTGGTGCTGCATTTTTACGGTGCGGGCCATGGGTGGCAGATGCCGCTGGGCATCGTGGACGGGCTGCTGCTGGTGGGCGTGATAGCGCTGCCGGCGGCGGGCGTGCTGACCTACGGCAAGCCCCACGCCCTGACCCTGCTGGATGTGTGCGTCATGGCGCTGGCGGGGCTGGCCATCCCGGCCTCCTTCAGCTGCCTGCTGCTGCTGCGGCTGCTGCCCTACGGCGGCGGACTGGTGTTGGTGCCGCTGGTGGCGGCCTTCTGCAGCGACTCGGCGGCTCTGTTTACCGGTATGGCCTGCGGCAAGCACAAGCTGTCGCCGCTGGTAAGCCCCCACAAGACTGTGGAGGGCGCCGTGGGCGGCCTTGTCGGCGGCGTGCTGGGCATGGTGATCTTCCGGATTATCTTTTACCTCTGTACCCTGCAGCCCCTGCACATCGGCGGCTGCATCCTCATGGGTCTGGTGGGCGCTCTCATGGGCCAGCTGGGCGACCTGAGCTTTTCGGCCATCAAGCGCCAGTACGGCATCAAGGACTATGGGCGGCTGCTGCCGGGTCACGGCGGCGTGCTGGACCGGTTCGACAGTGTGCTGTTTGCTGCGCCGGTGCTGTGGCTCATGACCTGCTGGGTCATCGGCCTATAACAAGGAGAAACGATTATGACAAAGACTGTTGCGGTCTTGGGTTCCACCGGCTCCATCGGGCGGCAGACGCTACAGGTGGTGCAGGAACTGGGACTGACGGTGGCGGCGCTGACGGCCAACCGTCAGGCGGATCTGCTGGAGCAGCAGGCTCGACAGCTCCATCCGAAGCTGGCGGTGCTGTATGACCGGGCGGCGGCGGGAGAGCTGCGGCTGCGGCTGTCCGACACGGATATCCGGGTGGCGGAGGGGCCGGAGGGGCTTCTGGAGGCGGCGACGCTGCCGGAGGCGGACACGGTGGTCACCGCCGTCATGGGCAGCGTGGGACTGGAACCCACGCTGGCGGCTATCCGGGAGAAAAAGCGCATCGCTCTGGCCAATAAGGAGACGCTGGTGTGCGCCGGCGAGCTGGTGATGGCGGAGGCGGAGCGCTGCGGCGCCGAGATCGTGCCGGTGGATTCGGAGCACTCGGCCATTTTCCAGAGCCTGCAGGGCTGCCGGGATCGCCGGGAGGTAAAGCGTCTGCTGCTGACCTGCTCCGGCGGGCCGTTTTTCGGCCTGAGCCATGAGGAACTGGAGCATAAGACCCCGGCGGACGCTCTGAAGCACCCTAACTGGAGCATGGGGGCCAAGATCACCATCGACTCGGCCACCCTCATGAACAAGGGACTGGAGATCATCGAGGCCATGCGGCTGTACCGGCTGCCGGTGGAGCAGGTGGAGGCGGTGATCCACCGCCAGAGCATCGTCCATTCGCTGGTGGAGTACCGGGACGGGGCCATGATCGCCCAGCTGGGAACGGCGGATATGAAGCTGCCGATCCGTTACGCCTTCACATGGCCCTACCGGGCCGAGACACCGGATCGGACGCTGGATCTGCTGTCCTGCGGGCCGCTGACCTTTCAGGCCCCGGATACGGAGGCATTTCCCTGTTTGGCCATCGCCCGCCGGTGCGCTCGGACGGGCGGCACCGCCTGCGCCATCATGAACGGCGCCAATGAGGAGGCCGTGGGCCTGTTCCTGCGGCAGGAGATCGGCTTTAACGACATCGCCCGGCGGGTGGAGGACGCCCTGTGCCGGGTGGAGGTGAAATATACGCCCTCTCTGGAGGATATACTGGAGGCAGACAGACTGGCTCGTGCCGCTGTACTGAACCGGTAGGAGGAACCATGATCTATATTATTGCTGCGATCCTGATTTTCGGCGTACTCATCGCCGTACACGAGCTGGGCCATTTTCTGGCGGCCAAGGTCTGCGGTGTGCGGGTCAACGAATTTTCCATCGGTATGGGCCCCACCATTCTGCACAAGACCAAGGGGGACACCACCTACTCTCTGCGGCTGCTGCCCATCGGCGGCTTTTGTGCCATGGAGGGCGAGGAGGAGGACTCCAACGACCCCACGGCCCTGAATAACCAGAGCTTCTGGAAAAAACTCATCATTTTTGCCGCCGGGGCCTTTATGAACTTTCTGACGGGCCTGATTATCATCGTCGCCCTGTACGCCGGGGCCAAGGCATTTTACGTCCCGGTCATCACGGATTTTGCCGACGGCTGCCCCCTCCAGAGCGAGAGCGGCCTGCAGGTGGGGGACCGTCTGGTGAGCATCGACGGTGAGCGGGTGTATGTTTACAGTGACGTGAGTCTGCTGCTGGGCCGCAACAAGACCGGTGTATTCGACCTGAAGGTCAAGCGTGACGGTCAGACCGTGACCCTGAAAGACTTCCCCATGGAGCGGGCGGAGTACACCGACCAGCAGGGCCAGACCTACACGGGCTTCGGCCTGATGTTCGGGGCGGAGGAGGCCACCGTAGGCAGCCGCCTCCGGTACAGCTGGAACAACGCCGTGGACTTCGTGCGGATCGTGCGCCTGTCCCTGCAGATGTTGGTGACCGGTGAGGCGGGCCTCAAGGACGTCAGCGGTCCGGTGGGCATCGTCTCCACCATCACGGACGTGGGCGAACAGGCGGAGAGCGCCTCGGCGGCGGTGGAGAACATCGCCTATCTGGCGGCGCTGGTGGCGGTGAATCTGGCGGTGATGAACCTGCTGCCCCTGCCGGCGCTGGACGGCGGAAAGATCTTCTTTCTGGTGGTCAACGCCCTGTGTATGCTGACCATCCGCAAGAAAATTCCGGCAAAATTCGAGAGCTACGTCCATCTGGCCGGCTTCGCGCTGCTGATGCTGCTGATGCTGGTCATCACCTTTCAGGACGTGTGGAAGCTGTTTCAGTAAGAGAGAAAGAGCACACGGGACGGGGAGCGGCTTCCCGTCCCTGTGGTGCGTTTTTGCCCCATGGAGGGGGATAAACTGAGGAGGAATCAGCCATGAGCAAGCAAATTCATGTGGGCAGCGTCCCGGTAGGCGGCGGGGCGGATATCGCCATCCAGTCCATGTGCAACACCCGGACGGAGGATGTGGCCGCCACCGTGGCCCAGATCCTCCGGCTGGAGGAGGCGGGGTGCGATATCATCCGGGTGGCGGTGCCGGATATGACGGCGGCGCAGGCCGTGGGTCGCATCCGCCGGGCCATCCACATCCCGCTGGTGGCGGATATTCACTTCGACTACAGGCTGGCGCTGGAGTGCGTGCGGCAGGGCATCGATAAGATCCGCATCAACCCCGGCAACATCGGCTCACAGGAGAAGGTGCGGGCCGTGGCGGACGCCTGCCGCAGCGAGGGCATCCCCATCCGCATCGGTGTCAACGGCGGCTCACTGGAGCGGGAACTGCTGCAAAAATACGGCGGCGTCACCCCGGAGGCGCTGGTGGAGAGTGCCATGGGCCATGTCCGCCTGCTGAACGACTGCAATTTCGACGACATCTGCATCTCCGTGAAGTGCTCCCGTGTGCCGGTGAACATGGCGGCCTATCAGCTGCTGCGCCGACAGACAGATTACCCCCTGCATCTGGGAGTCACAGAGGCGGGTACGCCCCGGATGGGGGTACTGAAATCCGCCATCGGCATCGGCGGCCTGCTGTGTCAGGGCATCGGCGACACCATTCGGGTGAGCCTCACTGCCGACCCGGTGGAGGAGGTGCGTGCGGCCAAGGATATCCTCTCTGCCGCCGGACTGCGGCAAACGGGGCCGAACCTCATCTCCTGCCCCACCTGCGGCCGCACAAAATACGACATGATCCCCATTGCACGGGAGGTAGAGCGCCGGTTGGAGGGCTGCACCAAGTCCATCACCGTGGCGGTGATGGGGTGCGTGGTCAACGGGCCGGGGGAGGCCCGTGCGGCGGATGTGGGCATCGCCGGCGGCGACGGCGAGGGTCTGGTGTTCCGTAAGGGGGAGATCCTTTACAAGGTGCCGCAGGACAAGCTGGTGGACGCTTTGATGGACGAAATCAACCGACTATGACAGCAGGAGCGCACTATGAGGGAACAGATTGCATTTTTTGATTTTTTTGAAAGCTTCGTGCCGCCCAGAGAACTGCGGCTGTTGCTCCACGACGCCGTCGTCACAGGCGGAGCGCTGGACGTGAAGCAGCGGGCGCTGGAGCTGGACGTGGCCACCGGGGAGCGCATCCCGGAGGCAGCTCAGACGGCGCTGGAGCAGCTGCTGACCCGGCAGTACGGCCTGCACCGGCTGCATCTCACTATTCATGACCGGAAGGCGGAGAAGAAAAGCGGCGGCACCGAGGTGCTGCTGGGCAAGGAGATCAAGGGCAAGCCCGTCTCCATGACGGAGCTGAACGTGAAAATGGGTACAGCCATCGTGGAGGGCAAGGTCTTTGCCGCCGAGTGCCGGGAGACCAAGCGCCCCGGTATGTGGATGTTGAGCTTCGACATGACGGACTATCAGAGCTCCGTCACCGTGCGCAAATATACCGAGGGGCAGGAGGCACTGGCCCTGCAGAACGCCATCGCCCCCGGTATGTGGCTGCGGGTGCAGGGGCAGCCGGAGCTGACCCGTGACGGCAAGGACATTCAGCTCAAGCCCTACCACATCATGAAGGTTCCCCATGAGGGCCGCAAGGACACGGCCCCGGAGAAGCGGGTGGAGCTGCACCTGCATACGAAGATGTCCAACATGGACGCCCTGACGGATACGGCCGCCGTCATTAAGCAGGCCATCTCCTGGGGACACCCCGCCATCGCCATCACCGACCACGGCGTAGCCCAGTCCTTCCCGGATGCATGGCACACCGCCAAGGGAAAGATCAAGATCCTCTACGGCGTGGAGGGGTATTATGTTAATAACCTCGACGACCGCATCGCCGTCCACGGTCCGCAGGATCAGAATTTTGCCGACGAGATCGTGTGCTTCGACATCGAGACCACGGGCCTGAAGGTGGAGCGGGAGGCCATCACGGAGATCGGCGCCGTGGTGCTGCGCAACGGCGAGGTGGCGGAGCGGTTTCAGACCTTCGTCAACCCCAACCGCCGCCTGACGCCGGAGATCGTGGGCCTGACGGGCATCACGGATGCCATGCTGGCCGACGCTCCCCAGCTGAAGGAGGCCCTGACGAGTTTTCTGGAGTTTGTGGGGGATCGCCCGCTGGCGGCCCACAACGCCGAATTTGACATCAGCTTCATCCGGGCCGGGTGCCGGAAGGTGGGCCTTCCCTTCGATCCCACCTATGTGGACTCCCTGATCCTGGCACAGAATCTGCTGCCGGAGCTGCACAAGTATAAGCTGGATATCGTGGCGGAGCATTTGGATCTGCCCGCCTTCAACCACCACCGGGCCTCGGACGATGCGGCCATGGTGGCCTATATGCTGATCCCCTTCTTCGAGAAGATGGAGCGGGAGCTGGGCATCCACCGCCTGCAGGAGATCAACGGGGAGATGCTGAAGCTGCGGCCTCAGGGCAGCAAGACCAGCCGCTTTCCCAAGCACATCATCATTCTGGCCAAGAACAAGCTGGGCCTCAAGCACCTGTATCAGCTGATCTCCGCTTCCAACCTGAAATACTTCAAGCGGGTGCCCATCATCCCCAAGACGGAGCTCATCACCCACCGGGAGGGGCTGCTTATCGGCTCGGCCTGCGAGGCGGGCGAGCTGTTCCGGGCGGTGACGGATCACAAGGATTGGGCGGAGCTCAAGCGCATTGCCTCCTTCTACGACTATCTGGAGATACAGCCCATTTGCAACAATCTCTTCATGCTGCGAAACGGCGACGTGCAGTCGGAGGAGGAACTGCGGGAGTATAACCGCACCATCGTCCGGCTGGGGGAGGAGCTGGGGAAGCCCGTCTGCGCCACCGGCGACGTGCATTTTCAGGAGCCGGAGGACGAGATCTATCGCCATGTGCTGCTGGCCAGCAAGAAGTTCCCCGATGCCGATGCGCCGCTGCCCATCTACTTCAAGACCACCGACGAGATGCTGGAGGAGTTCTCTTATTTGGGGGAGGACAAGGCATATGAGGTGGTGGTGACCAATCCCCGCCATATTGCGGATCTGGTGGAGGAGATCGAGCTGCTGCCGCCGGGCCAGCTGTTCCCGCCGAGGCTGGAAAACTCCGAGGAGGACCTGAACCGTCTGGTGTGGGACAAGTGCCACGAGCTGTACGGCGACCAGCCGCCCCAGCTGATCGTGGACCGCCTGAACGTGGAGCTGGGCAGTATTCTGGGCAAGTACGACGTGGTGTATATGTCGGCACAGAAGCTGGTGCAGCGGAGCTTGGAAAACGGCTATCTGGTAGGCTCACGAGGCTCTGTGGGCTCGTCGCTGGTGGCCTATATGTCGGGCATCACCGAGGTCAACTCCCTGCCGCCCCACTACCGCTGCCCCAAGTGCCGCCATTCGGAGTTCATCACCGACGGCAGCTTCGGCTGCGGCGCCGATATGCCGGATAAGGTCTGCCCCATCTGCGGGGAGCAGTACGTCAAGGACGGCTTCGACATCCCCTTTGAGACGTTCCTTGGCTACGGCGGCGGCAAGGTGCCGGATATCGACCTGAACTTTTCCGGGGAATATCAGGCCAGAGCCCACCGCCACGCCGTGGAGATGTTCGGTGAGACGCAGGTGTTCCGGGCCGGTACCATCGGCACCCTGAAGGACAAGACGGTGTACCCCTTTGTCAAGCACTATCTGGAGGAGAACGGCCGGGAGGTGTCCCGTGCCGAGGAGAACCGCCTCATTCAGGGCTGCGTGGGGGTGCGGCGCACCACGGGCCAGCACCCCGGCGGTCTGGTGGTGGTGCCGGATGACATGGATGTGGAGGATTTCACCGCCGTGCAGCACCCGGCGGATGCCGAGGACGCCGATACCATCACCACCCATTTTGAATACCACTGCATGGAGGATAACCTCCTGAAGCTGGATATGCTGGGTCACGATGACCCCACCATGATCCGGATGCTGGAGGATCTTACCGGCGTCAACGCCCGCCAGATCCCGCTGGACGATCCGGACACCATGAGCATTTTTGTTTCCTCCAAGGTGCTGGGCTTTGAAAACGACGAGTTGCTGGGCCCCACCGGCGCCGTGGCCATCCCGGAGTTCAACACCCGCTTCACCCGTGGGATGCTGATGGACACCATGCCCAAGGATTTCAATACGCTGGTGCGCCTGTCCGGCTTTTCCCACGGCACGGATGTGTGGCTGGGCAACGCACGGGAGCTGATCGTCAGCGGTACCGCCTCCGTTCTGGAGACGGTGGGCTGCCGTGACGATATCATGCTGTATCTGATTTCCATGGGGCTGGACCCCAAAATGAGCTTCAAGATCATGGAGGCCGTCCGTAAGGGCAAGGTGAAAAAGGGCGGCTTTCAGGAGGGCTGGGTGGAGGCCATGCAGGAGCATAACGTCCCCCAGTGGTATATCGACTCGCTGGCCAAGATCGGCTATCTGTTCCCCAAGGCCCACGCCGTGGCCTACGTCATGATGGCCTTCCGCATCGCATGGTTCAAGGTCCACCGGCCGCTGGCCTTCTACGCCACCTTCTTCACCGTCCGGGCCAAGGCCTTCGACGCCGAGTACTGCTGCGCCGGTATCGACGCCGTGAAACAGAAGATCCGGGAGATCGAGAACAACAAGGATGCCACCGCTGTGGAGAAGAACCTGATGGTGACGCTGGAGGTGTGCTACGAGTTCTATCTGCGTGGCTTCCACTTTGATACCATCAGCATCTACGACTCCGACGCCACCGCCTTCAGGATCACGGAGAACGGCCTGTTGCCGCCCTTCATCTCCGTTCGGGGACTGGGTGAGTCGGCGGCTCTGGACACCGTGGAAAAGCGCAAGGGAAAGCGCTTCATCTCGGTGGAGGAGTTCTCCACCTGCTGCAACAAGCTCTCCAAGACCCATATCGAGCAGCTGAAGGCGCTGGGCTCCTTCGCAGGCATGGCGGATACCAGCCAGATCACCCTGTTCTGATATGGTGCGGTATATTCAGATCACGCAGGTGCCGCCCCAGCGGATGGCCCTGTGGCGCAGCTGGCTGTCCCCTCAGCGGCGGAAGCGAGCCGAAAGGATGCCGGACGACCGGGAGACGGTCTGCGGCGAGGGACTGGCCCGTGAGCTGCTGGCGGCGGCGCTGCACTGCCTGCCGGAGGAGGCACCCCTACGATACGACGCACAGGGAAAGCCCCTGACGGACGGCCTGTATCTCAGCATCAGCCACAGCCGTGGGCTGGCGGCCTGCGCCGTGGAGGACCGCCCGGTGGGGCTGGATGTGGAGCTGGTGCGGCCTGCGCCCCGGCGGGTATGGGAGCATCTTTCCCCGGAGGAGCGATCCCATGCCGCCGACGATGCGGCGTTCTTCCGGCTGTGGACCGCCAAGGAGGCGCTGCTGAAGTGCCGGGGCGGCCGGTTGGGGCAGCTGCGGGAGCCGGCGTCCTTCCTGACGCCGGAGGGCTTCGCCCTGCCGGGCTATGCCTTCTCCCCGGTGCAGCTGCCGGAGGGCTGGACAGGCACCCTGTGTCTGGCAGAAAAGCGGACATAGGACCGGCCCGGTGCAGCATAGGCTGGTTCCGAGGTGGAACAGCATGATGGAACGATTTTCGCACCTGCGGCGCAAGGAGGTCATCAATATCTGCGACGGGCGGCGACTGGGCTTCGTGGGGGATCTGGAGCTGAAGGTCCCGGAGGGGGAGGTCAAGGCCCTCATCGTGTTCGGCCCCTGCCGCTTCTTCGGCCTGTTCGGCAGGGGGGAGGATTTCTACGTCCCATGGGACTGCGTGCAGCGGTTCGGGGACGACATCATCCTCATCGACAAGCCCTTCCAGCGGCGGGAGGAGGACAAAAAGCGCCGCCGCTGGGGCTGAGCCGGGACAATACAGCGAAAAAACCGCTGATTTTCCGGGAAAGCCGCAAAAAATCCCTTGCAAACAGCTATAGACTGTGGTATGATATTTCAGCATTCCGCACAGGGGCGGACTCCCGGTCGGTGCCGCAAGGTTGGCCGGGGGGAGGAAGCCTCTGGAGGTAAGAAACTAAATTCAAAGGAGAAATGAACAAACATGGCAAACCAGAACATCGTATCCATGAAGGCCCTGCTGGAGGCCGGTGTCCACTTCGGTCACCAGACCCGCCGCTGGAACCCCAAGATGGCTCCCTACATTTACACGGAGCGCAACGGCATCTATATCATCGACCTGCAGAAGACCGTGAAGAAGCTGGAGGAGGCCTACAACTTCGTGCGCGAGCTGGGCGAGAAGGGCGAGACCCTGCTGTTCGTCGGCACCAAGAAGCAGGCTCAGGAGGCCATCAAGGAAGAGGC
>ERZ1673748.933-NODE-933-length-33257-cov-18.467532_pt1 | contig 33257 bp, 26 predicted proteins | sample MGYA00580196_ERZ1673748 | MGnify/ENA primary metagenome ERZ1673748 (study PRJEB41218, sample SAMN15661796) | gut metagenome | host: Homo sapiens | place: Canada: London | collected 2015-08-20/2019-03-30 | study: EMG produced TPA metagenomics assembly of...
GCACAGCATAGATCTCAGCATCAGTTTTGTATTGTTCCATACCTCTCACCTAATGAAAATGATGTATTCCTTTAGCGGGCTCGCCCTCTCAGTCAAAGCCTGTCGGCTTCGCCAGCTCTCCCAAAGGGAGAGCCTTTGGCAGTGCACGCGGACTGTATCTCTATGCCAAGGCCTCTCCCTTTGGGAGAGGTGTCACCGCAGGTGACGGAGAGGGCTAGGATGCTGACCGTATACAACAATCTTATTCTAAAAACTCTTTCCACAGTGCGGCGTCCGGCAGCGGCAGCATAAATGCCATGGGCTTTCCGGTCTCCGGGTGCAAAAACTGCAGGCCGCAGCTCTGCAGGGCAATGCTGCCTTTTACGCGGCTTCCGTATTTGCCGTCTCCGGCCAGCGGATGCTTCCGGGATGCAAACTGCACCCGGATCTGATGGGTGCGGCCGGTGTGCAGAGTGATCTCAGCAAGGCTCATCTCTCCTGCCGTTTTCACGATGCGGTATTCCAGCACGGCTTCCCGCACGCCCTTGCGCGGGCGGCTGACCGGGAACACCCGGCCCCGGCGGCTGTCCTTGAACAGCCAGTCCCGCAGGGTGCCTTCGGCGGGCAGTGCTTCGTCCGGCCCGCCTGCAATGACGGCCCGATACCGCTTGATGAACTGCGGCACTTCCGGCTTCCCTTCGGCCCTGCCATCCTGCACAGCGTAGGCGTTCTGGCTCTGGGTAATCTGACGGCTGAGTGCGGCCGCAGCCCCGGGCGTTCTGGCAAACACCATCAGGCCGGACACACCCGTGTCCAGCCGGTGCACCACGCCTACAAAGGCATCCGGCTGGCCCCACAGCTGCCGCAGGGCTGCGGGCACGCCCTCTTCGCTGGAAAGTCCGGCGGGCTTGTCCAGCACCACAAGGGCGGCATCTTCGTACAGGATGTTCACAGCCTGCCCTCGGCGATCAGGGCCTTGAGCTTCAGGATACCGGCAATGGTCTTGCCGTCCCGGATCTCGCCGCTCATGACCATCTCATAAGCTTTATCCAGCGGCACACGGTCAGGGGTCAGGAATTCATCGGCATCCAGATGCATCTGGGTCTTGTGCAGGCCGGTGGCGACCCATGTATAGATCACTTCGGTGTCATAGCCCACGGTGGGGAAAAACTGGCCCAGAGAGATATAATTGTCGGCGGTCAGACCGCACTCCTCGCCCAGCTCCCGCTTGGCGGCTTCAAAGGGGTCCTCGCCCTTTTCCAGCTTGCCGGCGGGCAGCTCCCACAGCTCCTGCTGCATGGCGTAGCGGAACTGGCGCACCATGCAGATGGTGCCGTCCTCAAAATAGGGCAGGATGCACGCACCGCCGTGGTGATGCACCACTTCGCGTTCGGCGGTCTTGCCGTTTTCCAGCAGAGCAGTGTCTTTTGTCAGGGTGATCACCCGGCCCTCGAAGAGCACCTCGCTGGTGAGTGTTTTTTCGTAATGCACGGTCTTCTCCATTTTATTACCCTCTTTGCCCGGCACAGCGCCGGTTTTCTATGGCTTCAGTTTACGGCAAAATGAGGTTTGTTGTCAATAAAGATGTGATAAATACAAGGGAGAGTGAACCCTCTCAGGCTCACTGCGTTCGCCAGCTCCCCCGAAAGGGGGAGCTTTTTGTATCTTCCGGTCAGCACAAATAAAGCTCCCCCTTTGGGGGAGCTGGCACGGCGCAAGCCGTGACTGAGAGGGTTCCCTCCCCTTTTTGCGAAAAAAATTACAGGATCTGGCAAAGCAGGCAGGCCAAAACCGGAAAATCCGCGCCATTGCTCACTTTAACGAACTAAAGACGTACAAAAGCGCTAAAAAAATTTCTTTATTTTTGGTGCGTTTGTTGAGCGGTTTGCGTTTACTTTATGGGCGGAATTTGCTATTATAGTATACAAGCAATAGTGCCTTTATGGGGTTCTCCGGTCCCATGTGGGGCATATTGCCCCGCGCAAAAGGTACCAAATTCTGAATAATGGAGGAAGAAAAATGCCTAGAGCAAAGCAAACTATGGATGGCAATACCGCTGCCGCCCATGTAGCGTATGCCTACACGGACGTGGCTGCCATCTACCCCATTACCCCGTCTTCTCCGATGGCTGACTCTGTGGACCAGTGGTCCGCAGCCGGCCAGAAGAACATCTTCGGCAATCAGGTCAAGGTCGTCGAGATGGAATCTGAGGCCGGCGCTGCTGGCGCTGTGCACGGCTCTCTGGGTGCAGGTGCTGTTACCACCACCTTCACCGCTTCTCAGGGCCTGCTGCTGATGATCCCCAACATGTACAAGATCGCTGCTGAGCAGCTGCCCTGCGTGTTCGATGTTTCTGCACGTACCGTTGCTACCCAGTCCCTGAACATCTTTGGTGATCACAGCGACGTTATGGCTTGCCGCCAGACCGGCTTTGCAATGCTGGTCGAGAGCAGCGTGCAGGAAGTTATGGATCTGTCCCCTGTCGCACATCTGTGCGCCATCGAGGGCAAGGTTCCCTTCCTGAACTTCTTCGATGGCTTCCGTACTTCTCATGAGTACCAGAAGATCGAGAAGTGGGATTACGCCGATCTGAAGGAAATGTGCAACATGGAGGCTGTGGAGGAGTTCCGTAAGAAGGCTCTGAACCCCGAACACCCCAAGATGCGCGGCTCCCACGAGAACGGCGACGTGTTCTTCCAGCATCGTGAGGCATGCAACAGCGTTTACAACGCTCTGCCTGCTGTTGTTGAGAAGTACATGGCCAAGATCAACGCAAAGCTGGGCACCAACTACGATCTGTTCAACTACTACGGCGCACCCGATGCTGACCGTGTGATGATCGCTATGGGCTCTGTCTGCGACGTTGCTGACGAAGTCATCGATTACCTGAACGCCAAGGGCGAGAAGGTCGGTATCGTCAAGGTCCGCCTGTACCGTCCCTGGGTGTCCTCCGCTCTGCTGAAGGTCCTGCCCAAGACCGCCAAGAAGGTGGCTGTGCTGGACCGCACCAAGGAGCCCGGCTCTCTGGGCGAGCCCCTGTACCTGGATGTTGCCGCTACCCTGCGTGAGGCTGGCCTGAACGATATCGTTCTGACCGGCGGCCGTTACGGTCTGGGCAGCAAGGACACTCCCCCGTCCTCCATCTTCGCTCTGTTCAAGGAGCTGGAGAAGGATCAGCCGAAGGAGCGCTTCACTCTGGGTATCACCGATGACGTCACCTTCCTGTCCCTGCCCGAGGTCAAGCCCGCTCCCATCACCGCAGCTGCTGGCACCAAGGAGTGCAAGTTCTGGGGTCTGGGCGGCGACGGTACTGTCGGCGCAAACAAGAACTCCGTCAAGATCATCGGCGACCACACTGACAAGTATGTTCAGGCATACTTCCAGTATGACTCCAAGAAGACCGGCGGCGTGACCATCAGCCACCTGCGTTTCGGCGACAAGCCCATCCGCAGCCCCTACTACATCAACCAGGCTGACTTCGTGGCCTGCCACAACCCCGCTTACATCCACATGGGCATGAAGATGGTCCAGGATGTCAAGCCCGGCGGCGTGTTCATGATCAACTGCCAGTGGTCCGATGAGGAGCTGGGCCAGCACCTGAACGCCGAGGCAAAGAAGTATATCGCTGACAACAACATCCAGCTGTATACCATCAATGCTATCGATAAGGCTATCGAGATCGGCATGGGCAAGCGCACCAACACCATCCTGCAGTCTGCATTCTTCAAGCTGGCTGACGTCATGCCCATCGAGGATGCCGTCAACTTCATGAAGCAGGCAGCTCAGAAGAGCTACGGCAAGAAGGGCCAGGACGTCGTTGAGATGAACTGGAAGGCCATCGACGCAGGCGTTGACGCCATCCACAAGGTGGACGTGCCCGCATCCTGGTCCAACCCCGAGGCTGATCCCGCACCCAAGGCTCTCACCGGCCGTCCGGAGCTGGTCAAGCAGATCCGCGACGTCATGGAGCCCATTGCCCGTATGGACGGCGACAGCCTGCCTGTTTCCTCCTTCGTGGCAAATGCAAACGGCGAGTGGGAGCAGGGCGCTTCTGCATACGAGAAGCGCGGCACCGCTGTCAACGTCCCCGAGTGGGATGCTGCAAAGTGCGTTGGCTGTAACCAGTGTGCATTCGTCTGCTCTCATGCTACCATCCGTCCCTTCCAGCTGACCGCCGACGAGCTGGCAGCTGCTCCTGCACAGACCAAGAGCCGCGACAACAAGCCCGCAAACGAGTACAAGTTTGTTATGGCTGTGTCTCCTCTGGACTGCATGGGCTGCGGCGAGTGCGTCACCGTCTGCCCCACCAAGGCTATCACCATGGTTCCGCAGGACAGCCAGGCCGATCAGCAGGCAGTGTTCGACTACTGCGTGGCCAACATCTCCAAGAAGCCTTCCAAGTTTGCTGACGACACCGTTATCGGTTCTCAGTTCAACCAGCCGCTGCTGGAGTTCTCTGGCTCCTGCGCAGGCTGTGCCGAGACTTCTTACGCTCGCCTGATCACTCAGCTGTTCGGCGAGAAGATGTACATCTCCAACGCTACCGGCTGCTCCTCCATCTGGGGCGGCACCGCTTCCATCTCTCCGTACACCGTCAACAAGGACAGCGGCCATGGTCCTGCATGGTGCAACTCCCTGTTCGAGGATAACGCAGAGCATGGTCTGGGCCTGTACATCGGCCAGAAGACCGTCCGCGAGAACCTGATCAAGGAGATCGCAGAGGTTGCTGGTTCCGACAAGGCTTCTGCTGAGCTGAAGGCTGCCTTTGAGAAGTTCCTGGAGACCAAGAACAACACCAAGGCCAACGACGAGCCCGCAAAGGCCCTGATCGCTGAGCTGGAGAAGGCTGCTGCTGCCGGCTGCGAGAAGTCTGCAGAGATCCTGAAGAGCAAGCAGTACATCGCCAAGAAGTCCGTCTGGATCTTCGGCGGCGACGGCTGGGCATACGACATCGGCTTCGGCGGTCTGGATCACGTTCTGGCTTCCGGCGAGGATGTCAACGTGATGGTCTTCGATACTGAGATGTACTCCAACACCGGTGGACAGGCATCCAAGGCTTCCAACATTGGTGAAGTCTGCCAGTTCGCTGCTGCTGGTAAGGAGATCAGCAAGAAGAGCCTGTCCGAGATCGCAATGACCTACGGTTACATTTATGTTGCTCAGATCGCTCTGGGCGCTAACATGAACCAGGCTGTCAAGGCTATTGCCGAGGCTGAGGCTTACCCCGGCCCCTCTCTGATCATCGGCTACGCTCCCTGCGAGCTGCACGGTGTCAAGGGCGGCATGACCAACTGCCAGAACGAGATGAAGAAGGCAGTTGAGGCTGGTTACTGGAACCTGTTCACCTTCAACCCCGCCAACAAGGCTCAGGGCAAGAACCCCTTCACCCTGACCTCCAAGGCTGTGGACAACGAGAAGTATCAGGCTCTGCTGGCAAACGAGACCCGTTACAGCCGTCTGACCCGCGCCTTCCCCGAGCGTGCTAAGGAGCTGTTCGCTCGCAACCAGGAGGTTGCAAACGACCGCTACGAGCACCTGACCCGTCTGGTCGAGCTGTACAAGTAAGCTGTTTTTAAGCAGCGGCAGAGACACCAAATGAACCAGCGGCCCCTGCTCTTTCCCGTGTGAAGAGCGGCAGCCCCGCATCGGCGGTTACTGCGCAATGCAGCGGTGCGGAACTGTGGAATTTGCCTTTGCCGTGCACAGAACAGGCTGAACGTTTTGCCCTGTACCTGACAGAACGGTCGAAAAACCTGATTTCATTCCCCTCCTTTTGCGCAGGGGCTTGAGATACCAAAGCGCCCGCGAGGGCCCTTGAGAGCACACCCCGCGTGTGTCAGGAGCATAAGGTCTGTGTGCAGATACCTTGCTCCGCCTGCGGCAGAAGACCTGCCTTGCAGGGATCTTGCCCCAGTGAAAAAACTGCATCAGTTTTTAGCGCCCCGCTCACCGCAAGGTGACCGGGGCGTATTTTTGTGTAAATGAAACTATAAGCCCGGAGCGTCCGCAGACGCTCCGGGCTTATATATTGACGAAATAAAAGTTATTTGTTCGTCACAAATTCAATTTTGACGTTCATCCCCATACCAGCGGCAAGGCGCTGCAAGGTGCGCAGAGAAGGGTTTGCATTTCCCCGTTCCAGTTTGCTGATATCGGCCTGTGCAATGCCGGTGCGCTCTGAAAGCTGTTTCTGGGTCAGACCGCTTTCCTTCCGGGCATCGATCATAGCTTGCGCAATGGTAAGCTCCGGCTGAAGAGCATCCCATTCGGCCTTAAAAGAAGGCCGCTGTAATTGTTCATTCAAATAATTCCGAAAATCACTCATGAGGAACTCTCCTTTCGATAAAAATAGTCCGCACGATATTTTTGCGCCAGTGCAATTTCCTCCGGCGGTGTTTTTTGTGTCTTTTTGACAAAGCCATTTGTCAGGATGATCTGATGCCCGACTACGAAGAAATATAAAATGCGCGTTATGTTGCTGCTTTGCTTGGCACGCAATTCAAAAATGCCATCTCCCAATGATTTGGAATAAGGCTCCCGCAGTTGTGTGCCATTGGTTTCCAATAGGGAAATCGTGCCTAAAAGCTTTGCCAGCATTTTGTTGTCCAGTGTATCCAGAAAATCACGAACCGGGCAGCTGCCGTCTGCTTTATAATAAAAATTTACTTCAAAAGCAGACATTTTCAGCATCCTTTCCGTTTGGTGGTATCCTACTATTATAATATAGGATAAAACAAATATTGTCAAGAAGATTTTTTATCACAAAATCTTCCAGAATTTTCCGCTTCCTTTTTACAGTTTCTTCATAGCTTCTTAACGAAATGAATTGTGAAAGCTGTTATACTTTTGCCATGGGAAGCGGGGCCGCAACCACTTCCCAAGTAACATGATTCCTCCTCACACCAAGGCAATATCCAAGCAAAACACCCTTCTCTGTGCGCCGCAACACGGAGAAGGGTGTTTTGTTTCTGTAAGACACCGTAAAAATCTTTGCAAAACTTCGCTTTAGGGTTGACCCCATTTTTTTGCGGCGCTATAATAAAAAAGGATATAGCCAGTGCAGTGCCCGGCGCGGGTGCTGCGGCTGTGGAATTTACGAAAACTGGGAGGTGAACGCAGGACAATGGACCCTGATCATAGTCGAAGTAGATCCACCGATGCGGTAGATCGGACAACAAAAAGTACTGCGTTCGCCTTTTTGCATCCGGCGGCTTAAAAAGCCCCGGTATAGGAAAGGCGCGGCTTTGCGTGCGCAGAAACGGCTGCTTTTGCGGCATTCCGGCACCGGGCGGCGCGTTTTTTGTTTCCCGACCTGCTGCATCCTCCGGCGCGGAGAAAGCCCTCCGTGCCGTATATTGCCCAGAGGAGGTAGCCCATGGATATGGAAGAAAAGAAGCTGGAAACCAACACGGAACAGAACCTGCCGGTGCAGGAGCTGCCCTCCGATATCCCCGCCGAGGTGCGTCAGAAGCTGGCGGAGGATCTGAACGAGGAAGCCACCGAGGATCTGAAGCAGGATATGCGGGAGGCAGAGCGGGAGGAAGCCAATGACGAAGAGGTCAAGGCAAACCCCGAGATGCTGACCAAGAGCCGTCTGCTGAAGCTGCTGATCAAAAAGCAGTACGTCAAGCTGCGTGAGGTGACCGAGGAAGAGCAGCCCGCCGACCTTGCCGAACTGCTGGAGGAACTGGACGAGAACAACCGTCTGGTGGTGTTCCGTCTGCTGAAAAAGGAAGTTGCCACCGAAGCCTTTGCCTATATGTCCGACGAAGCCCGGGACGATCTGGTGAACGCCTTCTCGGACGTGGAGCTGGTGAGCGCCATCGAGGAAATGAGTCTGGACGATGCCGCCGACCTGCTGGAAGATATGCCCGCAGGCGTGGTCAAACGGGTGCTGGAAAAATCCTCCCGGGAGACCCGCGAGAGCCTGAACAAGCTGCTGAACTACCCGGAAAGCTCTGCCGGCAGCCTGATGACCCCGGAATATGTGCGTCTGCGCATGGATATGACGGTGGAACAGGCCTTTGCCGCCATCCGCAAGCAGGGCGAGAATGCCGAGACCGTCTACACCTGCTATGTGGTGGAGAGCAACCGGCTGCAGGGCGTTGTCTCGGCCCGCAATCTGCTGCTGGCAGACCCCAAGACCCCCATCACGGAGATCATGGAGGACAATCTGGTCACCGTGAAGGTCACCGACGATCAGGAGTTCGTGGCGCGTGAGATGCAGCGCTACGACTTTACCGCCATGCCTGTTCTGGACAACGAGGGGATGTTCGTGGGCATCATCACCATCGATGATGCTATTGACGTTCTGACCGACGAGAGCACCGAGGATATGCAGAAGATGGCCGCCATTCTCCCGGATGACGACGCCACCACCTACTTCGGCACCAGCGTGTGGACCCACGCCAAGCAGCGTATCCCTTGGCTGCTGATTCTGATGCTGTCCGCTACCTTTACCGGCATGGTCACCACCCACTACGAGGAAGCCTTTGTCAGCCTGCCGCTGCTGGTCTCCTTCATGCCCATGCTGATGGATACCGCCGGTAACTGCGGCAACCAGATCAGCACCCTGATGGTGCGCGGTCTGGCACTGGGCGAGGTAGAACCCGCCGACTTTATGCGGGTGCTGGCCAAGGAGCTGCGGGTGTCTGCCATCGTGGGCGCAGTGCTGGGCATCGTGAATGGCCTGCGCATCTACCTGATGTACACCTTCCTCTTCCCCGGCCAGTACGCCAACGTGATGGGCTACGCCATCGTGGTCAGCGTGTCGCTGTTCTTCAGCGTCATTCTGGCAAAGCTGGTGGGCGGTATGCTGCCGCTTGCCGCCAAAAAGCTGGGTGCCGACCCTGCCATTATGGCTACCCCCTTCATCACCACCATTGTGGACGCCTGCAGCCTGATCCTCTACTTCCAGATCGCACAGCTGGTGTTCCGCAATATGATGTAAAGAAAAAGGCAATGCCGGACGGTCTGTGGACCGCCCGGCATTTTTGCATCCGACCCTTTGGCGCATTTGCCCAAAAGGACGGCGATATTTTATATGCTCTGTCAATTGACACACCACGGGTGTGATGGTGTAAAATAATAAAAGAGGTCGTTTGAGTTCCAGTACGTTGGATAGAACCTGTATTTTTGTTACCGGAGATGTATCATGAAAAAGACAAGACGCTTTGTAGCACTTTTACTGGCCGCGGTGCTGGCCTTGGCTTTGTTCACCGCCTGCGGCGCAGCAGAACAACCTCAGTCTGCCATTGGCAAGGTATACGAAGATTGGTTTGTAGAGCAAATCAACAGCAAGCGGCCGGGCAAACCGGTACAAAAAGTTGACGTCAAACACTCGGAGATGAGGACTGCTCTGGCGAAAATCAGCGAGGACGGGAAGTTCAAAGCCAGAGACGGCGGGGATCATGAGGCGAACGGGTGCGGATTTGGGGAGAGCTGGTATTGGATGATCCTCTCAGACCGGGATGCTTCGGCCGATAAAACTGTTGATGCAGTTGTGCTGACCCCGGAAAATCTGACGCAGTACGGACCTGCTTACTTTGTTGATAAAAAGCAGCTGTCCCGGATCGATGAGTATGATATTGTCACCCGTGTTATGGATGACAAGACCTACGTTGCGGTGTATCTCCACTTAGAGGAAGCGAAAAGCTGACCCCTGCGCCGCTGCATACCCTAGTGTGCGCCGCTGCTAAGGCATAAAATATGGTTTTATAAGCCCTCTCAGGCACTTTGTCTGCCCGAGAGGGCTTATTTTTGCATCCAACCCTCTCAGTCTGCTCCCGATGGTCGCCGCAGGCGACTGAGAGGGTTCAGCCGGGATAAAAACAGTGTGGAAAATCACAGTTTGTGTCCGTTTTCCACACCGGGCTTTTCTCCCCGGCGGTTTGTGGAAAACTGCCCGGGGCAAAATTCCAGATTGGAGAAAAGCAAACCCGTAAGCCGGAGTAAACTGTAAAAACAAAAGAAAAACCTTCGACTTTCTTTTTTATAAAAGGCAGATTGCCCACATTTTTGCCCACAAATTTCCAGAATGCGGCGGCATCCATTACGGCTTGTATAGGACTTTCCTCCACTGGATGTGGAAAACTATGTGGAAAATGTGGAAAACATCGTTGGAAACTGCGCTTCTTTTTCACAAAAACGGTGGAAAACCCGGTGGAAAAAGTGAAAAGTTCATTCCAGAACGGATAGTCCATACAATTTTCGGTTGTCGTTTTGGGACTTAAAACCCGCATGAATGCTGTGCTTTTCCCGCCTTTTCCACACGCCGGCGGCTGCGGTGTGAAAAAACTGCGCGTGCAGCCTGTCTGCCGGGAAAGAAAGCACAGTTTCAACGCCTTCCGCGTGGATTTTCTTGAATGCGGGGGCCTGTCATGGTAAAATAGGGGTAACATGAAACTGGCGGGGCAACCCGCAACGGAGGCGAAACACATGAACAACTGGCTGAATAAGCTGGAGCGCAAGTATGGCCGCTACGGCATCCCGAACCTGACCAATATTCTGGTGGCGGGGCAGATTCTGGTGCTGGCCATCGAGCTGTTTGTTGACCGCACCATTTCCTTCTGGCTGGGGCTCAGCCGCAGCCTGCTGCTGCAGGGGCAGGTCTGGCGGGTAATCAGCTTTATATTCATCCCCTTTTCCGGCGGCAGCATCCTCAGCGTGGTGCTTGGCATCTACTTCACATGGTTCATTGGTACGGCGCTGGAACGGGAGTGGGGCGATTTCCGCTACACGGTGTATCTGCTGTCCGGCGTGCTGGGCACGGTGCTGGGCTGTCTGCTCACCGGCGTGACCGCCAGCACCTACTGCCTGTCTCTCTCGCTGCTGCTGGCTTTTGCCATGCTGTACCCGGAGGTGCAGCTGCTGCTCTTCTTCGTCATCCCCATCCGGGTGAAGTACTTCGGCGTTTTCGCGGCGGTGCTGTGGGTGTTCAGCTTTCTGGGCGCATCCCTGCCCGGCAAGCTGGACTACCTGCTGTCCATGCTCAACGTCTGGCTCTTCTTTGCCCCCATGGTCTACCGCTCCCTCCGCGCATGGGTGCGCCGGGAGCAGTGGAAACGGAAGAACAGGAGATAAACCCTCCCGTGAAAATGCGTTTGGAGCGCTCCGCAGAGCGCGACAAACGCGAAATAAAAATAATCTTTCCTTAAATTATGCGCAGAGCGAAGCGGAGCGCATTTTAAATCGTCTTACGTCTCACAAAAGGAGTACCCCCATCATGATGCTGGACCGCATGGAAGGCAACGCAGAACTGAAAACCAGCGTGCAGCAGATGCTGGCCACCCGGCGGCTGACCCATAGCGTTTTGCTGGTGGGCGAAGCAGGGCTTGGCACCGGCTTTGCCGCCCGCTGCATCGCCGCCGACTACCTCTACCCCGCCGGCGGTGCCGCCGCCGAAGCCCTTTTGCGGGGCGAGTGCTGCCGCGCCGTGGCAAAGGCCGGTAAGCGCGACAGCGGCACGGTGGAGACCGGCATCGTGCGGGAAGCCATCTCGGTGTCCGGCATGGGCAGCGGCGGAAAGTATCTGGTGGGTCAGGTCACCGCCATGCGCAGCGAAATTTTCAACACCAGCCTCTCCGCCGAGGGGCGCGCGGTGCTTTTGTACCATGTGGAGCGGATGAACGAGGAATCTGCCAACGCCCTGCTGAAGGTCATGGAGGAGCCCCCGGAGGGGGTGCTGTTCCTGCTCACGGCGGATTCGCTGGCCAGTGTGCTGCCCACCATCCGCAGCCGCTGCGTCAGCTTTGCGGTGGCACCGGTGTCCCCTGCCGACTGCACCCGCTACTGCGCGGCGCAGGGCGTGGACAAAAAAACAGCCGCACTGTACAGTGAGCTGTTCGATGGTCATATTGGCACGGTGCTGGCGGTCGCCCGGGACGAAGCCCGCGCCGCACAGGTGGAAAAGGCGCTGGAGCTTGCCCGCGCCGCTGCCGCCCGCGATAGCTACACCGCCGCTGTGCTGCTTGCCGCCTACGAAAAGGACAAGGCGGCGGCTTCTGCCCTGCTGACCGATTTCCGCGCCGTGGCAGCGGCTGGACTGCGCAGCAGCCCCCGCGCCCCGGTGCAGGGCACGCAGGCGCGGCAGGCGGTACGTCTGGCAGACGCCGCATTGCAGCGGCTGGGCGCACAGGTGAACCCCAAGGTGGTGCTCTCGGTGTTCGCGGCAAAGCTGCGCACCCTTTAAAAATAACGAAACAACAAGAAACCCCTCCGGCGCTTGCGGTACACCGGAGGGGTTTCTTGTTTGGGGTATTGCTTTGGTGTGAGGAGGAATCATGTGCGGGGAAGTGGTTGCGGCCCCACTGTCCCTGCAAGATACAGTATACCCGATTTTACGAAAAAAGTCATTACATTTCTGTGAAAAATCAAAAAAGTTCTTGAAACTTTGTACCGCAGTGCGAAAAAAATACAAAATGAAACGTTTAAGGAAGTCCTCACCCGTTTTTCATCTGCTCTGCGTGCAGTTTTCCGTGCTCTACATAGTGCGCGGCGTTGTGCAGGTTGGCTTCCACCTGCGCGGCACTCACCTGCTTGATGACCCGGGCGGGCACGCCCACCGCCACCGAGTTGTCCGGGATGACCATGCCCTCCGGCACCAGCGCCCCTGCCCCGATGATGCAGTTTTTGCCTACCATGCAGTGGTTCAGCAATGTGGCGTGCATCCCGATTAAACTGCCGTCCCCTACGGTGCAGCCGTGCACCAGTGCGCAGTGCCCCACCGTGACGTTTTCGCCAAGGGTCACGCAGCCGCCGATGTCGCAGTGCAGCACCGCGTTATCCTGTACATTGCTGTTTTTGCCGATGGTCAACGTGCCGTCGTCGCCGCGCAGCACCGCGCCGTACCAGACGGTGGAGCCGGGCTTTAAAACCACATCTCCCTGCACGGTAGCGCTGGGGGCTACAAATGCTGCGCCCTCATCGCGGGGCGTTTTTCCACAAAAGGATAAGAACATTGTTAAAAACCACCTTTCTCTTTTGGTTCTTTTATGGTATTCTTATAAGTAAGAAACAAAAATGTGCGCGCCGGTTTTGCCGGAGCGGGATTCAAGGGGGTACCTTCATGCTTCACAACACGTTCTGCCGCCGGTTGGCGGCACTGGTGCTTACGCTGGCGGTCGCCGTCAGTATAGTGCTGCCGGTATTTGCAGTATACCCCATGCCCGTCCAGACTGCAACAGAGACTGAGGCAGTGTATCTGTTCAACGCGGACACCGGCAAGACCATCCTGAGCCAGAACGCCGACCAGCAGAAATATGTGGCCAGCCTTACCAAGCTGATGACTGCCCTGCTGCTGGTGGAAAGCGGCAAGGACCTGAACGGTGAAGTGACCGTGCCCACCGACCTGACGCAGGAGTTCAAGGATATCCAGAACGCCAACGGCACCACCATGGGGCTGCGCATCGGCGAGACCGTGCGCCGCATCGATCTGCTGAACGCTATGCTCATCGTCAGCGCAAACGACGCCGCCAGCGTCATTGCGTGGGACGTGGGGGGCAGCGTGGTGGGCTTTGTGCAGCAGATGAACGCCAAGGCGGCGGAGCTGGGCTGCACCGGTACGAACTTTACCTGTGCCCACGGCCTGTTTGATTACGGCAATGTGTCCACCGCGCAGGATCTGGCAAAGATCGCCGCTGCCTGTGCGGAGAACCAGACCTTTGCACAGGTGGCGGGCACCGCCAGCTATGTGATGCCGGCCACCAATCTGCGCAAGGCAGAGCACACCATCAGCAGCTCCAACAGCCTGATGAACAGCGAAAGCTCCAACTACCGGGAGTACGTCCAGTGGGTCAAGGGCGGCTTTACCACGCTGGCAGGCCGCTGCACCGTGGCCTTTGCCCAGCAGGACGGCCACAGCTACGGGCTGGTGATCCTTGGCTGTGACACGCCGGATCATCTTTTTACCGCGTGTGACGACCTGTTCGACTGGGCCTTTGCCAGTTTTGCCGACCGGCCGCTGGTGGATACCAAGACCGTGCTGACCACCGTAGACCTGACCAAGTGCCGCACCGAGCCGGTTGTGGAGCTGTACGCCGCCGCGCCGGTCAGCGGCTACGGCCACAGCGACGATAAGGTGAGCTATTCCTTCGACCTGCCCGAGAGCGTCTCTGCTACCGTCAAGGAGGGGCAGAAGCTGGGCACCGCCACCGTCTATCTGGATGGCTACGAGGTGGGACAGGTAGACCTTGTGACCCACCGGGAGTATGTGTCGGATTTCCGCACCGACATCAAGGCCACCCTGCTGCTGCTCTGTGCCCTGATTTTGATTTTGTGCGCACTGGGCTTTGTCACCCTGCGCTGCGGCGGCGGGCTGACCCTCAACCAGCGCCGCCGTCAGATGAAAAAGAGAAGATAACCCCTCCCGTGAAAAGGCAATTCTGGAAAATCCGCAGATTTTCCAGAATTGCGAATTATAAAATATGCTTTCCGCTGAAACTGCGCAAAGCGAAAGCGGCGCGCATTCCAAATCGTCAAAGATAAAAGGGGCTGGTGCACGGTTGTGCATCTGCCCCTTTTATAATTATACTGCTCCGTAGATGCCGTGCACCGACACTTCCCCGGTGAAAACGTGCTGTTCCCCGGCATCGGTGCGCACCACTAAACGCCCCTCGGCGTCCACATCCACGGCTTCGCCTGCGCCCTGACTGCCGTCCGGCAGGTCAAAGGTGACCCGGCGTCCCAGATTGATGCAGGCGGCCTTGTATTCCTCCCGGAAGGGCGCAAAGCCGTCCCGGGCAAAGGTGTACAGGCTGCGGTCAAAGCCAAAGTCGGTCAGCCCCTCCGCCAGCCATGCGGGGTCGGTAGAAAGATCCACCGCAGCGCCCTGCAAGGCCAGCGAGGTGCCGTGGGGCAGATCGGCGGCGTCAAAATAGCTCTGGGGCTGGGCAAGGTTGATGCCGATGCCGCACAAAATGCCCCGCCCCTGCTGCTGGTAGCCGTAGCTTACGCTCTCGCACAGGATGCCCACGATTTTTTTGCCGTTCAGCAAAAGGTCGTTGGGCCACTTGATCTGGCAGTTCACGCCGTAGCGCAGCTGCAACTGGCGGCGCACCGCAAGGCTTGCCAGCAGCGGCAGGGTGGCAGGCTGTGCCAGCGGCTCCTTGATGGCGACTGTGTAGTACAGCGCCTTGCCCTCGGCGTTTACCCAGCTGCGGCCAAGCCGCCCGCGCCCGGCGGTCTGGTTTTCGGTATATACCGCAGCCACCGGGCCGAACTCCTCAAAATGCTCTTTTACATAGGCGTTGGTGCTGCCGCATTCCGGCAGATAGCGCACCTCGTTGATGCTCATTGTTTGGGTACCTCTTTGTGCTCATAGGCGGTCACTGCGCCGTTTTCCAGCGTCAGCAGACCGTAGGTGTCCGGGCCGGTGTAGCAGCGCCCGCAGGAGCCGGGATTGAACAAAAACACCTTGCCCCGCTGCTCCGCGTGGGGAATATGGGAGTGGCCGAACAGCGCCACCTCGGCCCCCCGGGCGGCGGCAGCATCTGCCAGCGTGTCCAGATCGTATTTTACACCGTACATGTGACCGTGCGTATAGAAAACCACCGTCTGATCGAAGCCCGCCAAGCCGTCCAGCGGCTCCAGCGCACCGTAATCGCAGTTGCCGGCCACGGAGTACACCCGCAGATGGGGGAAAAAGGCCAGCGCCTGCTCCAGATCCCGCAGGCCGTCCCCCAAAAAGATCACAGCATCCACGTTGTTCTGCTCTTTGTTCAAAATGCGCTTAATGGCGTCACGCGCGCCGTGGCTGTCGCTCAGGACCAGTAGTTTTGTCACGGAAAGATATCCTCCTCTATACTCATTCGGTAGTCTGCTGCAACAGCAGCAGCTGCTTGTACACTTCGCTCTTGGAATAGGCTGTGCCCTGTGCAGCAGTCTTGGCGGCGGCAGAAGCGCTGAAACCCTCAATGGTCAGCGCAAAAGCGCGCTGCGCCGCCTGTTCCAGGGTCAGCTCCTCTTCCTCGGCGGCACCGACGGGCGCACCCGCCATCACCAGCACATACTCGCCCCGAGGCTCGGCGGCGCGGTAGTGCTCCACGGCCTCGCCCAGAGTAGTTTTCCAGATCTCCTCGTGGAGCTTGGTCAGCTCCCGGCACAGGGTAATGCTGCGCTCTGCGCCAAAGGCGGCGGTCAGATCGTCCAGCGTGGTGCGCAGCTTGTGGGGCGCTTCGTAAAAGATGACCGTGCGCTTTTCCTGCAAAAGCTCGGCCAGACGCTCCTTTTTCTGCTTGCGGTTCACCGGCAGAAAGCCCTCGAACACCCAGCGGGAGGTGTCCTGCCCGGAGACCGCCAGCGCGGTAACGCAGGCAGAAGCGGCCGGAATGGGTACCACCTTGATGCCCCGCGCCAGTGCGTCCCGCACGATGACCTCGCCCGGGTCAGACACGCAGGGCATTCCGGCGTCACTGCACAAGGCGCAGCTCTCCCCTGCCTCGATGCGCTGCAAAATGGCTTCGCCCTTCTGCAAGGCGTGCTCGTAGTAGCTGACCATGGGCTTTTTCAGCCCCAGATAATTCAGCAGCTTCATGGTCACGCGGGTGTCCTCGGCGGCAATAAAATCAGCCGTGCCAAAGGTGGCGGCCACCCGGGGCGGCATATCCTCCAGATTGCCGATGGGGGTCGCCACGATGTAGAGAGTTCCTGCCATAATTACCTCCTGAATTTATCGTCCGTACAGCGCCGCACCGGCGCGGATGAGCACGTCCGGCTCCACCCGCAGGCCGGTCCTGCGGTTCTTCTGGGCTTCCACAAGGAACAGCCACGGAGCGTTTTCCGGGGCGTTCTTTACAAAGGCCAGCCGCTTGGGTTCCAGCCGGTGGGCGCGCAGCACAGCCAGCACCTCAGCCAGCCGCTCGGGGCGGTGGCACAGCGCCAGCCGCCCGCCGTCCTTCAAAAGCCGGAAGCCGCAGGCACAGACATCCTCCAAAGCGCAGGTGTTTTCGTGCCGGGCAAGGGCGTGGGCGGCGTTTTTACTTTGCGGCCCCTCGGTAAAATAAGGGGGATTGCACGCGCATACGTCAAATTGCCCCTCGTCCTGCCGCCATGTGCGCAGGTCGGCACAGACGGGGATAATGTGGGTAAGCTGCTGCTCTTCCACCGCTGCCGCCAGCAGAGCGCTGCCCTCGGGCTGCAGCTCCAGCGCGGTGCAGGGGCCGCGGTGCCCCCGGTCGTGCCATTCCAGTGCCACGATGCCGCAGCCGGAGCACAGGTCTGCGGCTTTCTGGCTGCGCTTCGGCTCGCAGAAGCGTGCCAGCAGCAGCGCATCCGAGCCGAACCGGTGCTCCGGGGTGCAGTAGACCATAGTTCTATTATACAAAACTTCCGTAGAATGTTCCATAGACAGTGTGTCGTTTCCCTTCCAAAAAATGCAGGGTATTTTCCTGCGGAATTTGTGCATGAAACAAAAAGGGGGCGGCTGCGCAGCATTTTGTGCAGTGCCTCTTTTGCGGTGGACGATCAGGAATGGCCGCCGCGTGTGCTTTGGCCATGTGCAGCGGAAAAATGTTTTTGATTCAGCAGTTCGGCGCGTCTGCAGACGCGCCGAACTGCGTTTTTCATGAATTTACTTTATGATACCACAAAAAAGGACTGCTGCACAGATGTGCAGCAGTCCTTTTTGATGCGTTTTCAGCAAAAACTACTGATTATTCAGCAGCGATTGCACCAGTGGGGCAAGCACCCTCGCAAGCACCGCAATCGATGCAGGAATCAGCGTTCACAACTGCAGCGCCGTTCTCGATGGTGATAGCGCCAACCGGGCAAGCGCCCTCGCAAGCGCCGCAGCCAACACATGCGTCAGAAACCTTGTGTGCCATAATAAACTCTCCTTTTTTATCCCGTGCCGATGTAATTATGAAGAAACGTACCTTGGCACGGCCACGCACGCCCCCCGGAATTTGTATCCTTGTCTGCATTCTAACAAAGCAGGCCGGAAAAGGCAAGACTAACCGTGCTGCCACAACAACAAAATAAAATATTTTGTGGGGTTGCACAAAAGCACGGCCTAACTTATAGCCAAAATTGCCGGAGATTTTTAGCGAAAATCACGAAGTTTGGTTAGTTTTGTGATACTAACCACTCGGACGCTCATTCTTTCTCATTCGTGCGGCGGCGGGGGCAGGCGGGGCGCTTTTCGTCGTCGGAGCTTGCCACCACCGGGGCGGGGTTGCGCACGCCGGAGTAATCATCGTCCGGGTCGGGACGGCGGGGCGGGCGCTTGCCGCCGCTCACATACTCGCACACGCCCACCTTGTAGTACCGGGGGGCAAGGCTCTCGGTGCCGCAGCGCACCCGCAGGTAGCCGGATACCGGGTTCACCTCCAGCACAGTGCCCAGACCGTCCGGGGTGCGCACCGTGCTGCCCACCATGGGCATGATGCTGTTCAGGTACTCGTAGGCGCTCTCCTCGTAGGCAAGGCAGCACATCAGACGGCCGCAGGCACCGCTGATCTTGGTGGGGTTCAGCGAAAGCCCCTGCTCCTTGGCCATCTTGATGGAAACGGGCTGGAAATCCTTCAAAAAGCGGCTGCAGCAGAAGGGCTGACCGCAGATACCCAGACCACCGATCATCTTGCTCTCGTCGCGCACGCCGATCTGGCGCAGTTCGATGCGGGTGTGGAAGATGCCGGCCAGATCCTTGACCAGCTCCCGGAAGTCCACCCGCCCGTCGGCGGTAAAGTAGAACATGATCTTGGAGCGGTCCAGCGTGTACTCGGCCTCCACCAGCTTCATCTCCAGCCCGTGGCGGGCGATGCACTCCTGACAGGTGCGGTAGGCGCGCTTTTCGTCCTCGCGGTTCTGGCGCATCCGGCGGATATCCACGCTGTCGGCCATGCGGGTGATGGGCTTCAGCGCCTTGGGTACGGCGGCATCCGCCAGCTCCAGCACGCCCTGCACCACCTCGCCGCACTCCACGCCGCGGGCGGTCTCCACGATCACATACTCCCCGGCATGGATGACAGCGTCACCGGGATCAAAATAATAGCTTTTGCCGTTTTCCTTGAAACGGACCGAAATGACTTTTTTCATAGTGTTCCTCGTTTTTGTATCGGATAAGCCCCTTTCAAGGGGCGCTTTTTCAGTCTGCTGTTAGTATACCATAATCAAAAGCACATTTCTATGCAAAAAGAAAAGTCTTTATATCCCCTAAATTTTTCCCTCCCCTGCAATGATTCCCCCTGCTCAACCGTATGCAGTATAGGAAAAGGTGTCGAAATTTTGTCCGGCGGCAGAGGGGAGGATGGCAGGCAGAATGCCGGTTTTGGGGCGGCAAAGTTGTGCGTTTCGCAGATTTTGACAGAACTTTCGCAAAAGATTCGCTGCGCCTCTATTGAAAGCGCGCGCCTTGCGTGTATAATAGGAATGTTAGGAACCCATTGCCCCCAAAGAGGGAGGAACTGTTGCGCCGGGCGGTGCGGCAGAGAAACGGTAGGATAAGATGGAAAAATTCAGTGTCAAAAAACCATTTACGGTGCTGGTTGCAGTCATCATGGTGCTGATGCTCGGCTTTGTGTCGATCACCAAGATGAAAACCAACCTGCTGCCGAATGTCAGCACACCGTATCTGATGGTGGTCACCGTGTATCCCGGTGCCAGCCCGGAGCGTGTGGAGACCGAGGTCTCGGACGTGCTGCAAAACGCGCTTACGGTGCCGGGTGTTTCAAAGATCACCGCCACCTCGGCTGAAAACTACAGCCTGCTGCTGATGCAGTTCGTGGATGACACGGATATGGACAGCGCATTGGTGCAGGTGTCCAACAAGCTGGATCAGGCCAAGAGCGACCTGCCGGAGACGGCGCTGACTCCCTCTGTGATACAGTACAGCATGAACATGAACGCCTTTATGACCGTGGCTGTCAGCCGCGAGGGCAGTTCGGTGTACGACCTTTCTGATTTTATCAAGAACACCATGACCCCCTACGTCCAGCGCAAGGGCGGCGTGTCCAGCGTATCCTCCAGCGGCCTTGTGGAGCAGCTGGTGCAGGTGCAGCTGAATCAGGAAAAGGTAGATGCCATCAACGAAACGCTGATGGAGCTCATCGACACCCAGCTGGAGGCGGCACACGCCCAGCTGGAGGATGCCGAGGCCCAGATCAAGGCCGGCCGCGCGGAATACGATAAGCAGTTCAAAAACTTCGGCAACACGGTTTCCAATTCTGTCATGGGCACCCTCAGCTCCGAGGTCGGCGAAGCCGTAGAAGTAGTGCGCAAGCAGGCGGAGGCGCTGCTGCAAAGCGTCAACAACCTGATCGCTGTGGTCAAGGAGCCTGAGGTGCAGCAGGCACTGATCGAGGTGCAGGCTGGTTTGCAGCGGGTCATGGACAAGTTCAACAACACCGGTATGCGGGATATCGACTCCCTCATCGAGATCGTATCCGAGCTGCGGGATATCACCGATAAGCTCTCCTCTGCTTTGCAGACCCTGCAGAACCGCATCAATACCGAGACCGGCACGCAGGGCGAGGGCGCTGCGGATCTGGCAGACGAGCTGCAATTGCAGGACAGCCTGAACGTCATCTATAAGACGCTGGAGGACACCATCAAGGCCATGGACAACGTGCCCGGCATGATGGCGGAGTTCTCCAATGCACTGGGCAGCTTTAGTCAGCAGCAGCTCAACGCCTATATGCAGTTCACCGAGGCTCGCGAGATGCTGAACGAGTACGAAAAGCAGCTCAGCGAGGCAAAGACCCAGTACGAGGCTGCCAAGGAAAAGGCACTTGCCAGCGCCGACGTGACCAAGCAGCTGGATATCGAGACCCTTTCCAAACTCATCTACGCCCAGAACTTCTCCATGCCCGCCGGTTACGTCAAGGACGAAAGCGGCGAGTCGTGGCTGCTGAAGGTGGGCGAGGAATACGACAGCGTGGACGATATCCGCGGTGCACTGCTGCTCCATGTGGAGGGCTACGGCGACGTGCGCCTTTCCGATGTGGCAGACGTGGAGATCATCGACAACGCCGCCGACAGCTACACCCGCCTGAACGGCGAGCAGGCTTCGGTGCTGAAAATTTACAAGGACGACAGTTCCAGCGCAGGTGACGTATCTGCCAACTGTCTGGACGCTTTCAAGGAGCTGGAAGCCCAGTACGAGGGTCTGCACGTTGTGGTGCTGTCCAATCAGGGCAACTACATCAGCATCCTGATCAAGAGCATCCTCACCAGTATGCTGGTGGGTGCCGCACTGGCCATCGTCGTGCTGGCCATCTTCCTGAAGGACGTCAAGCCCACGCTGGTGGTCGGCGTCAGTATCCCCCTGTCGGTGCTGTTTGCCGTGGTGCTGATGTACTTCACCGGGCTGGACCTGAACGTCATGACGCTGGCCGGCCTGTCGCTGGGCATCGGTATGCTGGTGGATAACTCTGTCGTTGTCATCGAGAACATCTACCGTCTGCGCGGCCGCGGCGTGCCCGCCGCCCGCGCTGCGGTGCAGGGTGCGCGTCAGGTGGGTATGTCCGTTGTGGCCTCTACCCTTACCTCGGTGTGTGTGTTCCTGCCGGCAGTGTTTTCTGCCAGCCTCATCCGCAGCCTGATGGGTCCCATGTCCCTGTGCATCGGCTACTGCCTGATGGCTTCCCTCATCGTGGCACTGACTGTGGTGCCTGCTGCCTCGGCTACCGTGCTGAAGAATGCCCAGCCCAAAAAGCTGGCATGGTTCGATAAAATTCAGAACGCCTACGGCCGCAGTCTGGAAAAGGCGCTGAAAAATCGCTTTGTACCGCTGGCAGCCGCCGTGCTGCTGCTGGTGTTCTGCTGCTGGCGGGTGGTCTCCATGGGCATCGTGCTGCTGCCCACCAGCACCAGCAACGAGGCCATGATCACCCTTTCCACCACCGATACCCTCTCGAAGGAGGAGTCCTACGATGTGGCCGGTAAGGTGGTGCAGGCCGTGATGGCTGTGGACGGCGTGGAGGAGGTAGGCATTACCCCCGACAACACTGTGGCGGGCATGGATGTTTCCAACCTCGGCCTGCCCTCCACCATCACCGACCTGCTGAACGCCGCCAATGGCTACGGCAAGTATAAGATTAACGTCAAGCTCAACGAGGAGCTTTCCTCTTCCAAGATCGACGCCGCCTGCAAGGCCATGGAGGACGCTGTGGCCGGCGTTGCGGACTGCACCGCCACCGTCCAGCAGTACGGCATGACCGATGACCTGACCAGTCAGCTGTCCACCGGCCTGACCATCAAGATCTACGGCACTGACGCCGAGACCCTGACCGCCCTGTCCGAGAAGGTGGTAGACATCGTGAACAACACCGAGGGCTTCCAGAACGCCACCAACGGTCTGGGCGCGGGCGATTCCACCATCATCCTGCAGGTGGACCGCGATAAGGTGCGCGCCAACGGCCTGACCGTTGCGCAGGTGTACCAGCAGATCGCGGCAAAGCTGACCACCACCACCACGGCACAGACCCCTGTTACCGTGGACGGCACCACCATGGATGTGCAGATCAGCAACAATCTGGACCCGCTGACCAAGGAAAACATGATGGACATGACCTTTGAGACCACCGTCATGTCCGCCGACGGCACCACCGCCACCGGAACCTGCAAGCTGTCGGATATCGCCAGCTGGACCACCGGCACCGCACCGGACTCCATCACCAGCGAGAACCGGAACCAGTTCGTCACCGTCACTGCCGAGACTGCCCCGGGCTACAACACCACGGTGCAGGCCCGTGCCGTGAAAAAGGCGCTGGATGCTTTTGCCCTTACCGATGAGATGCCGGAGGGCTGCTCCTTCTCCATGGGCGGCGAGAGCGACAGTGTCAACTATATGACCGACGAGATGATCCAGTGGATGGCACTGGCCCTGCCCTTTGTCTACCTTGTCATGGTGGCACAGTTCCAGAGCCTGCTGTCCCCCTTCATCGTGCTGTTCACCGTGCCGCTGGCCTTTACCGGCGGTCTGCTGGGCCTGCTGCTCACCGGTCAGCAGCTGACCATGATCTCCATGATGGGCTTCATCGTGCTGATGGGTACGGTCGTCAACAACGGCATCGTGTTCGTGGACTACGCCAACCAGCTGCGCATGGGCGGCATGGAGCGCCGCGCCGCACTGGTGGCTACCGGCAAGACCCGTATGCGCCCCATTCTGATGACCACCCTGACCACCGTGCTGGCCATGCTGCAAATGGTGTTCAGCAACGATATGGCAAGCCAGCTGATGAGCGGTATGGCCATCGTCATCATCTGCGGCCTGAGCTACGCCACCCTGATGACCCTGTATATCGTGCCGATCCTGTACGATATCCTGTTCAAGAAGCCGCCGCTCAACGTGGACATCGGCAGCGATGAGGATTTGGACGACATCCCGGACGATGCCGCCGAGTTCATTGCCGCCCAGTCCTCTGCGGCACAGCCTCAGCCGGAGGCATAAGGCTTACAGCCCGTGTAACCAAAGCGCCCCGCATTTCCACCGGAAGTGCGGGGCGCTTTTTGCTATTGTAGGCACTTTCGATGATTCCAACAAAAAATCGCCGCAAAAATTGGATGGTAATTCTAAAAGGATTCCAACACAAAACTGTAAAACTGTGATATAATCATAAATACAGACAAGATGCAAAAGGGGGCAGTCTGCCCCTTTTGCATTTCCGAAAAAAGCTTTAGGAGGCGAGGCCCAATGGCACAGATCCGTTCCAAGCCCTTCGGTGTGACCAAAGAGGGCGCTAATGTTACCGAGTATATCCTCTCGAACCCCGGCGGTATGTCCGTCAGTGTGCTGGATTACGGCTGCGTGATCAAAAATATCATCGTCCCGGCCAAAAACGGCCCGGTGGATGTGGTGCTGGGTCACGACACCATGGCAGATTACGAGAACGACTTCACCTCGTCCGGCAGCACCTGCTGCGGTGCTTTTGTGGGACGCTACGCCAACCGCATCGAAAACGCCGTCTTTACCTTGGGCGGCAAGACCTACCAGCTGGAAAAAAACAACGGCGAAAACCACCTGCACGGCTGTTTTTCCCGGAAAATCTATGAGGTGAAGTACTTCGGCGACACCCTGCTGATGGAAGCTGTAAGCCCCGACGGCGAGGACGGCTTTCCCGGCACCCTGAAGATCGCGGTGCGCTACACCCTTACCGACGACAATACCTTCCGCATGGACTACCGTGTGTCCTCGGACGCCGACACGATCGTAAACCTGACCAACCACAGCTACTTCAATCTGGACGGCGGCGGCGACGTGCTGAACCAGAAGCTGCGCATCTACGCTTCCCGCTATCTGGAAGGCAACAACGCCACCTGCCCCACCGGCAACATCCTGCCCGTGGCAAACACCCCCATGGATTTTACTGCCGGTAAGACCATCGGCAAGGAGATCGACACCGGCTTCTCCCAGACCACCATGGTGGGCGGCGGCTACGACCACTGCTATGTCATCGACCGCGCACGCGGCTCCAGCCAGAGCATCTGCGCATGGGCTACCAGCGATAAGACCGGCATCAGCATGAAGCTGTACACCACCCAGCCGGGCATCCAGCTGTACACCGGCAACTTTTTGCAGGACTGCCCCGCCCCGGGCAAGGGCGGCGAGCCCATGCGGAAGTACGGCGGCTTTGCCTTGGAGACCCAGCACTATCCGTGCAGCCCCTCCCACCCGGAGTTCCCCTCCACGGTGCTGCGGGCAGGCAAGGTGTTCCGCGCCACCACCACCCTGCGGTTCTTCACCGGCAAGCAGTGCGGAAAGCTTTAAAAATGATACACCATGCAAAAACGTCTGCTTCGGCAGACGTTTTTTGCGTGGTGGGAGGCTGCGACTGAGGGAGTTTCCCTCTCCATTTCTATGTTTTGCACAAACGGCGCATTCTCTCCATGTGAAAAGTGCAAAAAATCTCTGTCAATCAAAAGTGTACTGGAAAAAGATGCAACAAAAATATATCTGAATAAAGAAAGCGCCCCTTGCAGTCGGCGGCAAAAAGCGGTATGCTTTAAGCAGACCGGGCAGCGCCCGGCGCAAAGAGATAAAAGTGATAATACGATATGAGAGAGGTACTCGGCTATGGCAATTTTGGTTTCCGGCGGTGCCGGCTACATCGGCAGCCACACCTGCATCGAACTGTTGAACGCTGGCTACGATATCGTGGTGGCAGATAATTATTATAACGCTTCTCCTGTGGTTCTGGACCGGGTCAAGCAGATCACCGGCAAGGATTTCCGCTTCTACAAGGCAGACATGACCCGCCGCGAGGATGTGGAAAAGATCTTCTCCGAGTGCCCGGACATCACCGCCGTCATCCAGTTTGCAGCCTACAAGGCTGTGGGCGAGAGCGTGTCCAAGCCCATCGAGTACTACTACAATAACCTCAACTGCACGCTGGTCATTCTGGACGTGATGCGCCATCACAACTGCCACAACTTCGTGTTCAGCTCCTCCGCTACCGTCTACGGCGACCCCGCCAGTGTGCCCATCACCGAGGACTTCCCCGTGGGCGCTACCACCAACCCCTACGGCACCACCAAGGCCTTCACCGAGCGCATTCTGCAGGACGTCTGCAAGGCTGACCCCAGCCTGAATGTGGCGCTGCTGCGCTACTTCAACCCCATCGGCGCCCACAAGAGCGGCCTGATCGGCGAGGACCCCAACGGCATCCCCAATAACCTGATGCCCTACATTGCCAAGGTGGCTGTGGGCAAGCTGGAAAAGGTGCACGTCTTTGGCAACGACTACCCCACCCCGGACGGCACCGGTGTGCGTGACTACATCCACGTTGTGGATCTGGCCCGGGGCCATGTGTGCGCCATCCGCAAGCTGGAGACCGGCTGCGGCCTCTTCATCTGCAATCTGGGCACCGGCAAGGGTTACAGCGTGCTGGATGTCATCCATGCCTTCTCCAAGGCCTGCGGCAAGGAGATCCCCTACGTCATCGATCCCCGCCGCCCCGGTGATATCGCGGAGTGCTACGCCGACCCCACCAAGGCCAAGAACGAGCTGGGCTGGGTGGCTGAGTACGGCATCGAGGAGATGTGCGCCGACAGCTGGAACTGGCAGAAGAACAACCCCGATGGCTACCACACCGTGAAGTAACTTATAAAACCAAAGCACCGCATATTCTCGCCTGAGAGTGTGCGGTGCTTTTTTATGTCTATATTCTCTATTGACATCCGCTGTCAGTTAGCCTATACTACATTTGTTAACACAGACTAACACATAAGAACAGTACATATAAAAGAAGGCAACGGATATGACGTTAAAAGAGTTACAGATCGGCAAAAGCGCCATAGTGGATGCTGTGGGCGGTGCAGGCGCACTGCGGCAGCACTTTCTGGATATGGGTCTGATCCCCGGAGCAGAGGTCACGCTGGTAAAGCTGGCGCCCATGGGCGACCCCATGGAGCTGCGCATCCACGGCTATGAGCTGACCCTGCGTCTGGACGACGCGGCACAGATCACCGTGACCCCCACCGAAAAGACCCCGGCGGTGCACGCCCCGGTGGCGGAGAAGATGGTGGAGCACCCGGGTCTTGGCGAGGGCGGCAAGTACCACACCAAGGAGGGGGAGCATCCCCTGCCGGAGGATAAGACCCTGACCTTTGCGCTGGCGGGCAACCAGAACTGCGGTAAGACCACCCTGTTCAACCAGCTCACCGGTTCCAACCAGCATGTGGGCAATTTCCCGGGCGTGACGGTGGACCGCAAGAGCGGTGCCATCAAGGGCCACCCGGAGACCGAGGTCACCGACCTGCCGGGCATCTACTCCATGTCCCCCTATTCCAGCGAGGAGATCGTTACCCGGCAGTTCATCATCGGCGAAAAGCCCACCGGCATCATCAACATCGTGGACGCCACCAACATCGAGCGCAATCTCTACCTGACCATGCAGCTGATGGAGCTGGATATCCCCATGGTGCTGGCGCTGAACATGATGGACGAAATGCGCGGCAACGGCGGCACGGTGCGCATCAACAAGATGGAGGCGATGCTGGGCATCCCGGTCATCCCCATCTCCGCCGCCAAGAACGAGGGCGTGGACGAGCTGGTAGACCACGCCGTCCATGTGGCAAAGTATCAGGAGCGCCCCGGGCGCATGGATTTTTGCAGCGAGGACGACCACGGCGGTGCGGTGCACCGCTGCATCCACGGCATCCTGCACCTCATCGAGGATCACGCCAAGGCAGCGGGCATCCCGGTGCGGTTTGCCGCCACCAAGCTGGTGGAAGGCGACCCCCGCATTGAGGAAGCTCTGAAGCTGGACCCCAACGAAAAAGAAATGATCGAACATATCATCGTGCAGATGGAGCAGGAGCGCGGGCTGGACCGCGCCGCCGCCATTGCGGATATGCGATTCTCCTTTATTCAGGAGCTGGTGGCGCAGACGGTGGTCAAGCCCCACGAAAGCAAGGAGCAGCTGCGCTCCAACCGCATCGACAAGTTCCTCACCGGCAAGTACACCGCCATCCCGGCGTTTATCGCCATCATGGGTCTGGTGTTCTTCCTTACCTTCAATGTCATCGGCCTGTTCTTCCAGAACCTCATGGAAATGGGCATCGACGCCCTGACCGGCGTTGTGGACACCGCCCTGACCAACTGGAACGTCAACGCGGCGGTGCACTCGCTGGTCATCGACGGCATCTTTACCGGCGTGGGCAGCGTGCTGAGCTTTCTGCCCATCATCGTGGTGCTGTTCTTCTTCCTCTCCATGCTGGAGGATACCGGCTACATGGCGCGTGTGGCCTTTGTGATGGATAAGCTGCTGCGCCGCATCGGTCTGTCCGGCCGCAGCATCGTGCCCATGCTCATCGGCTTTGGCTGCACCGTGCCCGGCGTGATGGCAAGCCGCACCCTGCCCTCGGAGCGCGACCGCAAAATGACCATTCTGCTCACCCCGTTCATGAGCTGCTCGGCAAAGCTGCCTATTTACAGCCTGTTTGCGGCGGCGTTCTTCCCCCAATATGCAGGGCTTGTGATGGTGCTGCTGTACTTCACCGGCATCTTGGTGGGCGTACTGGCGGCGCTGCTGCTCAAGAGCACCGTGTTCAAGGGTGAAGCCGTGCCCTTTGTCATGGAGCTGCCCAACTACCGTCTGCCCGGCCTGAAAAACGTGGCGCAGCTGCTGTGGGAAAAGGCGCGGGACTTCTTGCAGAAGGCCTTCACGGTCATCTTTGCCGCCACCATCGTCATCTGGTTCTTGCAGAACTTTGACCTGCAGCTGCGGCTGACCGCTGACCCGCAGGCCAGCATTCTGGCGCGCATCGCAGGCGATATCGCCCCGCTGTTTGCCCCGCTGGGCTTTGCGGACTGGCGCATCTCCACCGCCCTTATCTCCGGCTTTATGGCAAAGGAGAGCGTGGTGTCCTCGCTGCTCATCCTCTTCGGCTCTACCGCTGCCCTGACCGCAGCCCTCACCCCGGCACAGGCTGCACCGCTGCTGGTGTTCTGCCTGCTGTACACCCCCTGCATCGCGGCGGTGGCCTCGGTCAAGCGGGAGCTTGGCGGCAAGTGGGCTGCTATCATGGTGGTGAACCAGTGCGCCGTGGCATGGCTGTGCGCCCTGTTGGTGCGTCTGGTCGCCGTAGCGGTGTTCTGAACGCAATCATCATATTGAAAAAGAGAACCGGCGCGTCCGCAGGACATGCTGGTTCTCTTTTTCTCTTGACATCTCCCTGCATCTGCACTATAATACTTCAAAAATGAACTATCCACACAAAACCCGAGGAGCGCCCCATGAACCCTACCATAGAGATCAGCTTCAAGACTGCGCAGGCCTACAACGCCATGTGCAAGCCGCTGTGTCAGGAACTAAAGCTGCCCCAGACCGCCTTTGATATCCTGATGTTTTTAGCCAACAACCCGGACTGCACCACCGCCCGGGATATCGTGGAGATCCGCAAGATCAAAGCGAACCTTGTGTCGGTGAACGTGGATCGTCTGGTGCAGGAGGGGTATCTGGAGCGCCGCGCCGTGGCGGGCGACCGCCGCAAGACCCAGCTGCTGTGCACCGAAAAGGCGCAGCCGGTCATCGCACGGGGGCGCGAGGTGCAGGAGCGCTTTTTTGCCCGTCTGCTGCAAAACACCGATGCCGCCACCCGGGAGGCGTTTTTCCGCACCATGGAGGTCATCGGGAAAAATCTGGACGAGATCTTAAAGGAGAATGGATAAAATGCACTTGCTGTTTACGGTGCTTGTCACCTTTTTTGCCGGCATGGGTGCCGGCCTTGGCACCGGCTTTGCCGGTATGAGCGCGGCGGCGGTCATCAGCCCCATGCTCATCACCTTCCTGCACATGGACCCCTACATGGCCGTGGGCATTGCCCTTTCCTCGGATGTGCTGGCCAGTGCGGTGTCTGCCTATACCTACCATAAAAACAAGAATCTGGACATCAAAAACGGCCTGATCATGATGGCAAGCGTGCTTGCCTTTACGGTGGTGGGCAGCTGGGTGGCCAGCAAGATGCCCTCCGCCACCATGGGCGGCTTCTCGGTGTTCATGACCTTCTTGTTGGGTGTCAAGTTCATCCTGCGCCCGGTCATGACCACCAAGGAAGCCATGCAGGGGGTCAGCGCGCAAAAGCGTGCGGTGCAGTCGGTGGTGTGCGGCGTGCTTATCGGCTTCATCTGCGGCTTTATCGGCGCGGGCGGCGGCATGATGATGCTGCTCATCCTCACCAGCGTGCTGGGCTACGAGTTGAAAACTGCCGTGGGCACCAGCGTGTTCATCATGACCTTTACCGCCCTGACCGGTGCGGTGTCCCACTTTATGATCGGCGGCACGCCTGATTGGCTGGTATGGGGCTTGTGCGTGGTGTTCACCCTGCTGTGGGCGCGCATTGCCGCCGTGTTTGCCAACAAGGCCACTCCCAAGACCCTGAACCGCGCCACCGGCGTCGTGCTGGTGGTGCTGGGCGTGGTCATCATGGGCTTTAACATTTTAACCTAAAAAAACAGCCAAGCCCGCAGGCTTGGCTGTTTTTGTATCTTAAGCTTACTTGCTCTCTACCTTTTCCTCGATGGTGGAGTGGTCGATGACCCAATCGGCAGCCTTGCGGATGCCCTCGTTGCGGCGCAGAGCAGCGATATCGGTGCCAGCCTTGATCTCTTCCACCGTCTTTTTAGTCTTTTCAGCGCGCTCAGCCAGCTGCTTGTCGATCTCCTCATCGGTGGGCAGCAGGTTCTCCTGCTGTGCGATCTGCAGCAGTGCCATGCGGGCGCGGGTGTTCTTCTCTGCGGCGGCACGCACCTTGGCAGTAAAGCTCTCGCGGGTCTCGTGGATCTGGCTCAGATAGGTGGTCAGGCTCATGCGCTGCATCTGCAGCTGCTGCTGGATGACCTGCATCTGCTGCTGGTAGGCGTTTTCCACCAGAATGCTGGGGATCTCGCCCTCTGCGGCATCGGCCAGCTGACCAAGGATCATGTCCTTGGCGTGGTTCAGCGCACCGCCGTGGCGGCCGTCGAACAGCTGCTGCTTCACGAAGGCGCGGTACTCCTCCATGGTCTCCTTGCCCATCTTCTTGGCAAAATCGCTGTTCAGGGCGGGCAGCTGACGCACGCACACGTCATGCAGCTTGATCTTGAACACGACAGGCTTGCCAGCCAGCTCCTTGTTGGGGTAGTTCTTGGGGAAGGTGACGTTGATCTCGAACTCGTCCCCTGCCTTGTGGCCCAGAATGCCGTCCTCGAAACCGGGGATCATGCGGCCGCTGCCCAGCTGCACCGACTGGTCCTTTGCCGTGCCGCCCTTAAAGGCCACACCGTCCAGAAGGCCCTCAAAGTCCATGTGCACCACATTGCCCTTTACAGCGGGACCCTTGTGGGGCACCAGCTCTGCGGCGTAGTTGCGGCGGCGCTCCAGCACCGTGTCGATCTCCTTGTCGGTCACCTCCGGGGTGACGCACTGGGAGGTAAAGCCGGTGGTCTTGGTCAGCTTCAGCTCGGGCTGCAGCGCCACGGTGGCGGTAGCCACAAAGCCCTCGTCCTTCTTCACGCTTACCAGATCGTAGCTGGGATCATCCACCGGCGCAAAGCCGTGCTCCTTCAAAGCAGCCTCGTACAAAGCAGGCACATCCTGATCCATCAGGTCGTTGATGGCATCGTACCAGAAGGTGTGCTCGCCGCGGTCAGCCTCGATCTGTGCGCGGTCGGCCTCGCCCTTCTGGAAGCCCTTGATGGTATAAGTGGCGCGGGTGCGCTCATAGACCGCATTGGAGGCGGCCTCCAGTTCCTCAGCCGTAGCGCTGAAGGTCATTTTGCAGACACTCTTTTCAGGAGTTTCCACGCTTACCAGTTTCATAGGATCTACCCTCCGTGTTGTTCCCTTGGCGGCGGGGCGGCGCTGCAAGGCAGCAGCCAGAACGCCATTTTGGGGACATTTTCAAACATTAATAAAGTTATTATAGCACAAGTGCAGCAAAAGCGGTATAATAAACTTGATAAAAATGTGCCGTTTTGGCAATTTTAGTCCATTCAAGCAGGAAAAAAGCGCGTTTTGCGGCAGCAGCTGCCGCGCAAAAGTGGGAAAACCCTCAGGAAAGGAAGGCTGTCCCCTATGCGATTATTTGATGTTCTGGGCCCGGTGATGATCGGACCCTCCTCCAGCCACACCGCCGGTGCGGCAAAGATCGGCTATACCGCACAAAAGCTTCTGGGCGAGGTACCGGCGCAGGCAGACATTGGCCTGTACGGCAGCTTTGCCACCACCGGCAAGGGCCACGGCACCGACCGCGCATTGGTGGCGGGGCTGCTGGGTCTGCGCCCGGACGACCCCCGCCTGCCGGACAGCTTTGCGCTGGCCGCGCAGCGGGGGATGCAGTTCAGCATCCACCCGGTAGAGCTGCGCTCTGCCCACCCCAACACCGCCGTGCTCACCCTGACCAGCCGCACCGGGCGGCAGCTTTCGCTCAAGGCGGCGTCGGTGGGCGGCGGACGCATCCGCGTCACGGAAATTGACGGCGTCCCGGCGGATTTCGGCGGGGACAGCAACACCCTCATTATCCACAACGAGGACACCCCCGGCTGCATTGCCGAGGTGACCATGGCGCTGGCACTGCGGCGCATCAATATCGCGTCCATGCAGGTGTTCCGCGCCGCTGCGGGCGGCTATGCGGTGATGGTGCTGGAGTGCGACTCCCACATCCCCCACGCGCTGGAGCGGCAGCTGGCGGTGATGCCGGGTCTGCTGAAGGTGACCTGCCTGAACGTGGACGAGCCGGAAGAAACGGAGGAATGAGCCATGGCATTTTTGTCCTGTGAAGAGATGCTGGCCGCTGCCCGCAGCCAGAAGATCACGCTGGCAGAAGCGGTGCTGCGCAGCGATTTGGAGGAGAGCCGCCTGACCGAGGCGCACAGCCGCGCCGCCATGCGGCATTTGTGGCAGGTGATGCAGGCCACCAGTCAGGAATACGACCCCACACAGCGCAGCCGCAGCGGCCTTTCCGGCGGCGATGCCGCCAAGGTAGAGCAGGCGTGGCAGCAGGGACGCCTGCTGGGCGATGATTATCTGGCCGCCGTCACGGCAGAAGCCCTGAAGACCGCCGAGTGCAACGCCTGCATGAAGCGCATCGTGGCCGCGCCCACGGCGGGCAGCTGCGGGGTGCTGCCGGCGGTGCTGCTGCCACTGGCCCGCGCCGGGCAGGCAGACGAGGACGCCGTCTGCGATGCGCTGTATGTGGCGGCGGGTTTCGGGCAGGTCATCGCCGCCCGCGCCACGCTGGCGGGCGCAGAGGGCGGCTGTCAGGCCGAGGTAGGCGCAGCCAGCGCCATGGCTGCCGCCGCCCTGTGTAACCTGAAGGGCGGCACCCCGGAGCAGTGCGCCGCTGCTGCCGCCATGGCACTGGGCAACCTGCTGGGTCTGGTCTGCGACCCCGTGGCGGGTCTGGTAGAGGTGCCCTGCATCAAGCGCAACGTGGTGGGCGCGGTGAACGCGGTCTCCTGCGCCAACATGGCACTGGCCGGGGTGGACTACGCCATCCCCTGCGACGAGGTCATCGACGCCATGGGCCGCGTGGGCAGCCTGCTCTCCCCCGACCTGCGCGAGACCGGTCAGGGCGGCCTTGCCGCCACCCCCACCGGCGTAAAAATCGCCCGTCAGCTGGCGCAGGAGGACTGAGCGCCACGCCCACTCTCCCCCGCCCGGCGGGCAAAAAACGGCCGCAGAAGCCGCTTTTCGCGCCGAAGTGGCAGAAGAATTACAGAAAAGCCGCAGTAAAATCAAAGAAAAGACGTTCTTTTTTGGAAAATATAAAAATATTTTAAAAAAGCTGTTGACAAACCCCGCCCTTCGTGATAAAATACATCATGTTCCGAACGGAACGTATGCGTTGGTAGCTCAGCTGGA
>ERZ1673748.947-NODE-947-length-32821-cov-5.982695_pt1 | contig 32821 bp, 26 predicted proteins | sample MGYA00580196_ERZ1673748 | MGnify/ENA primary metagenome ERZ1673748 (study PRJEB41218, sample SAMN15661796) | gut metagenome | host: Homo sapiens | place: Canada: London | collected 2015-08-20/2019-03-30 | study: EMG produced TPA metagenomics assembly of...
CAGAGAGCTAATGCCGGAAAATCCACGGCTCTTATCGAGCCATGGGAACCTTACCCTAAAGCGCCATAGGCAAATCTAAAATTTGCGACCAAAACGAAAGGCAGAGCATTCGATTGTTCTGCCTTTCGTTTTATTGCGGCTTCACCGAATCCGGCTTGTGCCGGACTCAGATTACTTCTGCTCTTTCTTCGGGACGAAAAAAGCTGAAAGACCTTTATCGTCCATTTCCTTTACGCCCTCAAAAACCATCTGTTTATAGAATCTGCGGACGAACTCAGTATGGAAGTCCATATTGTTGAAATAGGAGAAAGTAAATCTCTTCGGTTCAAGACCGACTTTTCTCTTTTCTGAATCTTCATGACCGATCCACATATGATCGGTTACCGGAGCAGCCGTAAAGGCCTTTCCTTGAAGAAGGTTCAGATTCATCTTCATCGTCATATCGTATTCGTAGACGATTTTTTCAGGATGACTTTGCGGATCAGCTTCTTTGGCAGCGATAGCTTTTTTCGTTTCTTCGTCCATCCACCGAGAAAGATCGACGGTCATAACACCTTGCTTTTCTTCGTTGTCTTCATCGACGATGACAAACTGACCTGTCTGCTGAAGATAACGTTTAGTGGCTTCCCATAAACCATATTGTTCTCTCCAATCGGCCGGTCTGTCTTCAAACGGTTCCTGAACGATCGGTCTGCCTTCCCATGTGTAGTTGACGACTAAGACAACTTTCAAGGGGTTCTCAGCTTTCTGGAACTGTTCAGCCTCAATCAACTGACTGCCGGTTTTAAACCAGCTTTCTCTAGGATAGTCTTTGTGGTTGTAAGAAGAGCAAGCTCCAAGAGTCAGAGCAAGAGCAGCAACCGCAGCTAATTTCAATATATTTTTTTGTGTTTTCATGATTAGAAATTCCGTCAAATGCAGGTTTTGCAAGCCGGAGAGGCGAAACTCTCCGGTTCTTCTTGCTCATCAGAACATGTATCTCAAGCCGATTTGAGCCGTTTCGTTGTGATAGCCGGATTTGCCAGCCTGTACACCGACAGTTGCCCAACCAAGCGTATTGCGACTCAAGTGTCCTTCGAGACCCATACGGAACTCACCGACATTGCGTCCGCCGTTGCGATAGATATCGCCGTTGGTCATCCGCACGCCGGGGCTCTTAGTGTTATGGATCCAGTTTCCTTCGATAAAGCCTAAGCCTTTATTCATGTAGTTGGCATGAAGTCTGGCACCGACTCTGATAGAAACGTTATCTTTACCCAGCTGGGAGTACTTGGTTCCCGTATTGTCAACCACGCTGCTGGCCCGTACGCCGTCCCAAACCACCTGAACTTCCGGTTGGAATGTCCAAATCAGCTTGTTGTAGTCTTTTGTTCCGGACTCTGAAAGCGGGATCGTGTAGCCGCTTTCAACGGACCAGACCCAACCGCGGGACTTGTACTTAAAGCCTGGGTTTTCATCGCCCCAAACCTTATTGTCGTAACGGCCGAACAGCAACCAAGAATCTACATAGAAACCGTCATCCGGGCTGTTGCCGGTATAGATAGTTCCGTAGATACCCAATGAGTAGCCGTCAGAACGAGACTTAGCGCTATCCCAAGAACGAGTATTTGCACGGTTGTACAAGCCACCGGCAAATACGCCACCAACGTACTTCCAATCCTCATTAGCTTCGTTTCTGATCAAATCAGCACCGACCTGAGTGATTGCTGTTCTAGCATGTGTCTTGCTGGAACCGGCTTTGAAGTGAGAATGTGTTCCGACTTGGCGAACCCATCCGGAAGCCCTCTTTTCTTCGCCGTCAAACGGATCAATGTAATAAGCCTGACCGAAACGATCATGCAGACGCATATGCATCTTTGCCCAAGCTTCCGAGTTAGCGATATAGGCACCGCTTTCTGGTCTCAACACCGGGACATTCGGCAGATCAGGATCCACTGACGGAGAAGGCGGAATGATTGGAGTGGGTTCATCATCCGGCGTATTGCTGTTATACAGTACCCACTCTCTTGAGCCATCTTCCTTTTCGTTATAGCCAAGTCCGTACATCCATTTATAAGCTTCATTGTCTTTTGCCTTGACTCCGAACTCTTGCATTGTCAAAGTCAGATCGTTTGCATCATGTGTCGGTTTTTGGACAATGAATACAGGGATACCATTCTCTTTAAGAGTCTTTTCTCCTTGAGACTGGGCAAAGACGCCAACCGGCGGAAGATCTTTGTGATCACCAAATGTTATTTCTGAGGTTCCCGTTGCGGTCTGAGAATGAACGACGTCGACCTGAGAGTTACTCGGCCCCTGAACCAAGCCACGATAATGGATTACAGACCCAGAGCTACCTTCGTAGGCATTTTTAACGTTAACGACATTCAGAGTATCAAGTTTTTGTTCTAAATCAGCATTAGAAAGGTAAACGTGACCGCTATTTGTGATGGCACGAATGGTTGCCGTTGTATTGCCAATAGCTTTTGTGATTGCGGGTGCCGGAGATGTCAAGAAATACAAAGATGAATCTTTGCCGACGTTAGCAGCAGCCGCTTCAAGCGCATTTTGATTATTTAATAACCCGCTTGCACCATCCTTGAGATAAACAGTTCCCAAGAAGTCCGGGTTTGCAGAGGAAATGTCAAGAGAATATCCCTCAACATTAATAATTGATTTTGCTTCCCCTTTGATGTTTCCAGCGACTACACCGCCTTTTCGTATTGTAAGTTCACCGTCAGTTGTCCCTCTATTGGCTGTGTAGGCTTTTCCGTCTGTAGAGGTGACCGTAATAACTGCATCTTCCGTCAAAGAAAGAAGAGCATTCTTTTCTACAGTCAGACTATCAATTACCTGCTGATGGCCTTGTAAATAAAAAGCGGTCTGTCCAGTTTTTCCTTCATGTAATTGGAGCGCAGATGTATGAGAACTGTCGGATCCTAAAGCGCCATCAATTCCAGCGGCTAAAAGTGCATCTGACGCAATAAGTGTCACTCCAGTGTAAGAGTTCGGCAATGCAGGATTGAATTTGACTTCATCTTTGTCACCATAGTCTTCGACTTGGATGTTGTAGATAGTTTTAGGAGTCCCTAAAACTACAATATTATTTTCTGGAATAAGTACACCACCACTACCGGTTACTTCAGCAGACAATGTGTATCTTTCTTGAGGATCAATACTAACTGTGGTTCCGATATCTTTTGGTTTTGTATCTTTTGTAATGCCGTTCAAAGTCAGCATCTTGTTATCCAAGATATTTACTGACTTAAGCCAATACTTGATACCAATACCTCCACTTTTGCCCGCTTCTGTAATCTTAGCGGCGTAATTTTCCCCTGCAGAATTCTTATCACTAATCGTTCCGTCTTTCCCATCAAAGTGGAGGTACTTATATATTCCGTACGTAGCCTCAGCAACTACTTGTCCATTTTGATAAATATCAAATCCAGGGCGACCGTTCTCCTTCGTTGGAGTAAAAGTCATTAGGTTTGCATTTACAGTATTTAGACCCTCAGGAGTAGAGTCTAAGAAAAATGGATGCGGATTTCCTTCTAAGAACACACCGACAAAGGTGTTTCCGAAGGCATTTACTCCCTCCTCTCGGTCCTTTCTAAAGTCCTTTATGGCTTCAAAAGAAATTTCTACAGCATTAATCTTCTTATTCGGGTCATTAGGATCTAGTCCATTATTCACTCCAACGTATAAGACCAACCCGTCATAGTGATATCTAAACTGATGCATAAGAGCTGGACGATGAGTTGCATTTTCATCCTTAGCCGTTCCCGAAGTTGCTGCGTTTGGATCAAAGCTATAGACCATGCCGTCATCGTGTACTAACAAAGATAAATTCTGTTCTGCAGAAGTCGCTCCCGAGCCATAAGAATGGTTGACTTGATAGGTAGTTTTATCTTCAACAAAAAGATCTTGGTTATCTTTATTGAAAAGTCTACCATCTCCGTCCACTGCACTGACGAAGTTAACATACGTTCCTACCCAGAAATTATGCAATCCGTCGGTGACGGTAGAGACGTTGATAGGGTCTTGAGAACTTAAGGAGGAGTGAAATCCTGTCCTGTTAACAACATATGTTTTAGCAACCAAATCTCCCAGTTGCATCTTGTATTGATTAGCCTCAGTGTTAGTAGAGGTAATTCGTTTCAATGCGGCTGAATCGGACACTTTATAGTTTGGATCATTCAGCACAGATTGATAGTTTTCCGATGTAGGGTAATAATCTCTAGTAATATTTCTTTCTACGTCCGGATTAGTTTCAAGGACAGCATTGTCTACGTATTGACCAAAATGTACATAGCGTGCCCAAACAGAATCGGCCTCATTCTCACCAGCAAAATATACAACACCTCGGCGTCTATTTACAGCTTTAAGTGTGGATTCGGACAAGCGAACAACATTCGTACTATCGCTGGGATTTTTTTTCCAAACCTCTGCTTCTCCTGAACCCGTTGCCGTACCATACACAGAACTTCCCTTTGTGAGTTTCGTATTAAACATAGAAACAAGATTGGCGTTCAAGTCGCGCATATCATCCTTGGAGGCATCTGCTCTATTAAGAAGTTCATATCCTCCGATAACGTTCCCGTTCACAACAGAGTTTTTAAGCGAAACAATATTATCTTTTGCCTCCCCTATAGACCAACCACCATAAATAGAGAAAGCGTGTTCTAGGTTTTTATTACTCTCCCAAGAATTATCGTCTTTTGTCCATAAATCCCAATCGTTATTGGCAATAGGCACACGGAAGCCGATGTATGAATTGTCGACAATAACAACGTTATTGTTGGCATAGGCAGATTGCTCGGCTAAGCTGTTACCGTCCCAGATCAATGCATTATTTTTTATGGTTCCGCCCTTCCCATCTGGAAGCTCCAGCTGATTTATTCTTTGAAAGTAGTCGCCCCGACCTCCTACCAAACCCAGTTTACGAGCTGCCGGCATTCCCGCGACGAGAACAGTATTGCTGACAACAACCATATTGTTGTTAGCCTCATACCCTTCTGCACCAAAAATTCCTTTCGTTATAAGAAGGGAAGAGTTCCCATAATTTTTTTCAGTGGATGTAACTTTACCCGTTACTGAGTTTATCGATGCAGTCACAAGATCTTTAGCTTGTCCATCAATATTTCCCTGAATCTTTATCTTATTGTAATTTGTCTGAAATCCTTTGTGGATTGCCGTCACGGCCTTGCCATCTTCTGTTACAGTGCTTCCATTTATTCCGTCTAGCTGCGAAGATCTGCCACCGAAAATCAGTTTTGCGTATAAGGTAGATTTCTTATCGAGAGTTATATTTACAGTGTTGTTGTTGGCATTTCCTGCGCTTCCCGCCCCAGTTTCTGTTAAAAAAGTTGCCCCGGCACCTCCTCCGAGATCGTTTCTTCCTCCAAAAAACTTAGCTAGGAAAGTTTGTCCTTCATCTAATGTGAAGTTAAGTGTGTTACCTGAAGCCGTAGAAGAAAAAGGAGCTTCTGCTTTAACCAGCCCCCAGGGCGAAGGTGATCCAAAGCTTGAAGTTATTCCTCCGGCAATCCAAAGAGTAGTTTGAGTTCTTACCCCGGTCTCCTTGTTTTCTTCAGATTTATCAAGAAATTTACCGCCAACTTGTTGCCAACCTTGGGTTTTTGTGACCGTAACATTCAAAATAGAAGGTCCATTGGCAGCTTGGCCCCAAATCCACCCAAAGCTATTATCTACAGGATCATTTCTAAAATCTCTGTCGTAATAAACTTTACCCCCCCACTTCTCCGTCGGATACCTTAACTCCAGCTTCATTCAACTTATCAAGATTTTCCGGCCAATTAGTTGGGGCTCCGGCAATAACATTCTGTGAAGTCATTCCAATAACTGCGCTCGCAAGCAAAACAGCCATTGTTAAAGGGGTATGTGCAAAGAAACTGTCAGGATACTTGCGAGCGTTCTGACAAACAAAGGATCTTTTATACATTTTCTACCTCAGCTTTTCTATTTAATAGTTATTATCAAATTGTATTAATTTTTTACTATTGTCCTACCAAAGACCTCTTTTTTTCAACAAAAAAACAGGTTATACTAATTTTTACCCCCCCCCGTATTTTCCCTAGAAATCTTTATGTGGATGTATTTGTTTATTTTGAGATTTTTTACATTAGCGAAATACCCGCTGGGACTAATAGGTTCTTTTATTACACCTATTTTTAAGTCAGAAAGTAGAGCCCCATAAACTTGGGACTAAAAATAAAGCATGAAATCAATAGACTTATCCTATTGTGTCAATAAATGACGTTTATATTAGACAACACCCACCGGTCTAAGGCAAAAAACTAAATAAGGCGAGGAGAACTTCCAAAAATTTTCACCAAGAGAAGATCTGCACCTCTGTCCGTAGTTAACCTTCTCTTTAATGCGGCTTAGTCTCGAAGCATAAACCTTGAATCCTCAAGCAAAGTCTCTTTGGAGTCAGTCAGTTGAAAGAGCTAATGGGAAAAGGGTGTTTATCTGCCTTTTGCTGTACTACGGAGGAGTGTTTCATGTGGCTCTAATCCGGCATACGAAGTTTTGACTGCTCAGTCTTCTTCTGCACTTCTCTTAAGCGTTTGCAAGCATCGTTGTAATATTTTTGAGACCACAACCCAGGAACTGGAATACAAACCTTACCGTATTGCTGAAGGAGGAGTTCAGTTTCAGGACTTTTTTGTTCTTCTCGAAGAGATGCCGCTTTGTAACAACCATAGCGGTAACCAAGCGTACAAGCCTTATCAAACGCATCCTGAATCTGTGCCTTTATGCTCTTCGGATCTTTTTCTAAGGCTTCTGCATATTCCAAACAAAAGTTACTGCCAAGCGTAGAGTCGCTTTCGCTGTATTCACAGGCTTTGCTTAAGTTCTCAATTCGATCTTGATAATTGGCCAGAAAAAAACATCCGACGGCAGATTTTCTTTCGCAACCTAGTTTCCAATTCTTAACCTTGTTTTTCGTGTCATCCGCAGGAAGATTGTAGGCATACAGACTGCATCCCTCTCCGCTTCCTTTTTCACAGCTGCCCTTGGCTAAAGCTTGAGAATATTTCAGTCCTTCTTGGTATGTGATACCGAGTTCTTTCCAGCGAGTGACATAAATTTTTGCCGCAATAAACATCGCATCAGGGTTGCCGGACTTAGCTCCCTTATGCGCATAGCTTAAAGCTAGAAAAACTCGGTTGGCTTTCAACAAGGTTCGGCTTAATTTGATACAGGCAAGGCTATTAGCAGAGGTTGCGGGACCGTTACAAGCGGTCTTTAAGTCCTCTAAGGGCAGCGCCGTTGCGCTCGTCGTCATGGATACCGCAAACAAGAAAATACCCAAAGTTATTTTTTTTGTGTTTTTCATCAACTTCCCTCAGCTTTAAGACAGACGCAAAGTGTTCCAACGCACTACATTTATCTAAAAGGTCAGAAAGGAAAAACCCACAGCCACTTCTTGCGAATCTGTTCAAATTAATTATGGTTTGAGCATTCGGGACTGATTTTACAAATTACGCAATGCCCTGATAATTGGGGTTTATACAATTTTATTGCTTAGAAAGCCCGAACTTACGGGCTTTCCCGGGAGTAAGTTCAGTAAAAATTACTCACTTTTTAATCTTATCTTCGTAGTTTCACCGAGAAAAAATAGCCTCACGTACACCTATCTGCTTTGACATCCTTACGCCATCTATTGAGCCGGATATGTTATGGGACTTATTCTTCCCGGTTGAATAAACACAAACACCGTCCCCGCTTCTTTCAGAAGACTGTGATAGAAAAATCTGCTCCACGTGGCTCTACGCCTCACTAGAGCAGATTTTTCTTCTTTCTTACTTAGCCGTAGAAGCAGCAGCCGGGGCTGTAGCAGGCTTCTTGCATAGCTTGCCATGGAGGTAATCGATAACAGTCCCAGTCGGAATTGCATGCGGTTGATCGTTGACTCGGCCTTTGGAAATTTCTTTGCCTTTTCCCATTGGCTCAGAGTATGTTGCCCCTGCAAGAATCGTGAACTGTCGCGTAGTGCAATTTAATTTGTACTGGATCTTTGCGGACTTGCTGTCCTTGTTCTCTTTATTGTTAAGCATCCAGAAGCTGACTTCGTCGTCTTTTCTTCTGATACCGGTTTTGACAAGGTAGGATGTCTCAGTTAGCTTTTCGAGATTGTTCATACCGAGAATCGGCGGGATAAACAATGGAATGGGTACGGGAGCAGTACCTTGCGCTTGATTCTGATTCAATCTTCTTACGGCCGGATTGGGACGATAAACTCGTGCGGGAGGAGTGTAGGTTCTAGGGGCAGAGCTTCTCGGACGAATTGTCGCTCTTCCTCCAAGTCTAGCTGCGTATGTTTCAGAGGCGAAAGCCGTAACTAAAAGACAGGCAACGGATAAAAGGAAAAACTTTTTCATTTTTTTGCATCCAAACTAATAGAAACTTCCATTTCATTATGAATCTTCAGTTGGATGCTTTCCAGACTTCTAGGCGCTTCTACGGGAAAGCCTGCTCCTCACGAAAACCCTGATTGTCAGGATCCTTTTCTCTGTTCCATAAACAAGTTAGCCAGAACTTTTGTTCTGGCCAATCGTTTACATTTTTTCTAAATAGCTCTATTTCTTGAGGAATGTCTATTGCTTGGATGATGACATTAATAACGAAGAGACATTGTAAAGATCACTAAGCTTTTTAAGATTTTCAGAGGCATGAATAAATTTAAGATCGCCTCCTAGTTTTTGTGCTTCTTGCTTCCATTTCAAAGCAATGGCAATAGCAGAACTGTCAATGCGTTCAACTCCGGACAAATCCACGATGAAGTCGCCCTGTCTAAGAGCATTTAGTCCTTCATCCAGAACCTCCATTGCATTTACATTGGTTATCTGCGGCTGGCTAATCTTCATGTTATTTATTAGCTTTCTTTCTAAGTTCAGTAATCAACCCGTTAATGCCGCCGTTTGAAATAACAGAGGCGAATTGGCTGCGGTAGTTTTCAACGAGCCAGACGCCGCCGACATTTACGTCAAAAACCTTCCATTCATTGTCTTTTGTCTTCAGGAGACGATAATCGAGCTGAATCGGTTCTCTTTGTGAAGCTGTGAGCTTAGTTCTAACCAACACAACCTTTTCATTCGGATTGATGTTGTTTCTGCCAAGCTGCATAGAGTAATCGGAAGCTTCCTTCAAAGCACCGGAATAAACGGCAATCAACAACTTTCTAAATAAAGTTTGAATCTCTTCCTTTTGCTCCGGAGTTGCATTTCTCCATTGAGGACCCACTGCCATGCGTGTCATGCGAGGGAAGTCAGAGTAGGGAAGAATGTGCTTATCCACTAGATTATTGATTGCGGAAGGATCCTCTTTTTGAAGTTCCGGATGGTTTCTAATCTGTGTTAAAACTTCGTCTGTAACTTCAGTAATCACTTGCTCCGGCGGATTGGTCAAGTTAACAGATGCGAAAGAAACTGCTGTACACAGCGTCAAAACAAAAGTAACTAATAACTTTCCGAGATTTCTCATTTTTTACCGTCCTTCTTAGGCTCAGCTTTGGTATCCGGATCATCATCCTCTGCAAACGGATCAAGCATGGAAGAAGCTGGAATAACCGCAGGTTCATCTCCGTCCTGAATTGCTGACTGGCGAGACTGCAAATAAGCGTTTCTCATTGCAATGTAAGGATCGACCGCACTGTCAAGCATGTCAGTCACAGGAAGAAGTCTTTCTCTTGCACTAACATATTTTGCTCCCCACCAAGACCATTTGGTGGCCGGATGACCGATATAGGTATTGGGGTCTAAGAAAACTTCCGGAACAAGCGCAATACCGTCACGCACGGTAGACGGTCCGATAATTGGAATAACTAAGAAAGGACCGCTGGAAATGCCCCATACAGCCAGAGTCTGACCAACATCTTCTTCCTTACGTTCAATTCCAACTTCCTGGGCTACGTCAAAAATCCCTGCAACCCCGACAGTAGAGTTAATCATTAAACGGAATAAAGAAAGGATTCCATCTTCGACTTTGCCTTGCATTACGTTGTTGACTGCGTTAGCCGGCTCCATCGTATTCTTGAATACGCGTGTTACGCTTTCTCTAACCGGTTTCGGTGTAATGAACTGATAACCTTTTGCCAAAGGTCGTGAAATCACCGTATCAAATCCTTGGTTAAATGCAAAGGTTTGACGGTTCATTGCCTCCCATGGGTCTTTAGGATTTGAGCCGGCACCATCCGGAACAGAAGCACATCCGCTTAAAAGCATGGTGCCTGTCAACACAGCGGCTGCCAATAATTTATTATTTTTCATAAAATCTCCTACTTGCCTCCGTTGTTTTCCTCAGCCTTGTTAAAGAGGAACTGACTAATCAAATTCTCAAGAACAACTGCGCTCTGGGTGTATAAGATTTGAGAGCCGTTCTTCAGATTCTCTTCTTCAGAACCGGGCTGCAAGCCAATATATTGTTCTCCAATTAACCCACTAGTCAAAATTTTAGCCGAAGTATCTTCGGGAAATTGGTACTTACTTTCTATACCAAGCACTAACTTGGCTTCGAATTTATTGTTGTCATAAGAAATGCTTTTGACTCTTCCGACGGTAACACCGGCACTTCTGACAGGGGCCCTGACCTTTAATCCTCCGATATTGTCGAAATAAGCAGTCACTTCGTAAGTTTTACCTGAGGTAAAGGATGTGAGGTTTGATGCCTGCAAGGCTAGAAAAAGCAGACCTACTGCAGCGAATAATACGAACAGGCCTACAAAAAAGTTAACTTTAGTATTGTTTTGCATATAGAAGCCAACCTTAAGAACTAGTAAACATGAGAGCGGTCAACATGAAGTCCAGCCCCAGTACAACCAGTGAAGAAATAACGACAGTCTTGGTTGTCGCTCGAGATACACCCTCCGGTGTAGGACGAGCCGTATAACCCTCGTACAGAGAAATTAAACCTACAGCAAGACCAAAGAAGAAAGATTTAAGAATTCCGTTGCCAATGTCTTCCCACAGAGCGACACCGGCTTGCATTTGTGACCAGAATGCTCCGCTGTCCAAGCCAATCATTGGAACAGCAACAATCCAACCGCCTATGATGCCCACGGCAGAAAACAAAATTGCCAGCAGCGGCATTGAAATTACAACAGCCAAGAAACGAGGTTCAAGAACCTGCTTGACGGGATCGACGCCCATCATTTCCATAGCAGAAAGCTGTTCGCCCGCATTCATCAAACCAATTTCTGCCGTCAGAGAAGTTCCGGCTCGTCCTGCAAACAGCAATGCGGTGACCACCGGGCCAAGCTCTCTAAGCAAAGAAAGTGCAACTAAGACACCAAGAGCCTGTTCGCTTCCATAGGTAGAAAGAACATAATCTCCCTGAAGACCAAGAACAAAGCCTACGAACAAGCCGCTGACGAGAATAATTACGAGTGAGTAATTACCAACAAAGAAAATTTGGCGGACTGTGGACTGAAAATTAACAAAGGCGGAGCCTAAATTTTTAAAAAGACGAAAACTGAAGACTCCGAACTTTCCGAGTTCTTGTATCTTCTCCAGACTCCACCCTCCCAGGCTAGCTATTTTGTTATAAATGTTCATGCTTCGAGTCCTAAATCTTTTGCAAATGGCGGTGCAGGATATTGGAATTTAACAGGACCGTCAGGCAGCCCGTTGATAAATTGGACCACAAAAGGATCTTGGCTATGACGAAGTTCCTCCGGAGTACCTTGGGCTGCAATTTTCCCGCTTGAAATCATGTAAACGTAGTCAGCAATTTCGAAGGTCTCGGCCACGTCATGAGTAACAATAATGCTGGTTGAGCCTAATGCATCATTGAGCTTTCTTATCAATTGGGATGTGACGCCCATGGAAATCGGGTCCAAGCCTGCAAACGGTTCGTCATACATAATCAGCAGTGGATCCAAAGCGATTGTTCTTGCCAATGCCACTCTTCGGCTCATTCCGCCGGAAATTTCTGCGGGATAAAGCGACGCGGCTCCTCTCAGCCCAACCGCATCCAGCTTCATCAAAACCAGCGAGCGAATAAGCTCTTCGGAAAGATTGGTTTGCTCTCTAAGAGGGAAAGCCACGTTATCAAAGACCGTCATGTCAGTAAATAACGCACCGAATTGAAAAAGCATTCCCATGCTTCTTCTAATTTTGTAGAGAGCTGCTGAATCGGAAGTATCGACCTTCTGACCGGCAAATGTCACCGTCCCCTTCTGAGGAGTTAAAAGGCCTCCGATGAGTTTTAGCAGGGTTGTTTTACCCATGCCGGATCCGCCCATGATTGCCACGACGGAACCCAACTTAAAAGAGAGGTCCACGTCATCAAGAATGATGCGTTCTCCATAAGAAAAACTCATATTCTTAATATCTAATAAAGTGTCTCCCTTTTTCATAACAAGCCAGTAAAGTACTAAAAAATAAAAGACTGAATGCACGTTCAGTCTTGGGCTGATTATGCCACAATGAAAACGGTTCAGGAGTCTAAATAGGAAATAGATTCAACAAGTTTCTTTTCAAATCCTAAAGTGTTTCTGAATGAATCTACCATCCGGATTTGTCGATTTTGATCTGATGTATACAAAGAGTTTCTCGTCTAGATGAAACACAACAAATAGATTTCTTTTCAATTGCAACGTTTCGTGCCAATTAGAGAAGCTGACAAGATTTTTAGTCAGCAGTTTTTTCAAAATCCTCTAGCGACTTCCATTTTACAAATTCTCTTTTCTCGAGACTGAATACCAAGGCGAGACGGATAATTTCTGCGTCACGTCTTTGAAGACCATAATTCTTTTCATTCAGCTGAGAAACAGCTTCTTCCAGCTTCCTTGAGACATTCTCCGCTCTTTCCGCACATTTAAATTCCATAACCCAATATCTGCTGCCAGCCTTAACTTCTAGGTCACTGCGCCCTAGGTGGTTGTGAACTTCCGCTCGTGCTTCAAGACCTGCGCCCGCAAAAAACACTTGAACAAAAGCACGGAGGCTGTATTCATCCTTAACAGGATATCTTTGATAATCAATGGAGCGGAATAAACAGTTCAGAAGATGAACAATAGATTCCGGATTTTCAGTCGATAAGCGATATGCAATATTGTCCGCTCCAACCTGTTCAACCGTTTTAGATGAAAGCAGCTGTCCTGTGTACAACAAGGCCATAGCCTTCTTCACCTCAACATTCGGATATCCGACATAAGCAGTTGAGCCGACAATTTTCTTCAACGTTAAGTATCCTGCTTGGGTTAGAAGAGCAACGTCAGATAATGTCTCTGCATCCGATGAACCAGTCAACTCGGAGAAAGGAACAAGTTTCTCCTTGTCAAATTGAGCCGGATCTGCCATAGCATGTGATTTGAAGTATTGGGTTAACGCCGTCGGTTTTCCTCCGCTTTCAAACCAGTAGTCAATAAAGCCGTTCTCCGGAGAGGATAAAAATTTTAAAACAGACCAGGGAGCAAAGACGTGTTCCGAAACTAACCTATCAAAACAAAAGCCGTCATAATGCTTTATCAATCCCAGAAAGAGCTCTTGGGGAGAAATTTGTACTGTATCTGCGGCTCTCCTTAAATATCCACCAAAGTAACTTCTTATCTCCTCTGAGGTGTAACCTAAAAGGTTACTATATTTGTGATCTAAGGAAATATCAGATAGGTTATTAAGTTCCGAAAAAATACTAGTTTTACTAAACTTTGTTATTCCTGTAATGAACAAAAAGCGAATTTGTTCATCATTTGACTTGAGAGCGGAGTAGAACTCAGCCAATCGACTTCGAACTTTTTCAAATAACTTCTTGTCATTCAGACAGGCAGTAAGTGGTGAATCATATTCATCAATCAAAATGACAAAGGAATTAACAGGCTGCCTCCTTAACCAATCAGAAATTTGATCTATTGGGGAAGAAAGAGGATTGGGAGCATAAACAAATCCAAATTCTTGAAACCTTCTCACTAAAAGTGAATCTAATTTTGAAGAAAAATCATCCGCAGAAAGGTAATTCTTAATTTCCAAGAAATCGATCCTAACCACATTGAATGTATTTTTTTCTTTCCATAGCTTTTCAATTTCCAACCCTTGGAAGTCTCTCAGTCCATATTTGAACAAAGATTCAAAAGTCGAAATCAAAAGAGATTTTCCGAATCTTCTAGGACGTGCTAAAAAAAACTTCTCCGCCTTTGAGGCTAAATCAAAAATCAAGCGAGTTTTATCTACATAGATCTGGTCTGTTACTCGAATTCTTGGAAACGATGAGTTTCCCAACGGAAGCGGCTTTAATTCATTCATGGGTTCACGATCTTTTGTAGTTCTCCACAACATGATTGTAGTGAAGTTATTAGATTGTCGTAATTCATTGAAGACTTTTCCTAGGTATCTCCTTTAACAAACTTTTTCTCTTACTACCCCAACTCGTCCTTAAAAATATTTCTGTTCGCAAGAAAAAACCGCTTCTGACCATCCACGTAGGCCCTCAGAAGCGGTTTCTAATCAGAGAACAAAAATTACTTCATGGCTTCAACAGCATTCTTAGCGGCATGGCGGCCGGAATAAGAAGCAAATCCGAAAGCATGGCCGGAGAAGAAGTCCGGATATGTTGGGCCAACCATGTTGGAAACTTCCAAGCCTGCAGCATAAAGACCCGGAATTGGTTTGCTGTCTTTTGTTAAAACTTGATGGTCTCTGTTAGTAATCAAGCCGCCATAGGCGCTGAAGAAATAGGATTTAAGCTTCAACGCATAGAGTTTCTTGCCGGTAAGCGGTCTGAGATAACGGCGATCCTTCAAGAACATCGGATCATGCTGGAGTTCGCATGTCTTGTTGTACTCAGCGACTGTCTTTTCGAGAGTTTCTGCCGGAACGTTAATAGCCTTAGCCATAGCAGCAACGGAATCCGCCTCTTTGAAGCCGTCGCTGTCAGCTGCCAATGCGTCTTTGATGTCGTTCTTCAGATTGGTGTACTTCGTTCCGATTGGAACCAATACGCCGATACCGGAATCAGCACCTTTGTTCATCAAATACTCGACGGTGTTTTCATCAAAGATAGCCCAGCCGTAGTGACCCGGTTGTACGTAAATTGCGTTTGCAGCTTCACTGAAGGCGTTGCAGGTAGATTCGTCAGTAAAGCGCTGACCCAATCTGTTAACCCACAAATTTCCCGGCTGCCAAGAAACACCGTACAAGTTGCTTAAGAACTTAATGCCTTTGCCTTCGGTTCCTAAGTGGCCGATGAAGCTGACAGGACCTCTTTCAGCACCGGCTTTCATAGCCATGACGATGCCGTCGCCGGTCTTATTGACGGGAACGGAAGACTTCCAGCCTTCAGGATCTCTGTGTCCCCACTCTTTTACTTTCTGAGGATCGTCACCGAAGCTTCCGGAAGCAAGAATCACTGCCTTAGAGTTGATAGTGTAAGTGTCGCCTTTAGCATCCTTGGCAACAACGCCTACAACCTTGCCGTCTTTGGTAATTAAATCAACGGCCGGAGTAGCAAGTTTTGTATCTACGCCAAGTTTGTCAGCGGCTTCTTTCAAGCCTTTAATCAGGCCGGCACCATGGTCTGTGCCTTTGAAGTTCTTAATAATATGCCAGGTATTATCTTTCAACGGAGTTTCGCGTCTGACTTCAAACTCGATGCCATGGGAAGCCAGCCATTCAATATTTTCAGCAGAACCTTCTACAAAGTCTTTATTTTTGTATGGATCAACCATATGGTTTTGCTTTTGAATAAAGGCTTCATAAGCCTGCTGGCGTGTCAAAGGATCACCGCGAAGACGGTTCCATTCGGAATCGACAGCAAACAAGCCTTCGGCATGCTGAGAATTGCCGCCTACAAACGGATTCTTTTCAAGAAGAACAACCTTCTTGCCTAATTCCGCACCTTGAACAGCTGCGCTCAAGCCAGCGGAACCGGCTCCCACAACGACCAAGTCCGTGTTGACCTTGTGGTCAGCTGCATAAGAGATTGTTCCCAAACTGATAGCAAGAGCGGCAGCTAATGCTGTTACGACGGGTTTATTCATTGATCTTCTCCTTGTTCTTGAGATATGAGAGAAGATTAACAAAGTCACTTTTCCGACTATGTAAAACAGCTAACACTTTGAAAAGCGACCAGAAAAAAGACCTGGAAAACCTCAATGGCAACCAGGTCCTTCTTACAAAAAGGCGTTAAATTGCGGCTTTGAACAAAATCGTTTTTATTCCGAGCTCTTTCAGCTCTTTGTCGCTGCTGGGAACACAAAAGAAAGAAGAAGAAACCTCTTCCGGAATACTTTGGCCGCGCCCCGTCTCGATATCGATAAAAGCCCACTGGGTGGCCCCAAGCATGCATACCTTCTTATCCCTCATGAGATAAAAGCGGCGTAAGCTCGTCTTATCCTGCATGTTTTCCACCCAGGTGTACATCGTCAGTCTGTCGCCTAAGAAAGTCGGACGCAGATATTCGATCCAGTGCGCCTTGGCCACAAATGCCTGTCCGATTTTGAAATATCTCTCGGTGTCCCAACCGAGGAGCGAAGAGTGTGCGGTAGCGGCTTCTTCCATCCATCTGAGATATTCCTTGTTGTTGGTGTGCTTCATCACATCAATAGACTCCGGTCCGACAACAATTGGATAGGCAAATACTCTGTTCATTCCGTTCCTTTTTCACTAAGCGTTTAAATAACGGTCCACCGCTTCGGCACAACGGCGTCCTTCCGCAAGTGCCCAAACCACTAAGCTCTGCCCTCTTCGGCAGTCCCCTGCCGCAAAGACCTTAGGCACATTTGTAGAGAACGAGTTTACTCCTTCATACTGTGCGCGGGCATTGCCTCGAGGATCCGTCTCAACGCCGAAGGCTTCCAAAACCTCTTGATTCGGATGGAGGAAGCCCATAGCCAAGATAGCTAAGTCGACTTCGATTTCAAACTCAGAACCCGGAATTTCTTCAAACTTCGGTCTCTTAGTAACCGGATCGGTTGACCAATTCAGACGTACCGCCTTGATACCCTTGAGTTCACCCTTTTTATCGCGGATAAACTCTTTGGTCATAATGGCCCAGTCTCTTTCGCCGCCTTCTTCATGTGAAGTGGAGGTTCTCAGAATACGAGGCCAAAGCGGCCAAACTTTCATCTTGTCGTACTCTGCGCTTGGACGCGGGCCCAAGTCGATCTGAAGAATTTCAGCGGCTCCCTGCCGAACGGCCGTTCCCAAACAGTCGCTGCCGGTATCCCCGCCGCCGATAATCAGCACTTTCTTGTTCTTAGCGTTGATTTCTTCTTTGACCGAGACTTCATCATTGATCTTGTTCTGACGAGGCAAATACTCCATAGCGAAGTGAACTCCTGCACCTTTTCTGCCTTTTACCGGCAAATCGCGAGGCTCTTCCGAACCGATAGCAAGAACAACCGCATCAAAATCACGAAGAAGTTCGGCAGGATCCACATGTTTTTCTGCGTCAGACCAGATGCCCTTAGGGGCTGCCCCGGTGCCAATATAGGTGTTGTATCTGAATTGCACACCTTCGGCTTCCATCTGATTGATTCTGCGCTCAATGACGGTCTTATCCAGCTTGAAGTCAGGAATACCGAAGCGAAGCAATCCACCGGCTTTGCTGTTCTTCTCAAAAACTGTCACAGAGTAGCCTTTTCTGGCAAGCTGCTGTGCACAAGCCAAGCCGGAAGGGCCGCTGCCGATAACGGCAACGGACTTGCCGTTAAGCTGAGCAGGTATTTGCGGCTTGACCCAACCCTGGTTCCAAGCGTGAGTAATAATTGCACGCTCCACCGACTTTACGCCCATCGGCTTGCTGGTGTAGTTAAGAACACAGCCGTTTTCGCAAAGAGCAGGACAGACACGAGAGGTAAATTCCGGAAAACTATTCGTTGAGGAAAGAACCTCGTAAGCGGCTTCCCAGTCTTCCTTATAGACCAGGTCGTTAAAATCCGGCGCAATGTTGTGCAAAGGACAGCTGAACGTACAGAACGGCGTTCCGCAATCCATGCAGCGAGCCGCCTGCTGCTTTGCTTCCTTGGGATTGAGCGGCGTAATGAATTCACGGAAATGTGTTTTTCTCTGTGCTGCCGGCTCGTGCTCTTGTTCGAGGCGTTCAAATTCTAAAAATCCTGTTGTTTTACCCATGATTAAACTCCTGCGGGGCGAGCGAGTCCCTTGATAAGGGCTTGTTTATATTCTTTCGGGAAGACCTTGATAAATTTCTGACGGGCACTGTTCCAGTCATCCAAAATTTCTCTTGCTCTCTGGCTTCCGGTGTACTTGAAGTGCTTCTCAATCTGATCGAGAAGAATTTCTTCGTCAGTTTTGCCCAGATGCCAGGTGGACGGTTCGCCGGAAACAAGCTGTTCCTTAGAACTCATGACGGATTCCAACTCAACGCTTTCCATGTTGCAGTTAGAAGCAAATGTACCTTCCTTGTCATACACATAGGCCACACCGCCGGACATACCGGCTGCGAAGTTTCTGCCGACTTCACCGAGCACAACCACGGTACCGCCCGTCATATACTCACATCCGTGATTGCCGACCCCTTCTGCTACTGCGGAGGCTCCGGACAATCTGACCGCAAAACGTTCCCCGGTAATGCCGTTAAAGAAAGCTTCACCGCTGGTTGCACCGTAGAGAACGGTATTACCGGCAATGATATTTTCCTCGCCCTTGCCGCGGAAATCCGTCGGACATCTGACGATAACTCGTCCGCCGGACAAGCCTTTACCGACATAGTCATTGCCCTCCCCGACGAGATCCAAAGTAACGCCTTTGACTAAGAAAGCGCCCAAGGACTGTCCGGCGGTGCCGGTAAGCTGGATGTGGATCGTATCGTCCGGGAGAGCTTCATCGCCGTAACGTCTGACAACTTCGGAAGAAATCTTTGTTCCGACACAGCGGTGGATATTCTTAACCGGAGAAATGAAGCTGACTTTCTGACCCTTTTCTAAAGCCGGCTTGCAGGCATCAAGCAACTGGAAATCCAATTCTTTTTCAAGCCCGTGAGGAATGTCGATGCTATGACGCTTTTTCTTTGGATCGGATTCTTCAGGAACATACAGGATGCGGGAAAGATCGACCTTACCGCATTTAGCAAGGTCCATTTCTTTCTGTTTCAAGAGTTCTACGCGGCCGACTAACTCTTCGAACTTTCTTACTCCCAAGCTGGCCATGAGTTCTCTGACCTCTTCGGCAACGAAGAAGAAATAGTTGATGACATGCTCAGGCTGGCCTTTGAATCTCTTGCGCAGAACCGGGTCTTGTGTAGCAATACCAACGGGACAAGTATTGAGATGGCACTTTCTCATCATGAGACAGCCTTCGACAACCAACGGTGCCGTTGCAAAACCAAACTCATCGGCCCCGAGAAGAGCACCGACAACAACGTCACGGCCTGTCTTGATCTGACCGTCAACTTGGACGCGGACTCGATCTCTCAAACCATTAAGAACCAAAGTCTGCTGAGTTTCTGCCAAACCCAACTCCCACGGAGTCCCGGCAAACTTGATGGAAGAAAGCGGAGAGGCTCCGGTTCCGCCGTCATGCCCGGCAATAACAATGTGATCTGCTTTAGCTTTTGCTACACCGGCAGCCACGGTACCAACGCCCTGTTCGCTCACGAGCTTGACGCTGATGGAGGCTCTATCGTTAGCCATCTTCAAATCGCGAATGAGCTGAGCCAAGTCTTCGATAGAATAAATATCATGGTGCGGCGGTGGAGAAATCAAACCAACGCCCGGCACGGAGTAGCGCAGCTGAGCAATATATTCAGAAACTTTATGACCCGGAAGCTGACCGCCTTCACCGGGTTTTGCACCCTGGCTCATCTTGATCTGAATCTGATCGGCACTGTTGAGGTACTGAGCGGTGACACCGAAACGGCCGCTGGCGACCTGTTTAATTCTTGAACGCAGAGAATCGCCTTTCTTAAGCGGAATATCCACCACAATGCGATCCTCTCCAAGAATCTTCTTCAAGCTGTCGCCGTCTTCAATGATGGGCTTGCCGGCTTTCATCTCCGCTGCGTAACGCTTCGGATCTTCGCCGCCTTCACCGGTGTTGCTCTTGCCGCCGATGCGGTTCATCGCAATAGCCAAGCAAGCGTGGGCTTCAGCGGAAATGGAACCTAAAGACATTGCGCCGGTAGCAAAGCGCTTAACGATTTCAGAAGCCGGTTCCACTTCATCTACCGGAATGGCTTTGGCCGGATTCACTTCAAATTCCATCAATCCTCTGAGAGTCATCTGACGCTGACTCTGATCATTGATGATTTCGGCGTATTCCTTGTATGTCTGATAAGAGTTAGAACGTGCGGCATGCTGAAGCTTATAAATTGCCTCCGGCGTCCACATGTGTTCCTCTCCGCGGGAGCGCCAGTTGTATTCGCCGGATTCGGGAAGAAGTTTGCCCTTGGTCGGGATCTTGAAAGCATTTTCGTGATCGTTGACGGCTTCCTGCATCACATCAAAAATGCCCAAACCGCCGACTTTGCAGCTGGTTCCGGGGAAGTAGCGATCAACGAAAGCTTTTTCCAAGCCCAATGCCTCAAAAATCTGAGCGCCGCGGTAACTCATATAAGTTGAGATACCCATCTTACTCATGATCTTCTTAAAGGCTTTCCCGATAGCCTTGATGTAGTTTTGAATTGCAGCTTCCGGATCGATTTCCGTGTTGCCCTTGTAGTGCTTCTTGAGCGTCTCCAGAGCCAAGTACGGATGGATGGCCTCGGCACCGAAAGCGGCTAATAAAGCCATGTGATGGGTTTGCACTGCGCTGCCGGTTTCAACGATGATACCGGTCTCCATGCGCAAACCGTTTTTAATCAAATGCTGATGCAAGGCGCTGATGGCTAAAGGAGCCGGGATTGCAACACGATCTTTGTCGACTCTGCGGTCAGTCACGATAATAATGTTGTTGCCGTTTTGGATGGCATCCACGGCTCTGGCGCAGATGGAAGCCAATCGTGCTTCTACGCCTTCCGCACCCCATTCTGCCGGATAAGTGATATCCAACTCATAGGACTTGAACTTGCCGTTGGTGTACTTCTCGATTTGACGCATCTTGGCAATTTCATTAAAGCCGAGAATCGGCTGAGAAAGTTCCAAACGAAGAGGCGGATTAACGTTGTTGATATCGAGAAGATTCGGTCTCGGGCCTACGAAAGAAATCAAGGACATCACCAATTGTTCGCGAATAGGGTCAATCGGCGGATTTGTGACCTGCGCAAACAGTTGACGGAAATATTGATAAAGCGGCTTAGACTTCTTAGAGAGCATGGCTAGAGGCGTATCGTTGCCCATAGAACCGAGAGGTTCCTGGCCTTTTTCTGCCATCGGGAAGAGGACGAACTTCAAATCATCTTCCGTGTAGCCGAAAGCCTTTTGTCTTTGCTGCAAAGGAACCGGATTGTGTTCCGGGATCGGATCGGGCGCAACAATGTCGGAGAGATGGATGTTAAGGCGCTTGGTCCATTCTTTGTACGGATTAGCTAAAGCGAACTGACGTTTAATTTCTTCGTCCTCGACGATTCTGCCTTGTTCCGTATCGACAAGGAACATCTTGCCCGGCTGCAGACGCCATTTTTTCTTGATCTTGCTTTCCGGGATCGGGAGTGTTCCGGCCTCAGATGCCAAGATAACAATATCGTCGGTGGTCAGCAAATATCTTGCAGGACGCAGACCGTTTCTGTCTAAGGTGGCACCGATTCTTACACCGTCGGTAAAACAGATAGCGGCGGGACCGTCCCAAGGCTCGAGCATGGCGGCATAGTATTCATAAAAATCTTTCTGGCCCGGCTTCATTTGGGAAGCTTGTTCCCAAGCTTCCGGGATTGTCATCATCACGGCTTGGGCCAGCGGATAACCGCTCATGACAAGAAGTTCAAGCATGTTGTCTAAGCATGCCGTATCACTCTGACCTTCGTAAATAATCGGAAGAAGTTTCTTGACGTCATCGCCTAATACATTGGAAGCAACGGTTCTTTCACGGGCACGCAGCCAATTGAAATTGCCTTTGACGGTATTGATTTCACCGTTGTGGGCTACCATTCTGTAGGGATGAGCCAACTCCCAGCTCGGGAAGGTGTTAGTGGAGAAGCGTTGGTGAACCAAAGCAATCGCGGAGGTCAGTCTGGCATCCATCAAATCGTTGTAGTAGAGGCCCACTTGATGAGCAAGGAGCAGCCCTTTGTACACGATAGTTCTGGTAGACATGGAAGGAACATAAAATTCCTTGCCGTGCTTCAAGTTTAAGGCTTGGATTTTATGGCCGGCGAGCTTGCGGATAACGTAGAGCTTTCTTTCGAGAGCATTCGGCACCATGACATCTGCGCCGCGGCCGATAAAGATTTGTCGGATAACGGGAGCAGCTTTGCGGACGGTTTCGGAGAGTTCGATATTTTCGTTAACCGGAACATCTCTCCATCCGAGAAGGACTTGACCTTCGGCTTTAACGGTTCTTTCGATTTCCTGTTCACAGGCTCTGCGGGAAGCATGTTCTCGCGGAAGGAAAATCATACCCACGCCGTAATCGCCGGGCTGAGGAAGCAGAATATTCTGCTTGGCCATTTCGGTGCGGAAGAATTGGTCAGGAATCTGAATCAAGATGCCTGCGCCGTCGCCAAGCAGCGGGTCGGCGCCGACCGCACCGCGGTGATCCAAATTCTGAAGAATCATCAATGCCTGTTGGACAATTTCGTGGCTTGGTATTCCTTTAACACTAGCCACAAAACCGAGTCCGCAGGCATCATGTTCAAATTTAGACTCATACAGTCCAAATTTCTCAGCCCTTTGACGGATCTCCTGAATGTTTGTCATGGGGATGCTCCTAATTGTTCGAGAGTTTTTTATCAACGTAATCGAATGTAAACCAATTAGGAGCATTAAATGCCAAAAGTTTTATTAAACTGTCCCTCTTATTTATAATCCGTAAGGACTACCTTATTTAAATAGGGACATATTAATCGGAAATTTCAGATTTTCGAGGTCTTCCTCGGCCTCTTTCAGGCCAGATTCTGCTGGGTTCAACGTGGTTTTCTAATAGAAATTCCCGATCGGCCCAAGGCCATCCTCTGATCAGATGCTTTTCTAAATCTTCCCCTTCTCTCTTGGGATATCCTCCGGGGAATAAAACTTTATAAGCTTTCTGACGCTCAAAAGGAGTATTGCCCAAACCCCAATATTCTTTTCCGGGGGCCATAAAGTAGTCATTCCTCAGGCCGGCATGATGACTGTAGCTTGACCAAGGGTATAAAACCGCTTCCTGATAACCTTTTGTCTCCGGCAGCCACTCCATATAAAGCAGTGCATTTAAACAGCGGTTCTTGCCTTGAACCACGCAAGAGCGGAATCTTCCATGCCAAAGCGCTCCCGAACGGCGATAAGCATCATTGAAATAACGCGAATACAAACGGCAGAAGGCTTGCGTAAACTTAGACACATCCTCTGCAGAATTTCTAGGCGTAATTAGAAAGTCTATTTGAGAAGGGAGGATGGCATAGCCTGTCATATCCACATGATGCAAAGATACAACCTTGGAAAATAAGCTCAGCATCGCATCCAAATCTTCAAGCATCGGCATCAAAGAAATGTCCGCTGCACCGTAAACGCGGACATAATGAACTTGGCTTGGGAGAGAGAGTCTGGCTAATCGGGCCATGAAACTTCCTTTAATCTGTCACTAATTTTAGTACTTAATTGTAGCGAGTTTTCCATGCTTTGAGTCGATACTTGAAGAGACGGCTGCTGGCACAGAATCATTAGCTGATACAGAATCTCCCAAGAAGAGCTTGCCTTAACATAGTTCCGACTTCCTGAGAAGTTCTTTTTCAGGTGCATTGGCCGTTGATATTTTTTCCGCCGATACGGATTGATTGGTCTGGCTTGAAGTTGTTGTTTTTTTCGGCCAGGAAAGGATAATCATATTCGCGACAATAGCCGCACCTCCAATTAACTCATAAGCATTGAAGGAAGAGTTCAAGAAGATAACGGAAAGCAAAACCGCCGAGAATGGTTCGAAGGAAGCAAGAATTGCTGAAATAGATGGAAGAACGTATTCCGTACTTTTTAGATAACACCAGAAAGCGGCAACCGTTCCGAAAAGAACAATCTGAGCATAAGCTAGGAATGACGAGATATTCCATTGAACATTGTCATTAAAGAGCGGAGTAAAGCACATTGCAATCAAACCTCCGATAAGCATTCCCCAGCCGACAACAAATGAAACTCCTGCTCTTTCAATAGCCTTCTTGGGTTGAACGGTACAAAAGGCACCGCAAGCTGCTGAGGCCAATCCCCAGAGGCAGCCTCCCCACGACAAATCGGAAATTCTAAAATTTCCTTTAGTCACCAGAAGAGAGATTCCAATTAAAGCCAAAAATAAACAGAGTATTTCTTTAAAGGATGGTTTTCTTCCTTTCATCAGCACAAAATAAAAGATAATGAACAACGGACCAAAACCGACCATGAGAGCGGCTATCCCTGCATTACTAACGGAAATAGCCTTAAAAAAAGTCCATTGAATCAACAAGACACCTAAGCCGTAAATAATTACGTCTCTGAGGTTCCGCAAGTCACTGAAAGGCGAGAAGATACTTTTTCTAGTGGTTGCCGCATACAGAAGTAAAAGGCAGATTCCAGAGCCAAATAATCGCAACGTAGTTAAATCAGAAGAAACAAATCCACAGGAATCGAATAAGAATTGAGCACAAACTGCCATGCTTCCCCAGCACCAGCCGGCAAAAGAAGCAAGCAGCACTCCTTTTAAAGTATTAGACATAATTTATTGAGATTTAAGGTTATTAGTTCAGTTTGAATAAGGTCATTTCTATAAGTTGTAATCCAATCTTCCGGCATTACGGATACAAAATAAGTTTTAAAAGCTGCGCCGGAAAGTTTGGTTTAGAAGACTTTGACTGGGAGAACTTCATCCCAAATTCGTCTAGCGTTACAACAAACATGATTCTTTCAACATCGTGCCGTTGGCCTTCCAGATAAGCCCGATGCTGGTTCTAAGAAACGACCGCCGTTGTCAAAAAATTGTGAACTGCTGAAGGATCCATTCTTGCTCTTTAGATGCTTGCATCCGAAGCGGGGCGCAGGCCTCAGTAGCTTTCCAAGCCCAGAAAAAGGCTCCATCAAAAGCATGGCTGTCTTCGCATTTATTTTCATCAAAAACAGAGCCAGGAACGGAAACGCAATGCTCTTGGCTCAAGAAGCTGCACCAAAGAACATTGAAAATTGAAAACTTCCCGTCTTTAAATGCATCCTCTACATCATCGGCGGTTTTAATCACTGACTTCTCCTCGCGGAATAGAAAACGGACATAAGAATTTATTCAACCGTATGCAAAAATCATGCCAAGTATTGGTCAAGCGCGCCCAGCATGAGTCTTCCAGAGGAACGGACAAAAATATCCGCTAACTTTCTTCAACCAAGAAGCACTTTTCTAGTGCATTTGTTCCTCGGTAGTGCACAAATTTTCGAAGCTCGTCCGCGTAGGATTATCTTTGCCGCTTATATATCCGCCAAGGCTCTCCGTGTTTCTCACTGATTTGAAGTTAACTTGTTTAGAACCAGATCACGAATAGAGGAAGGAATCAAGGGATTCCAGACCAACGACAATTGAATTTGCGCCGGAGCATCAACGATTGGTCTAGCGACAATATTCTTAGGTATCCAGTCTTTGAAAGATTCTCCTAACATGGCAATACCTTGCCCGCAGCTCACATAGGCCATCTGTCGAGAACTAGACTGCACTTCATGGCAGATTCGAGGTGTAAAGCCGCCTATGTTTTCGCATATACGCACCAGTTCGTCAAAATATTTAGACGCCACTTCTCTTCGATGAAAAACAAACTCCTCATTTCGTAAATCTTTCAGGAAGATTTCTCGGTTTGCCGTTAGCCGATGCCCCTTGGGCAATAGAATAATCGGCCGCTCCCGGCGTAATGGAATCAGCCTCAGCCGCTTATCATCCAAGTCCTTAAAAAGACCGATACCGAAACTAATTAAACCTTCGGAAACCTCAATTTCTACATCGCGCGAGTCGACTTCTTTTGTAAAAATCTCAATCTTCGGAAAGTCTGCCTTGACCTGTTTTTTAAAGTCCGGTACCCAGAAGAGCATCGCTTCCGCATTAGCACCAACCGTCAAAATTCCGCAAGAATCTTCCCGCATTTGATTTAAGGAATAGTAGAGCTGCTCGGCCTGCGTTATAAAACGCTCAATAGAAGGAAGTGCGGCTTTGCCTTCTTCGGTCAGCGAAACTCCTCTCGGCGAACGCCGTAAAAATTTCAAATTCAGATTTTGTTCTAACTCATTGAGTTGGTTAAGCAAAGAAGGAACCGATAAGTTCAGCTTAGCCGCTGCTTTTCTTACGCTTTGATTCTCGGCTACCACCGCAAAAAGCAGGAGCTGGCGGATAGTTTTGTGATCGAAATGATGTGCCATGGTTGCGGTCAGTCTGTTTGAACACTGTGTTTAGAAAGTTTAATCACTGAAAGCTTGAAACGGCAATTTTCTTTTCTACACTTTTTTCGTACAAGGAGAGAAGAAAAATCATGTCCCTCAGCACATTAGGTCTTTTTTTAGTTGTTGTTTTCATCACCTGCGTTACTCCGGGTGCGGGCGTTTTATACACCCTACACAATGCCGTCAATTACGGCGTAAAAAATGCCTTTATGTCACCGACAGGCAATGCCATCGGCGTAGCCGTCATGTCCGTCATTGCCGCCAGCGGCATGGGCGCAGTGATTAATAACAGTCCTGTTCTTTTCTACGGACTGCAGACTGCCGGGTGTCTCCTCATGGCTTGGTTTGGCTGGAAGAGCTGGAAGGCTCCAACCATTGCTCTCAAAGATCGTCTCGGGACACCATTGGATCCGGCAGAACAAAAGACAAGAAACTGGAACATCCTTGCCAGCGCCGCGGTTTTGCAGATGACCAATCCTATGTTGATTGTTTTTCTGCTTTCATTGATGCCTCAGTTTATTGATCCGAAGCAAGCGTACCTGCCGCAAATTACCATTCTTATCGCGCTCTTTGTCGGTATCTGCTGGTTGGTTCATATCGGCTACAGCTACAGCGCTGCAATGGCATCCGACAGATGGATGGGACCGAAATTCTCTTTCTACCTTAATAAGATAAGTGCCTTTCTTTTCTGGGGTATCGGCGGCTCCGTGATGCTCCATCTTTACGGACTCGTTTAGGCAAAGACAAGGCGGGAGATTAATCTTCATCCGGCACCAACTTCATCAGGCTGACCGTTTCAATCAGCCTTTTCTTTTTGTTTAATTTGATGCTTCGTAGGAAGGATTAAACACTCTCTCATATTCCTTAACAGCGTAGCGGTCGGTCATTCCTGCAATGTAATCGGCTACGGTCCTTTGGACGCCCCCGTTAATGGCTTTTTCATAAAAGTTTGGAGGAAGCAGTTCGGGATAAGAGGTAAATTGCTCAAAGAGTTTTTGAATGACTCGAGAAGACTTATTCATTACTCGAAGAACCTGATAATGCTTATACAGGGCTTGCATCAGATAGCTCTTCAAGACTTTCATCTGAGCAATTCCCTCATCAGAGAAAGCGATTAGAGGGTATTGAAGATTTCTGACGTCCTGCACGGACTTCAAGGTTTCTCCTTGGATCTTTTCGGAGCTGTTAGTCACTAAGTCATCGACTAAGTAACCAATCACTCGTCTGACAACTTCTTTCTGGCTTCTTCTGATCGGGAGGCCGGGATATTGTTTCTCAACTTCTTCAAAAAACTTTCTGTAAATCGGAACGTTCTCAAACAGTTCTTTGTGCGTCAACAGTCCGCATCTCAACCCGTCATCCATATCATGCGTACTATAGGCTATCGCATCGGCGATATTAACGAGCTGAGCCTCCAAGCTCGGCTGAGTTTTTTCTAAGAATCTCTTACCCAAGTCGCCCAAGCGCATAGCATTGAGAATATTGCAGTGCTTCAAAATGCCTTCGCGAGTTTCCCAAGTCAAATTCAGACCGTCAAAAGCAGGATACTGCTCTTCAAGCTTGTCGACGATCCGCAAGGACTGAAGATTATGTTCAAAGCCTCCGAACATTCGCATGCATTCATTCAATGCAGTTTGACCGGCGTGTCCGAAGGGTGTATGCCCTAAATCATGAGCTAAGGCGATAGCTCCCGTCAGATCGCAGTTCAAAGCAAGTCTTGAAGCTGCGGTACGGGCAATCTGTGCAACTTCGATAGAGTGCGTAAGACGAGTTCTAAATAAATCCCCTTCATGATTGATAAAGACCTGGGTTTTGTACTCCAGTCTTCTGAAAGAGGCCGAATGAATGATTCTGTCGTGATCACGCTGAAATTCGGTGCGCGTTTTACTTGGATTTTCCGCATAAACGCGCCCCTTAGATTCCGAAGAATGGCAAGCGTACGGAGCTAAAACTAGATTTTCATGAATCATGCCACATATCCTCCTTCAACGAGAACTTCCCGAACCAGTTCTTCCGGAACTTCAGAAACGTATGACTCACCGAGCTTATTAAGCAAGACAAAATGGATGACGCCGCCCGTGCTCTTCTTATCGCCTTTCATCGCTTTAATAGCTTCATCGACAGACAGGCCTTCGATTCGAACAGGCAAGTTGGCTCTTTCCAGCAATTTTCTTACGCGCTCGACATCTTCTTCTGTCAGATTGCCGAGTTTTTGACTTAAGTTTGCGGCGAGCATAAGACCGCAGCCGACAGCCTCGCCGTGGAGCCATGTTCCGTAGCCGGTCAGTTTTTCTATGGCGTGACCGAATGTATGTCCGAGATTCAGACAAGCGCGCCTTCCCGCTTCTTTTTCGTCTTCAGCCACCACGGCTGATTTAATCTTGCAGGAACCGGCAACAATTTCAGCAGTTTTCTCCGAGTCCAGCGCCATCAAAGATTCCATATTCGCTTCGAGATCGGCAAAGTAATCTGCATCCGCAAGCATACCGTGCTTAATAATTTCGCCGATACCGGCACTTACTTCTCTTGCAGGAAGTGTTTTCAGAACGGAAGAGTCAGCGATTACGGCAGAGGGCTGATGGAAAGATCCGATCATATTTTTACCGGCAGCCATGTTCATCCCAGTTTTACCGCCTACGGAAGAATCTACCTGAGCCAAAAGGGTTGTCGGAACCTGAATAAATTTGATTCCTCTCATATAAATGGAAGCGGCAAAACCGGCCAGATCTCCGACAACTCCGCCGCCTAAAGCGATAACGACTGATTTTCTGTCAGCGCCCATTTCCGCTAACTTGGTCAGCACCATAAAAACCGAATCCCAATTTTTAAAGGCTTCTCCATCGGGTAATTCGAGGTACTCGGTACGGACCTCTTCACTGCAGATTTTGCGTACCTTTTCTCCATAGAGGGGGCCGACCGTTGTATTGGTCACAATAAGAGCTGAAGAAGGATGAATTTTTTTTAGCTCTTGGGCAAGCTGAGGAAGACTATTTTCTCCCAGGTAGATCTTGTACGGAGCTGATCTGACGCTCACATCGATTGAAATCATCCTTATTTTTCCTTTCCTAATTCCTTCAGCAACTCTTTGCACATTTGATTAAAACTGAGCTTATCCGTATCGAGCGAGAAATCTCTGACCTCGGTATAAAGAGGGTCTCTTTGCCGCATCAAGTTTTCGATGGTCTGCATCGGATTTTCCGTTTGGAGCAAAGGACGGCTTGAGTTGCGTGTTCTAAAAAAGCAGATTCTCGGGGACACCGTCAAATGCACGACACAGGCATTTCCATTTTTTAAGATTTCCCGGTTTTCATCCCGCGTAACCACACCGCCTCCGGTTGCCACGACAAAGCCTTCTTTCTCGATAAATTCTCTGAGGAGTTCGGTTTCGCGCCGGCGGAAACCCTCTTCTCCTTCTTTTGCAAAAATCTCGGGAATTTTTACGCCGGTTCTGCCCTCAAGCTCTTCATCTAAATCCACGAACTGATAGCCAAGCTCTTTGCTGCAGTATTTGCCGAATGATGATTTCCCGGCTCCCATCATTCCAATGAGAAAAATAGATTTGTAAGCTTTTACAGAATTGTTATGCATAAGCCTGTAATTGTGGCTGTCTTGATAATCATACGGAGGTTTAGATTTTATAATGTTTGCTGGTTTTCTTTAACTATTTAAGATATTTTCAGCAGTGTTCTCTTCTAAAAAGACTCCGCCAAAGAAAGCTCCTGCCAAAGCAGCTGCTGCGAAAAAAGCTCCCGCCCGCAAAAAGACGGGTTCGAGTTTTTTTGCCTTTATTAAGTATTCGATCGCTACGATTCTTGCTCTCGCGTTAGCCGGAATCGGACTGGCCCTGTTTGTTTTTGCGCTTGTGTACTCTCAGCTGCCGCCAATCGATACGGTAGTTGACTACAAACCGAAAGTCCCGATGAGAGTCTGGACGGCAGATGGGAAGCTCATTGCTGAGTTCGGCGAAGAAAGAAGAGACTTCGTCACCATCGATGAGATTCCGGCTCATGTAAAGCAAGCCGTGATTTCTGCTGAAGATGACGGCTTTTATCACCATGCCGGTATTGAACCGAAAGGGTTCGTCCGCGCCGCTTTAGCTAACTTTGCTTCCGGGAAAAAGAGCCAAGGCGCCTCCACCATTACCATGCAGGTTGCCAGAAACTTCTTCTTATCCAGCGAAAGAAGCTACGTCAGAAAACTTTATGAAGTTGCCATGGCTTTCAAGATTGAAGCCAACCTCACCAAAGATCAGATTCTTCAGATCTACATGAATCAGATCTTCCTCGGCAACCGTGCTTACGGCTTTGCAGCCGCCGGCCGTACGTATTACGGCAAAAATATTCAGCAGCTGTCTATCGGAGAAGCCGCAACTTTGGCTGGTCTTCCGGCTGCACCGTCCGTATACAATCCGTTCGCCAGCCCGAAGAGAGCAAAAGTCAGAAGAGACTACGTTCTCGGGCGCATGAGAGACTTAGGCTACATCACGCCGGATCAATATCAGCATGAAGTTGATGCTCCAATTCAAACGCGCTTGACCAGACTTGCCGAATCTTCTTTGACGCCGACCAAGATGAATTCTTCTTTGCATGCTGAATATGTTGCAGAGTTGGTCAGAACCTTGATGTTCGACGTGTTCCAGCAGGAAACTTACACCCGCGGCTTAAACGTCTATACGACGATCAATTCCGAAGATCAGAATTATGCTTATCAATCTTTGAGAAGCCACGTTCAGGCCTACGACCGTTCCCGCGGCTACCGCGGACCGGAAGATAAGGTTGACTTATCTAATCCTGCCACAGCCCAGCAAAACATTAACAATGCTCTGCAGGAGGCTTTAGTAGCAGCAGACATGCCTGCCGTCGTGGTATTAAAAGCCTCTTCGGCAGAAGTTGTCGTACAGAACTCTTCCGGCAAGCAAATCACGATTAAAGGCAAAAACCTTGATTTCGTTAAGAATTCTCTTCAGCCTAAAGCAAAACCTGACCTGAAGATTGAGAAAGGTTCTGTCGTTCGCATTCAGTCCGGCAAGAACAATGAGTGGGAAATCACTCAACTGCCTCAAGCTGAAGCCGCATTTATTGCCACCAACTACACTACAGGAGCCATTCAAGCCTTGGTCGGCGGCTATGACTTTAACCTGAACAAGTTCAACCACGTCACTCAAGCTTGGAGACAGCCTGGTTCTTCCTTCAAGCCGTTTATTTACTCGGCAGCCATTGAGAAAGGCTTCTCTCCTCAAACCGTTATTAATGACGCTCCTATTGTCTTAGATCCGTCAGAAACCGGCTTTAAGAAATGGAATCCGAAGAACTTCTCCGGCAAGTTCAGCGGCCCTGTCATGATGAAAGATGCGTTAAGAAAATCTCTTAATCTCGTCTCCATCAGAATTCTTCAGGCCATTACACCGAGATATGCCGTCGACTTTATTCAGAGATTCGGGTTTGAACCGGACAAACATCCACCTCACCTTTCTCTGGCTCTTGGTGCAGGCAGTGTCACACCTTGGGAAATGGTTAAAGGATTCTCGGTTTTTGCTAATGTCGGCAAACGAACCGAACCGTATTTGATCTCCAAGGTTACTGACCCGAACGGCAAGATTCTTATGCAGTCTACAGTTGAAGCAGAACGCCTTGCCGGAACTGAAGTACTTGATCCGCGCAATGCCTACATCATGCACAAGATGCTTAACGGCGTTGCCACCAGCGGAACAGCAGCACGAACAACAGCAACATTAAAGAGAAGAGACATCGGCGGGAAGACCGGCACCAGCAACGACTCTTATGACGTTTGGTTTGTCGGCTATGCCGGAGAGCAGCTTGCTGCCGTTTGGATGGGCTATGACCAGCCAAGAACATTAGGCAGACGAGCTCAAGGCGCCAGCTTAGCTCTTCCTATTTGGGTTGATTACATGAAGTTTGCAGTCAAGAACGACCCTGAAGTTGTTCGTAAAGCGCCCTCCGGAGTCACTGAGGAAGGCGGCAATTACTATTACACCAACCGTAAAGATGCGATTCCGTCTTTAGGTGTTGATGAACAGCCTGCAGACAATGATCCGTTAGGAGCTTTGATTCAGAATTCGAATATTCGAGGCCAAATTTTCTAATAAGGGTAAATCCCTATATAAACTAAATGAGAATTATTCTCGTTTGATGTATAGTTCTTCTTACTGAATCAATTTTGATTCGACTCCTTGAGCGAGGCCAGCCTCGTGGGTAGTTAGTTAATGGGGATTGCCATTCGCAAAGAATAGGCACTTAACCGCAGATGGCAACAAAACCATCTGCGGTATTTTTTGTTTTAAAAAAAGCTCTTCTAAAATCTAATATAAGGACTGCGCGCCAAGACTTTAGCTGATTCTATTTTTTATCAGACCGACCCGTAAAACACCGTCCTTTAGGACGGTGATATAAGGGT
>ERZ1673748.963-NODE-963-length-32421-cov-5.442378_pt1 | contig 32421 bp, 50 predicted proteins | sample MGYA00580196_ERZ1673748 | MGnify/ENA primary metagenome ERZ1673748 (study PRJEB41218, sample SAMN15661796) | gut metagenome | host: Homo sapiens | place: Canada: London | collected 2015-08-20/2019-03-30 | study: EMG produced TPA metagenomics assembly of...
AGAATGTAGATATAGAAACATAAATTAAAAGACAACCGATAAATATAGCCATTATAATTCCTCCACAATATTTTGTAATATATTAACGTAATATTCTTTACCGTCTATAAAAATAATGTCTCCATCCATATCACAACTTGACGCTATTGCTATTTCCAACACTAATGTCTTATCCATTATAATTGTTAATCCTCCTTCAAAATAACTCGTCCTTCTTTAAGACTTTCTTGTACATCAATCACTCTCTGATTTGTACTGCCGGCCCAGTGATATTTGACGTCAGCGAGTTCCTGTTTAAATTCTCCATCAACCAAAACATCAACCCATCGCATTCCTGGAAGATCTTTAACCTCTTCCCACAAATATCCGGTATAAATCCAGACTGTCTTTCCCGGAATATATTGCTTGATATATTTAGCTAAATGAAATATAGTGACACGATTCTCAGGAAGTAACGGATCTCCACCAGAAAACGTTACACCGCTAATATGTTTTTTATACAGATGATAAAAAAGCTCCTGCTCTGCAGCATATCCAAAATAGATACCTCCATTCGGATTCCAAGTTATCGGGTTTTGACAACCATCACAGTGATGATCACACCCTGCGACCCATAAAACTGTTCTAAGTCCATCACCATTCCGCATATCATCTGTGGTTATATTATGATAGTTCACATGCAAACACCTCCATTTTTATAAATATTTATCTTTGATGTAATGTTTGAGTATGGATGTTTTATACTCTCTGAAAATCCTTATGGAAAGAAGTTCAACATATTCATCCAACATCATGCTATATAACGCATAATCAAACTCGTATAGTGTATGGTTCCATGAATAGATGACAAACAGTCTATTTTATAAACTTCGACAGTTCCATATACCATACACTCTAATACTTTCTTCAATTTTTCCATTAAAATACAAGCATCCTTGTCCGACAACATTTTATATAACACCTCCTAAATATCTCCATTTTCTTTAACGCTATAGTAAGTTTCCGAACCAATCATCATAAAATCTTTCATAGGAATATCTATTAACTGTCCAATTTCATCGATAGTTTTTGCAGCATCAATATCTAGTTTACTAGGAGTCGGATCTCCAGATGGATGATTATGAACGACAACGAATGCTCCTGCATTAAGTATAAGAACTTTTTGAGCTATACCTCTTCTGTCAATAACACAAGTGCGATTAGTTCCAATACCCATCTCAATGAACGATTTAAAATGCATTTTGAAATCAAAAATGAGTAAAAATACATGTTCTTCTGAATAAGGGTCCAGTTTAAGAGTTTTACATAATTTATATACCTCATCCGGATTTCTGAATTGATGATTCGAATTGTAACTATCCATCCTTTTGGACCAAACTTTTTCGAAAGCGACCAATCCATTTTCATCTAACCTTGTCTCATATTTTCTTGCAATCATGGTTCTCCTCCAGTCTAAACAAAATTAAAAGACCCAACGTGTTTAACGCTGAGTCCTTTAACTCATTTGAAAAATTGTGTCATTACAAATTTCTTATACTTTTGTACGACCTCGTAAGCAGCATAATCTGTCACAGTTTTTGCCTCCTTTTCTACTAAAGGAGTTGTGATTTTCGCGTTATTCCTCACTGTCATCCTCCACGGTAAAACCGAAACACCATTTAATCATTCTCTTCTGAAACCAGTTGAAGTGATGATCTACATAAATATTCAAGGCTCTGACTCCGCCAATTCTGATCCACGAACCTTTTTTAATTTTAGGGAGTCCGAAGGGTGTTACTTTTAAATCACTTAATCCCATCCAGCAAATTTCCTTTCATTGAATTTTTTCTTCCTATTTAAAGCTTTAGTTATTGCCATATCAATTCCCGACCTACTCTTTAGATGGTAATAATATAAATCATGATATGGGGTATTTAGCCTATCAATTCGTCCACACGCCTGCTCAGTAACTTTGTAACTGTAATTTTGAGAGAAAAATATAATAGTATCAGTCTTAATACAATTCCATCCCTCACAACCAGCCGTATACTGAACCAAATATATCCATCGCTTGGCATCTGGCACTGGTTGATGAGCATGTCCGGACCATTCAGCAACTTCATATCCTATATATTCATCATCGCTAAATAAGTGTAGTAATATCTCTCGTTCGTAATCAAAATTGTAAAATATAATAGCCCTTGGGACTTTCTCTAATATCTCCATAAGAGCTACCACACGAGATTCGTCCGTATTTACGATTCTTCTCAAAATATAACAAAGCTGAGAAGCCTGCTGAATAGGTTCATCTTTATATGGGTCCCATCTGTTTCTCATAACATCTTTGTATTTTGGAATATCATAAGATACACTAATATCAATATGATGCTGAACAGTATGTCTGTGAAAATCCATATCAACAAGAATACTGTTTCGTAATCTCATTAATCTTCCGGTATTCAAATACCTGTCGATCTGAGGATATTTAGTAAACCGAGAATACACTATATGCTCTCTACAGAACTCCGTTTTATTTTTATAGAAGCCGTTCGCCACAAACACTGGAATATAATCAGCCCAACAATCTCCAGGGGTTGCTGACAATATAATCCAGTTGTTGTTTTTAGCGATTTTCTGAAATGCTTTTACCCAAGCTCCCGATCCGGTTACTTTATCCTCATCAAATATAAAGAATCCTCGTTGAATCTCGGTATACTTCTTTATATTATTCCAAGAATCTATCACTACGATCTGTTCTGGATATAATTCATTTTTATCTGGATGTACGGACATTCTGTAATTAGCCAATTCAAAATCCCATTCGTGAGAATCTCTTTTCATCGCTGTTGTGATAATATAAAGATTCTGAGGATTCTTCATTGGCATAAATTCCTGATTAACAAAACTGCCACCATTCTCTTTGAAATAATAATAGAGACCAGTCCTAGATTTACCAGAACCAGTCCCTCCGTTGAGAATACAGCCATTTTTCATTTTATACACGGCTTCCATTTGATAATCACGTAAGAAGTCTGTCAATGTGATTCCTTTCTATACAGATTTTCATGATACATAGCACTAGGCGAATGTATATTGAACAGCTTCTTAAAAATATCAATAATCTTTCTTTTCATTTCCAGTCGCCTCCAACATAATTCCACAGTTAATAGCCTTTACAGCAATAAAAGCACTGCTGAGTTCTTTCGAGATTCGATAAGCGGTGTATCCGAAGATTCCCGCTATAATAATTCGTGTTGTATTATTCATTACTTATTCCTCCGCTGAAATCTACTTCTACAAAATATTTTCCGGATTCTGGTTCATACTGCAATGGATAAACGGCATATCCTTCCTCCATAAGGTATAATAAACTGTTACCAAAGTCGTCACCATGCCAAGTATCAACATCTTGCAAATCGCAGTTTTCAACATACATTAAATGATTTGCCATAACCGTTGCCAAACGATTCGTGTGACCCATATTGTCAGATTCCATTTTTGAACGCAGACCCTCTGAATCGATATTTCCAATGTACAGAATTACTTTTCTATAGTTAAGATCTTCAACAAAATCATCAATATAACGTTTCATATTTTATTCTTCCGGATGTTCTTCTTCAGCCATTCTTGCAGCAAATCTATCAATCTCCTGAGTAACTTCCATTGCCTGCAGATAAGCAGTTCGTCCGGTTTTACCATTAACGTCCCAATCATAAGGTCTGATATCCAGATCTACCGAACGAATATCAATATCATCGAGCATGGATACCACATCTTCATCCAATCTATTAGTGCGATCACCTGTCACAAGATAAATCTGAGGTCCACGATCATTGAATTTAACTTTGATTGGAAGATACATGAATGGTTCTTCGCCCTCTTCTCTAGGATCTTTAATCTTCACGTTCCAACCGCGATTGATAAGTTCATCTGCCAGATCCTGAGTCGGAATAATCATAGCGAAGTTACGATCTCCTTCACGATTGAATTTGCTTCCCTCGCCTCTGAAATTTCTGTAGATAATTCTTGTGTCGTTAACCTGTAAAATATCTCTTGGTGCAAATGTAAGTTCCATAATCTTTTAATCTCCTTTAATCTTAAAAATATAAAAGCCCAGCGTTAGCCAAGCTTTGTTTCAATCTGTTACACATTCAAATTTATGTGTTCTTCTGTTGTATTTGTAAATTCTTGATGTTAAGTAATCTTCTTCCGGTACGGTTTCCCTAATCGTATCAGTCAGAACACTCTTCAAATCTTCTGGATCAACTTTTTTAGCATTATGTATCATGACTTCATGAATACTGGTAAATACCATGTAAAAGTCTGAGTTCAGTAATTCGGCTAAATGTTCAGCCACTCCCGGTAAAAATACTGCAACTGCCCCATTCGTTTTAATAGTCGTGCTCAAACAGTTACCCATAGCGTCTTTTGAAATGACATCCTCGTCACATGACTCCATGAAACTATCTCCGGTATACTCTCGATTAAATATCATTTCTTCCCATTTGTAGATTCTCGGTGGCGTCATTCGATAGGTATTAGCAATTGCTTCGTCGAAAATATCATTGGTGTTGAGTTCTGGATGATCTTTTCTCCAATAATTCAGCATCGCTTCGCGGACCTTCGTGCTGGTTACACAATTCTCTTCTGCTGAAATTCGCACATAAACGACAAGCGCAATATCGCCAACATCCTTGCGAATAGCGTCATTTAAATCAACAGCATATCGATCACGATTAACCAAACGCACAAACAGCTGAGTTTTTGCTGCATCGTAATTTTGTAATTTTTTCGTTTTGTCATAGACACCTGCTTTCCTGAATCTCTGAATATCGCCAAGGATTTCTCCCAAAATCTCCTTGAGAGTGCATCCTTTCTGGTAAGCTTCGAAAAGATCTTCTGTATATAATCCGCATGTTTCACAAGCATCTTCATGCTCCATAATCTTCACCAGAAGTCTATCTCCCATTTCGGCAAAATTTTCGCCTTTTCTCGCAAACTCCATGTTTTCCATTGGGATTCCGATAGTACCATGAATACCGTTTATAAGCTGCTTGATAAATAATTCATAATTCTTATCCATAATGATTCCTCTCTTTCTGGAAAATAAGTTGGAAAGTTGTAAATATAAAACAAAAGACCCAACGTATTTAACGCTGAGCCTTATTGCTTCAATATTGTAGCTATTATCTTTTTGAATAATCATCAGTATATCGGCTTGATCTTCTTGGTTCATTTATGGCTTTCATGGTGATGTACCATACACCAAAACCACCAACTTCTACTCCAAAAATAAACATGATCATAGCTGATAAAATACTTTTAAATATTTTCATAAGATATATACCTCCTTAATTTTCTTCTCATTAAAGGGCTTGTTTCTTACGCGAAAGGTATTTCTTCTTCATAGCCATCTGGAATATTCATGAAGTCTGGTAATGGTTTTTCTTTAGCAACATAAGGATCGTCCGATACAAACCATTCGTAATCGCCATATTTAGATATTGCCTCAATAGCATCATTAACCAATGCATCATAAAATGAGCGGTCGATAATATCGTCATTATTTCCGTTAATAATTTCAGCCCCAGCAATCTTTTTCTTTTCTCCGGTCTCTGGATTGATAACTTCTACATCTTCGTCGGCTTTCTTTAAGAACTGCTCCGATTCAAGCCAACGATATCCGGTTGTACCAGTCGCTGCGTAGAATTTACCATTCTGCTCTCTCACAAGTAAACCACCACCGCAACCAGGTTTAATCGGACAGAACTCTCCTACTTTTCCTACGAATTGTCTATTGTGACCATCGTTAATCTGCTCTTGAAGAACTGCCGCTTCTGGTTCAAAAGTAGTGTCTGATATTTTACCTTTCTTGTAATCGGATTCCAACTTCTCCAGTTTCTTCTCGTATTCAGATACATCAGGAAGTTTTTCATTCATATCCAAATATAAAGCTGATTTCACGGAGAACGTCTCCCTCATATCATTAATGGTTGTTGGTTCTTTACTGAAGCAGGTTTTGAATACATATGGAACTGCAAACTGTTTACCAGTAGCTGTCCATGGATCATTTTTATGTTTTCTGTTATCTCCCGGTGCATATCCGTAAAGAGCTTCACATCCTTCTGGATCTTTGTACTTAGCGATATAAACTGCATTATTTACCAGACACATTCTGTCATATGTAGCCTCATGCTCGAACGTATAACCATACTTCTTACCAAAGTCCATAACGAACTTAATGATTTCTGGTGTCGCATCCGGAATCTTGATTGAGTCTGTCTTTATGTGTGCAACAGTGAATCCACGCTTCTGTACCTCATGTTTAAGATCTACCATGAACAGAGCGCCTCGTTTAGCGACAATGTTATCCTTGTTTCTAACGTCATGGAATGGATTAGAGAAAGTAGCTGACGTAAGACCATATACAGAGTTGATTGCAGTCTTGAGTGCGTTAGCAAGATCTTTGGATGTCAACTCGCCATCCTTGACTCTCTGAATATAAGGTTTGAGTTTTCCATCAAGCATTTTGTCAACTTCATCCCACGCTTCATGTTTAATGCTTACACGGCCTTCAACAATATCGCGATATGCTTTCGTGTATCTGACACCAAACAGACATTCAGCAATGGTACTATGAGGATGCATTGATGCAATATCGAGAAGCGCAACATTACCATACATACCTGGTTCGGCATATACATATCCGCCTTCACCGACTTCTTCCCCACGATATGTAGAAACGCCATTCTCATATTTGTATCCCGGAAAATAAGGTAAAAGAGAACCAGCTTCTCCATGTGTCTGAGACATCATTTCCGGACAAGCTTCTTCCAGGAAATCGCGAGTCTCTTCGTCCATTTCGAATACTGGCTCTGCTAAATTACGATAATTAAATTCGTTTTGAGGATTCTTATTGTTTCCAAATATAAATTTAGTAGTTAATGTGTTGGTGGTATCATTGACTGTTAAACCTGCCAGATCAGCGAGAATCTCTCTGGCCAACCAGTCAGACTGAAGATAATTCCATGCTGCTTCGGTGGCAAGAACATCATTATCACAATACTCTGCTACTTTCTGCCATAACTCTTCAGGTACCGGCTTATCCCATGGAAGTCCAAGCTCCTGATGATGAATACCCATTTCGATTTCCAGTTTCTTCAGACTCTTTTTATTATCAGCTGAAGCGAAATCGTAAATATCAGTATATGAGATATTATACGCCTCACCGAACAGATATTTTCGACTTTCACCTTTGCTGCTATTTATAATCTTCTGTGATAAATTATAAATCTCTAATGGAGTATATCCCATCATGCAGGCATAAAGCATATGGTTATCATATCGGCGACAGTTAAATCCAACCAACTTGAATTTAATAAGTTCCTCAACTTGCTGCGGTGTAGGATTGATCATTCTTACAATCGGTGTTTTCTCACCCTGAACTTTCCAATTGATAAGAAATAAGTTTGGAAATACCTCGCAGTCAAAAAATATCAATGGGGAATCATCACCAGAGCCTACCGGTGGGGCAGCGTCTTCTGATTTGAACGGCATCTTATTAACAGCCTTTATGCAATACGGAGCCTGATTTGTACTCTGAGTAGCAAAAGCATAAACCGCATTCTTCATATCAGATACATCATAATGCTGACCACTGTCATAAGCATCATCTAGTAGTTTATAGATGAAATCAATACTACATCTGGTGCTTGGATGAATCTCTTTGTTAAGATTCTTCTTAATCATAGTTCTTAAATGTTGTTCGTTTTTAAATCCTTCAATGTTTATCACTTTTTTTCCTCCTTCTTTCAGGGGAAGACCTGAGCTAATGTGTGCAATAGGTAAGTTGTTGCATAAGGTAAGCTTTCTTCTAAGTGAACTTTTTCCTGAAAATACTTTAATTTCAATGTCTTTGTCATATAATCGATTGAGTTTTGTCGGATCCCCGTCATAAATATAATGAAGATGAATGCCAGCTCCACTCTTGCTCAGCTCAGCATAAGTTGGTGGAAACTTGCTTGCTGCTTCCAGATTTTTTTCGAATGATTTCTTACCAGACTCGTCCTTAATATCGAAGTCAATGACTATATGATTCTCTGGAATCTTGACATAATGAAGTTTATGAACATCGATGTCGTGTAACCTCGTGGTAACAGCATCCCATGGCTTGGTCGGGGTTTCCTTTTCATTGGCGTATTGAGCCAGATAATCTCCCGCAAGGATGTCAAATTCTGAAGGTATTCCATCCATAAATTCAATAACATATTTTTTGTCAGCATTATCTTTCTTCTCGCTCCTCATATCTTTCTCGAATTTATCAAGCCTGAATCCGGAATATACATTTCGAACTTTAGTCTCTTCGTCGAAGCCTTCCTCAAAATGCCAGAAATAATTTCGTAATTCCTCTTTGAATGCTCTCTGAGAATACGGATACGGAACTTTGGTCTCATCGCAATAAGTTTTATACATTTCCCATGCGGTTTTCAGAGTTGTACCATCGTTCTTTTTGAATACCGAGAAGGAATCGACCACAAAGTTATAGAAATCGTTGGTGGCTCCCATCATCAGAGTTGGAACGTAATCATCATAGGCGTCCTTATTTTTCAAATACACCTGATGACAATGATAGGCAATACCCGGTAACTCAAAAGGAATCTTATTGATACAATCGTTGTAGTCTTTCTGATCGAGTTTTTTCCCAGAGGGCATCACGTCAATAAGTCGTCGCAATAGACCAGATTTGCTATCAGTGATTTTTACAGGTTTATTGGTACCCATGAATAAAAATGCATTAAATTTATTTGCGTAAGTAGACTTGAATTTTTCATTCACCGTCATAAGCTCGTGAGAAACCAAACTATTCAACCGAGTGTTGTCCTCGATTCTTGATAAGTCACCATCATGTTGTATAGCGACCATTGGATTGGACTTGAACGCCTCCAACGCAAAAGAGTTACTACTGGAACCCAACGCTTTCGCATCGAATACCGAATAGTAACCCTCGAATAATCGCTGTATAATATTTAAGATAGTGGATTTACCAGTTCCTGCAGAACCATACAAAACCAAGAATTTCTGGATATACTTTGAATCACCCTCGATGATAGAGCCAATCGCCCATTCAATCTTATGTCTTTCTTCTGGGATATACAGGGTTGAAATGAGTTTTTCGTAACCTGATATATCACATTCTCGCAAAGGATAACTGAGTTTTTTACTGGCATAATCAGTCTTTGTGGTCTCAGTATCACCAAATATAATTTTTTCATCGAGTGGGTGAAAGTTATCTCGCATTCGTTTCTGACAGTATTTATGCCACGAATCAATGGAACCTGAATCAGAATCCCACATATACTTAGTGACAAGACTGTCTGTTGCCGTTTTGCGACGTTCTTCAGTGAATTTGTATAATTCCTGATCCACCATATCGATAACGTCTTGTTCCTCTGTTGACCAAAGTCCTAAATCTTCTCGCCATACAGCATAAAAATCGCCACCTCGTATCATGAGATCCGACGATTTCTTTAATATAAATTTGGGAAATATTTCGGTTACGCCCTGCTTTACACTACGCGTCGAAATCTTCATGAAATCCATATTTTTTGTTCCTTTCTATGATATGCTGTCTAAATACCAACACAATTGGGTCCAGATATCATGTTTTCGTAAATCTTTACAGCAACCTCTTATCGTGAATAACCCACCTTCACCGTCTGGTTTATAGTCTCGTTTTGAAAATTTATCCATTATTTCATAGAATTTATCTCTGTCAAAAAAATAATCATTCATATAATTTAAGCCTAAGCTTTTGGTCATATTCCAAAACCACTGCTTAGTACGGTTTCCATATCTCGGATCGTCCATGATAGTTTCTTCACATCGAATAGCCAAAGCTATCATCATCTCAAGCATACTGCAAGGACTATCCAAATATAAAAGATCAGCCTTCGTAATACCAGGAATCTCGTTGTAAAATCTGTAACGAAGATCTTCTCCATCGGACGCTCGACTACTATCAGCATATTTATATACGAAATCAGTTTTATGAAGATGTGCAAGTAATTTACGATATGATACGTTATTCCCAACCTTTACGATATCAGCCAGCCAATTGAAATACTTGTTTTCAACTGCATTTTTATCCATTATAAACGTCTCCATATCTTCTTGTATCTGCCAGAATTTCATAATCTGTTCTCAGTCGGTCATTTCTTACAAATACGGAATCATCCTCATATTCTCCAAAATGAGATAATGAATCCTCTCCGATTAAATCCTCTATCTGATCATCTGTCAGAGGCTCATCATCAATATCTGTGACTACTCCATCCGCCCAATATGAAAGAGTCTCTGTGTTATAATCACTGTCGCTAAATTCCTCTGGTGTAATAATGTACGGTTTATCCATTTCGTCTTCCTCCTCTCTTTTTTCGTTTGTTTTAATATTTGATGAATACTGGGTATACCCGTTCTCTTCTATTATTTGATTCTGAGTTACTTCTGAATTATCTGGTTCTGTTTCACCATAATCGTATCCCTCTTCTTCATCATAGTCTTCAGGATCATAATAATTTTTCATTAATCTATAGGTGATAGCGGAGCCTAATATAGCCCCGCCCAAAAATATAAATAATCCTTTCATAATGGTTCTCCTTTAATTCATGTAATAATAACAATAATCGAACATATCTCTGTAGGGATTCCCAGACCCGATTGAATCGAGTCCCGTCATTCACATCATATCAAGGATATCTCCGTCAACATTGAAATCAAGTAAGATTGTTTTCTCATATCCATTCACAAAAGCTCTGTTCTCAGGTCTATGAATATTGTAGATGCCGAAATCTACCTTATATTCGTTGTTTTTATCATAGACCCATCCGACCTGCTGACCAATCTTGGTTCTATAAATTCCGAGCATATCATAAACCTCGTTTAAGAATAAGAAGCCTTTATCCCTTAATCTATCGTTAGCCGCATCCTGCTGACGACGTAAGAACATGAGATTAAACTCTGGATCTTTAGTCCATCCAATACATCCATCTTCATAGAATTTAGCATAAGGACTATATCCAGCAATATTATCTGGATCGATTACCTCAACTTCTTTTGTAACGGTTTTGGTTTCACCGTTTTCATCGGTAACAGTCTCTTCAACCTGCTCTCTTCGAATGTTGTATTTGAGTTCTCGATCCAGTTCCTCACCGAATCTATTGACAACTCTTCCACGATATTCCTTGAAACTCTTATCAATGGCTGTGTATGCCGCAGCTAAAGCTACATTTCTCTTTCTGAGCATATTATTTGATGTAAGAATAGCGCCAATAGATAATCCACCAAGAATAACGGATGGTGCATATAATTTGGCAATTTTAACTGCCGTCTGAGCATATGTAACAGTCAATTCTTTCTTGCTGTCTTCTTCAGTCTGGGTACCATTTTCGATATCCGCATGAATATCATCGATTTTCTCTTTTGCTTCCTCAGTAATATCAGAAAGTTTTGTGGTTGCTTTACAAGCCATAACAGCACTGGCAACAGCTCCAACAATACCAGTTACTACCAGAATTTCAGGGCTGTGCTTTTTTAATTTAAAGCCAACTCTGTTTACAGTTCTTCCTAATGATTCAACAATAGCTAATTTTCTCATATCAATAATTCTCCTTTTTAAATTCTTCAATTTCTTTTACAGACATACCGTCAATTCCAGCAGATTCACCAGAATCCGTATGTTTAAAAAACTCTTTCCCCTGTGGAAACATATATCTGAACATACAATAATTAGCTGCGTCTGCCAGATATTCAAGATTTCCGGTTTCTTCAAATTTTGCGATGCATCTCTTCAACGATCCAATCGCATCCACATTACCTGATACAAAGTTTCTTGATGCTTTGCCATATTTGTAATAGCTCTGAAGCACAAGACCTTTACGAATTTCATCGAATTTTTCACTATATTCCGTTTTCAATAACGGATCAAAATTCACTAAATAACTCATAATCCTCCTTAATCTATAGACACAACTCTAGGCATTTTGATGATGTATCCATCTCTTCCATGTATAACCTGCGCGTTGGAAATATTCATCCAGCCATATTTATTGTCTGTGTAATTGCATGTGACACCGGATAAATCATACATATCAGCAACTGTGACTACGTTATATGTATCCATAATTTCATCCATGCTCGCTAACACACTCTCCGCTTCGCTCCTTGTATCGTAGACCAAATCTGCAAAATCATAATTGGTTCTTGTGGAACGATTATTTTCTCTTCGTCCCGAACCGGAAGAATAGTCACGATATGAAACACGACTTGAGTTACTGCGATTTCCACTTCGCTTGTCTCCATACAGAATCATATCAATTCCATCTTTCACAATGTCAGATAACGCCTTTTTTATCGACGGAACCAGAACATCCATAAAAATATAATTCTTTACGGAATTAGCATCTTCTGAGATAAACACATCCTTGAATTTGCTTACTTCGCTTTTCTTTTTCTTTTTAACCGTTCCTTTTACAACTTTCTCTACTTTTTTCGTAGGAACTGTGTTTGCTGCATTAGCTTTTGGCATCGGTCTTTCACTCATCTTAGTTTTCTCCTTTAATCAACAATATTTAATTTTCCAGGTAATGTAATTTTAGAACCTGCAATTCGATTATTTGCCTTCTTGAATTGATAGGCTAAATTACTCCTCGCTTTCCTTTCAGAAGAAGCAAATGTTTCGCCCTCCCAAATATCAGTAAGGAGAGTATTGAATTCCATAACAGGTCCGCTGTATGAATATCTAGGCATACAATCACTCCTTCCGCTAAAATAAAAAGAGAGAGATACCTTGTTATCGGTACCTCCCGGTTGAGAATATAAATTATTCTTCTGTACTCTCTGGTTCATCAGTTTTGTCGTTCACCTCGATGTAATCGGATTCTGCGACAGCACCGTCTTCGTCTTCCACTGAAGATCTATATCCCAGCGTATAAGCCGCAACCAAACCTGCTACAACTGCCACGCCTTTTAATACGTGCTTAGGTTTTACAGATTTAACCTTGTCTTTTACTCCGGAAACAAATTTCTTCATTTTGGATTCTTTGACTTCTTCAGCCGGTTCGTCCACAAATTCGTCTTCCATTTCCATAGTTTCCTCAACAACTTCTTCGTTTCTGATTTCTTCCATTTTAGTTTCCTCCTAGAATAAAGTTTTTATCTCATAATACAAGTTGTAAAATACGCGAATTATCCGAGTTTCGAGAAATCATATCTCGGAGCTACGTGATAATCGAGAGTGATGCAAGGTCGTCCGTCATCAGCTATGGCTGATCCATAACTGATTTCAAGCTGACCATCATCCAGATTCCAGCCAAGTTCATCGCTTAACGTCGTCGGTGGCAATCCTATTTCATTATAGAAGTCGCCTAACGATGCGTACATTTCATATACCATAGTCTCATTAATTGTATTTACTGCAGCCCTAATCGTCTGAATATCTGATTCGAAATATCTTCCAGAAATGCCATCATAACAGAGCTGTTTACCAGACCCTGCAATAATCACCTGATTGCTTGATACTGGATGCTCGTCTACATGTTTCTGAGCAACTTTATCCTGAATCAATTTCGCTTTTTCTTCGCCGATAGTTTCAATAACTTCTTTTTTGTAATCGGTCAATGCGGTTTCAGAAAGTTTATAAGCCGTTGCTATTGCTGCATTTCGTCTTGCATGAACTGAGTTAGATCCAAGAAGAAAAGCAACAGATGCTGCTCCACTAATCGCTGCCGGAATATAGCATTTCCAAGTGACTCTCACAATATCAACCGGCTTCAACTTACATCCAAACACTTTTTCGTTTTCGTTTCCGGTCATTATTTTAGAAACTTCTCTGTTATGTTTCTTCTGCTCTTTCTCAATCAACTGCATAGCTTTTGGTGTGGCTTTCACTGCTAACACGGTTGAGGTAATAGCACTAGCAATACCAAGTCCAATTAAAATTTCAGGACTATGCTTATCAAAACCTATTTTTACACCTTTAATAAAATTTTTGATAAATGATGTTTTCATAATATTCCCTTTCTTTATATAAAATTAAAAGAGCCCTTGTTAGGACTCCTTTTCATCTTTGCTCGAAATATATTCATCGAGTCTAGCATCAACCTGTTCCTGCATCTGCTTATCCGACGCTAAGCTGACTAAAATACCGCCAACCGCGGTGGCTACCCAGCCCATAATCTTGATAACTGTAGTTGCATTAATTTTGTTTTTCATGATTTTATCCTCCTAAAATATAATTTCTCATTAAAGTAATTGCAATTTCCGCGAATCAGTAATAATCGTCATAATTGACTCGTGGTTCGAACGGCATTTCCAAAATATAAAAGACCGTACCATCATCCAATTTGGCTTTCCTGTGATTAAATTCAATCCAGAACTCCCCCTCATCCGTCGGAGCCCATCCCATTTCTTCACCAAAGTCAGTTTCTTCAAGTCCAAGTAACGAATATAAATCGTTTAGTACATTCAAACCGCCCAAAATATAGTTACGGTTTACATGATACTCTGCAGCAAGTACCTGCTCTAAACTCGCTTTGAAGAATCTTTTTGAATATTCCTCGTACCATAAAACCGGCTTTCCGCTACTCTCTTCTTCGAGACTCGAATCGCAAGGCCCATCTAAATAAGACGCGTTGATGTATATATGTTTTGCCTTATCCACGGCAATTGCTTCGATGATCCTATTATCAGTTTCTTCACCATACAATTCCTTTACTTTGTTACGGTAATCCCTGTAAGATTGATCAACTATTGCGTATGCACTCGATAGCGATGCCTGAGTACGTTGATTCAATACGTTCGAGCCAAGAATACACACAACAGTCGCTGCTCCAGTGATTATAGTTGGCAAATATACCGGAAGCACTGTTTTCACTTTTTCAATTTTTGTAAGCTCTTCCTCACCTTTATTTAACTTTGCCGTATCTAATGCACGTACGGCTTTTGGTGTTGCATTAGCGGACGTTATGGCAGTTGCTACTACGCCAGCTACGGCTACAAAGGATAAAATTGTTGCTGAGTTACGTTTGATAAATAATCGTGCGTTCATAGTTTTCTCCTTTCGTGTGAAGTTTAAAAGTGAAAAGAAACAGTGTAAGATTCGAACTTACGACCTACATCGTTTCCAATGTTGCTCTACCCAACTGAGCTAACTGTTTCTCATTATAGAAATTGTTTTCTACGCGAATAAAAAGAAAGAGGACAAGATATGTCCCCTCTCCAATTACCATATGTGGTTTACTCAAAATATTTTAATACTAAATATATGAATAATCCCCCAACTACTGCAATTAAAGCTGGCATTTCTCATCCTCCTTTTCTGAGAAATCGTTCTCAAGTCTCTTTTCTTTAATAAGCTCTACGATACCTGGAGTAAAGTAAATCAGCGAAACGATGAAACAATATACCAGATATCCTTTCCAGTGTTTCTTCATCCATTTATTACTTTCTTTACATAACTCCCAGTAATCTTTGAAAAAGCTTTTCATAGTAAAATCCTCCTTAAAATAATTTTCTCATTATAGGAAATGTTAATTACGCGAAAAGCAAGAGTCATTGCTGACTCCGCTTACAAATTACTTCTTCATGAAATGTCTTACAATTAAAGCAATTATTAATGCGCATATTATCACGTCGCCAAACATCACGATAAACCCTGCTCCAACAACAAAGCCGAATACAATTGTAACAATTGCTATCACCAATAATAATGTGATTAAAAATGTAAATAATATCATAATACAATTCCTCCTTAAAATAATTTTCTCATTATAGGAAATGTTTTTAGCGCGAAAAGAAAGAGCCCTTGTTAGGACTCATCCTCTGATTTGCAATGCTTTAATGATTTTCGAATGCTTCTACGACTTTTTCAGTCATTGTAGCATATTCATCCGGAAATTCTTTGCTGATATTTATTTGGCAATCAGTGATTCCTTTCTGATACATATATTTCCCAATCAGTATCGTTCCAAGAATCATAAACCCAATTCCACCAACAATTCTTCCAATCTGTTTCGCTGCAATTTTTCCGTTAAGCTTTTTTTTAATTCTTCCATCAAATATCACTCCTTTCATAATAGCATCTGTAATTCACGCTAAATATTTCGTCTATCAAAGCATGTTTCCCAGCGTTCTCGTTTCAATGGTTTCATCTTCAAAGCCCACATAATTTGTCGAATAGTTACCGTTGGATATAAATTATCTTCACACTCACCAGCACGATCATCAAAGAACTTTTTAAATCCTTCATTCAAATATAAAGCATCCACTAACCATGGATCTATCTCAGTCCAATAGGTCGATTTGGTTTCCGGTATTCTGCGCTGCTGAATTACTGCCAATCCTTTCTTCCCAATCAAATACAATGTGCATCTGTTGTAGACTGGATGATTGCAAATATAAATTTTTCCATACATATGTGAATAATTCTCCGGTTTCTCAAAATGGTATCTCATAGTTTCTCCCAGGCAAAAAGAAAGAGCCCTTGTTAGGACTCAATCCTTTAATTTGTAATACTTGTGTGTTCTTTAAGGTTTAATAACCTTCCGATTTTGCTGTCATCGTCTGTTTGTTTATAAGTAACGGTTTTTCCATTGTGCTCGATGGTAACTTCGTAATTTTCTCCATTAACTATATTATAAATAGCCTCGTCGTATTTAGATTTCATTTCATCGTATTCTTTATCTTTGAGATTTTCAACCTCATCAATATCTCTACGATATTTCGAATCCGCTTCCGCGAGTCTGTTTTCGTAATAGTTAATAGTTGTTACGAATCCACCAATACCTAATAAAATAACCATGCTCATAATCATTCCAATAATAGCTTTCTTCATAGTTTTATCCTCCTTGAAATTAAGTATTTGTTTTCATTATAGAGGATGATTTTTACGCGAGAAAAAAAAAGAGCCCATGCGTTATACACGAGCTCTTTGAATATATAAAATTATTCTGGCTTCCATGACGGATCAACTTCTTCGATTATTGCATTTCCTCTATCGATATATAATATCTCTCCGTCTTTTAAAACAAGATTTCCGGAATCTTTATAGTCTTCGTCATAACCAGATAAATCTATGACACAATCACCAGCATCATAATTGCCACCTTTATAATCATCATATTCCGAAGAATCTTTAAAAATGTAAAACGAAGTATAACCATCGTATCCCTTCACTGGAGTCACTTTGAAATTACCAGCTTTAATGTCTGTACCGACTGTATAAGTCCCCTCACCTATAATATTATCCCCGCCTCTATTTGCAATTTCTTCATTTATAGAATCTTTTAAAGCAACCAGATCTTCGGTACTCATAGATGCTAAATCAATATCAGATGCCATAACGGGTGTAGCAACAAGTAAGCACGCTCCGCATAGTATTCCCAAAACATTTTTTCTTTTCATTTTGAATCCTCCTTTTTATCACGTAAAACCAATTATTTCGCCGATTTATCAATATGATCGTGACAGATTAATAATGGTTTAGACAAGTCGACCTCTATCAGCTTCTTGATAATCCATACGAATATTATTAATACGAGTATCGGTATAATACATGATGTAACAACTAAAACAGCTAAAGATTCCACCAAAGTATTTAAGAAATTTTCAGCAGCATCTAATCCGCCCATCACAGTGCTTGACACAGCATCAGTTACTTTGGAAATTGCACCTTCTATAAAGTTTTTATCGTCATCCGAATCATCATTTGTTGCATCATCGGTTTTAGCCTTCGCATTTTCGGCTTCCGCTAATGTATTATCCAGAGAAAACTCATAAGTTTCTTTTATTTCGTTTGATAAACCGACACTTATAGGAATAGCGAAAAATATGAGTGCTGCTATCAGAAGTCCATTTACACTTTTTAACAATATTTTTTTACTATGTTTTAGCAACCCAGCTCCGAACGTTCCTATTATAATCGGAAGAACGATTATGAATATCAACTTTCCAATTAGAGTAAGTGAATATTTTTCAAAAAATAACACTACAGTTATCACCAATAACCAAGTAGTCAATGTCATTAAATGCTCGGCTATCGGTGTTCCAGTATCGCCGGGTATTGCAGTAATAGTGGCTGATATGCCTGTAGTTAAAGCCGATAATTTCAAAACGCCGGATAGTTCCTCATCAATAGAAGCTATCGTGTTTTCGTATCTTTTTGGGGTTCCGGCAGTATTCAATCCGTAATGAATTACCCCTATTATACAGACCAAACACAATATTATGACTATTAGTTGTATCGCATATTTTTTAATGTCTTTCATCTTTTGTGTATATCCTCCTTCTTTCTGAACATTATATCACTACACGTTGAAATATACAATAAAGATAAAAACGAAGACGCCAAGTAATCTCAGCGCCTTCCGGTCCGTATTTTACTTCTTCGGAAGAAGTTTGCTAATGAACTGTCGACCTAAAATTGTTGTAACAGTGCCTTCTTTCTCGAATTTGAAAGATGCTAATGTTCCCCAGATCGTAACAGCAGTAGATACAACAATGCTGCCCACCGTAATTCCATTTTGAATCATCTGATTTCTCTTGTCTTTTTCTAACTGAATATTCTTTACTTCGATATCGGCTTCTCTAGCTTTATCTTTCAAGTCATAATCGTCAGCATTTCGATCAATTGAAATCACACGATCCACCAGTTTACAAGTTGACTCCACTGCAGACTCATACTCCTTCGATCCAAGTTCCAAATCTTTCATGTTTTCGAGATTCGCCTCGACCTCTGTTCGTAATAAATCTTCCATGCTCATTTTTATAAATCCTCCTTTGAAATATAATTTACGTGTTTCATTAAAGAATCTGTTATTTTTGCGAATATTCACGATATAGAATAAGACGTTCCTTGTGTATAAGGTCCGTCTGCTCTTCAATCGGTATCCTCATATTAACACGATAAAATCCTGTCTTATCATCGTCATATGGCTCGATTGAAAAATACCCATTTGACGTTCGTTTTTTCGTGAACAACGTGTTGGCAGCCCATCCAAGGACGATACCAATGGTAAAAATTAATAGTGTCATCATATTTGACTCCTCCTTTAAAAATAAGATTCTGAAAATCCCTCCCGGGAATTTTTCACATTACAAATATAAAACCGAAAGCGGTAACCTGCGTACGGTTTTAAACTAGAATAACCATCCCTTTATGCTAGATTAGAAAAATAAAAGAAAGAGCCCTTGTTAGGACTCCTCTTCGTCTTTGTGTAAAAGGTATACTACACTAACACCTGCTTTAACCATAAAACCGTCCGCAAACACCAATGTTACATAACTCCCAGACCCAGAATATTCCCATTTTTCTAAATATCCCTCTTTCATTATGCATCCATTTGGCAAATAAACCATTCCATAGTTAAATGAATGTTTTGTAATCATAATATAATCCTCCTTAAAATGTGTTTTCTTCTCATTAAAGAGTATGTTTTTTACGCGAAAAAAGAAAAGAGACCGAAGCCTAAGCTCCAATCTCCTCTCCCTTCTCTTCCTGATTTTTCTTTAAAACTTTTATCTCTTTTTTCAGGCATTCGATTTCATAGTTCATTTGCATAGCATAACCGAGTGCTTCTCGCATTAAGCCAATCACTTTCATGTTTCTCGGATCTGTAGTTCCGTCCTCATTCTGTGCTGCCTTAGTTGCAACAAGCATAACCTCGTTCATTCTACCTTCAAATTTCGCTCTTTTCATTTTAAATTCCTCCTAGAATAAAGTTTTTTATCTCATAATACAAATTGTAAAACACGCGAAAAGAAAAGAGTCTCAGATTTCTCCAAGACTCTAGCCCTTGTTAAATAATTTCGGATAAATGTTCGAGTAACCATCTTTCCGCGTTGTGATAAAGCTCCAATGAAGGACCTTCAAGTTTAGTTCCGTCAGAATGTTTCATAAACTCCCCAGCGATTTCTTTACCTCGAAACCATATGCTACTCCATCCTCTCCAGCACATTGCGGCTTCGTCTGAATATATGGTGATATAAAGTTCACCACTAGGAATTTTTTCCTTGCTATGTCCAGCAGAACACTTCAAATATCCTTCGAATAAAAGCTCTCCAACTGTTAAATACTCTAATGTAGCCATAACATTTCCTCCTTTTATTTATTTCATAATACAAGACGTTTTTCACGCGAATCTCTTGACCTATCCGTCATCGCATTATACAATGAAAAAAAAAACGGAGGTAAACCACTATGATGTCTGAAGAAGAAATTAGAAAAGAACTTGCTATGGGAAATATAGTGTGTCCAGAATGCAGTGATTCCCTTATGAATTTCGAATATGATGAAAACGACAACTGCATATACGTCTGTCCAAAATGTGGATATGATATTGAAGCCGAAAATTACGATTATTTTTTCGAAAGCGAATTATACAATAACGACGAATATGAAGACGAACCCGATGCAGGATGCCAAGCTTGTGGCGGTCCGTATCCTCAATGCAAAACATCCTGCGATAGATTCGATGATTAAAATATCAAGAAGAGATTGGTGATTACATCAGTCTCTTTCTTTGTTTAGTATCCAGAAAAAGCGTCTGTATGCTGAATAATATACATCTTTGCAGCATGGTATATCCATTTTGACTTTAATCAGATCGTATGATAATCCCTCTGTAACACCACGAACTATGTATTGCGCCAATTCCGGTTCGGCTTTCTCAGCAGCTCTCCAGATCATATCCATACGCTCTGAATAATACGCTTTCATGATTCCTATTCTCTCAGTCGGATTAGAAATATGCTTAACCTTTCCGAACGTAGATAAATCTGCTGGTCTACCAAGTAAGCCATCAATAGATTCGTAAGTTTTCTTCCATATCGGATACTGAAGACAAAACTGCTTCAATTCATGATAACGATGCCTTTCTATCCAATATGGATTCTTTTCTGATAATTCTGATCTTATCATTGTCGTTCCCCTTTCCAAATATAACCAGTTTCTTCGTAGAGTTTCTTCGGAGATATGTAATAATTTATTCGACCGTATTTACTGTTCATCTGCGATATAGTCGTTATTACATTACCGTTTCGAGTTGCTGTTCCAATTTGTAAATATCCTGTTATCAATCCAGCTCTCACCCATGTCGCATCTTTACCGTAAATCCTAGCTGCTACTGCGACCGGCACTGAACCAGGTGCAAATATAACATCTTCCAACGTTCTCCCTCCTTTCAAAACTAATCATATCGAACTACTACTTATTTGTTAAAACAAAGTCAGTGGATTAAATTTTCGGAGTCAAATTATGACTACGCCATCGCTTCATTGTCATTTCACAAGGATAATCTTCGAATCCTAATGTGTCAGAATCTATCAGACCTTCGATCACACCGTCGATAATTTCCGCGTCGTATTGCTTATATGGATGTACACACTCTGGGAGAAATCTATGTATAGTTTTACACTTCGGACATCTATATCTCTCCACATGAATATAACTTTTAACACCACCTTTTCCTTTAACGATTCGTGTGACCCTATCATAATGCTTCAAAACTGCGCCACATTTTTCACAAATTTTCTTGTCCATTATATCTAGCTCTCCTATAGTTAGTCCTTGTTATGATATAGTAGTATTAACTATATATTCAACTGGGAAACGCTGGATGGAAGAAATTGGCAATTGACATTTAGCCCAATGCGGTATATCATTATCGACACTATAAAGAAAGGAGAAATGCTTATGTTAACAAAATGCCCTGAATGTGAACTTCAAGTAAGCGATAAGGCAAGTATCTGCCCTCACTGTGGCTATCCATTGAATGTCGAAGCCAAAAAGAAAAGGAAAAGTTCGCCAAAACGTATGAAACTTCCAAACGGTTTCGGTTCTATTACCGAATTGAAAGACGGGAATCGCCGTAACAGATTTCGAGCGAGGGTCTGTGTTGGTAAAACTCCAACTGGTAAGCCCATTTTGAAATTATTAAAACCTGTGTCAGCATTTAGTAATTACAATGAAGCGTATAAAGCCCTCGTCGAATATAACAAAAATCCATATGACTTAAATGCCGATATTACAGTGGTTCAGTTATATGAACGATGGAGCGATGAATACTTCAAAAATATTACAGATGCTTCGAAACGAACAATTACTGCGGCATGGGCTTATTGCTCATCCATCTACACGATGAGAGTGAAAGATATAAGAGCCAGACATATTAAAGGTTGTATGGACGAAGGGTATCGAATCGAAACCAGAGGTAAAAAGAAAGGAGAAAAAATATATGCTTCTGCTGAAACTAAATCCCGCATAAAATCACTATTCAATTTACTTCTGGATTATGGTTTAGAATACGAAATTATATCTATGAATTATGCCAGAACTTTCGACATTTCTGACGATATTGTAAAAGAAAAAGAACAAGCTAAAAAACCACATATAATATTCACAGAAGAAGAACTCAATATATTGTGGAATAATGTCGGAAAAGTTGAGTTTGTAGACTGGATATTGATTCAGTGCTATATGGGCTGGAGACCCCAGGAACTGGCTACACTAAAGCTGGATGAAATAAACATAAATGAATGGTATATGATTGCTGGAATGAAAACGGATGCCGGAAAGCAGCGAATAGTACCAATCCACGAAAAAATAAAAGGACTTGTAAAAGACAATTACGACAAAGCAAGTGAACTTGGAACCGGATACCTGTTTAACGATAAGGGTCGGACTCATTCTGGTTCGTATGTTATGACATATGATAAATATAACAAACGCTTTAAGAAAGTTATGAACGAACTCAATCTTAATCCTGAACATAGACCTCACGACCCACGAATGACATTTATAACGAGATGTAAAAAGTCAGAAGTTGATGAATATGCATTGAAAGAAATGGTGGGACATTCAATAAAAGATATAACTGAGTCTACGTATACTGTCCGAGACTTAGAATGGTTAAGAAAAGACTTAGCAAAATTGCAATAAAAAGGGAGCTACTCAATGATGAATAACTCCCAATTTTTTGAATTATCTGTGGTACAAACGGTGTGGTACAAACCCGGTACAAACCTGGTACAAACAACCCCATTTTAACCACTTTTTACTACTCTGTTTGGACACGATAAATGCTTATTTTAAGCCATTTATTAGAATTTACCAGCTTTAGCAGCTTCCTCAATGGAAACAGCTACTGCAACTGTCATACCAACCATCGGGTTGTTACCAGCGCCGATGAGACCCATCATCTCTACGTGAGCCGGTACGGAAGAAGAACCAGCGAACTGTGCATCAGAGTGCATACGTCCTAATGTATCTGTCATACCGTAGGAAGCTGGACCTGCTGCCATGTTGTCCGGGTGAAGTGTACGTCCTGTACCACCACCGGAAGCAACTGAGAAGTATTTCTTACCTGCTTCAAGACGTTCTTTCTTGTATGTACCTGCAACCGGATGCTGGAAACGTGTCGGGTTTGTGGAGTTACCTGTGATAGAAACGTCAACGTCTTCTTTCCACATGATAGCAACACCTTCCGGAACGCTGTTAGCGCCGTAGCAGTTAACTTTTGCACGAAGTCCTTCGGAGTATGCTTTTCTGAATACTTCTTTAACTTCGTTCTTATATGGATCGTATTCTGTCTCTACATATGTAAAGCCGTTGATACGGGAGATGATCTGAGCAGCATCTTTTCCAAGACCGTTCAGGATAACACGTAATGGTTTCTGACGAACTTTGTTAGCTTTCTCAGCGATACCGATAGCACCTTCAGCTGCTGCGAAGGACTCATGTCCAGCCAGGAAGCAGAAGCACTCTGTTTCTTCTTCAAGAAGCATCTTGCCAAGGTTACCATGTCCAAGACCTACTTTACGTGTATCAGCAACGGATCCAGGAATACAGAATGCCTGAAGTCCTTCACCGATAGCTGCTGCTGCATCTGCTGCTTTCTTGCATCCTTTTTTGATTGCGATTGCAGCACCTACTGTATATGCCCAGCAAGCGTTCTCGAAACAGATTGGCTGAATGCCTTTGATCTGATCGTATACATTAAGACCTGCGTCTTTTGTGATTTTCTCAGCTTCTTCGATAGAAGCAATGCCATAGCTGTTTAAAACAGAATTGATCTTGTCAATTCGTCTCTCATATGATTCAAATAAAGCCATTTCCTGTTACCTCCTAAATTATTCTTTTCTTGGGTCGATAATTTTAACAGCGTCTGCAACACGGCCATACTGACCTTTTGCTTTTTCCCATGCAGTATTCGGGTCATCGCCTTTTTTGATGAAATCAGTCATTTTTCCAAGGCTTACGAACTGATATCCGATGATCTCATCATCTGCATCAAGAGCAATACCTGTTACATAACCTTCTGCCATTTCAAGGTAACGAGGTCCTTTTTTCAGAGTTCCATACATTGTACCAACCTGAGAACGAAGTCCTTTACCAAGGTCTTCAAGTCCAGCACCTACTGGAAGTCCTTCTTCTGAGAATGCAGACTGTGTACGTCCATAAACGATCTGAAGGAAGAGTTCTCTCATAGCTGTATTAATCGCATCACAAACTAAGTCAGTGTTCAGTGCCTCCATAACTGTAAGTCCCGGAAGGATCTCGGAAGCCATAGCTGCAGAGTGAGTCATACCTGAACATCCGATTGTCTCAACCAGTGCTTCCTGGATGATACCTTCTTTAACATTTAATGTAAGCTTGCAGGCACCCTGCTGTGGTGCACACCAGCCAACACCGTGTGTAAGACCGGAAATGTCTTTGACTTCTTTTGCCTGTACCCATTTAGCTTCTTCTGGGATTGGAGCGGCGCCATGATGAACGCCCTGTGCAACTGGGCACATTTCTTCTACTTCGCGTGAATAAATCATTGTAAAACTCCTTTCAAGTATAGATTAACTTCATGTTGTTATACTCTCCACTGTACAGAACTGCTGAATGAACTGCACAGGATAAAACTCCGATGTCTGCTGAATGACTTCAGAGGAGTATGCCTAACAACCTAGTGTTATTTTCTCACAAAAGTGCTGATTCGTCCAGTCATAAATTGTAAAATTTTTAACCATCTTTGATTTTTTTGTGGTAAAATAGTTCTAATTTCTATTAATGAAGGGATTTCTATTATGACAACAAAGTTACCTGCTTCCTTTCTCCCTGCAAAATTTCAGGTTCTGAGCGGGAGCACTTTAAAATTAATTGCTATCATCCTGATGCTGATCGACCATACCGGCTTAATGATCCTGTATAATTATCCTGCCACAACCGCAACCCTTTTCAGTTTCGGTGGTGTGGATTACAGCTGGTATCGGATTTTCCGGGATATCGGCAGGGCCGCTTTTCCAATTTTCTGTTTTCTGTTAGTGGAAGGATTTCTGCATACACATAACCGTAAGAAATATGGCCTGAATCTGTTTCTATTTGCATGTATCTCTGAAATTCCATGGAACTTCATGTTTACCAACACCTGGAGATATGAAAAACAGAATGTATTTTTCACCCTGTTTCTGGGATACCTGGCATTCTGTGCCCTGGAATACTTCTGGGATAATCAGAAAATGCAGCTTGTCTGCGTGCTGGCACTGCTGACTGTCTCTGTGTTTCTGAAGGCAGATTACGGATGGCGGGGATTTGTATTCCTGCTGATCATGTACTGGTTCCGCAACGATAAAACCGCCCAGGCGATCATCGGAAGCTGCTGGCTTTACTATGAATGGAAAGCCTGCTTTGCTTTTCTTTCCATTAATATGTACAATGGTGAACGTGGATTTGTAAAAGGAAAATTTCTGAAATATGTTTTTTACTGGTTTTATCCGGTGCACATTACCATTCTGGTAATCCTGAGAAAACTTTTATTTCATATGTAATATCAGTTACAACAGATATCTTCCGTATCTGACATACAAAAAATATAAAAGGGCAGGCTGTATGACTGAAATAATATCCTTCATACAACCTGCCTCTTCTATCCTTTGAATTATCTTCTAAAAATACCTTGTCAAACGGATATTCGCAATCCCCTTCGCTACTTGATTCGGTTAAATCATTTCTTTTCTGCAACTTCTGTTTTTGACTTATAAATGTGATTTGCAGGTACGCAGCCTCTTACTGAGGAAAGTGGGTAAATGTTGCAGCAGCGTCCGATCACAGTTCCGGGATTTAATACGGAGCCGCAGCCTACTTCTACGTTGTCACCCAGCATTGCGCCGAATTTCTTCAGGCCTGTTTCAATCTTCTCGTCACCGTCTTTTACAACTACCAGTTTCTTGTCAGATTTTACATTGGAACAGATGGAACCTGCGCCCATATGGGATTTGTAGCCGAGAACTGCATCGCCTACATAATTGTAGTGCGGAACCTGTACCTTGTTGAAAAGTACCGCATTCTTTAATTCCGTAGAATTACCTACTACTGCACCCTCACCTATAATTGCTTTTCCGCGTATAAATGCACAGTGGCGTACTTCTGCTTCTTTACCTATGATGACCGGACCGTTGATGCAGGCTGTAGGTGCTACTTTGGCACTCTTGGCGATCCATACATCTTCTGACGGGTGGTCGTATTCTTCTTCACTTAAGGTCTGTCCCAGTTTCAGAATGAAATCTCCGATCTCCGGTAATACTTCCCATGGATATGTTTTTCCTTCAAATAAATCCTTTGCGATTGTTTCGTTCAGATCCAGAAGGTTTGCAATTGTAAAATCTTTTAACATAATATTTTCCTCTTTTCTCTCGCTATGATGACATGTTTTCTTTTATCTGTCACAAATGCACACTACTTTGAAGCAGACGGCTTTCTGCAGGTACGTGATCGTCCCGTTGCGGACGTTGATCTGCCTGTTGTTTTCGCACTGTTTTTTTCAGATGAATCCTTATAATTCACTGCTGCAGCATCAAAGAACTGTCTCAGATATGGCTGGATATTGCTGTCCTCCACCTGTCTGGTGCGAAGGCGCACAAAATGTTCCAGCTTATCCATATATTCCTGTTCTGTAATACTGCCCTCTGCCACATAATTCAGTCCTTTTTCCCAGCTTGCAGTCAGTTCCGGGTTCAGAAGCTGTCTGATGGAGCAGTTTACCACATCAAAGATCATCTCTCCAAGAAGGGTTGGAGTGATCACCTGGGTTTTCTTATTGAGTGCCAGATATTTGATATTGCACAGTTTCTTAAGAATTTCCGCTCTGGTGGCACTGGTTCCGATTCCGCAGCTTTTAATCTGGGCACGAAGCTCTTCGTCCTCGATCAGCTGACCTGCATTCTCCATTGCAAGAATCATAGAACCGGAATTATAACGCTTTGGCGGCGATGTCTCGCCCTCTTTGATACTCAGGCTGTCCACAGAGAGTATATCACCTTTTTTCAGGTTCTGCAATGCGGCAAGAAGTCTGGTATCACATGCCATATCCTCAGCCGAATCATCAGCTTTGTTCCCGCCGTTTTTTCCTGTATCCGGATCTTCCTCTTCACTTCCCTCATTGCCGGCCGCGCCGGCTCTGTTCACACTGCTCATGGCATCTGCTGCTTTTCGCTTCGCAAAAGAATTTGTGGCAACTTTTAAGTACCCTTCATTCAGCAGTACTTTAAATGAAGAAAAGAAGCTCTCATTCTGAATTTTTGTCACAAGACTAATCTTCTGATATACTGCAGGAGGATAAAAAATACATACAAACCTTCTGACAATGGTCTCATATACACGCTGCGCAGTAAGAGAAACACTTCTCAATGTGTTTAAGCCCTGGCCTGTGGGTACGATTGCATAATGGTCTGTGATCTGCTTATCATTAACATATCTGGTCTTTGCCAGATTTTTGTAATTTCCCTGTTCAATAATGTGCTGTGCGATTTCCGCGGTATGTTCATAATTACGCAGTCCGGAAATATTCTTATAAATCTCCTTTGCTGCCGCAGTAGACAATACACGGGCATCTGTTCTGGGATAAGTGACCAGTTTCTTTTCATACAGTTCCTGTACGATTTTTAATGTCTCATCCGGGCTGATCTTGAACAGCTTGGAGCACACATTCTGAAGCTCCGCCAGGTTAAATAAAAGCGGCGGATTCCTGTTCTCTTTTTTCCGCTCGATTTTCTCTACTGTACATTGCAACGGCTGACTCACAGACAGCTCCTGTATCAGTTTTTCAGCATAGGCTTTCTCTTTAAATCCGTTCTCTTTATACAGATAAGGAGTCTGGAAATATCTGCTGCCTTCTACAGCTCTCCACTCTCCCTCAAAGTTTTCTCCCTCAAGGGCAATGCTGCTGAGTACGCGGTAAAACGGAGTTTTCACAAATGCACGGATCTCGCGCTCTCTTCGCACTACCATTCCAAGTACACAGGTCATAACCCGTCCTACGGAAATGGCCTGATATTTCGTATTTAAATAATTTGACACGCTGTTTCCATAACGCAGTGTCAGTACACGGGAAAAATTAATTCCCATGAGATAGTCTTCTTTCGCCCGAAGATAGGCTGAAGCAGAAAGATTGTCATATGCTGACAGATCCTTTGCCTCTCTGATTCCTCTCATGATCTCTTCTTCTGTCTGAGAGTCGATCCAGACTCTCTTTTCTTTTTTTCCACGAACACCTGCCATCTGTGCCACCAGACGGTAGATGTATTCTCCCTCGCGTCCGGAGTCGGTACACACGTAAATAGTGTCCACATCCTCTCGGTTAAGCAGTCCTTTGACAATCTCAAACTGCTTCTGCACACCGGGGATCACTTCATATTTAAATTCGCGCGGCAAAAAAGGCAGGGTATCTAAACTCCACCTTTTATATTTGATATCATATTTTTCCGGGTAGCTCATGGTGACCAGGTGTCCCACACACCAGGTCACCACGCTGTCCTGAGATTCCAGGTAGCCATCCCGTCTTTGTCCGTTGATTTTCAAAGCTTTTGCGAATTCCTGTGCCACACTGGGCTTTTCGGCTATGTATAAAGCTTTTGACATATTATTTATCTGCACTCATCTTTCTAAGCGGCCATGCCAGCAACAGGGCACCGCCCACCATATTTCCTAAAGTTACTACTACCATGCTCTTTACCATGGCTCCAAGGGATAATCCAGGTACCAGACAGTATGCGGTAACAAAGATTCCCATGTTTGCGATGCAGTGCTCAAATCCGCTTACAACGAATCCTGAGATACACATAACGATCATCAGGAATCTTCCTGCATCACTCTTTAATTTCATACCACAAAGCACGCCAAGACAGACGAAGAAGTTACAGAGCACTGCTCTGAAGAACATCTGTCCGAGCGGAATACTCAGTTTATTTCCAATGAATCCCGCAAAATAGTCTGCTGTTCCGGATGCTCCTGCACCTACAAACAACAATGCTAAAATTGCACATCCGACAAAGTTTCCAAGGTAGCTTACGCCCCATACCTTACCTGCCTCTTTCCAGCTCACCTGTTTATCATAGGCTCCGAACGCCATTACCATATTGTTTCCTGTAAAAAGTTCGCCGCCTACGAAGCTGATCAGAAGCACTGCAATGGAGAATACTAATGCCCCCACAAATTTTCCCCATTCAGGCATGGTCTTGGAGAATACGTTTCCAACTACATTACTGTAGATCATGGCCACATCAATAAAAAAACCCGCCATGATTGCACGTATGAAGTACTTGAAAAAGTTGGTATTCACCAGGTTACTCTTGGCTTTCGCCGCATTTGACACTTTCTGTACATCTTCGTAATTCATAACTACACCTCCGCAATGTATTTTATTGAGAACATTATATCACCTGAATATCTGTTTCACAACCGAAATCGTCAAACAATTCAAGAATATTCATCAGATTTGTAGTTACTGTTCACACACCACTATCCCGCGAGGTGTTTTGGCATGAATATGCCAAAATCCCGAGACATACAAGCCAAAATTCCATTGCCGCAGGCAATCTGGAATGAATTTTGGCTACGTTACTGTGAACAGAGTGAACAGTAACGATTTGTAATTATGTTCCATTATATTCGAAGATTTTTATAGCAATTCCATAAACTAATGCATTCAAGACAGTTCGGCAGAGCGCAAAAGACAAGAAAGATCTCCGCAGGCGTGCAAAGCATGTCTGAAAGTAAAGCTGATTTTTTTATTCAAATACAACTGCTTTATCCTGCAATTCTGTTACATATCCGATAACACCGCCAAAGATATCCATACCTGCAAACTCTTCTGCAAGGGCATTGGCTTCTTCTGCCGGTACTGCAAGCAGAAGTCCGCCGGATGTCTGCGGATCAAATACCAGATCCTCCATCCAGAGTTCCTTAATCTCACTTCGTACTTCATCGCCTGCGAAGTCACGATTTCTGTATGCCCCTTCAGGAATCAGCCCCATCTGTGCATATTCTTCAACACCCTCAATGATCGGAAGTTTCTCAGACTGGATCACCAGAGTTTTCCGGCTGCCTTTTGCCATTTCCAGACTGTGACCTGCAAGACTGAATCCTGTTACGTCGGTACAGCTGTGGATCGTGTATTTAGATGCAATCTCTGCTGCATATTTGTTCAGCTTCGCCATGATCTTCTGGACTCTCTCAATTTCTTCCTGAGACGCCATTTCTGCCTTAATGGCAGTGTTAAGGATTCCACAGCCCAGCGGTTTGGTAAGAATAAGGATGTCTCCTTCTTCTGCGCCGTAATTTTTCCACATTTTGTCCGGATGCACATAACCAGTTACACAGAGTCCGTATTTCGGTTCTTTATCATTGATAGTATGCCCGCCTGCAAGGACTGCTCCGGCTTCCATGACCTTATCTGCACCGCCGCGCAGAATCTGCTCCAGTACTTCCGGACCAAGGCAGTTTGGAAATGCTACCACATTTAATGCCAGTTTCGGAACACCGCCCATTGCATAGACATCACTCAGTGCATTGGCTGCCGCGATCTGCCCGTACATATACGGATCATCCACTACTGGCGGAAAAAAGTCTACTGTATGGATCATTGCCAGTTCATCATTAATCTTGTATACTGCTGCATCGTCTGATGTCTCCGGACCTACCAGAAGCATCGGATCTGTAAATTTCGGAAGTTTGCCTACTACCTGCGCCAGAACTTTCGGGCCAATCTTAGCACCGCATCCGGCTGCACTGGCAAGCTGTGTAAGACGCACTTCACTTTTTTTCATTTCATTTCCCATAAGTCAGTTCACCCCAATTAATCTCCATATTCAGAATCTCCTCGTAACTGTTCAATACTTTCGTTACTGTAAACGGAGTGAACAGTAACGTACTTTCACAGCCGACAGACTGCCGAATAGTTACATATCTTCTATAACAAGAGATTCAGTGCTATCATTGTATCATGTTTTCACATATCCGTCAAAATGTGAACCGTTTACCATATATCAGGTATTTCTATAAGTCTTTCCATTTTATGCAAGAATCCTATAAATCTTTTCATATTCCAGATCCTGTTCCTTCATATAGGAAGCTGTTTCTTCTTCGTTCTGTTCCCCGCATTTCCACGCAAGGCCGCAGGAAGCTGATATTTCTCTTGGCACAGGGATCAGTCTGCCTGTAAATTTGTTTTTCTTACATTCCCTTTCCATGGCAATTGCCTGAGTGGTAGTTTCAAAAGTCACCACTGTTGTCAGAACTTTTTCTTTCATAATCCGTCGTGTCCTCATAAAAAGAGGCACCGTTACCGGCACCTCTTTTATTATTTTCTATAAATTATTTCGCCTGGATATATCCTTTTGCTTTTAAGGTTTCAGCACAGAGAACTGCTCCGCCTGCTGCACCTCTGACTGTATTGTGGGAAAGTCCTACGAATTTCCAGTCATATACGGTGTCTTCACGAAGACGTCCTACAGATACGCCCATGCCATGTTCGAAGTTTACATCCTCTGTAACCTGCGGACGGTTGTCCTCTTCCAGATACTGGATGAACTGCTTCGGAGCACTTGGAAGTTCTAATTCCTGTGGAAGTCCCTTGAACTCTACTAATGCTTTGATAAGCTGCTCTTTAGTAGGGTTCTTACGGAATTTAACGAATACAGCTGCTGTATGTCCGTTCAGTACCGGTACACGGATACACTGGCATGTGATAACCGGTTCTGTAGCAGGTTTGATTACACCGTCTTCTACTTTACCCCAGATTCTTAATGGCTCTTTCTCGCTCTTCTCTTCCTCGCCACCGATGTATGGGATGATGTTTCCAACCATTTCCGGCCAGTCCTTAAATGTCTTACCTGCTCCGGAGATTGCCTGATATGTAGTAGCAACTACTTCATATGGCTCGAACTCTTTCCATGCAGTTAATACAGGAGCATAGCTCTGGATAGAGCAGTTTGGTTTAACAGCGATAAATCCGCGTGTTGTTCCGAGACGTTTCTTCTGGGATTCGATTACATCGAAGTGTTCCGGATTGATTTCCGGCACTACCATCGGTACATCCGGTGTCCATCTGTGAGCACTGTTGTTGGAAA